>Ga0255778_10000911_pt1 | contig 26626 bp, 24 predicted proteins | sample 071ome_31_FD_179976 | JGI IMG/M metagenome (GOLD analysis project Ga0255778, IMG submission 179976) | Coastal salt marsh microbial communities from the Groves Creek Marsh, Skidaway Island, Georgia - 071405CT metaG (version 2) | ecosystem: Environmental > Aquatic > Marine > Intertidal zone >...
AGCTGGTGGAGGACATTCGCCTTCCCTAGCTTTAGCTCCAAAGTAGGTGTTAACTCTGCAGAGCGCGCGCTATGATTCTGAAGTCTAGGGTACCCAGTAGAGAGATTAATGCGCAGCTTTGAAGCGGCTGTAGATTACGCAGAGGAAACTTCGAGATGCAAAGTCCGCGAACAGTATGGTTGATGGCATTGGCGCCACTGACAGCAGTCACATTTTGGGTTTTACTGAGTTCGTCTAGTCAGACAGGTGCTCAGAGTCCAGAAGGGGCGGAGGGCGTCAGTTCTTTTCCTCTGATGGAACTTCCCACCTGCAGCGAGGTAGGGGGGCTATGTGGTTTGTACAACCAAGACTTCAAAGTTGTCTTTAGTATTACGCCAGCCGGGCAGCTGAGGCTACGTTCTTCACGACCCCTAGATTACGTGTTGGTGGGTTTGGCCTCTTCTGGCGACCAGCAACCTGATGTTGCATCCCCTGTTAATGCCGAAACGAGGGAAAGGTGGCTGTTTGACTTCGGGGGTATGCCCGATTTGGAAGATCGACTTCGGATGGTTGTCGTCGCTGGAGAATCTACATGGTTTGGGGAGGCGTCGCTGATTTTTTTGAGATCCGGGGATTAGTCGGCAGTAACCACAATATTGTCAATCAACCGGGTTTCGCCCACGCGGGCAGCGCCAAAGATGGCGACTTCTTTGTCCGCTGCGGTGGCTCTAATCAAGTCATGTGGACGCCTAATTTCTATATAGTCTGGAGCGAAGCCGGCGCTTTCTAACGTTGATAAAGCGCAGTTTTCAAGGGCAACGTAGTCGCGAGAACCGTCTCTAACCGCTGTAGCTATCTCAGAAAGGGTATGAAAGAGAAGTGGCGCGATTGCCCTCTGAACATCGTCTAGGTAGGTATTACGCGAGCTCAGGGCCAGGCCGTCGGTATCACGGGCTGTAGGGTGTCCCACGACAGCAATGGGAAGGGCGAGGTCGGCAACCATTCGCTGAATAATCAGAAGCTGTTGCAGGTCTTTCTGTCCAAAAACTGCGATATCGGGTGCCACCATATTAAAAAGCTTGCACACGACGGTGGAGACGCCGTCAAAGTGACCTGGCCTCGATGCGCCGCACAGCACGTTAGTGAGCTCAGGAACCAGAACTTTGGTTTGTGCTGCCAAACCGTCTGGATACATAACGTCTGCGGATGGTGTAAAGACGACATGTGCGCCGGCCTCCGCCAATAAGGCGAGGTCTGCTGCGAGTCTTCTGGGGTAGGCATCGAGATCTTCGTTGGCGCCGAACTGGAGCGGGTTCACAAAGATTGAGACTACAACGGTGTCGGTCAAGCTTAACGCGTGATGGACGAGGGCTAGGTGGCCGTCGTGTAAGCCGCCCATGGTGGGAACAAAACCTATCCGTTTCCCGAGTCCTCTCTCGCTGCTTAAGTGTTCACGAAGGCTGTCGGGCTGATCAAAGGTATCCATAACTGGACATTGCCTTCAGGAGTAGGTGTGTTCTTCTCGGGGATACGCGCCGGTCTTCACAGCTTCTACAAAAGCGGCGAGCGCACCTTGTACCGTGTTTGCGCCGGTCATGAAGTTTTCTACAAACTTGGGCGGGTTTTCGGTGAGGCCGAGCATGTCATGCAACACCAGCACTTGAGCGTCCGTGCCGGCACCTGCGCCAATACCGATAACAGGAATATCGAGTTTGGAGCTAATGTCAGCCGCGAGGTTGGCCGGAATGCATTCGAGCACCAACAGACTGGCGCCTGCATCTTGAATTTCAACCGCATCGGCGAGGATGGATTTGGCTTCTTTTGGCGTCCTGCCCTGTACGCGATAGCCCCCAAATACGTTAACTGACTGAGGGGTAAGACCGAGGTGTGCACACACGGGAATGCCGCGCTCAACCAATTGATGAATGCTGTCGCTCAGCCAGACGCCGCCTTCCATTTTTACCATCTGGGCCCCCGCTTGCATCAGCGACATCCCCGATTGCAGCGCCTTCTCGGTGGTGTCATAACTCATGAACGGTAAGTCAGCAACCACCAGCGAGTGAGGACGACCCCTGCAAACGCAAGCGGTGTGGTAGACCATGTCCTCAATGGTGACGGGGATGGTGTTGTCGTGACCTTGGAGCACCATGCCAAGGGAGTCGCCGACCAGAATGGTCTCGGCGCCGGCTTCGCTGATGAGGCGCGCAAACGTTGAATCGTACGCGGTCATCATCACGAATTTCTCACGCTCGGCCTTCATTTTGTTGAGCGTGCTGATTGTTACCCGTTTATCCATGCTGGCAGTCCAAACGTCCTTGCATCAATCGGTTAGCAGGTTGGCTAGGTTACCCGAAGAAAGAGGGATTGAAATAGTGGCGCCCACTTTTTATATCGAGTAGGTAGTCTACCAATTGAAAAAAATCCCTGTCTCCTCGGGAAAGGTCAATTTCATTGGCGTTTACGATCAATAAGGGGGCCGCATCGTAGTAGAGAAAGAACTCGCTGTACACCTCGTTAATCTGCTCCAGGTACGCTTTTTCAATCTGGCGTTCACTGGTGATACCCCTTCGTTCTATCCGGTCCAGAAGTCGATCGGGGCTCGCCTGCAGGTAAATCACTAGGTCGGGGGTCGGGGCATCAATAGTGAGCTGTTGGTAGACGCGCTCGTAGAGTTGGAACTCATCGGCATCCAAGTTGATGCGGGCAAACAGCGGGTCTTTTTCAATAAGAAAGTCAGAAACCCGAACTGGCTCGAAAATATCCCGCTGTTTAAGGTCGCCAATTTTTTGAGTGCGTTGGAACAGGAAAAACAGCTGGGTAGCTAGCGCGGCTTGCTTCCTGTTTTGATAAAAGCGCTCGAGAAACGGGTTTTCATGCGCATCTTCCAGAAGTATCTGATAGTTGAAGACCTCGGCCAGCCGTTTGGCGAGGGTGGTTTTGCCCACGCCGATCGGGCCTTCAACCGCGATGTACCCCGGGGGTTTTCGACCCTTCAAGTCAAAAACGAGGCGGCCTTCGCCGCTCGCATCGTTACTGTTCACCAATGGTTCCAGAGTGGCTCCCCGCGTCTGGGTTAATCGATGTGACAGTCACCTGCTGGTCACTGATCTGAGCGAGTAATGTAGCAATATCGTCCCCATTAGGCATTACATAATCGAGGCCTACCAGGTCTGCGAGTGGGCGCAGCACAAAGGCGCGATCGTAAATGCCGGGGTGGGGTAGTTGCAGGGCGTTGGTGTCGCGGCGCTGATCGGCGCAGAGTAGCAAATCGAGGTCGATGCATCGCTCTCCCCAGTGGCGCACCCGCCGTTTGCCCATCCGCTGCTCTATCTGCTGGAGGGATTCCAGTAGCGCTTCTGGGGTCAGGGTCGTTTGCAAATGGGCACAGGCATTGAAGAAGTCAGGTTGATCCTGGGGCCCCAGGGGGGAGGATTGATAGATCCTCGATAGCCCGATGAGCGCTGAGGACTCTATCTCCCTGAGGTATTGGCAGGCAACCTGCAGCTGGGTAGCCGGTTGGTCAATGTTGGCGCCAAGCCCCACAAACGCATCCTTCATGGTGCTGGCTTGCGTCGACGCGGCCGCCGGCGCCTGGAGGCCGGGCGCTCCTCGTTGGTCCTCGGCGCGCTACCGATGAGTTCGGGGTTGAGTCGCTGTTGCTCAGTCCAGAATTGGACTGCTTGCGTGAGATCTTGCCCAGCCTGATCCCGAAGTAACAGCAGGTCATAGGCGGCTCGAAACCGACGGCCCGAAAGAATGTCAGGCACTCGGCGCTTTTGCTGGCGCTCCAATTTTGGCTGGAGCTCCCAGATTTCCCGCATGGGGATTGAAAAGCGCTTGGGTATCGCCATGTGTTGGCAGGTTTCGGCCGTAAGCTGCTGCCCAGCGCTGTTGATAGCCTGAGCGGGCGGCATGCCCTCCTGCGAAAGTTGACCTGACCGAGTGCTCACTCCCGGCCAGAGGAGTGCCGCTAGCAGAAAAGCGGGGGTAACGGGTCTTCCGTCCTTTACCCGTTGATCGGTGTTCCCCATGGCCATCGAGACGAGGTTTCTGTGGCTGCTCTGAGCGTTGATCGCTTCGGTAGCGGCGGGGCAGAGGCAGGACAGGAGGTCGTGCTCCAGGAGTAGGAGGAAGGTGGGTTTACCGAAGCCCGCCATAAACAGCTTCAAAAACTCATCGAACAGGCGAGCGGGAGGAATTTCTCTTAAAAGTGGGGCGCAGTCAGCAATGGCTTCTTCCGTCGTTGACTCAAGGTCGAACTGGAGTTTTGCTGCGAAGCGCGCAACCCGCAGCATGCGGACAGGATCCTCGCGATATCGAGCCCATGGATCTCCGATAATGCGCACCAATCGGGCCTGTAAATCCTCGGTTGCCGCGAGCTTATCCAACACAATTTCTCGCTCGGGGTCGTAATACATGGCGTTAATGGTGAGATCGCGTCTCGCCGCATCCTCCTCGAGGGTACCGTAGACATTGTCTCTGAGGAGTAGGCCCTTATCAGACTGCTTGCTGGTCGCGGGTTGGGCTCCCTCGCTACCGTGATGTCCTCGGTAGGTGGTGACCTCGATGACCTCGCGGCCATCACGCACGTGAACGATCTGAAAGCGACGGCCGATGATTCTTGCGCTGCGGAACAGGCCTTTGACTTGTTCAGGTGTTGCATTAGTCGCGACGTCAAAGTCTTTGGGATGGGCACCGAGGAGCAGATCTCTGACGGCGCCGCCCACAATATAGGCCTCGAAGCCTGCCTCGCAAAGCTTGTGGACTATCCGGACCGCAGCAGGGCTAACCAACGCCGGGTCAATGCCATGTTCCGCCTTGGGGATGGCTCGCAAGGGGTGCCCTCAAGAAAAAGTAGTAGTCGCGGAGTTTACTATCTCCGGCGGTTGACGTGTGCTTTAGGATCGCAACAGTCAAAACGGGAAACCAAAAACAAACATGGGGAAGTCTCCTTCCCCATCCAGGTCCGTTTGCATTTTTTATTGTTCTTGGGCCATTTATTGTTATTTCGGCTCTACCCGGTAGTTTGCAGGTGACGTGCCAACAATAAGTTTCCTAGAAAAAACAACAAGTTAATGTTTGACCAGCCTTTGTTTAGCTTGGTTCGCCCCGCCTTGTGTTACTTTTTAACACTTCACTGTTACGTTTTTCTACGCCAACCCAAGGGTTCAAGCGCTTTTGCGTCTAGCGGGCTTGCGGCGTGGCAGGTTGAACCGCTGGCGTCTTTCCCACAGACATTTTCGACTAATACCCAGCTTTTGCGCTAGTTCCGTCTCATTCATGGCGCCTTGGTGCTCCAGGACGAAGCGCTGAAAGTAATCCTCCAGCGACAGCTCGGGCTCGGGTTCAGACTCGGTGGATTCGCTGCTTGCTTGGATGCGTGAACCGGGACGGGGCGCAGGTTCTGCCGCCCGTTGCCCATGGGTTAATGCGTTGGCCAGACCCAAGTCGGCGGCCTCTATGGTGGATCCCTCGGCCATAATGACAGCCCGCTCGATCGCATGCTCAAGCTCCCTGACATTACCGGGCCATCGGTATTGGATCATTGCGGTAAGTGTGTGCTCACTTATCATCTTCTCTCGCCCGGGGAGGCGTCGGTTTGCACCCTCGAGAAACCACAGAATCATGCTGCGAATGTCTTCCCCGCGGTCTCGGAGGGGGGGTATGTCAAGCTGCAGGACGTTAATTCGATAGTATAGATCCTGACGGAACTCCTGGTCCCTTGCCAAGGCCGCCAGGTCCCGGTGGGTGGCGCAGATTAATCTAACGTTGACCCGTCGTGTTGCTACTGACCCGATACGCCGAATCTCTCCTTCCTGAATAAAGCGGAGCAAACGGGCCTGGGCGGCCAGCGGCAGCTCGCCAATTTCGTCGAGAAACAGCGTGCCACCGTGAGCGGCTTCGATCAGACCAATGCGATTGGTGGTAGCGCCGGTAAAAGCCCCTTTCTCATAACCGAATAGTTCTGACTCGATCAGGGTGTCGGGAATCGCCGCGCAGTTTACGGCGACCATTGGCTTATCCCGCCTAGCGCTTAAGCTGTGAACTTGTTTGGCCGCTATTTCTTTGCCGGTGCCGGTCTCTCCGTTAATGAGCACGGTCATCTCGCTGGCGGCGACCTTGGTAATCTTTCGTTGCAGTTGCAACAGCGCCTCGCAATTCCCTTCAAAAATTGAGCGGGCCCCTGCGGCTTTATCCGATTCCTTACTGTCAATGCGCGGGAAGTCGGCGATGGCGGCCCGAACTACCGACAGCAAATCCTCGGGAGAACAGGGCTTGGCTAAATAATCAACGGCACCGAGCTTCATCGAGTCAATCGCCGAGCGCAGACTGGCGTAATTGGTCATCACGATGACGGGGACCGGTTCCGCGAGCTTGATCAGGTCACTGCCCGCAACCCCGGGTAATCGAAGCTCGGTAACAATTAAATCGAAGTCGGACAGGGAGAATTTACCCTCCGCTTCCAGGACACTAGTGGCTTCGGCGACCTTGAAATCATGGCTTTCCAGCGTTTTACGAAGGCTTTGTCGCTGGGAGGGCTCATCATCAACAAGAAGAATGTGGGGCATGCTCGCTTTTCCCAGAGGATGTTCGCGTCATTTTGTTACTTTTCTACACTAGCACGTTAGCTTGAAAGTAACAGTAACAAAAGCGGCAATATTGTTACTTGGGTACACAGGAGCGCCGCCAGTTGGCGACAGCCGATCTCAGCAGGTCGGATACATTGTTAATGGGGTTATCGGGCTTCGGCTGCCCTAAAAAAGCGAGCGCGAACCGGAGGTTGTCGAGCGCTAAGCGGTTGTTGACGGCTGCCGCGCCAGTTTGCTTGCTGAGCTTCGTTCCCAGTGCGTCGGTCAAGACCGGTGTATGCCCATAGAGAGGGTCGGGCAATGCCAAAATTCGCCGCAAGAACATTTGTCGCGGCGTTGATTCCAGTAAGTCGGCGCCTCTAATAACGTGACTGATGTGGGGGGAAAAGTCGTCGACCGCTGCGGCAAGTTGATAGGCGTAAAGCCCGTCACGTCGTCGAACAATAAAATTACTGAGTTGAGAGGCAAGATCCACGTTCTGAGGTCCGAGCATGAGGTCGGTAAATTCAACATGAGTCCCCGCAGGAACATGAATACGCAAGCTTCCCTCGGTTGTATGTGGTCGGGCTTGGTCACGGCAATCTCGTACGCAGCACCCTGTTGGACCGAGGGTGGCACGGGTGCATGAACAAACGAAGAGAAGACCCTGCTGCCAGAGTGTTTCCAAGGCTGTCTCATAGGCAGCGTGATGGTTGCTTTGCAGGATCAGCTCCCCATCCCCCGACAAGCCGTGGGCATGGAGGGTTTCAAGGATTAGCGCTTTGGCCCCTGCTACTTCACGAGGGGGGTCGATGTCGTCAATGCGAACGAGCCAGGCACCGTCGTTTGCCTTCGCATCGAGATAGCTCGCGACTGCTGCGACCAAAGACCCCATGTGCAAAGGGCCGGTCGGGGAGGGAGCAAACCGTCCCCGATAGTGGTTTTCAATGCTTGTTGCTTCAGCCTTGATACAGACCTAACCGAGCTCTTGACGTTCCTTGATTTCGGCTAACGTCTTGCAGTCAATGCACAGTGTCGCGGTAGGACGCGCTTCGAGTCGCTGAATACCTATTTCGATGCCGCAGGCGTCACAGTAACCGTAATCGTCAATTTTGATCCGCTCGAGGGTGCCGTCGATCTTTTTGATGAGTTTCCGCTCCCGGTCACGGGTGCGGAGCTCGAGGCTAAATTCTTCTTCCTGTGTCGCTCGATCGGCGGGATCCGGGAAGTTGGCCGCCTCATCTTTCATGTGGGAGACCGTCCGCGTCATTTCTTCCACGAGTTCTGCACGCCAGACATAGAGCAATTGCTTGAAATGCTCAAGCTGCTCGTCGTTCATATAGGACTCGCCACGGGAGGGCTTGTAGGGTTTGAAGTCATCGAAGCGCTGTAGCTCCCCGACGGCTCGAGCAACCTTTTTATCGTTCTTTCTTCGACTTTTCGGAGCAGCTGGAGCGCTCTTGGCGACGGCTTTCTTCGCGGGTGCTTTTTTTGTCGCTACCTTTTTAGCCGGTGTTTTCTTGGCGACGGCTTTCTTTGCGGGTGCTTTTTTAGCTGGTGCTTTCTTGGCGACAGCTTTCTTCGCGGGTGCTTTTTTAGTCGCTACCTTCTTAGCCGGTGTTTTCTTGGCGACGGCTTTCTTCGCAGGTGCTTTTTTTGTCGCTACCTTTTTAGCCGGTGTTTTCTTGGCGACGGCTTTCTTCGCGGGTGCTTTTTTTGTCGCTACCTTTTTAGCCGGTGTTTTCTTGGCGACGGCTTTCTTTGCGGGTGCTTTTTTAGCTGGTGCTTTCTTGGCGACAGCTTTTTTCGCAGGTGCTTTTTTAGCGGCTGCCTTTTTGGCCGGTGCTTTTTTCGATACTGCTTTTTTCACAGGTGTCTTCTTCTTTACAACGGGTTTTTTGGTGGTGGTCTTTTTCGCTACGACTTTTTTGGCCGCAGGCTTTTTCTTTGGCGATGCCTTTGCTGGCTTTTTCGCGGTGGTTTTTGCCTTTCGTACGGGTTTCTTTGCCTGAATTTTCTTCGTTGGCATGTCGATTTCCTGAGAAAAGTGGCGCAGAAACGCCCGAATATCAGTACCGCCGTTTAGCCCCGGAGGGAGGATCCCCCGCGCTCGGGGCACGCAAGCTACCAGATAAGTTTAGCTTGCGCCAGCGCTCTTTTCGCGAGGTGGCCACTGGGGTCCCTCGGGGAGTAGTTGGTCCTCGTTTTTTCAGGGTTTTGCTTGCTAACATAGAGATTGGAGGCACTATGGATTTCACCGAGCTTCAACCTGCTATCTTGATCAAGCGTTACAAGCGCTTTCTTGCCGATGTGAGGTTTCCGGATGGCCGCGAGGTGACGGTCCACTGTCCCAATACCGGGGCCATGACGGGCTGTGCTGAGGTGGGAATGCCTGTATGGCTCTCCCACCACGCAGATCCAAAACGCAAGCTGGCATGGACCTGGGAGCTTGTCGACACGGGAGCGGGGCTCGCATGTATCCATTCGGCTTTGGCAAATAAAGTCGTGGGGGAGGCGATCGGAAAGGGTGTGTTGGACGCTTTACCGATGGACGGAGAGCTCAAGCGCGAGGTGCCGTTCGGCGAGGGGTCGCGCGCCGATTTCAGCCTGACATCGGGATCCTTGTCTATCATGATTGAAGTGAAAGCGGTGACGCTCGTGACCGCGAGGGGGCTTGGCGTGTTTCCCGATACGCCCAGCCAGCGTGCATTAAAGCATGTGCATGCGTTGGTAGATGTCGTGCGATCGGGGGGTCGGGCGGCGCTGGTTTACTGCGCGCTTCATAGTGCAATCGGCCGCATTGCGCCGGCTGCCTCGGTCGATCCAATCTACGCTGATGCGGTTAGAGATGCTGTAGCGCAGGGGCTAGAGGTCTATGGGTTGGGCGTTGATATTAATCCGCAGAGGCTAGAACCCAGCGGACAAGTACCCGTCAGTTTTTGGGAGGACGCGCCTGATCCATGACCCTCGAGCATGTGCAATCCAAGGAAATCCTGCGGGCTATCGGGCTTGATGCGACGCATCTTAAGCCTGTGGATGAGAGGACGGTGGGCACTCGAGAGGCTGGTGATGCCTTTTGTCGTTTGGCTGCTGCTGCGCGTACCGCGGGAATTGATTTGAGAATCGCTTCGGGCTATCGAGATTACGGCCGTCAGCTGGCGATCTTCAACGCAAAGGCCAGGGGCGAGCGCCCGGTTCTTTCCAGCAGTGGTGTTTGTTTGAAACGGGGTGATCATGACGATTTGAGTTGGCTGAGGGCTATTTTGCGCTATTCAGCCTTGCCGGGCCTTTCACGGCATCATTGGGGAACGGATTTTGATGTGTGGGATGCCGCCGCGGTGCCGGAAGATTACAGCCTCGGCTTGGTGACCGCCGAGTATCTCTCAGGTGGTCCCTTCCACCACTTAAACACCTGGCTGAGTGAGCGCGAGGCGCGTAATCAAAGCGAGGATTTTTTTAGACCTTATGCCACAGACAGGGGTGGGGTCGCCCCCGAGCCCTGGCACATCAGTCATCGCGGGGGGAGGCCCTGGGCGTCAATTCCTGAGCAGTGTGAGACGCTTTCAACGCTCTGGCGTGAGGGGACTCTGCCCGGCGTCGATCAGATCTTTCCGCCCATGGAATTGGCTTCGCTTGTGCTGGCGAATCTGGGCGAGTTGGTCGAGCGCTATGTCGTCATTGCCGACCCCTAAAGAGCCAGTCTGTCATAGCGTTACGCGAGCCCGATCCCGCCGTTGGCTCACACAGATACCGTGCTGTGAGGTTTTTAGTCGGTCTGGCGAAGCAGGGCGCCGTAGTGGGTTTCATAGTCGGCTCTTGCGGCCTCAATAACTTTCAGCGCCTCCGATCGACCGTAAACATGATCTACCCGGATATTGATGTCTTTGCCAGGGACCATCTTGTAGGTGGAAAAGTAGTGCTGTAACCGCTCGGTTTTGATCGGGGGCAAGTCGGTAATATCATCGACGCCGCCCCAAATATTATCGCCTTCGAGGACAGCGATGATCTTATCGTCTGCCTCGCCACCATCGATCATTTGAATGCCACCAACGACCCGCGCGTTGAGCAGGATGTCAGCTCGGGTGATAAGCCGCTCTGAAAACACACAGATATCCAGCGGATCTCCGTCTGCCACCTCCGCGTGTTCGCATCGCTTGGCGACTTCTTCAGCACAGTAGGTTCTGGGAATGAATCCGTACAGCGCCGGCGGCGTCGCTGTTGTTCGCTGAGGTCGGTCTACGACAAGAAATCCCGTATTTTTATCGAGCTCGTACTTTACGGTATCGCTGGGAAGCATCTCGATATACGCCTGAACGGTCCCTGACTCAGCGCCGCCCTCGGGGAACGGCTCCAGTCCGTGCCACGGATGGCGTCTGTAGGCTGAAAAAGGTTCGTCGCGATACATCCTATCGTCTCCAGTCAGGGTCGGGGTGAGTTGTCTTGGTCCGATCAGCGTGCAAACTGTCGGAGGCGCGGGATTCTAAGATAACCCGGGGTCTACGGCCAATGAAGATCGGTGGATTTGCCGCATTCCTGCCACTAAAAAGGTGGCAGGCGCTTGGGAATGAGTTGATTCTTGAGCTGAACGTATTGGGGAAGTCCGAGGTGGTAGTCGGGGTAGGCCTCGCCCTGGATGAGGGGCTCGAAGTAACGGCGCGCTGTTTCTGTGATGCCGAAGCCATCCCGGGTAATGAAGCGCCGCGGCATTTTTTTCTCGCGGTTGGCCACCTTGCGAAGGTCTGCCTCGATGATCTCCCAGCGATAACGGGCGCCGGCCTTTCGGTGAATCGCAGGCATGACACCATTCTTGCCCGCTAGCGCCATTTCTACCGCGGCTTTACCGACGGCATAAGCTTGATCAACATCGACCTGACTGGCGATGTGTCGTGCTGCACGCTGGAGGTAGTCAGAGACGGCCCAGTGATATTTGTAGCTCAACTCGGAGTTGATCATTGCCGCAAGGGTGGGGGCGACGCCGCCGAGCTGAGCGTGACCAAAAGCATCTCTCACACCGCTGTCACTCAGAAATCTACCATCTGCGGTTTGCGCACCCTCCGAGGCGACAATAACGCAGTAACCGACCCGCTCTACCGTTGATTTCACCTTGCTCAAAAAGGCCGCGCGGTCGAAGGCGATCTCAGGGAACAGAATGACATGTGGCGCTTCGCCTCGCTGACTGGCTGCCAAGCCAGCGGCTCCGGCGATCCACCCCGCATGACGCCCCATCACCTCAAGAATGAAAACTTTGGTGGAGGTTTCACACATAGAGGCCACGTCCATGGCGGCTTCTCGCGTCGAGATGGCAACATACTTAGCTACCGAACCAAATCCGGGGCTGTTATCTGTGATTGGCAGGTCATTATCAATGGTTTTTGGCACGTGGATGGCTGTCAGGTCATACCCCATGGTCTTCGATAGCTGGGACACTTTGAGGCAGGTATCGGCGGAATCGCCACCGCCGTTGTAGAAAAAATAACGAATGTTGTGCGCCTTAAATACGTCGATTAAGCGCGCATACTCGACGCGATTTTCTTCAATACTCTTAAGTTTGTACCGACAAGATCCAAAGGCGCCCGAGGGAGTGGAGGCGAGGCCGCGAATGGCCCGATCGGACTCTTTGGAGGTATCAATTAATTCCTCGTGCAGGGCGCCGATGATACCGTTGCGGCCGGCATAGAGCTTGCCGATCTGTTGCTTGTGGTGCCTGGCGGTTTCAATGACGCCGCAGGCCGAGGCGTTGATTACAGCGGTGACACCACCACTTTGGGCGTAGAAGGCATTGGCTTTTGACATGCGGCGTTCTCTTGGGTGGGTAAACACTCAGCAGCGCGATACGTTAGACGCGAATTAAGTGAGATGCAAACCCCGGCGCTCAGTGCTGACATGATAAGCTCAGGGTCTCAGCCGAGAGAGCTTCTGAGTGGCACAGCACATACACATTTTGGGGATTTGCGGCACGTTCATGGGTGGGCTTGCCCTGCTTGCCAGAGAGCTCGGCTACCGAGTCACTGGCTCAGATGCCAACGTTTACCCGCCGATGAGTACCCAATTGGAGTCTGCTGGCATTGAACTCATGGAAGGCTATTCTGCGGACAATCTGGGAACCCGCCCCGACCTTGTGGTGATCGGGAATGCCCTGTCCCGCGGTAATCCGGAGGTTGAGGCCATTTTGGATCAGGGTCTGCCCTACATCTCGGGGCCGCAGTGGCTCTGTGAGCACGTCTTGCAGGGCCGCTGGGTACTGGCTGTATCGGGGACCCACGGCAAGACGTCTACCGCTAGCCTGTTAGCCTGGTTGCTTGATCAGGCCCACCTGGCGCCAGGATTTTTGATCGGCGGCGTGCCTCAAAACTTCGGGCTGTCTGCACGGCTCGGTGAATCCGATTTTTTTGTGATTGAAGCCGATGAATATGACACTGCGTTTTTTGATAAACGATCAAAATTTGTCCATTACCGGCCTCGCACCTTGGTTATCGGCAACCTGGAGTTTGATCACGCCGATATTTTTCCTGATCTGGCGGCTATAGAGACGCAGTTTCATCACTTGATTCGCTGTGTGCCGGCTTCGGGGCTGATTATAAGACCCGCGGGCGAGGCGATTGATCGCGTGATTGCCCGAGGCTGCTGGACGCCCCAGCAAACGCTTGGCGGCGGGAGCGACAACGATTGGGTAATCAACAAAAATCAGCCTGATGGCACTGACTTCTCTATTCAAGATCCCTCAGGTGACATCATCGACTTTAACTGGTCACAGCTAGGCGACCATAATCTGAGTAACGCCTGTGCGGCCATTGCCGCGGCTCATCATGTTGGCGTGCCGGTAAAGAAGAGTGTCGATGCCATCGCTTCTTTTCAGGGAGTCAAGCGCCGCCTGGAATTGAGGGGTTGCCCAAACGGCGTGGCTGTCTACGATGACTTCGCACATCATCCGACTGCGATCCAAAGTACTCTTGAAGCGGTTCGGCGCCATCAACCCGGAACACGCCTTATCGCCGTCATAGAGCCGAGGTCAAACACGATGCGTATGGGTGTGCATGCGGATCGATTGGCGGCTGCCACAGACTCGGCGGATCAGGTATTTTGGTATCAGCCATCCGGATTACCTTGGGCGGTTGATAAGGTGATAGAGGCCGCTACCAAGCCAACGCAGGTACTTGGGAGCATTGAGGAGCTCGTGGTGGCGACTGCTGGGGCTGCATCCCCCGGTGATGCAATCGTTATTATGAGTAATGGGGGTTTTGATCGATTCCATGAGCGTTTGCTCGCCTATCTGGAGGCGCATTAAGCCCCCCATTTCCCGGAGACCGGCATGGTTGATTTGTACAAACGATTAGTTGTGGATCGAGCCATACCCCTGTTGGTGTTGCTCAGTCTGCTCGGCCTTGCCGCCCTCAGCCAAGTAGATAAAACGCGGCTCGATGCGTCCTCCGATGCGCTTTTGCTGCAGGGAGACCCCGATTTAGCCTACTTCCGTGAAACCAGTAAAAACTATTCCTCCAGCGAGTTCCTGATACTGACCTGGCGGCCTCCCGGTGCTTTGCTGTCCCCCGACTCCCTAGAGCCTCTAAAAGGGATGACCGATGAACTGCTGCGAATTCCCGGTGTTCAGGGCGTCACAAGTTTGCTCGACGTGCCGCTGCTTGAAAGCCCCCCACTATCACTCTCCGATCTCGCCAAAGCCGACGCTTTACCCACCTTGTCCGATCCAGAGGTTGACCGCTCGTTGGCTTTTGACGAGCTGACCACCAGCCCGGTGTATCGAAATCTGCTGGTCGGAGAATCCGGTGATGTCACGGCAGTGCAGGTAACGCTGGAGAGCAACCCGCTGTTACAGACTTTGTTAGATGAGCGCGAGTTGTTGCGTTCGCAAGAACGAAGTGGGGATATTGGTGATGCAAGGACTCGATTGGCCGAGGTCGAGACGGCCTACGATGCATTGGTAGCCGCGGAGAGCGACGAGCGCGCAGCGGTTGTTGCCGCGGTTAGGGCCGTCGCCGATCGTTATCGACCCTACGCCGAAATCTTTGTTGGCGGTGTCCCAATGATTGCGGCCGACATGATCGCGTTTGTAAAAGCCGACCTTGTAACCTTTGGAGCGGCGATACTAGGCATTATGGCGTTGGTGCTGGCAGTTATTTTTAAAGACTGGCGCTGGGTTGTTGCCCCCTTGATCAACTGTTCCCTGACAGCCACTCTCATGCTGGGATTTTTGGCGTGGACGGATTGGCGTATGACCGTCATAAGCTCCAACTTTGTCGCGGTACTGCTCATCGTTGTCCTGTCACTGTCGCTCCATTTGATCGTACGTTATCGGGAACTTGAACGTGTCTCTCCCGCCCAGCAACGCGGCGAGCGCGCGGCAGAGGCGGCTCGGCTGATGGCTATTCCCTGTCTTTATACCGCGCTCACCACGCTTGTGGCGTTTGCGTCACTTCTGGTTGCCGGCATTCAGCCAGTTATCGATTTTGGACTGATGATGAGTCTCGGTATTGTCGTGGGCTTTTTGTGCACCTTTTTGGTGGTGCCGAGCCTAATGGCAGTACTGCCTGAGCCTGCAGGCAAGCGTACCGTTGCGACTGAGCGTGCCATGACGCTGGTCTTCTCCGGATGGGTCGAGCGCTATGGCAACGGTGTTCTCGGCATCACCGCGATGCTTACAGTTGCCACGGCGGTGGGTATCTCACGGCTGGAAGTGGAAAATCGTTTTATCGATTACTTCAAAGACAGCACCGAAATCTATCAGGGCATGGAACTTCTTGATTCAAAGCTTGGTGGCACCATCCCACTCGACATTATTCTTTATGCGCCTGACTCGGGGCTCTCAGCCGACGACGCGACCCCAGCCGGTGCTTCGTCGACGGCAATGGCTAACGGAGAGGCTCAGGTGTTTACCTCCGAAGATTTGGATGAGGATCCTTTCTCGGATGAGTTTTTGGAAGACGATCCCTTTGGCGGTGCCGATATTTTTGCCAGCGACAGCAGTAGCCGTCCTGCGTTTTGGTTTACACCCGGCGGTCGGCAACTACTTGATCGGGCCCACCAGCTGGTCGATGCGCGTGAGGAAACAGGCAAAGTGCTGTCGTTGTCCACCGCGTTTGAAGTGATGGATGGGCTTTATGGTGCGCCGCTGGGGGCGATTGAATTGGCGCTGATCGAGAACAGCATGCCTGAGGACGTGAATGACACATTGGTTTCTCCTTACTTCAATGCCGACGCGGATCAAGCGAGGATTTCGGTGCGCGCCATGGAAACCAGCAAGGCCTTGCGGCGAGATCAATTTTTGCGGGAGTTGCGTCAGACGCTAATTGCAGAGCTTGCGATAGAGCCCGAGCGTGTCCAGTTCACGTCCTTGCTCGTGCTCTACAACAACGTCCTGCAGAGTTTGTTCAAGTCACAAATTTTGACGCTAGCAGTGGTCTTCCTGGCTATTGGTGCGATGTTTTGGGTGTTGTTTCGTTCTCTGTCACTGGCCCTGCTGGCCCTGGCCCCCAACCTGTTGGCTGCGGGGTTAGTGTTGGGGATCATGGGCCTTGCTGGTATCCCCCTCGATATCATGACCATTACGATTGCAGCGATCGTTGTGGGTATTGGTGTTGATGACTGCATTCACTATATTTATCGCTTTCGGGAAGAATTTGACGTGGACAAAAACTATCGTGCAGCGATGCACCGAAGTCACGGCAGTATTGGTCGAGCGATGTACTACACCACTCTCACCGTCATGGTGGGTTTTTCGTTGCTAACCCTGTCTAATTTTAATCCCAGTCTCTATTTTGGTGTGCTCACAGACATAGCGATGATGGCAGCGGTAGCCGGTGCCTTGTTGTTGCTGCCCAAACTGCTTTTGGTATTCAAACCGTTGGGACCTGAGGGAGTAGGGAGGTGACGACGGCGTGTCGTCAAGGCTGTGGGGCGTGTTGCATTGCGCCCGGGATCAATACCCCTTTTTATGGCATGCCGGCGGGTAAACCAGCGGGTGAGCCTTGCTTACACCTGAACGAGCATTTCGAGTGCGTCTTGTTCGGAGATCCCCGACGACCCGAGGTTTGTAGTTTGTTTCAGGCGGAGGAGGCTGTCTGTGGCAGTAATCGAGCGGATGCGCTAGAGCGGCTCACATTGCTTGAGATCGCAAGCCTTCCGTTGGCGAGGTAATCCACAGTATGACCGAAATTCCCCTTTTCCCGTTGTCCTCCACTCTTGTGCCACATGGCCTTATGCCGTTACAAATTTTCGAGCAGCGTTACCTCGATCTGGTCGCGGAGTGCATGCGGAGCGGCACGGGTTTTGGTGTGGTGTGGTTGCGCCAGGGGTCAGAGGTGAGCGGTGGGAGTGTCGCGACCCCGGATTTTGGTGACTACGGCACCTACGCCCGCATCGTCGATTTCGATCAGTTACCCAATGGATTGTTGGGTATTACTATCGCCGGCGGCGAACGTTTTGATGTCATTGACGTATGGCGAGAGCCGTCGGGGCTGGTGAAAGCAAATGTCGAAATGGCACCGCCGCTGGGGCAACAAGCCATGCGAGAGGAATGGCGATCGTTGGAAATCGTCCTTCGTGGCCTCGAGAATCATCCTCATGTGCAACGCATGAACCTTGCTGTTGACTACGATAACGCCTGGGAAGTCGCGTATCACTTGGTTCAGCTTTTGCCATTTGAGGAATCAATTAAGTACGAGCTGCTGGGCGTTGAGGATATCGATTCTCTTGTCGCCGAGCTCGATGTGTTGCTCAACCAAATCTCGGGTGAACATTGATTTGAGTGTGGGATCACTCTACGGTGGCCTAGTGCGGGTCAAGAGCCTGAAACGAAAAGGAAACAAGAGGGCAGGGTTATGTACGACATACTCATAAAAGGGGGTACGGTTGTTGATGGCCGTGGTGGCGACCCGTTTGCGGCCGACGTGGCCATTGTAGGAAACAAGATAGCAGCGATCGGTCATGACCTTGGAGAGGCGCAGGAGACAGTTGATGCAACGGGCTGTCACGTGACGCCGGGTTTTGTCGATATCCACACCCATTACGATGGTCAGGCCACGTGGGACCAAGAGATGGCGCCTTCTTCTTGGCACGGCGTCACGACGGTGGTGATGGGAAACTGTGGCGTTGGATTTGCCCCCGCGGCGCCAGAGCGCCACGACTGGCTGATTGGTTTGATGGAAGGCGTTGAGGATATCCCGGGATCGGCACTTTCCGAGGGTATGCCTTGGAACTGGGAGACCTTTCCCGACTACCTAGACGCATTAGAAGGGCTTCCCCGCTCCGTCGACGTGGCGACTCATGTGCCCCACGGTGCGGTCAGGGCCTACGTCATGGGAGATCGTGGCGCAGCAAATGAGGCGCCTACAGAGACAGATATCGCCCGCATGTCCGCTATTGTGGAGGAGGGCTTGAAGGCGGGTGCGCTGGGTTTTTCAACATCACGGACCGTGCTTCACAAGTCGATCGATGGCGAGTTGGTGCCGGGCACTACGGCTACCGAAGAGGAGTTAATCGGTATTGGTCGCGCCATGGGGAGGGCCGGCCACGGGGTGTTTGAGTTGGCTAGTGACCTGTTGCCCGAGTGGAACGAGTTTGACTGGATGGGCAAATTGAGCCGTGAAACCGGCTTGCCGGTGAGCTTCACTGCCTTGCAGTCGCCTTTGAAGGCTCTGTCCTTCGAGGACCAAATTGCAACCATGCGCAAAGAAAATGCGGCCGGTGCCAACATTAAGGCCCAAGTTTCACTGCGCGGCACCGGGCTGGTGCTCGGTTGGCGAGCAACCTTTCATCCCTTCTCGTTTAAACCAAGCTGGCTGGCTATCGCCGATTTACCATGGAAAGAACAACTTGAGCGGCTGCGGGATCCAGCGTTCAAGGCGCGATTACTGGCCGAGCCGAGTGAGCTTCCCGACACTGATCTCCGTTTGTTGGGCGAGCTCATGACGGTTGCTTGGCAAATGCAATATCCCATGGTGGAAGGCTTTAACTATGAGCCAACTGCAGAAGATACGATTGCAGCAAGAGCGGCAGCTGCGGGACAGGACCCCGCTGCTTTTGCCTACGACAGTTTGATGTCCAATGAGGGAGAGGGATTCATTTACTTCCCGCTATTGAACTATGCGGACGGAAACTTAAATTTTCTCGAATCCATCCTGGAGTCCGATGACTGCATCAACTCGCTGTCGGATGGAGGAGCCCACTGCGGCACCATCTGTGATGCGGCAGCGCCAACTTTTCTGTTGCAGCATTGGGTGCGGGATAGAGAGGGCCATCGCATCACTCTTGGAAATGCGATTAAACGCCAGTGTGCAGACACAGCGGCTATGTACGGCTTGAATGACCGAGGCGTTATTGATGTCGGGTACCTCGCAGACATAAACGTGATCGATATGACATCGTTGACACTGAACCCCCCGTGGGTGGCTCACGATTTACCCGCTGGAGGAAAACGGTTGCTACAAGATGCTACCGGGTACCGACTGACTATTAAATCGGGCGAGGTTACGTTTGAAAATGGATGCTTCCAGGGCGCTACCCCCGGAGGCCTTATTCGGGGTCCTCAGGCACCTCCGGCCACTGCCAGCCCCCGAGCTGTTGCCAGCGATTGACGATCAGACAGAAAAGTTCAGCTGTTTTTGCTGCATCGTAGGCTGCCGAGTGGGCTTCGCTATTGCTGAATTCCAGTCCGGCTCTTTTGCAGGCTTGGGCGAGCACCGTGTGTCCGAAAGCGAAGCCGGCAAGCGTGGCGGTGTCGAAATGTGAGAACGGATGAAAAGGATTCCGTTTGATATCACAGCGTTCGTTTGCCGCGTTGAGGAAGCCGGCATCAAAATGGGCGTTATGACCTACCAGAATGGCGCGATTGCAGCCCGTTGCTTTCACCTCTTTGCGTACCTGGCCATACAACTCACCAAGGGCTATTTCTTCAGGTACGGCCTCGCGAAGCGGGCTTTCTGGATCTATCCCGGTAAATTCGAGAGCCGAGGGCTCCAGATTCGCGCCCTCAAAAGGCTCCACGTTAAAGGTGATCGTTTCGCGCGGCGCCAATAATCCCTGCTCGTCAACGGTGACGAAGGTGGCGGCAATTTCGAGCAGGGCATCGGTTGCGGCTTGAAAACCGCCGGTTTCAATGTCTACAACCACTGGAAGAAAGCCCCGGAATCGATCTTTGATCTGTCGAGGCATGTGTTCACTCACGGGCTTAATCGCCAATTCAGCTGCTCGCCGGCTCTCAGGGGGATTAAGGTGTCATCCCCCATGGTGAAGGTTTCAGGGACTGTGTGAGACTCCTGGTTGAGCGTAATGGTTTGACTATTTCTTGGCAGTCGGTAAAAGTCCGGGCCGAAATGACTGGCAAACCCCTCTAGCAAGGGCAGTGCGCCTTCCGATTCAAAGACCTCTGCATAAAGCTCGATTGCCGCATGCGCTGTGTAGCAACCCGCACAACCGCAGGCGCTCTCCTTGGCGGCCCTGGTATGGGGTGCTGAATCAGTGCCCAAAAAGAATCGCGGGTTGCCCGACGTAACGGCTGTGCGCAGGGCTTCCTGGTGGGTGTTGCGCTTGAGAATAGGCAGACAGAAGTAGTGAGGTTTCACCCCGCCCACCAACAGGTCGTTTCGGTTGTACAGCAGATGATGGGCCGTCACGGTTGCCGCAACACCATCTCTTGCGCCGACTACAAACCCGACGGCGTCGGCGGTGGTGATGTGTTCGAAAACTACGCGTAGCCCCGGGAAGTCCTCTACGATCTGGCTTAAATAGCGATCAATAAAAATCTTTTCTCGATCAAAAATATCGATATCGCTGTCGGTGACCTCGCCGTGAATCAAAAGAGGCAAGTCGACCTTTTCCATTGCCTCAAAGACGGGATAGAGGTGTGCCAGATCCCTAACGCCACCCTCCGAGTTGGTGGTAGCCCCGGCGGGATACAGCTTTACGCCGTAAATAAAGGGGCATTCGGCGGCTTCAATTATTTGATCCACGGTCGTTTTGTCTGACAGGTACAAAATCATGAGTGGGTCAAACTGGTCATGCTGGGGCAGCCGTGCTGCGAGAATGCGCTGGCGGTAGGCCGAAGCGGCCTTGGTATCGAGGATAGGTGGCACAAGGTTCGGCATCACGATGGCCCGCTGCGCCCATGCGGCCACATCATTGACCGTTTTGGGAAGCGCCTTGCCGTCGCGCAAATGGATGTGCCAGTCATCGGGCTTGAGAATTGTCAGGGTTTTCATAGCGAATCCAAGGCTCAGGCGCGGTATTCTAGCAGGGTTAACTGGGCAATCCCCCTTTGGCGGCGTAAAATACCGGCTGTTTGCCTTTTCACCTGTTTTTCGGAATTCGTTATGTCCTCTGTAAACAAAGTAGTGCTGGCCTATTCTGGTGGCCTGGATACCTCCGTGATCGCGCGATGGTTGCAGGAAACCTATCAATGCGAGGTGGTTACTTTCACCGCTGACATTGGTCAGGGGGAAGAGGTCGCTCCCGCGCGTGCCAAGGCTGAAGCACTGGGTATCAAAGAAATCTACATTGAGGATTTGCGGGAGGAGTTTGTTCGCGACTTCGTCTTTCCCATGTTTCGGGCTAACACCGTCTATGAGGGCGAATATTTGCTGGGGACCTCAATAGCGCGTCCACTTATCGCCAAGCGGCTGGTTGAAATAGCGAACGAGACAGGCGCTGATGCAATCTCCCATGGCGCTACCGGCAAGGGCAATGACCAAATTCGGTTTGAGCTGGGTGCCTATGCGTTAAAGCCCGGGATTCAGGTGATCGCGCCGTGGCGGGAGTGGCATTTGGGGTCCAGAGAGTCGCTGATGGCCTACTGCGCAGAACACCAGATCCCGGTGGATTTCTCCAATGCGAAAAAGAAATCGCCTTATTCGATGGATGCTAATTTGCTGCACATCTCTTATGAGGGTGACATTCTGGAAGACCCCTGGATTGAGGCGGAGGAGGATATGTGGCGTTGGACGGTGAGCCCTGAGGCGGCACCGGATCAAGCCGAGGAAGTGGAGCTAACTTTCCGCGCGGGTGACGTGGTCGCAGTAGATGGCGAACACATGTCTCCTGCGCAGGTGCTCGAAACACTCAATCGCCGAGGCGGTGCACACGGCATTGGTCGGGCCGACATTGTCGAAAACCGCTACGTCGGTATGAAATCCCGCGGCTGCTATGAAACACCGGGGGGCACGATTCTGTTGCGTGCTCACCGAGCGATTGAATCCCTCACCCTCGATAGGGAGGCAGCGCATCTCAAGGATGAGCTGATGCCGCGCTACGCAAAGTTGATTTACAACGGCTACTGGTGGTCTCCAGAGCGCAGAATGATGCAGGCGGCGATCGATGAGACCCAGGCGTGGGTAAACGGGGATGTGCGACTGAAACTTTACAAGGGTAATGTTATTGTGACGGGGCGTCGCTCTGAGGACTCGCTGTTTGACGCATCGGTCGCGACCTTTGAGGAAGATCAGGGTGCTTACGACCAAAAAGATGCCGCGGGTTTTATCAAGCTGAATGCATTGCGGATGCGAATTGCAGCAGGTAAGGGACGACATCAGGGCTAGGGCTCTTGATTCCCCCAGGTTAGGGAGAAAGTGCAATGGGTATAGCTGAAAAAGCAACGATCCAAGCCGATCGCAGTGACGCTTTTGACGTCATCATTATCGGCGCTGGCTTGTCCGGGATCGGTGCAGCGGTTCGCTTGCAGCGAGACTGTCCCGGGACCAACTTCGCCATCATTGAGCGGCGAGACGCTATTGGCGGTACCTGGGACCTTTTTCGGTATCCCGGTATTCGATCCGACAGTGACATGTACACCTTGGGTTATGACTTTAAACCCTGGTCCTCGGAGAAAGCCATTGCCGATGGACCCGCGATTCGCGAGTACGTTAACGAAACCGCCGATGAATATGACGTGCGGCCCCATATTCGATTTGGTCACAAGCTGGTGGCCGCGAATTGGCAAAGCGAGACAAGCAAGTGGGTTCTCACCCTAGAGACGCCAGTTGGCCTAAAGACATACCGTACCGGCTTCTTGTTCATGTGTTCGGGCTACTACAGCTACGACCAAGGACACCAGCCAGTATTTGCGGGTCGTGAAGACTTCAAAGGAACCTGGGTACACCCGCAGTTTTGGCCTGATGATCTTGATTATGCGGGAAAGAAAGTGGTGGTGATTGGGTCGGGCGCGACCGCCATGACCCTGGTGCCAAACTTGGCATCTACCGCTGCCAAGGTAACCATGCTACAGCGCTCGCCGACCTACGTGATCTCCCGCCCTTCGATCGACGCTCGCGCCAATTGGCTCATGCGACACCTGCCTCATCAGGTGGCTTACAACCTCATACGCTGGCATAACACGTTGTGGCAGCAAACCATGTACAACCTGACGCGGATCATGCCCAAGGTCATCAAGCGGGGGTTATTGAAAAAAGTCTATCAAGAGATTGGCGATATCGTAGACGTTGAGAAGCACTTTACCCCCCGTTATAACCCCTGGGACCAGCGTTTATGTCTGGTGCCCGACGATGACTTATTCGAGGTTATCAAGTCTGGCAAGGCCGAGATTGTCACCGAGCATATCGAGCGTGTTACCGAGACCGGTATTGCGCTTAAGACGGGAGAGCACTTAGAGGCAGATATCATCGTGTCGGCGACGGGCATCGAACTTCTCATTCTGGGGGGTGCCGAATTCACAGTGGATGGCGCGTCTGTGGATTTTGCCAATGAGTGGACCTACAAGGGCATGATGTGTACGAACATCCCTAACATGGTGCAGACGTTTGGCTATATCAACGCGTCCTGGACCCTGCGTGCAGACCTCATCGCGCACTGGGTCTGCCGTGTACTGAACCATATGAAGGCGAAGGGCTATAACAAGGTGACGCCACGTCTTCCGGCGGAGCTGGCGGCGGCGATGCCAAGGCGTCTTTGGATCGATGATTTTTCGGCGGGGTATATGCAGCGCGTGTTGCCAAAATTTCCCAAGCAAGGGGATCGTCATCCCTGGGTAAACCCGCAGAATTACCGTAAAGACAAAAAGATGTTCAGGGACGAAGCGCTCGAAGATGGAGCCCTTGTCTTTGAAGCTCAAGCGACCGCTGAAACGCAGGCTCCGCTACAACAGGCTAGCTAGCGATGACTGGCTATATCCTGCAGGAGGTGGATATTTACTGTCCCTACTGCGGAGAGGGAATTACCACGTTGCTGAATCCTGAGGAGGTCGGCAGTGATTACATCGAGGACTGCGAGGTGTGCTGTCGGCCGATTGAATTTCACCTGCTTGATGACGGTAGGGGAGGTATCGAGGCTGCTGTTCGCTCCGAAAATGATTAAGCCTCGCTACGTCCCGGAAAACGTTTACGATACTTGTGCCAGTAGCCGTGGCTTAACCGCTGCTGTTGCCTTTTATTTTTTTTCCTTGCCGCTTGTTATGTTGCTCGCGATGCCTGCGAAAGGCGACAGTACCATGGCAGCGATGGAGGAGATTCAGGCAGAGGTATTGGTGAAATCCACGACCATGTGGAATGGCACACTGTTGCCCGCCTACAGCACCGGTCAACCTGAGCTCTCGGTGGTACGGATTACAATTCCTCCAAGGCAAGCGCTTCCCATGCACTACCACCCCCATGCGACCGCAGGCGTCCTGTTGTCTGGTCAGCTGGTCGTTCACTCTGCGACGGGGGAATCCAGGACTTTGTCGGCGGGTGATGGCCTTATCGAACTGGTGGATCAGGAGCATGCCGGCGCCAATCCAGGCGATGAACCAGCGGTCATCTTGGTGGTGTATGCCGGCATCGCCGGAGAGCCCGTGACGGTACTTGCAAAAGAATGTCCCGACGGGGATTGTCTGTAATCGATATCGGTATGAGGGGTGACCTGGGGCATTTTGCTTGAGCCTACCCGAGTCACCTTGCTGCAGTGGAGGTCACCATGTCGTTAAAAAGAATAAGTAGCCCTAGAGTACGTTACATTGCATTGCTCATTGCGCTCATCAGCTGCGGGTCGCAGCGGACTGTGGCAGAGCCGAGCGCAGCGTACTCGAGCTATGCAAACCGGACCTTTCCCGATCAGGTGTTTTGGGGGGATTCCCATTTACATACCAGTATGTCGATGGACGCGGGTACCTTCGGCGCTCGGCTGCTCCCCGACGATGCTTACCGTTTCGCCAAAGGCTACCAGCTGACATCGACCACGGGGATTCCGGCGCGCCTCAGTCGACCTCTCGATTGGCTGGTGGTGTCTGATCACTCCAACAATATGGGTTTTTTCCCCGCGCTATTAAGAGGTGACGAAAAAATTCTGGCGTCACCACAAGGCCGACGGTGGTATGACATGGTGCAAGAGGGCGGGCAGACGGCCGTGGCTGCAGCCTTGGAGATTGTCATTGCGATTGCCAATAAAGGCTTCGATAAAAATATTTATATCACACCGGGCACTAAGGCTTTTCAGGACGCCTGGGCGGTTGCCACCAGTGCTGCAGATGCCCATAACGATCCCGGTCAATTCACGGCTTTCATCGGCTATGAGTGGACATCCACCGACAACGGTCAGAATTTACATCGCGTTGTGATCTACCGGGATGGTGAGGAAGAGGCGGCACAGCTTGATCCGTATACCTCGCAAGCGCCGGAAGGAAGCCCAGATCCCAGAGAACTCTGGAAATGGCTGGCGCATTATGAGGACGTTACCGGCGGACAGATATTGGCGATTCCGCATAACGGGAACTTATCAAACGGTCATATGTTTCCCACCACAGAGCCCCTCTATGGTGGCGCCATAGATGCAGAGTGGGCGTCCACCCGGGCTCGCTGGGAGCCCTTGTATGAGATTACTCAAATTAAGGGTGATGGTGAGGCGCATCCTTTCCTCTCTCCAGATGATGAATTTGCCGACTACGAGACCTGGGACGTTGGTAATCTTGACCTATCAGAGGAAAAAACCGATGACATGTTGATTGGCGAGTATGGCCGGACCGCACTTCAGCTTGGGTTACAGATAGAACAAAAGACCGGTGTAAACCCCTACAAATTTGGTTTTGTGGGAGCGACTGATAGTCATACTGCGCTGGCTACGGGAGCTGAGGATAATTTTTTTGGCAAGCACTCCGGTGCCGAGCCCAGCCCTGAACGACTACAGCGTCCGATGGCAAAGCTGCGTGGTAAGGAAGTGGCCGGCTGGTCGATGGTAGCGTCGGGTTACCAAGGAATCTGGGCTACGGAAAACACCCGAGAGGCGCTTTTTGATGCTATGCGTCGTAAGGAAACCTACGCGACTACCGGTTCGCGCATTACAGTCCGTTTTTTTGGCGGATGGGACTTCATGGCGTCGGACGCTATGGGTCGTTTACCTCACGAGATCGGTTATGCCAAGGGCGTCCCTATGGGTGGGGATCTCGCCCCTCGAGGCGATCATGATGCCCCCACTTTTTTGGTTGCCGCACAGCGAGACCCTTATTCAGGCAACCTCGACCGTATTCAGATTGTCAAAGGTTGGGTGGATGCATCAGGTCAGCGCCACGAACAAATCTATAATGTCGCTTGGTCTGATGACAGAATTCTCGACGCGCAAGGTCGGTTGCCTCCCGTAGGCAACACAGTCGACGTAGCCACTGCGACCTGGACTAATTCGATTGGCTCACCTGAACTCATGGCAGTGTGGAAAGACCCCGACTTTGACCCTGAGGTATCGGCGGTTTATTACGCCCGTGTCCTTGAGATTCCAACACCTCGCTGGAGCACCCACGATGCCGCGCGCTATGGCACCTCGATTCCGCCAGATGCTCCGACGTCGACGCAGGAGCGAGCTTATACCTCGGCAATTTGGTACACCCCCTAGGGAGGGTGTTTGTAAGGTATGTGCTTGGGTTGCTGATTAGGTGTTGCGGCACGAGTGTCGCGGGATGGATAGTGTGGTTTGCAGGGTTTGGCCGGTATGGGGTTGCGAGCGGAGCTTCAATGAAAATCTCGCGATTGGATAGTAAGGGATTGGAGAGAAGCGCTGTAATCGTGGAGTGACCCTGCGATCACATGCATAACACCGTCGCGAGCTTCCAGGGTTCCTTTAACCAGCAGTAACTGCGCGGTCATTAATGCCTC
>Ga0255778_10000917_pt1 | contig 26574 bp, 20 predicted proteins | sample 071ome_31_FD_179976 | JGI IMG/M metagenome (GOLD analysis project Ga0255778, IMG submission 179976) | Coastal salt marsh microbial communities from the Groves Creek Marsh, Skidaway Island, Georgia - 071405CT metaG (version 2) | ecosystem: Environmental > Aquatic > Marine > Intertidal zone >...
GCCTCATCCTCCGCCGATTGCTCAGCAATGGGGGCAATCACGAATTGGCTTAAGGCCCAGATGGAGATGACTGCGATGGCCAGCGCGCTCACGCCTAGGGTGAGGCTGGTGCGAAACAGCAGGGAAGCGGGCCTAAGCCGAGGCCGGGAAAGCAAGAGCCTAGGCAGCGCTATCGGGGCAGAACATATAGCCCTTGCCCCAGACCGTCTTGATGAAGGCCGGATGGGTGGGATCGGCCTCGATCTTACTGCGCAGGCGCGTCACCCGGACATCGATGGAGCGATCAAAGGGGGCCCGCTCGGCGCCGGTCAGCAGATCCAGGAGCTGATCCCGATCGAGCACCCGATTGGGATGCTGGGCCAGTACCACCAGCAGATCAAATTCTCCGCTGGTGAGGGGTACCTCCTCCCCCCCGTCGCGGGCGAGGCGATGCGCTTCCACATCGAGCAAATAGGCGCCAAAGCGGTACTGGCGCCGCGTTTCCTCAAAGCCCACGGGCATGGATTGGGCGCGGCGCAGCACCGCGCGCACCCGAGCGAGCAGCTCCCGGGGGTTGAAGGGCTTTGCGAGGTAATCATCAGCGCCCACCTCGAGACCCACGATGCGGTCGATGTCCTCGCCCTGAGCGGAGAGGATCACGATGGGCAAATCTCGGTCAGCCTTAAGACGCTTTGCAATAGAGAGGCCGTCCTCCCCCGGCAGCATGAGATCTAGAACGAGGAGATCGGGGGTTAGGGTTTGGAGCGCTTCGTCCATCTCCCTCCCATCGCCCACGGTGTGCACCGTAAAGCCCTGCTGACCCAGGTAGGTGGCGGTGAGTTCACGAAGTTCTGGGTCGTCGTCGACCACGAGCAGTACGGGGGAGGTCACGGCCGCTGCGTATCTCCTTGGCCCAGGGCAACGGGGAGATCTTCGAGGCGGTCTTCCAGGGGCAGTGCTACCCAGCCAGAGGGACTCGGAGCGACCTCCTCCAGGCTCGCTTGTTCGGAACGCGGCCGCTGTTGCTCGGGCCGAGCCAAGCGCTGCTCGAAGCCGACGCCGAAACTTTGCCCCTCCGCATCGCGGAACTGCACCACGGCCTGGCGCCGCTCGATGCGCACCACCGTGCCGTCGGGACGCTCTACGCGATAGCCAAAGCGACGCTCGGAGCGCACCTGAAGCTTGCCTTCTCGACCGGCCTCCGCCATGCGGCGATGCAGCGCCGTGAGCACCGTGCGGCGCTCATCCACGGACAGCTCGGACCAATTCGCTAGCTTGGACCGCAAACCTTCTGGGGCTTCCAAAGCCGTTGCGGACGCCTCCTCCCCACGCGCGCCCACGCCGCCAGCCAGGAGGCACAGCGCAGCGGCCGCCCGAACCCAGGGGGCTCGACGAAGGCTGAGGCGTCGTATCGGAGAAGCGAGGGGCAACACGGCGAGCCCTCAATTGAGAAACAGAGAAAAAGCTTAGAGGGGTAGGACGGGGGACGCAAGACCTAGGAACGGACCCAGGTTGTAACAAGTTGTTTCAAAAACAAACTGTTAGGCCAGCGGGCGGACGCCCGCTGGCCCAAGAGAGGACTCAGCAGGCTTCGAAGAGGCCTGCAGCGCCTTGGCCGCCACCGATGCACATGGTGACCACGCCGTACTTCTGGTTCCGGCGCTTGAGTTCGCGCAGCACCGTGCCCGTCAAACGGGAGCCGGTCATGCCAAAGGGGTGACCAATGGCAATGGAGCCGCCGTTGACGTTGTACTTCTCAGGGTCGATGCCGAGGTGATCGCGGCAGTAGAGACACTGGCTGGCGAAGGCCTCGTTGAGCTCCCACAGATCAATGTCGTTGATGCCAAGACCCGCGCGCTCGAGGAGGCGGGGAATCGCGAACACGGGGCCGATGCCCATTTCGTCGGGCTCGCAGCCCGCGACGGTGAAGCCGCGGAAGATACCGATGGGCGTAAGGCCCAGCTGTGCGGCACGCTCTGCGGACATAAGCAGGGTCATGGACGCCCCGTCGGACAGCTGAGACGCGTTCCCGGCGGTCACGGAACCGTTCTCTTCGAAAGCCGGGGGCAGCTTGGCCAGGCCTTCGATGGTGGTGTCGGGGCGGTTGCACTCGTCCCGGTCGACAATGGCGTCGACGATGCTCTCTTCGCCCGTTTCCTTATTGACCTTCTTCATCTTGACGGCCATGGGGACGATTTCTTCAGCAATAGCGCCGCTGGCGGCCGCGGCGGCATAGCGCTGCTGGCTCATCAGAGCGAACTGGTCCTGGGCTTCCCGGGTCACTTGATAGCGGCGGGCCACCACCTCAGCGGTGTTGCCCATGGCCATGAAGATTTCCGGCTTTTGCTCCACCAGAATCGGGTTCTTCTCAGCCTTTGCACCCTGCTGGCGAGCGCCCATGGAAATGGAGTCCACGCCGCCGGCCATGGCGACTTCCGTCTGCCCGCTGGCGATTTGCGTGGCCGCAATGGCGATGGACTGGAGGCCCGAGGAACAGAAACGGTTAATGGACTGGGCCGCGGTGGTCACCGGCAGCTTGGAAAGGATGACGCCCAGGCGCGCGATGTTGCCGCCCTGCTCACCCTCGTGGTTCGCGGCGCCCACGATCACATCTTCGACCTCTGCGGGGTCGAGGGACGGGTTACGCTCGAGAATCGCATCAATGCAGTGCGCGAGCATGTCGTCGGAGCGGGTTAGGTTGAAGCTGCCCCGAAAGGACTTCGCCAGGCCCGTACGAACACTATCTACGATTACAACATCACGGCTCATGGTGTCTCCCCTTATGCCACGTGATCCGGCGCTTCCCACCGGGGTCGGCGAATGGTACTGCAATGATCCCCGCCTCGCACCTCACCGGCCCCCAAGATCATGGAGGCATGGTGGAGGCGATCCGAATCGCGCCCACCAAAAAAAGGGCCGCCGAGGCAGCCCTTTTTCAACGATAGAGCGCGGTTCCCTTAATAAAGTTCCCACTGCACCGAGAGGGAGAAGGTGCGGCCGACCTTCTCATTCAGCGTTTCGACCCCGGCCCGCTCGATGGAGATGGGATCGTCGAGGAGGTTCGAGGCCTTCAGCTGCACCGTCAGGTTATCCGTCGGGTAGAAAAAGTAAGTGGCGTTGATGGAGTGGCGCGTTTGCTCGAAACCATCGGGGGCGCCGTTCCGCCCCGCCACAAAGAGGCGATCGTCGAAGGCGTTGTAGGCGATAGTTGCGGAATGCCGAGCATCCATGGAGTCGTAGCCCACGATCATGTTCACGATCCAGGGCGAGGCGTTCGTCAGCTCCCGGGTGTCGTTGGTGGGCGCATCCGCTCGGCCGCCGGCGACGATTTCCGAATCCTGCAGCGTGATGTTGCCCTGGAGGAAGAAGGGCGACAGGAAGCTAGCCACGGAGCCCAGGTCCTTCAGTACCTCAAACTCCACCCCGTAGACCTCGGCAGACGCCGCGTTGACGATTTCCCGGGCCACGGTGGTATCGGAGGCCGTGGTTTCGAAGAATTCGATGGGGTTCTCAATCTCCTTGTAGAACATCGACACGGTAAGGGAGTCGCCGCTGTTCCAGAACCACTCGGCCCGAAGGTCGTAGTTAGTTAAGGTCGCGGGAATCACCCCGGAGTTACCGAAAACGAGGTCTTCCGTCAGCGGGTCAATGTAGGACGCGTCAGTGATTTCCCGAAGATCCGGGCGCACGACGGTCTCCGAGTAGGTTCCCCGAAGCTGGAAGGTATCGGCCCAGAAAGGCCGCATATAAGTCAGGGATAGGGACGGGTAGAGATCGTCATCCTGGAAGACATTGCTCGCCAGGCGCTCCGGGTCCGTGGTCACCACCGGGGTGGTCGCCGAGAAGCCATAGGGGTCGTAATCGAGACCCACCTGCCGGTACTTCTCCCACCGCAGCCCCGCGGCGATCCGCCAGGTGTCATCCAGGGTGAGATCAAACTGGCCGAAGTAGGCATCGGTCATAGTGGCCGCGATGTAGCTCTGGTTATTGGAGCCAACGCGGTTAAAGACAAAGTTATTCTCCGAGCTATTCACGTTAGCGGTGGAGAAGACTTCCCCCAGCGGTCCTCGCAGGGTGGAAAGGCTTGCCACGTCGAGGGGCCCGAGGTTGAACTGGGATTGGACGTACACCCGATCTTGTCGGCGGTGGTTGTAGCCGCCGGAAACTTCTAGGGTGAGGCGCTTCGTATAGAACGGCGCCTTCACTTCCCAGCCGTGGTTAAGCACATCGTCATCGAGCTCCGTGAAGCGGAAGTTTGCCGCCTCGGAGCTTTGCACCACCTGAGGATTGGGGATCTGAAAGTTTTCGTCCGTGGCCCCCTGGAGGGAAATGTTCACCTCACTCGGGATGGACGTCTCGGCCTTCGAATCGGAGTAAAACCAGTTGTATTCCAGTCCTTCGGGAATGAAATCGATGAGGGACGCAGGCAGCAAATCGCCAAAGCGATCCTTCAAGACCTGCTTCGTGTTGTAGCCGAAGCTGTGATTCCCCTGGTACTGGGTAATGAGCACATCCCGCTCCTCAAAGCGGAAGCCCACATCTTGGAAGCCATTACCCGACTCCCGCTGCCGGTTCTCGTTGAAGAACGTGCGCTGGTAGGTGTCGTCTTCCGTGTTCCGCAGATAGATCGCGGTGGCCGAAACTTCATGCTCGTCGAGGTAGCGAAAGCCCACCGCCGCGTTGCCGGTCATGTTGACCTGCTGGGTCCCCTCGAGCCGCTCATCCGTACGCTCCTCCGGAAAGGCAAAGCTGCGATTGAGACGGGTCGTCTCTCGCCATTGGTTGGAATAGCCTCCGGCCGCCAGCGCCCCCAGCTCGAAATCGTCAGTCAGAAAAATGCTATTCCCCAGGTAGCCCCGAATATTGCGATCAAAGGGGGTGTCCTTCTCGAGGACGGTAAGATCGCGGTACAGGTAGCTGCCGAGCTGGCGATTGACCGCCTGGGCGTCGGCTAAGGTGGCGTTGGGCTCTGTGGTGCCGCGGAGCCGCGACAGGATGTTTTGAACGCTGACGTTCCCCTGATATTGAATCAGGGCCTCCTGGAGCCGCGGAGACAGGGCACGGGTGCCATCATCCTGGCCTTCATTGTCCTGGCCACCCCCTGCGTAGGTAAGGACTTCGTCGTCATTCGCATCGTTGAAAGCGCTGCCCAGCTGAAGCCCGCCCACGAAACCGTTGGGGATGCGCTTGGTACGAATATCAATGGCGCCGCCCCCAAAGGACGCTTGGCGATCGGCGCTGTAGGATTTCTGCACCGACAGGGAGTCCACTATAAAGCTCGGGAACAGATCGAGGGGCACCACGTTTCGGGACAAATCCACCGAGGGGACGGACGCGCCATTCACGGTGGTTTGGGAGTAGCGCTCCCCAAGGCCCCGCACGTAGACAAACTGGCCATTCACCAGGGAAAGACCCGGCACTCGCTGCAGGGCGATAGCAACGTTCGAATCCCCGACCCGGCTAATGGAATCCGCCCCGAGAAGATCGGACACCGCGTCATCCATGATGCGCTCATCGGTCAGCTGCGCCGCCGCGTTGTACTGCCGCGCCGTAACGACCACCTCCTCAATGGCGAGATCCATCGCAGGCGCCGCGCTGCCTTCGGCGGCGCGGGCGGCACCGGCGGCGGACAGCAGGGCAATGGAGAGCCCGAGCAGTGCGCGTCCTTGGGGAAAGCTGACCATGGTTCTACCCTCGATAGGTTCTGAATCGACCGCGCCGGGACAAGGCGTGCCCCATCCCGGCGCGTTTACCGCCCCGTGCTAAACCAGGCTTACTCGAAGTACAGCGCCTGGGCACGGCTGCCGTCGAAAATGCCGTAGGTCCAGCCGGCGAAGGGGTTCGTCACCGCCTGGCTCACCGCACCGATTTGATCGCCGGTGAGGGTGACCGTGGGGGCTGCGTCATCCACCACCATGTTGGCAAAGGCGACGGAGAAGACCGGCGTCGTGCCTTCAAGCAATACCAGGTTGGTGTCCCCATTGGCCGTGGGATCGGTCGCACCGGTAATGGTGGCGAACTGGATGTCGTTAGCCGCCGCCACGGCAGCGCCATTGTCTTTTACCGGATCTTCGCAGGCGAAAATGCCGCCGGTCACCGTCGTCTGGGTCCCGAAGTCCTGGGGCCGGAAGCAGTAGTTGCCGTCATCGTCTTCCGGACGCGGCGTGCCGTCGCTGTCGGCGTCATCGTCCAGGAAGCTCGAGATCACCAGCAGATCCGTGATGTTGGACTCAAGACCCTCCCGGAGGCGCAGGCCCGCACCGGGATCGTGGGTGGCATCGTTTGCGCCGTTGGGGGACACGATGCAGGTCAGGTTGATCAGATTCGCCTGGCTGTGCAGCCCCCGGGCGATGAAGTCGCTGATTTCCGCTTCAGCAAAGCCGCTGTAGGAGCCGATGCCATCGGCCTCCACGCAGTGGTTCCCGTCGGTGGCGGACTGGATGACGAGCGCCGTGTCGATGGTGCCGTTCCAGCCTTCGTCGATGTCGATGGAATCGTCGTTAACGTAGACCGCAGCGTAGTTGGTGACATTCACCGCGCCGCCGAAGAACTCAATACCATCATCAAACACGGAATAGACTTCCAGGTTACGGACGATGGTGTTGCTACCGACGGCGCCGAAGGTAATGCCGTTCAGCTCATCGCCGTTCCCCACGGTGGCACCGGTGTGCTTAACCACCACGTACTCCATGCGCCCGGAGCTATCGGCGTCGTTCACGCCGCCGTAGTAGTTTTCATCAAGGCCCGCAGACCCTTCGGAAGCCACGTGGCACTCTCCGGCCAGCGCCAGATCTACGCCCCGGGTGCCGGTGTAAGCGCACTTGTTTGTCACGCCGAAGCCATCAATGACCATGCCGCCCCACTGCTGTACATCTTCAGCGCCGACCGTGCCATTGACGTCTGAGAGAGAGGTGAAGGTGATGGGGGCATCCGCCGTGCCCACGGCGAAGAGCTGGGAACCGCGGTTAATGACCATGAAGTTGGCGTTGGACTGCCAAGCCAGGGTCGCCCCCGCCTCCACGGTCATGGTGGGGCCGTCCCCGCCTTCGCTAATGCCAGCGGCAGCCAGTTCCGCGTCGCTGTTGTAGGCGTTGCCGATGAAGAGGCTTCCCTGGAAGACGTGCGCGCCGCCGTTGGCGAGTGCTGCAAAGTCGATGTCGACAGTGATGTTGTTGCCGGCGTCAGCGAAGGCTGAGCTGTAAGTGCAGTTACCGTCGGCTCCGTAGGCACCCTGGCGGGTCTGGCCCCCGGCGATGGTATAGGAAGCACAGGGGTTCACCGTTTCCTGCGGCGCCGTGGTCGTGGTCGTGTTGTTGCTGTTCGACACGGAGTTGTCGACGGTGGACGGGGTGATGTTGATGTCACCGCTGCCGCCACAGCCAGCGAGGACCGCCAGCGACGTGGACGCGATAAAGGCGTACTTACGAATCATGATGAGCCCCCAGGGGTCGGTTTCTACCTGTGACCAAGACCGTTGCCCCCTTGGGAACCGCGGACTCGAGCCGTTCAGGCCCGCACTTTAGGCAGGGCGTATGACTCACCGATGACAAACCGCTTCATTTCCATGAACCTTCCATGACAAATCTAGGAGCAAAAAACCCCTAGGTTTTTAGGTCCTAAAGGCACGCCGTCACACGATTGCCATCCCTAATTCACATGGGGCCGCTAGCCTTGCGCGCTCCTGTCCTTGATAACTTGAGGCTTGCCCATGGGTTACCGCGCACTCCTAAAGAAGGTGCTGGCAGCCATCGAAGAGGAAACGGGCAGCCTTCCCCTGGCGACCCTAGAACGGCAAGCGGGAACCCGCTTCAGCAGGCGCGACCTGGGCGAGCTACGTGCGCTAGCGGCAGAGCTCTGCCGGGAGGGCTCTCCCCGGCGCCGCCCATCACTCGTTCCACGAAGTAGTCCACCTCCGGAGCCCCCTTCGCCCTAGCGGCCTATGGCATGCTCTAGGGGCTGGGATAAGAGCGAGGGGACCCTTCATGACCATCAGCACCGCAACGATTAAGGCCCGCGGCCTTCACTTCGGCGAAGGGCCCCGGTGGCACGACGGCGCCCTCGTCTTTTCCGACATGCACGCGCGAAAGGTCTGCCGATGGCGGGAGGGAGAAGCCGTGGAAACGCTGGCCACCTTCCCGGGGCCCGTTTCCGGCATCGGCTGGCAACCCGATGGGACGCTCCTTGTGGTGTCCATGCTAGAGAAACAGGTGCTTCGCAGTGACGGAGCAGGAGGCTTTAGGGTGCACGCAGACCTTTCCGACCTCGTGCCGGAGCGCTGCAACGACATGGTGGTCGATGCCGCCGGCGGCGCTTACGTGGGGAACTTCGGCTTTGACCTCCACGGGGGCGGCGCGCCGGCCAGCACCGTGCTCTGCTATGTCCCGCCCGAAGGGGGACGCGCCGTGGTTGCCGCCGAAGACGTGGCCTTCCCCAACGGGACCGTGATTACCCCCGACGGCAAAACCCTCATCCTGGGGGAAAGCATGGGGCGCCGCCTCACGGCCTTCACCATTGCCGCCCCGGGGCTACTCACGGAGCGCCGCGTATTCGCTGAGTTTCCCGAGGATCGCCTTCCCGACGGCATCTGCCTGGACACGGCGGGCGGAGTATGGGCGGCGTCCCCCAGGGGGAACGAGTGCCTACGCCTCGAGGAGGGGGGCCAGGTCACCCATCGGGTCGCGGTCAGCCAGGGCGCCTACGCCTGCATGCTTGGGGGCCCTGGGGAGCAAACCCTCTATGTGCTCACGGCAGCGGACAGCGACCCCTCAGCGCCCGCGGGCACGGGGTGCATCGAAGCCGCTCCCGCGCCCTATCCCCGGGCGGGCTTGCCCTAAGGTCTAGGCCCTAGGCCGGGCGGCGGCGCATAAGGCCGCTCCGCTTACAGGTACCCACGAGCACCCCATCCTGATTACGGGCGCTGTGCCGGAAGGTCACGATGCCGGCCTCGGGGCGGGACTTCGAGGGCCGGATCTCGAGCACCTCGCTTTCGCAAGCCAGCGTATCCCCGACAAAAACGGGGGCAGGGAAGCGCACCTCGTCCCAGCCCAGGTTCGCAATAGTGGTGCCCAGGGTCGTATCCCCTACGGAGACCCCCACCATGAGCCCCAGGGTGAACACGCTGTTGACGATGGGCCGTCCGTACTCGGAGGTCTTCATGGCCTCCGCGTCCAGATGGAGCGCCGCCGGATTGTGGGTCAGGGTGGAGAACAACAGGTTGTCCGTCTCCGTCACCGTGCGCCGAATGGCGTGGGTGAAGGTCTGCCCCAGGTAAAACTCCTCAAACCACAAGCCGGCCATGGCGGCCCCCCCGATGTCAGAGATGAAGGCGTCACCTTGCCACCCTTCCAAGGCTGGGTCACCGTAGGGCCATCACCTGCACGGAGCCCATCCATGAACCCGCCCTTCCCCCGCCGCAGCCTGCACTTCGTTCCCGGCGGCCAAAGCCGCATGTTTGAAAAGGCGCTGGCCCTGGACGCCGATACGCTGATTCTCGATCTGGAGGATGCGGTGACGCCGGACCGGAAAGGCGAGGCTCGGCAGGAGGTACTGGGGTGGCTCGAGGCCCTGGCCGATCGTCCCCAGGAACGGATGGTCCGGGCCAACCCCCTGGACACCCCCTGGGGGGAGGCGGACCTCGAAGCCCTGGTCCTGGCCCCCGTACCTCCGCATAGCCTGCTCGTGCCCAAGGTCTCCCGCCCCGAGGACGTAACGGCCCTGGTTCAGCGCCTTGAAGCGCTGGAGGCCCAGCGCAGCACGCCCTGCGCCCCAGTGAACCTCATGCTAGTGGCCACGGAAACCGCCGCCGGAGCCCTGAACCTCCCGGCCACGGCCCGGGCGTCCCGGGTCAGTGCCGTCACCTGGGGGGCGGAGGATCTCTCCGCGGTGCTCGGCGCCACAAGCACGCGAGATGAGGCCGGGCGTTACTGGCCCGTCTTTGCCCATTGCCGGCTCATGACCCTGCTTTCCGCCTCTGCCGCGGGCTGCCTACCCATCGACGGGGTCTACACCCAGATTCGCGACGGGGAAGGACTGGCAGCCGAGTGCGCCGAGGCCGCCGCCGTGGGCTTTCGCGGGAAGATGTCCCTTCACCCGGACCAAATCCCCATCATCAATGCCGCCTTTACCCCAAGCGAGGGTCGCATCGCCGCCGCCGAGGGCCTGCTTGAGGCCTTCCGAGCCGCGCAAAAGGCGGGCAAGATGGCTTTCGCTTTCGAGGGGGAGATGGTCGATGCGCCGCATCTTGCGCGCGCCGAGGCCACCCTCGCCCTTGCCCAACGCCTTGGCCTACGGCCCACGGACAACAACTAGGAGCCCCCTATGCAATACGAAGCCCCCTGGATGAATGACGAGCTGCGCATCCTGAAGGACGCCGCGAAGAAGTTCTTCGAACAGGAATTCGTTCCGGAGGCCGCCCGCTGGAACGCGGAAGGGGTGGTCGATAAGGCCGCCTGGCGGAAGGCCGGAGAGGCGGGGCTGCTCTGCGCGGAGATGCCCGAGGCCTACGGCGGGGGCGGCGGGGACTACCGCCATGAAACGGTCATCATGGAAGCCCAGCTGGAAGCAGGCCTGGGGGGCTTCGGCAACCAGGTGCACTCCACCATCGTGGCGCCCTATATCCTGCGCTACGGCACGGAAGAACAGCGCCAGCGCTGGCTACCCAAGCTCGCCAGCGGCGAGTGGGTGGCGGCCATCGCCATGACCGAACCGAACACCGGCTCGGACCTCCAGGCCGTGCGCACCACGGCCAAGAAGGACGGCAACGAGTACGTCATCAACGGCTCGAAAACCTATATCTCAAACGGTCAGAACGCCGATCTCATCATCGTGGTGGCGAAGACCGACACCACCCTCGGGGCCCGAGGCATCTCTCTTTTGGTGGTGGATCCGGAGGAAGACGGCAGCCCCCGGGCGGGCTTCCGCCGGGGCCGGAACCTCGACAAGATCGGCCAGCATTCCGCGGACACCTCAGAGCTGTTCTTCGACGACGTGCGCATCCCCCAAAGCAACCTCATTGGGGAAGAGGAAGGGAAGGGCTTCTTCATGCTCATGGAGCAGCTGCCCCAGGAACGACTCAATATTGCCCAGGCCGCCGTGGTGGCCATGGAGCGGGCCATCGAGGTGACCCTCGACTTCGTCAAGGAGCGCAAGGCCTTCGGACAGCGCGTCCTCGACTTCCAAAATACCCAGTTCAAGCTGGCCGAGTGCAAAACCAAGGCTCGGGTGGCGCGCACCTTTGTGGACAACTGTGTGCTTTGGCACCTGGAAGGCAAGCTCGACGCGGAAACGGCCTCCATGGCCAAGTACTGGTGCACCGATACGCAGTGCGAAATCATCGACGAGTGCCTTCAGCTTCACGGCGGCGCGGGCTACATGAACGAGTACCCCATCGCTGAGATGTACGCGGATGCTCGGGTGCAGCGCATTTACGGGGGCACCAACGAAATCATGAAGGTGCTGATTGCCCGGGGGCTCTAAGCTCCGGTGACGCTCCCGGTGACGGCCCAGGCACAGTACTGGGCCTTCTACTGGCCCCTGGCCCTGACCGGGGCCGTAACCGTATTGGGGACGCAAATTCAAAATGGCGTCCTCGCCCGCATGGAAGACGCGGCGGCGATTCTGGCCGCCTACGCCGTGGCCCAGGCGGTGCTCAGCCTCTTCAACGCCGCCCAAGCCTTCGCCCCCCAGCTCACCACCCGCTTCGCCCAGGGCGCGAAGGCCACGGCCCGAGTGCGGGGCTTTATTCTCGGGATCAGCGCTGCCCTTGCCGGCCTTGTGGCGCTCCTGGCCACCTTCGGCCAACCCCTCATCATCGCGAGCTTTTCCCTTAGCCCTGCTCTGCAGGCCCAAACCTTTGCCTTCCTCCTGGCCCTCGCTCCCCTGGTCTGGCTCAACGGCCTGCGCTTTTACCTGATCGGCCGGCTGATCCAGCAGGCGCGCACGGGACGGGTAACGGTGCTCAATGGCGTTCACCTCACCATCCTGATTGTCGCCCTCGCCGCGGGCCTCGCCCTACACCTTGGCCCCGTGCCCACCCTCGTGGGCGCCCAAGCCCTCGCCGGGGTCGTACATGCTGCCCTGGCCATCGCCGCCCTACGCCCCGCGGACCCCGGAGCAGAGTCCGAAGCGGAATCCGAAGCCGTACCCAGCTACCAAAGGCTCCGGGGTTTTTTCGGCCCCGTGGTGCTCACGGGCATCATGTTTGCGCTGAGTCGGCCGATCCTCTACGCCGCCGTCGGCGGCACCGGGGACGGCATCCTGACCATCGCCGCCCTGCGCATTGCCTTCGACTTCACCTTTTTCTTCCAGCAGGCAGCGAATCAGTTCCGCCACTTCTTCGTCACCTTCGGCCTCGACGCCATGGCGGAGAAGCGCCGCTTCATGTTTCGCGTCGCCCTCGGGCTGACGCTCGCCATGGCGGGAACGGCCTTCACGCCCCTGGGCCCCTTGCTGATAGCCCAGGGGATCGGCGCGGAACCGGAGGTTACGGATCGGGCCCTGGCGGCCTTGCAGGTCATGACCCTCCTGCCGCTCCTCATCATCATCCGAAATCTGTTTCACGGGATTCTCATGGTGGAGGAGCGCACCGGTGGCATGGCCTTGGGCAGCGTGCTTCGCGTCCTTACCATCGCGGGGCTCGCCCAAGGCCTCGCGCCGGCGGAGCTGCTCACCCCTAGCACCGCCGCCTGGACCCTCCTTGCCGGGTTCGCCATGGAGACCGCCGTAGTGGCCTATCGGGCCCTTCGCCCCCGAGCCCTCGCGCCCTAGCCTCGGCCTCGGTACACTCCGCCGCCTCGGGCGAGGGGAACACAACACGGTGAGGCACGCCTGTGGCACTCGATTCGCTCCTTTCCCCGGAACTTGCCGAACGCGCACATTGGCTTAAGGCCGGGGACGCCGCCCCCGAGGGGCGCTACGTGCTCTATTGGCTGCGGGTGACTCAGCGGCTCCATGATAATCCCGCGCTCCTGGCAGCCCAGGCCTTGGCTACGGCCCTCGGCCAACCCCTGCTGATCTACCAAGGGCTTGATGAGCGCTACCCCTACGCCTCGGATCGGCACCACCGATTCATTCTGGAAGGGGCCCGGGCCGTGGAAGCGGAAGCCGAGGCCCGGGGCCTAAGCTACGTTTTTCATTTAGCGCGGCGTGGCCATCGCGGCCCCGTGCTGCAGGACCTGGCGAAGGACGCCTGCGCGGTGGTCACGGAGCTCTTCCCCTGGCGCCCCATTGCCCGCTGGACCGAGCAGCTGGCCCAGGGTTGCCCGGGGCCGGTCCTCGCTGTGGACAGCGCCTGCCTAGTGCCCATGCCCCAAACCCGCGCCCCAGATACGCAGCGCGCCTTTCGCTTCCGCGATCGCTACGCCGCGCGGCGGGAGGAAGCGCTGCTGAGCCCCTGGGCCGAGGCGCAGCCCCATGATGGTCCCGAGGGGCCGCTCCCCCTCGAGCCCGTAAGTCTTCAAAACGCCGACCTCGACGTATTGATCGCCCAGTGCGCCATCGACCACGGCGTAGGTCCGGTGGCGGCCTACCCCGGCGGCTCAGCCGCGGGCTACGCGCGCTGGGAAGGCTTTAGGGCCGCAGGGCTTCGGACCTACCACCGGCGGCGGAACAACCCCTTAGAGGTGGGCGGGGTCAGCGGCCTGTCGCCCTATCTTCACTATGGGCAAATTTCCCCCTTCCGCCTGGCTCGGGAAGCCGCCGCCCTTGGGGGCGCCGGCGCGGAAAAGTACCTCGATGAGCTGCTGATCTGGCGGGAGCTCGCCTGGGCCTTTTGCTACCACGAGCCGCGCCACGAAACCCTGGCGGCAATCCCCGCCTGGGCCCGGGAAACCTTAGCTGAGCGCCCCCAGCCCAGGGCGGAATCGCTCAAAAGCTATGAAGCGCTGCGCAGCGCCCGGAGCGGCGAACCGCTCTGGGATAGCGCGCAGCGGGCCCTCCTGCGTCAGGGCATGCTACACAACAACCTGCGCATGAGCTGGGGCAAGCAGATCCTTCCCTGGAGCCCCGATGGGGCCCAGGCCCTGGCCCGGCTCATTGACCTCAACCATCGCTACGCCCTTGATGGCCGGGACCCGAGCAGCTATGGCGGCTTGCTGTGGTGCCTCGGCGCCTTCGACCGCCCCTTCTCGCCGGCGACGCCGGGCTTCGGCACCCTTCGACCCCGGAGCACGGAAAGCCATCGCGATCGGCTAGACCCCCGGGCCTTCGCCGAGGCCTGCGCGGCGCCGAATCCTGCGACGCCCCCCTCCGTAGCCATCCTTGGCGCCGGGCTCGCTGGCCTCATCTGCGCCCAGGCCCTCGCCGAGCAAGGTTGGAGCCCCACCTTGTTCGATAAGGGGCGCCGCCCCGGTGGGCGGCTTGCCACCCGGGAAAGCCGGCACCACGCCCTAGCATTCAATCACGGCGCGCTGGAATTCGAGGTGCGGGACCCGCGCTTTAGGGAACGGCTCACGCAATGGGCGGAAAGCGGATGGGTGGCGCCCACCGCGCAGGCGGATCGATGGTCCCTCGCCCCTCGCGCCGCCAGCCTTCCGGAGGCCCTTGCCGACGGACTCGTCATCCATTGCCAGACACGCATCGTTTGCCTTCACCGGGAAGCGGCGCAGTGGTGGCTGGAGGCGGAATCGGGGCAGCGCTTCGGACCCTTTGAGGCCCTCGTACTCACCCTACCCCCGGCGCAGCTCGCGGAACTCATCGCCGCCAGCGCCGTGCCCGAGCTTGACGCTCTTGCCAAGATCGCCGCGGAAGCGAAGGCGGAAGGCGCCTGGGCGTTCATGCTTGCGCTGGAAAGCGAGCCCAAGGCGCTCGAAGAAGGCGCCTGGCCGGGCACCCTGCGCCTCTCTAAACCGGCGGCGGACGGTAAGCGAGCGCTTACCGCTATCCTCCCCGAGGCCCTTGAAGGGGTAAGCCTGGAGGACACTCCAGAAGTGATGGTCGCCGCTTGGGCGCCGCGCCTCGCCGAGGCCCTGGGCCAGCCGGTCGCGGAAGACGAGATCACGACCCACCGCTGGCGCTACGCACGCGTTGCTGCGCCGGCGCCCTGCCCTCCCTGGAATCCGGCCCTGGGCCTTGCGCTGGCCGGGGATGGCTACGCCCTTCGGGACAGCACCGCCGAAGGGGTGGAGGCCGCCTACCTCGGCGGGCGCGCGGCGGCGGGGCGCCTCATCGCCTGGGCCCTCGCCCGTAGCCCCATAGCGAGCGCTCCGGTAAGCCCTCGGAGCCAGGCAAACCAAGGTTCGCTGTTTTGAACGCCCGCGACAGCAAACGCTGTGCGACCTGCGGCCGCACCATGACCTGGCGAAAAAAGTGGGAGAAGAGCTGGAATGAGGTGAAGTACTGCAGCGACGGATGCCGGCGCCGCCGATCGGAAGCGCAGGACCCCCAGGGCCTGGAGGCCGCCATCCTGGAGGATTTGGGTAAGCGCGCCCGGGGCGCGACGCTGTGCCCTTCCGAAGTGGTGCGCGCCCGCTTTGAGCACTGGCGCGAGATGATGGGGCCGGTCCGAGAGGCGGCCTGCCGCCTCGAAGCCGCCGGGGCCCTTGAGATCCTTCAAAAGGGCAAGGTGGTAAACCCTTCTCGGGCCCGGGGGCCGATCCGCCTGCGACGCGTCGAGTAAGGGTTTGACCCTACAGCGGCACAACCGCGTGGGCCTGGGCCACGGCCGCACTATAGGCAAAGGCCAGAAGGCCCACGGCTACGGCGCCAAGTTTGGCCAGGGGGTCCTTCAGCACGCGAAAGGCCAAGACGCCGCAGAGGGCATAGACCACCAGGGCCAGGAGCTTGGCCGTGAGCCACCCGGCCTGGAAGGGCCAAAGCCCGAAGCTGCCGCACAGAGCCAGGGCCGATAGCAGTAGCCCTCCGTCCAATCCATGGCCCAAGAGACGGATTCGCGGGTGCCCGGCCCAGGGCGCCTCACTGACATGGGCGTGGGCCCGGAAGCCAAAGGCCACGAGGGATAGAATAACGAAAAGCCCGTGGGCGCCTAAAAGTATTCCGTGCATAGCTTTGACCCCTCCGCAGCGCGCCCTTTGATGATGCCAGCAACCCCGTGAGGGGGACAGGCGCGGCGCGCTATACTTCGGGGCTTTCCGCAATGACACAAAAGGATCGGCCATGCTTTCGAGCGGCACCGGACCCAGCTCCCAAACCTACATCAGCCAGCGCCTGCGTCTTCACTACGTCGACTGGGGCAACGAGGGCGCCCCGCCCCTCCTGCTAATCCACGGGGGCCGGGACCATTGCCGGAACTGGGACTGGGTCGCCGAGCGTCTCCGGGACCGCTTTCACATTATCGCTCCGGACCTCCGCGGCCACGGCGATTCCGCCTGGGCCCTGGGCAGCAGCTACGGCCTCCTGGAGTTCGTGGCGGACATCGCCCAGCTGATTCGGCAAAAGAAGCTCGCCCCGGTGAACATCATTGCCCACTCTCTTGGGGGCAATATCGCCCTTCACTATGCCGGGCTCTTCCCCGACACCGTCGCTAAGCTCGTAGCCATCGAAGGCCTGGGCCCCAGTCCCGCCATGCTCGAGAAGCGCCTGGCCACGCCGCCGGAAACGCGCATTGGCCAGTGGATCGAAACGCTCCGGGGCCTATCGGCGCGCACGCCGCGGAAGTACCCCTCCATTGACGATGCGCTTGCGCGCATGCGCGAAGAAAACCCCCATTTGTCCGAGCCCCAGGCCCGGCACCTCACCATCCACGGGGTCGCTCAGAATGAAGACGGCACCTACAGCTGGAAGTTCGACAACTACGTTCGGGCCTTCAATCCCGTCTACTTAAGCGCGGAGGAGTCCCGGGGACTTTACGGCCGGATTACCTGCCCCACCCTGCTCATGCGGGGCATGGAAAGCTGGGCCTCGGACCCGGAAGCGGATGGCCGAGCCAAGGCCTTCAACCATGCCCGGGTCATCAATGTTCCCGACGCGGGCCACTGGGTGCACCACGATCAGCTCGAGGTCTTCATGAACCATATCGAACCCTTCCTCGGCGACGGGAACCCGTCATGAAGCGCATGGTGGGGGCCCTAAGTCTGAGCGCCTTTTTGGCAAGCTGTGCCTTTTTGCCCCTCCCCACCCCCGGGGTGACCGCCATGCCGGTGACGCCACCGGGGCTCCCGGAGGGGCAGCTCTACCGGCCGGCCAGCGCCGGCCCCTACCCCGCGGTCCTCCTGATTCACGGGGGCGGTTGGCGCAGCGGCGGGCCCTGGCACATGGCCCCCATCGGCAAGGCCCTCGCCAAGGCGGGCTTTCTGGCCTTCGCAACGGCCTATCGCCTAAGCCCCGACCACCAGCATCCGGCGCAGGAGGCGGACATCGGGAAAGCGCTGCGCTGGCTCGCGGCCCGGGAGGATGTGGATACCAATCGCCTGGCGCTGTGGGGCTATTCGGCCGGGGCGCAGCTGGCGCTTAAAACGGCCTTTACCATGGAAGCCCTTGACCTTCGGGCCGTAGTGGCCGGTGGAACCCCCGGGGATTTCACCCTCTTCGATCCACAAAGCCCCATCCTGCGCCAGTTCCTTGGGGCATCCCGAGACGAGGCTCCGGAGCGCTGGGCAGATGCTTCACCCCTAAATTTCGTGCGCGCCGGCGCTGCGCCCACCTTCCTCTATCACGGTACGGAGGACACGCTGGTCGTCCCACGCCATGCGGAGCGGGTGCACGAGTCCCTGCGGGCGGCAGGTGTGGAGAGCCAGCTGCGCACGGTCCCCGGAGGCCATATGGGGGTGTTTATCTTGAATCGCGACATCGAAAGCGAAGCCATCGCCTTTTTGCAGCAGCGGGTGGGGCCATGAATCTCGATGCGCTCCACCGGGCTAACGGCCGGGGGGTGCTCACGATCACCGGCGGCGGCACGGGTGCCCTAGGGCGTCTGCTTGCGGTGCCCGGGGCCTCCCGCACGGTGCTCGATGCCCGGATTCCCTACAGCCTAGGGGCCCTATCGGAGACGCTCGGTCGAGCCCCGGACCAGGCGACCTCCCCAGCGACGGCCCGGGCCCTCGCCATGGTCGCCTTTCAGCGCGCTCGGAGCTTGGACATCGAGGCCAGCTTTGGCCTCGGCGCCACTGCGGCCCTGGCAACGAATCGGGAGAAGGCGGGGGATCACCGCATTCACGTGGCACTGCAAACCCCAGGCACCTCCTATCTATGGAGCCTTACCTTCGACAAGGGGCGTCGCTCTCGAGAGGACGAGGAGGCACTTTGCGAGCAGCTGATCCTCCATGCGCTGTTTATTGCCAAGCGCCTTCAACAGGAGGAACCGACCCTGCCCCTTGGCACCGGGGACAAGTTAGTGAGCGATCACGTACCTGGAGATCCAGCTTGGCAAGGGCTTATTTTGGGCTCCGCAGTCTCCGTACCCCAGGGCGCTCGAGCCAGCCGAAGCGCTGCGCTCTTCCCAGGGGCCTTCAATCCCCTGCACGAAGGCCATCGGGCCATGGCCGAGGTGGCCGCGACACGACTTCAGCGCCCCGTGAGCTACGAGCTCTCCGTGTTCAACGTCGACAAGCCGCCCCTCAACTACGCTGACCTCCGGGATCGCCTGAGCGCTTTTCCCGCCGAGGCCTCCGTGCTCCTAACCCATGCCCCCCGCTTCACGGATAAGGCCGAGCTCTTTCCCGGCCGGACCTTCGTGGTCGGGGCGGATACGATTCTTCGCGTGGGGAACGTGCGCTATTACGGCGATAGCCAAGGTGCCCGGGATGCGGCGCTTGCACGCCTGGCAGAGCGAGAAGTGCGCTTTCTCGTCTTCGGACGGCTGCTAGAGGATCGCTTCGAAACCCTGGAAGACCTTGCCCTGCCGGAAGCCCTGCGCGCCCTCTGCGACGGGGTGAGCGAAGCCGAATTCCGCCAAGACCTCTCGTCCACAGCGCTCCGCCTTCTCCGCTAGCTAAGGGGATTCGCCCCTACGTTTTCCAACGGAACGCGATCGACTAACAAAGGTTCATCGCGCCTTTCCGGGACAAGCTCTTTTGGGCGAAATTTTGGGTAGATACTTAGCTTTAATTGAAGTGGGTTTTGGCAGGCTTTTGAGGGTAAACCCAGGCACTAAGGGGAATTTTCTACCCTTTTATGACCATGAATTTGCAGCAAGGTGGGTTTCCTAAGCCGCCGCTCGCGCCTTCATGTAGAGACACAGAACATGGGCCAGCTGGGCACAAGGCCGCGCCAATGTTGGCTGGGCCACCACTCTAGGCACGGCTCAGGTAGATACCGAGAATTTCGCCCAAAAGGGCTCACGGGACGCCGCGGGCAATTGGTATTGCCGCTCGCCTCCCCTACTCCGTAAATCCCGCTAACCCGCGATGAACTAAAAAAAAAGGCTGCCCGAAGGCAGCCCTTTGCGTTCTAGCCGATGGGGCGCAGGGTGCGCCCCGGAGCGGTCTTAGAACTCCGCGCGGAGACGCGCGTAGTAGTAGCCACCCTGCCAGGGCACGAAGGTCCCGGAGGAGTAGACCCGACCGCAGCACTGGTCGTTGTCCGTGGCAACTTTGTCGAGCTCATCGGGATACTCGTCGAAGATGTTCCGACCACCCAGCGAGAGCGCGAAGTTCTCGTTGATGCGGTAGGTGCCTTCGAGATCCCAGAACACAACCGGCTTGAAGGTCTGGAAGCCGGTGAAACGGCCGCCGCCTTGGTCCGAGTTGGTCTCTTCGCCGTAGTAGCTGGCGCGAACCATCATGGACAGAGCGTTGTTGAAGTCGTGGTTCGCCGTGAACACACCGCGCCAGTTCGGCTGGGCGTTTTCAAAGTCATACACGTCTTCAATGTTGAAGAACGCCGAGGCATCGCCCTGGATGTTCTCCGTGTTGTAGTTCACGGACGCCGTCAGGTTCGTGTTCATGCCGTTGTCCCACTCGACGGGCATGGTGGCCACGATATCCATACCGGTGGTCTCGGTATCGAAGGCGTTGGTGAAGTAGAACACCCCACCGATGGACTCGGCGCCCACAACCCCAGCCGCCTGAAGGGCTTCGAAGTTGCTACGGGCATCGGAGCCAGCGGCTGCGGTGCTGCTCACGTCCCGAGTGGAGATCGCATTGAAGCGGTCTTCGATCTCGATGCGGTAGAAGTCCACCGTCAGGGAGATGTCCTCGAGGTCAGCGGTGAAGCCGAAGGTGATGTTCGTGGAGGTCTCAGCCTTCAGCGGAGAAGCCCCCAGCGCTTGCGCGATGGGACCGCCCGCCGGGAACAGACCGGTGGCCACGGGGAAACCGTTGGGCAGACGGGTGGACACGTTGGTCGTACCCTGCTGACCCGGGGTCGGTGCCCGGAAGCCCGTGCCGAGAGAGCCACGGATGGCGAACTTGTCGCTCAGACGGTAGCGCGCTGCAACCTTACCCACGGTCTCGTTGCCGAAGTCGGAGTAGTCTTCGTAGCGCACGGCGCCCTGGAGGAACAGATCTTCCGTGACGTCTGCGGAGAGGTCCACGTACACAGCGGTGGAGTCACGCTCGTAGTCGCCGGAGAGGAAGTTCGGATCGTAGCCGGGGAAACCGTTGGAACCCACACCCACCACGTTGAAGACGGGGTCGTCACCGTTGGCGCAGTCGAGGCTGGACCCGTTGGCGATGACCGCAGCACCGGCAGCGGAAGCCGTGCCATCGTCGTTACACAGGCCAAAGGGGTCGGCGCCGGAGAAGGGGCCAGCCTGATAGGAGTTCACGTCCGAGCTCGGGGTGATCTCGTAGGTCTCGTCCAGATAGGAGATCCCGAAGGCGACGGTCATGGGGCTGAAGAGGCCCATGTCGAAGTCCTTGGAGAAGTCAGCCTGATACTGGGTCTCTTCGTTGGCCAGCGTACCCGGGCGGAAGGACGTCGGAGAATCCGGGCCCATGGACGGGTTGATGGTGTTGAAGAGGGTGTAGTCGATTTCGTTGCGACCATTACGGAAGCTGACATCGTAGGTCAGGCCACCAGCGGTTTCGCCACGAAGACCGGCGGCGAAGGAGTAGTCCTCGATCTCACCCACGAAACGGGGGGTGAAGCCACCGGGGAACTTCTCGAGGGGGCTATAGAGTGAACCATCAGCAAGACGGAGGTCCTCGATCGTGCCGTTGCCCGGGTAACGATAGAAGAAGCTGCCGTCGCCTTCCTTCTCGGTGTAGTTACCGTAGGAGTAGAGCTCCATGCCGTTGGCGAGATCGTAGCCAGCGTTGTAGAACAGGGACGTGCCGTCCTGGTTCGGAATACCCCAGGGCTGCACCACGGAGCCTTCCACGGAAGCCGCAGAAATGCCGCCGGGGAAGCCAGCGGTGAGCGCTGCGGCACCTTCGGCATCCGCGGCCGCTGCACGACCGAGGACCCAATCGGCGTAGCCAGCGTTGGCATCGAAGAGCGGGCTGTTGACGTCGTTACACCACCAGCTTTCGCAGTACTGCTCGGAGCGCTCCGTGAACTCCTGGTCGAACCAGTCGCCGGAGATGGAGATGAAGCCGCTGTCGCCGAGGGGCAGACCGATGTTGCCCTGGATGCGGTTCTGCGCACCGTCACCTTCGAAGTACTCACCGGTGTCATAGACGAGGCTGATGCCTTCGCGGTTTTCCTTGAGGTTGAAGTTGATCACCCCGGCGATGGCGTCCGACCCGTACTGGGAGGAGGCGCCGTCCCGCAGCACTTCGATGCTGGAGATCGCCGTGGAGGGGATGGTGGCAAGGTCAGGGCCCTGCGTACCGGAACCGCCGATCTGCACCAGAGAGGCGCGGTGACGACGCTTACCGTTCACGAGCACCAGGGTGTGGTGCGACGGCAGGCCGCGAAGGGTTGCCGGACGGATGAAGGACGCCCCGTCGCTGATCGGCTGCCGCGCCACGTTGTAGGACGGCACCAGCGTTTGCATGAGGTCGTCCATGTCAGGGTTGGACGCCCCTTCAATGGCTTCTGCGTTAAAAACGTCCACCGGAACGGGGGAATCCGTTGCGGTCCGCGGCTTACCACGGAGACCGGTGACCACCACCTCTTCGACGGCCTCTTCGGCCAACGCGATGGTCGGCACGGAGAAGGCAGCGCCTGCCGTTGCAATCGCAACCGCAAGGGGCAGAACCTTAAATTTGCCTGCTTGCATACTTTTAACTCCCAGCTGGGCGGACCTAGCGCAGGCCAAAGCCTGTTAGGTCCTATGATCATTGCGGTCAGCCACCGCGCGTGTGGCCCGCATCGATACCACGCACAGCACCACGATGGTGTTGTGACCCTCCTATAATGCAGAAATTAGGCCACTTATGGAAGAAAAGTGAAGAAAGGGGCGGGCGAGGGAACTTTTTTATCAAAGCCCCCTTAACACGCAAGCCAGAGGCCCGCTCATTTCAATATGTTACGAAATATGGCGGAGCCGTGGCACTCCCCGGGAAGGGGCTCCCGATCAGGACAGCGGACGTCCGATTGAAGGGTTATCGGCCAACCGAAGCGAAACTTTAGCGCTAAATTTGTGCAAAACCTGAATAATCTGCACTATTTTGGTTCAAAACCAACCGAAAGCGGACCCTATGCCCCTGCCCGCGAGTGAAATATTTCACCAGAAAAACCCGCAACTTACTGATTCATTCTCGATTAAGGGAAAACAGCACCGTTTTGGTGCGATCGGCAACTTAGGTTGCGGGCGAACTTGCCAATTGAAGGTTTCTCCAGCGCCCAGAGCGAAAACGGCGGGTCAGCATCCAGCCCTTTAGGGCGTAGTCGCCCACCAGCGCGGCATAGATCCACTCCACGGAAAGCCCCAGGGCCGCGAAGATCACCGCAAGCAGGCAGCGCATACCCAGCAGCCCAGCCATGGTGGCCTTAAGGGGGAAGCGCGTATCCCCGGCCCCCCGAAGGGCGCCACCCAAGGCGAACTCGATGGCCATGAGCGGCTGTACGGCGCCGAGGATATAGACGAAGGACACGGTATAGCCGATTACTTCGGGGTCGTCGATCATAAAGGCCGCTATGGGCTCGGCGGCCAAAATGATGGCGATCCCCACCACGGTCATGGATCCCATGGCGAGGCGCAGGGCTCGCCAGCCACTGCCCATGGCTTCTTCCTGGGCGTCGGCGCCCAGGGCTTGCCCCACCAGGGTTGAACCCGCCACGGAAAAGCCAAAGCCCACCACAAAGCACAGGGAAAGGATATTTACCCCAATGCCATAGGCCGCAAAGGCCGCCGTGCCGTAGTAGTGGCCAATAATGCCAAGAAAGATGAAGAAGCCGAGGCGAAAGACCCCCTGCTCGAGCGCCGCGGGATAGCCGATATGAATGAGGCGCCGGATACGGGCGCCATCGAAGGCGCCGCGCCACTCAGAGGGGCGGAAGCTCAGCCGGAGCGCCCCGAAGCCCCAGAGCCCGAGAAAGGTTAGCCCCGCGAGCGCGAAGGCCAAGCCATTGGCCACCGCGGCCCCCTTTACGCCAAGGGCGGGCATGCCGAAGTGGCCGAAAACGAAGACATAGAGCCCGGCGAGGCTCACAAGGTTCGTGCCCACCCCAATCCACATGGGGGTCCGAGCGTCCCCCGCGGCCCGCAACGCCGCGCTCATGATGAAGTTCACGGCAAAGGTCACGTTGAACGCTGAGAGCCAGAAGATGAAATCGCCCGCCTGGCGCGTGGCCTCAGGCCCCAGACCAAAGGAGGACGCGATGGGTTCGGCGAACACCATAAAAGGCACCGCGAGCACGAACCCCAGGGCCATGCCCACGGCGAGGCTGGTGAAGGTCACGCGCACCGCCTCGTCCGTGTCCTTCGCACCCCAGGCCCGGGCCACCAGGGCCGTGGTGCCCGCGGATACGGCCATCATGACCGCCTGCAGGGTAAAGAAGATCTGATTGCCCACGGTCACCGCCGCGGCCGCCGAGGGGCCGAGCTCGGCCACCACCTTGATCGACACCACGCCGATGATGGAAAACAGCAAATTGGTGGTAATGGAGGGCCACGCCAGCTCCCAGATGGACGGCCGGCGAACGGCTGCATCAGCCTCTCGTGGTTCCTGCATGATAATTTTCCGCTGCGCGCCCCGGCGGCGCCCTAGCCCCGAAGCCTTCCCGCAGCGACCCCGAACGCTGCACCCGCGCAGTTTACCTCATCCGGCGCCCCGCGATGCTATGCTCCCTCGCCATAGGTTTTCGCCGCTTTTTTGGAGACGCACCATGACCGCCCAAGGCCCCTACACCGACATTGCCGTAACCCAAGCTGGCCCCGTGGCCACGGTGGAGATTCAGCGTCCTCCGCACAATTTCTTTGACTATGCGCTCATCGAACAAATCGCCAATGCCTTCGAGGCCCTGGACGATACGCCGAGCTGCCGAGCCATCGTCCTCGCCGCCCAAGGCAAGAACTTCTGCGCCGGGGCCAACTTCGGCTCCGGGAAGGCCGACGACGGCAACGATGAATTCAGCGCCGAAGGTTTCCGCACCACCACAGGAAAGCTGTACCGGGAAGCGGTGCGCCTTTTCCGCTGCAAGAAGCCCGTGGTGGGCGCCATTCAGGGCAGCGCCATCGGCGGCGGCCTCGGGGTCGCCCTGGTCCCGGATTTCCGCATCGCGACGCCAGAAACGCGCTTTGCTGCCAACTTCGCCCGCCTGGGCATTCACCCCGGCTTCGGCCTAACGGTCACCCTGCCCCGCCTTATCGGCATGCAGCGCGCCACCCACATGTTCTACACCGGCGCCCGGGTCCCCGGGGAACAGGCCGTGGCCTGGGGTCTCGCAGACGCCCTCGCCAGCGCCGAAACCCTCCGCAGCGATGCGGAAACGCTCGCCGAAGACATCGCCAAGAGCGCGCCCCTCGCCGTGGTGTCCGTGCGCGCTACGCTCCGGGCGGGCCTCGCTGACGAGATCGCCCAGGCGACGGAGCGAGAGCTACGGGAGCAGCAGTGGCTCAGGGAAACGGCGGACGCCCAAGAGGGCATTCGGTCCGTGGCCGAGCGCCGCGACGGGGTCTTTACCGGCGCCTAAAATCCGGCAAAAAACGGCGTGAGCTTCGGGGCCCGATCGTGCTAAACTGCGCCCCGCGATTCCCAAGTCAAGCCTTAAAAACCTTATTTTTCAAGGCGTTACATTCGCTTCGGGGCACCCCCAGGGGGCTCCGGGGCCGAGCTTTTGGGAACACGCGGGAACTCTAAGGGAGGGCACGGCAGGGCGCCGGCTCTCAACTCAACCTTTCCGACCGAGAAGAGCCATGGCTGACCTGTCGCTGTATCGCAATATCGGGATCTTCGCCCACGTCGACGCGGGCAAGACCACCACCACGGAACGTATCCTCAAGCTTACGGGGCGTATTCACAAGCTTGGCGAGGTGCACGACGGCGCCGCGACCACGGACTTCATGGAGCAAGAGCAGGAGCGGGGGATCACGATCCAGTCCGCGGCCACCAGCTGCTTCTGGAAGGATCACCGCTTCAACATCATCGACACCCCTGGGCACGTGGACTTCACCATCGAGGTGTACCGCTCCCTCAAGGTGCTCGACGGCGGCGTGGGCGTGTTCTGCGGCTCCGGCGGCGTGGAGCCCCAGTCCGAAACGAACTGGCGCTACGCGAACGAGTCCCGCGTGTCTCGGATCATCTACGTCAACAAGCTCGACCGCATCGGCGCGGACTTCTACCGCGTGGTGAAGCAGGTCGAGGACGTGCTGGGCGCTCGCCCCCTGGTCATGACCCTGCCCATCGGCATCGAAGATGACTTCAAAGGGGTCGTCGACGTGCTGACGCAGAAGGCCTGGATCTGGGACGACAGCGGCCTGCCGGAGAACTACGAGATCACCGATATCCCCGAGGATCTGGTCGAAAAGGCCGCTGAGTACCGGGAAGTGCTCATCGAGTCAGCCCTCGAGCAGGACGACGATCTCATGGAAGCCTACCTCGAATCCGGGGAAGAGCCCTCCATCGAGGATATCAAGCGCTGCATCCGTCTGGGGACGATTAAGCTCGACTGGTTCCCCACCTTCTGCGGATCTTCCTTCAAGAACAAGGGCGTGCAGAACGTGCTGGACGCCGTGGTCGACTACCTCCCGAACCCGACGGAAGTGCCGCCCCAGCCCGAGATGGACCTGGAAGGCAACGAAACGGGCTCCGTGGCCACCGTCGACGCCGAGAAGCCCCTCCGCGCCCTCGCCTTCAAAATCATGGACGACCGCTACGGCGCCCTGTGCTTCACCCGCATCTACTCCGGGAAGCTCAAGAAAGGCGATACGGTCCTCAACACCGCCACCGGCAAGACCGAGCGCATCGGTCGGATCGTGGAGATGCACGCCGATTCCCGGGAAGAGCGCGAATCGGCCCAGGCCGGGGACATCGTCGCCCTGCTGGGCATGAAGACCACCCAAACGGGGCACACCCTCTGCGACGTCAACAAGCCCGCGACCCTCGAGCCCATGGTGTTCCCCGATCCCGTGATCTCCATCGCGATTGCGCCGAAGGATAAGGCCGCCGTGGACAAGCTCGGCATGGCGCTTTCGAAGATGATCGCCGAGGACCCCTCCTTCCGCGTGGAAACGGACGAAGAATCCGGGGAAACGATCATCAAGGGCATGGGTGAGCTTCACCTCGACATCAAGGTGGATATCCTCCGCCGGACCCACGGCGTGGACGTCACCGTCGGTAAGCCCCAGGTGGCCTATCGGGAAACCATCACCAT
>Ga0255778_10000918_pt1 | contig 26573 bp, 25 predicted proteins | sample 071ome_31_FD_179976 | JGI IMG/M metagenome (GOLD analysis project Ga0255778, IMG submission 179976) | Coastal salt marsh microbial communities from the Groves Creek Marsh, Skidaway Island, Georgia - 071405CT metaG (version 2) | ecosystem: Environmental > Aquatic > Marine > Intertidal zone >...
GGTTTACAAGAGACGGCCTCCCAACTGGCGGGATCCAGTTTGTGGGACCCTGGCTGTCAGACACACGGCTTCTGGAATTGAGTGCTGCCTATGAAGGAGCAGCCGGCATTTCGATACGCAGGCCAAGCTTTTCCTAAGTTTCCTCAAGATACTTCGTCTAGAAAAGCGGTGACCGCCTCTATAAATACGTCATTCTTGTCGCCAGCAACCATATGACCCGCAGCAGCTACATCGACAAATCGAGCGTTTGGAGCAAGGTCCACAAATTCTTGAGCGGTTTCTGGAGTAACCAAATCTGATTTTCCGCCTCGAACAAGCAGTGCGGGCATTGCTAGTCGACGCGTCGCTTCCCTCATTCTAGCAGGATCGCGATCTTCCATTCGTGTATCAATGTCCGTCATAAAGCCTGGATCCCAGTGCCAATACCAACGACCATCATCACGCCGCCTGAGATTTTTTTCCAAACCTGCAGTAGATTTGGGGCGGGGGCGATCCGGAAGGTAAGATGCAACGTAGTCCGCAGCCTCATCGAGGTCTGCAAAACCAACATGCATTCGTGCTTGCATAAAGCTGATTATGCGTTCAACACCTGCGCGTTCAACGGTTGGAGTTATATCCACAAAGATCACAGCACTTGCAACATCGGCAGGCCTCTGCGCCTCTCCAGCTCCAAGCATAGAAGCCAAGCCACCTAATGATGCGCCAACGACTGCTGGCGGCTGCTGCATAGAGGCAGTAACAGCACGCATATCTCTAGCAAAGTCATCAATCTTATAAACACCGCTTGGAGCCCAGTCGCTCTCTCCATGGCCTCGCTGATCTAAGGCAATTGCCCTCCAGCCCCGTTGCGCAAGCGACTTAGCTGCAGCTCCCCAAGCATGTTTGGTTTGACCTCCCCCATGAAGAAGCAAAACAGGGCGTCCATTTTGTGGTCCCAGGGCCTCGCCGCGCAGAACAACACCATCACCCATTAAATATTCAACATGTTCGACTTTCATCGAATTGGCTTTGGCAATGTGATTCCATATTCGATAGCTAATGGTTCGAGTGCTGGAATTATGGATGGGTGCAGGGCAACTCCATTTGCCAATGCCGCACGTTTCCTCGCCAGAGCACCATCCCCAGGCATGCGGGCTGGAGGATCTCCAGGGGCCGTACGAGCTTCTCGACAAGCCTTAGAAAGCCAACCAGCTTCCCGTTCAAATGCCCGGCGACCGCCGAAGGCCTCAGGATCGATACACTGAACGTAAACGGAAGCCCCCCATTGGGTAGAACCGTCTGCACGCCCATAACCGCCAAGACCGGAGGTTAATGCTTCAGCCATAAGAGCTAAACCAAAGCCTTTATGACCTCTGTCTAAGCCACCAAGAGGCAGAAAGGCTCCAGGAGGATCAGTGAAGAGTTCTTCTGGATCATCAGTTGCCTTACCGTCAGCAGTTATGAGCCATTCACCAGGCAAGCGAAGCCCCGCTGACTTCTGCCGCATAGCGAGACCCATTGTGGTGCCAGACGCCGAAATATCTATCAGAACTGGGTCACCATCAGTCGGATATCCAAAAGCTATAGGATTCGGTGTAAACAGCGGTTCTGTGGCTCCATAAGGTGCCACCGCCTTTACAGAGGGGTCTGATGAAACGAGCATAACTGCGAGGCCTTGCTCGGTTGCGATTGGGAGAAAAGTCGCTAGGCAGGCAATATGATGGGATCGTCGGATAGTGATGGCTGCTAGCCCGTGCTCTTTGGCCCGTCGTGCTGCCTCATCTACAGCCTTCCATGCCAACCAGACACCCGATCTGTAGCCCCCATCCCAAACAGCAGCCACGGTCTTATCAGAAATAACCTCTACATCGCCATCTGCTGGCATATTTCCTTGCTTGAGATCCTTTAGATACCCTGCGGCTTGAGCGAGGCCATGTGTATCATGGCCCATTAGGTCGCCCTCAACTAAATATCTTGCGACAATCCTTGATCGGTCTTCAGGCATTCCAGCAGCAACGAATAAAGTAGTAGCAAAGGATTCAAGATCCTCTGCAGAGTACAGAACATTAGTCATAGATTTGTCTGTCCTTATGGTGCAACGACGACCTTAAGCGGCGTCCTCAAGAATCATCTCAGCGCCTTTTTCAGCGATCATAATTACCGGCGCATTGGTGTTCCCAGAAACTAGGGTTGGCATTACCGAGGCATCAACAACGCGGAGTCCATCCAGACCCTGCACTTTAAGGCGATCATCAACCACGGCCATTGGATCATCACGCCGGCCCATCCTGCAGGTCCCAACAGGATGAAATATTGTAACACCGTTTGATCGAGCTACATCCAGCAATTCATCATCGGTATGAGCCCCTCTGGCCGGCGATAATTCTTCGCGTATGTGCTTGGCTAGAGATGGTGCCGCAACAATTTTGCGAACGATGTGCATTCCGGCCACAATTGCTTGCTGGTCTATTTCATCAGAAAGAAAGTTGGGGCGTATTGCTGGTGGCTCTCTGTAGTCTTTTGACTTGATGTGTATTGTGCCTCGGCTTTCTGGCCTATTTTGGTTAGGAGCAAACGTTATTCCGGGGAAATCATCTAGAATACGCTTGCGAACATCTTTGAAAGAAGCATGCGTGGCTCGAATTTGAATATCCGGGACCTCCAACTCAGGACGAGATCTTACAAAGCCATTCAAGAGTCCCGCGGGGACGGCAAGAACGCCCCTGCGAGTAAACGCATACTTAACCAGTTCCTTAGCGAGCGAAAGACCTTTGGTCTGCTGGTTGAAGGAGGGAAGACCTTCAAACCTCCAAACCATGCGAACTAACATGTGGTCGCGATAATTTTCACCCACTCCCAAAGATTCATGGCGAACCTTCACTCCATGCTGGCCCAAAATGTCCGGCCTACCAATACCAGATAATTCTAGAATTTGGGGTGATTGCACAGCCCCCGCAGCAAGAATTACCTCTCGCCCCGCTTTCGCCAGTTTTTTATTTCCCTTGCAGTCGTAAGTAACTCCCGTTACGCGCCGACCCTCAATTTGTAACTCTGTGACAAATGCATGTGTTTCAATCCGGAGGTTTGGCCTATTTTTAACTGGATCTAAAAATGCCTTAGCTGCAGACCAGCGCCTCCCTCTCTTTTGAGTCACTTGATAATAAGAGAAACCTTCTTGATCACCCTTATTATAGTCATCGGTAAGCTTAAAACCCGCTTCGACAGCCGCCTTTAGAACCTGATCAAGCATTGGATAAGTTTCGGTCAAGTCGGCAACGTTTAATTCCCCCCCACGGCCACGCCATGGAGTGGCTTCAGATGCACCCTCTCTGTTTTCCGACTTTATGAATAGAGGCAACACATCATCCCATGACCATCCACGGCAACCCATTTGGGCCCAGTCATCATAGTCGCGGGCCTGGCCCCTGACATAAACCATTCCATTTATTGAAGAAGAACCCCCAAGAGCCTTTCCACGAGCGATTGGTAATTTTCGATTTTTTGTTCCTTCTTCAGGCTCAGATTCAAACGCCCAATTGTAACGGGGGTTATTCATCGTTTTAACGAAACCAGCAGGGATATGGATAAGGGGATGACTATCTTTACCGCCAGCTTCAAGCAGTAAAACTCTATTGGTTGGGTCCGCTGTCAGACGATTTGCGAGTACACACCCTGCTGAGCCGGCTCCAATAATTATGTAGTCGAAGACATCCATAGCACTGCACCTGCACAAACTTTAAGAAAATGGCGACCCCGGCAGGATTCGAACCTGCGACCGCGAGCTTAGAAGGCACGTGCTCTATCCAGCTGAGCTACGGGGTCTGTAGCTGGAGGGTAAAAGTTCCCTACCAGCGAAAATTGTCTGAGTAACTCTTCACCTTAGGCAAACGCTGCTTTGGTTCCCGAACAACGTAAGAAATATTTCGGCCCTCAGCGTAAGCAATTGCCTCTTCTTTACTGTCAAAACGCAGCTGCACCTGGCGACGAGTGTCTCCTGAACCTATCCACCCCATCAATGGCTCCGCTCTTCGGGCTTCAGATGGTTCCCACTCTAAGACCCACGATTTAGTCTTAGCTCTGCCTTGCTGCATAGCAGTGCGTGCTGGCTGAAAGATTCTTGCTGTAGCAGTCATTTTGGCTCGTTTCCCAGCCTCTCAAACTTAATATCTTCACCTTTTTACTCATAAACCGTAGCGGGCGAAAGACTTCTAATGCGAGGAGCAAAGGAAATTATGTCTCGGTGCATTAAAGCTCAAACCCGAAGGGGTACAGGTATGCACTGAAAGCTTTTGTATTTCCCGTCTATACTGCTGGTGATTATAAGTAATTAAGAGAAGAATAAAGGCTAGGATGAGGCTAAGCAGGGACAGAGAAGTCGGAATGAGAGCTGTTGTTTGTACCGCCCTGGGTGGTCCAGAAAATCTTGAGGTAATCAGCAGGCCGGCCCCAAAAAACCCAGGCTTGAATGAGGTTTTAGTTCAAGAGCGAGCGTGGGGCGTCAACTACGTTGATGCTCTTATGTGCCGTGGTGGATATCAACTAAAACCTGACCCACCTTTCATCCCAGGTTTAGAAGCTGCTGGCGAAATCGTGGCCGTTGGCCCCAATATAGAGGGTTGGAAAATTGGAGATCGTGTCATCTCGCACCACCGACCTGGTGGATTTCAAGAGATGCACATTCTTACAGCTGACGAATTGTGGCCTGTGCCTTCTGTTATGAGTTTTGAGGAAGCTGCCACTTTCCGCTCTGCCGCGATGACGGCCTACCACAGCCTTGTAGACAGAGGCAGGCTAGAAAATGGTGAAACAGTCTTAGTTCATGGTGCCACTGGTGGCGTTGGACTTGCTGCCGTCCAACTCGCAAAAGCCCTGGGTGCAACAGTGATAGCAACCGGGGGGGACAATAAAAAGCTGGCTACGGTGAAATTAGCCGGTGCGGACCATGTTATTTCTTCTACTCCTGGTTTCCGTGATGAAGTAAAAACACTTACCGATGGCTTCGGAGTAAATCTTGTTTATGACCCAGTGGGCGGCGATGTCTTTGATGAGAGTGTTCGATGCCTAGCTTGGGAAGGTAGAATTATCGTTGTTGGTTTTGTGTCTGGCCGCGCCGCATTGGCTAAAACAAACCACCTATTGATAAAGGGGGCATCAGTCATCGGCATTAGAGCTGGAGAAGGGGCTAGGAGAAATCCCGTTAGGGGTTCTCTTGCAAAGGAAAATTTATTGTCATTAGCAGAAAGCGGGCAGATAACACCTCACATATCACACCGTTTCCAGCTAGAAGATGTAAGTGAAGCTTTTCGCGCTATTGAGGCACGGAAAATAACCGGTAAAGCTGTACTCACATCAAGCAAGTAAAAGTCGAAAACTCAGAATTACCTTTTAATTTTCGAGAATGGCGGCACATCACCATCAGCGATTTGGCCTTCCAATCACAACGTCGACATAACTGCGATAAGTTTGATCCTTTGGCTTATCGAGGTCTTCTGGGTTTTCATAGCGAATAGAAGATTTTCCCAGAAGTCGTTCTGGCAAAACTGATGTGCGAACGAACCGCGTAGGAAGATTGCCCGCCTGTGCAAATACAGGATCAGGACCACTCTCAAACCACGGCTCGCCAATACCATAGCTGTGAGATGTATTTTCAGCATCAATTCGGATTGAACCAGAAACGAGGGAACGGATTCCAGGACCCCGATGTGTATGGGTATATGCGCAACCACCGGCGGGAAAGGCAACACTATCTAATCGCATTAACCAGCCTTCATTGTCTTCTGTCTCAACAGTTTTAATAGCACCTGAGAGGAGGAGGTTTGAAATAACACCATCACCTTCGACCAAACTTTCCTCCGTCTCTTCAAGAGCGATTTCCCAACGCCATACTTCCGCACCTTTTGGACCTGCTGATACGGACATAGCGGACTTTGAATAAAACCCAGCATCTTTTTCCAAAGACTTATCTTGCAGTAGGTTGGCACTGCCATCGTAAACATAAACTATTCGATGTGCGGCTTTTAACGGACGGAGAATTTCAGCACCTGGTTGAAATTGATCACGATAAAAACGAAGTTCAAGTGATGTCATTTATCTGATCTCGCAGGTATCAATCCAAATTCCTTACCCGCTTCCTTCAACCATAAGGTCCAAGAACGTGCGAAGCTGCGGGCAATGTAAATATCAAATGCTTCATTTCCAGAAGCATGCACGACGACATTGGCATTACCTACTGAGGTCTGTGCAAATGCGCCAGCAGGAAATCTCTTTTCCCTAAGATCAATATTTGCGCCTACCGCCAACAAATCTCGAGCGGTACTTCCTCTTATAAAAATTCGTGTTCGAGCGGAACCGGTATCAATAGCTGCAAAGGTTTCGTTATTCTCTAATTGCTGGCCAAAGTTTGCATTGGCCTCATCGACAGCAAGCCATTGGTCCGGACCAAGCCGGAAGATAACCCGATTATCCAATTGTGCAGCCATCATTGGGTCTGTTGGCAACGCTAACCCAAGAGCTTGAGCTACCGATTCTACAAAACTTGAATCTTGGAACCGACCTCGAATCAGCGCTTGCCCAGCCGGTGGAGCAGCGTAAGCAACAAGCCCTCCCTCAGGTTTTTCTAACCCAAGGCCAGTCACCATTTGGTCTCGCACGGTGTCAGGCACGAATTCTTGTTCCCTCTTTATCAATGAAGACGGGATCTACCACTTTTGCTTCAACGCTTTCCCCCATCACAGGTGAGACGATGAAGACTTTTTCCCCAACCATACTGTGACCATTTTTTATTAACGCCAATGCTATTGTGCGCTCTAACTCTGACGAATATGCCCAAGAAGTCACATGACCTATCGAAGGCTGAGATGCTGAGCCTGCATCTTTAGCTATGATTTGACCACCTATTGGTACGCTGGCTTTTTGGTCACCAACAACAAGACCGACAAGCTGTTTTCTACCTGCTTCCGAGAAAAACGGGAGGCTTAGAGACCTTATTCCAATTGCATCTTTTTTCTTATCAACTAAGCCTCCAAGTCCAACATCATCCGGGATAGTACGACCGTCAGCTTCAGCATGCGTGATATGTCCTTTTTCAATCCTCAAGGCTCCCATGGCTTCGGTTCCGTAGGTAATCATTCCTAGTTTGGACGAAAGCTCACATAACCGCTGCCAAAGAGCAGCACCCCAATCGGCACTTATATTAATTTCGTAAGATAGTTCTCCTGAATAGCTTATCCGCATGACGCGCAATCTTCGATTAAACAGAGTTGTTTCCACCATACCCATTAGTGGAAGTGTAGCGTTAGTGACATCAAGGTCAGGCAAAAGATTGGCAAGCAAATCACGTGCGAGAGGCCCTGAAACAGCAACGGCAAACCATTCTTCTGTTACAGGGGTTGCATATACTTCTAGACCTGGCCAGAGAACCTGAAGCGCATGTTCAATATGCTGAAACACTGCACTTGCACCACCCGTGGTGCAGCTAAGATGAAAGCGGTTTTCACCAATTCTAAAAACCACTCCATCATCAAAAATACGACCATCTTCGCGAAGCATTAGACCATAACGTCCGCGCCCAAGCCGCAGGCTCGACATCCGGTTTGTATAAAGCTTATCTAAAAATATTCCGGCGTCTGGTCCCTGGACGTCAATTTTTCCGAGCGTTGAAACATCTATTATGCCTCCCGATTCACGAACTGACGCCGCCTCAGTTCGATATGCTTCACCAACAGTTGCTCCGTTGGCCTTATAAAACCTTGGTCGCCGCCAGAGCCCCGCATCAATGAATGATGCACCTTGAGCTTCATGAAATTTATCAGCCGCTGTGCGCCGAATGGCGTGCCCCACCTCTCCCATTGTTGCACCCGCTACAGCACCAAAGGTAACAGGCGTCGTTGGGGGACGAAATGTGGTAACTCCCGTATCTGCTATTTCTTGACCAGTAGCCGCAGCGAGCAAGGCGAGGCCAATAGGACCAGCAGCTCTACCCTGATCTGTTCCCATGCCTAGCGTAGTATACCGTTTCACATGTTCGATCGAGCGATATCCCTCTCGAGCAGCAAGCTCAATATCTTTGTCCGCAACATCGTTCTGAAAATCAACAAATCGTGTGCCTTTTGAAAGCTTTGGCAAATCCCACGGTGCGGGTACATTCGTGGCGTCGCTTAGGACAGGAGCTGGCAGTATCTCATTTCGTCCAGCGCTAAGTCCTTCAGAAATTGCTGTATCAAAATCAAAAGAACCACGAGCACCGCCGATCGATATATGACCGTCTGGATTATCCACTGGAACAAAGGCATTCAATCCTGCATTCCAATTAAGTTTCCCGCGCGCTTGCGCATGGAGCTGTAAAGCTGGGCCATATCCGCCAGATGTTAAAATAGCGTCCGTTGATATTAGTTCGAGCTTATTGGCGCCAGACTTTGAGCAGCGCCATACCTCAGCCGCATTTACCCTTCGGCGACCATGAGCCCGCGCCACAATGGCTCCTCGCTCTACCCTAACTCCCTCTGCTGCTAGCAAATCAGCCATCGCACCAGGTTCTTCACGCAAGTCTACGACAGCTCGAACATTTGCCCCGGCCTCCAAAAAATCCCTTGCAATTGCATATATTCGATCATCAGCACCTGTGATTACGGGGGACTTACCGACCATTACCCCATAACGCCAAATATACCCGCTAGCAGCGCCAGCCAGCATCACTCCTGGACGGTCATTATCACCAAATAAAAGAGGCCGTTCGATTCCACCTGCGGCGATAATAAATCGCCCAGATCTAACTTGCCAAAATCGCTCTTCGGGTTGGCCCTCTATTCTTCCATCCCGCATGGCAACGCGCTCTGAAAGCGTAAATAAATTGTGTTCATAGACACCCACAACTGTGGTCATCTTCATGATTTGGACATTGGGAAGAGCTTCGAGTTTTTTGGTTATTTCAGCTAGCCATTTGTCCGTAACAGCGTTTTGATGATTTAAAAGTCCACCACCGAGCGCTTGACTACATGATGCTAAAATGACGTCTTGCCCAGCCTCTCCTGCTGCAAGAGCAGCCGATAAGCCAGCGGGGCCAGCGCCAGCTATCAGAACATCTGTATGTACATTTCGGTGAGCATATCTCGCCGAGTCTGCCTCTACTGGCGGTGGTCCCAGGCCAGCCATTTTTCGAATTTGGCCTTCATACCGAAGCCATTGTGAAGGGGGCCACATAAAAGTTTTATAATAAAACCCGGCTGGCAGAAGAGATCGTGCACGATCAAGCAACCCAAAAAGATCATTTTGAACATTTGGCCAGGCATTTTGCCCAGAAACACTCATTCCCTCTTCCACTAGAGTTACAGTGGCACGCTGATTTGGGGTCAGTGAAGGACCAAAGCCCGTGGTTACAAGAGCGTTTGGCTCGTCTGTACCTAGAGCATAAACACCTCGTGGACGATGAAGTTTAAAACTTCGCCCTATTATGGGTCGGCCTGAAGCAAGAAGAGCAGAGGCGATACTATCGCCCGGGTGAAAGAGAATAGTCCTCTTATCAAACTGAAATTCGCACGTCTTACCTCGATCTATTAAACGACCGCCTTTGGAAGTTCGATTTGGTTGAGAAACCTTCATTGCTGATCCTCACGAGCAGCTCTGACAGATCCAATGGCGTGCGTAACTGTATCTCTTTCTATGATTAACCAAAGATGACACCCGGCGCTGTGCAACCATAGCTCCTGATGCTGGCCTTTGGGGTTTTCTCGTTCATAGATATAGGCCGCCCATTGCTGATCCGAGGAATTCGCTGGATCAGGGCGCTTCACACGCGCATCACCACCATAAACAAATTCTGTCTCAGGCCGCGGGCCACAATGGGGACAAGGGATCAACAGCATGACTAATGCGCCTTTGGAAATGGGCCTGCACCCTTTTCATCAATAACGGCTGAACGACCGAAACGTTCGAGAGTGAATGAAGCATTTAAAGAGTGAGGTTCACCGGTAGCGATTGTATGAGCAAAACACCATCCAGACCCAGGTATGGCCTTAAAGCCCCCGTAGCACCATCCACCATCAAAAAAGAGACCCGGTACAGGGGTTTTACCAATAATTGGGCTGCCATCCATTGTCATATCCATGACCCCCGCCCATTGCCTCATCCATTTAAGGCGGCTGATGTTAGGGAACATTTCCGTTGCTGCTGAGGTCACTTCTTGAATGTTTGGTATCGTTCCGCGTTGCCCATAAGAATTATATCCATCTAGCCCGCCCCCAAGCAGAACTTCACCTTTATCAGTTTGTGAAATGTAAAAGTGAAGGGCTCCGGTTGAAACAACGACATCAAGAAATGGCTTAACCGGCTCTGAGACAAACGCCTGCAACAAATGACTTTCGATTGGCAACCTCACATCAGCCATCGCCATAACTTGTCCAGAGTGTCCAGCGACCGCCACGCCGACCTTTGAAGCAGAAATAGGTCCCCTATTTGTTTCCACGCCAGTAATGCGGCCATCAACAGCCCGCTTAAACCCTGTGACTTCACAATTCTGGATAATATCGACGCCCAAGGCATCGGCTCCACGCGCAAACCCCCAAGCAACCGCGTCATGCCGGGCAACACCTCCACGCGGTTGGGACAGCGCCGCTAAAATTGGCCATCTCAAAGAACCGTCTTGCCCAAGATTGATTGAAGGCACACGCCGTTTTAATTCATCGGCTGTTAAAAACTCTGCATCGATGCCGTTCAAACGCATAGCGTTGTAGCGACGCATAGTGGACTCAAGTTCAGCGGGAGTATGACAGGTATTAATCACACTTCGCTGGCTGAACATCACATTAAAGTTTAAGTCGCTAGAGAGTCCTTCCCAGAGCTTCAGAGAATGCTCATAGAAATTTGCATTTTCTTCCAACAGGTAATTGGAACGAACTATTGTCGTGTTTCGACCAGTATTTCCTCCTCCAATCCAGCCGCGCTCTAGTAACGCTACTTTGTTGATCCCATGCAACTTGGCCAAGTAGTAAGCAGTAGCAAGTCCATGCCCACCCCCGCCTACAACAATGACATCATATTTGTCCTTTGGCTCAGGATGCCTGATCGCAGGCTGCCAATTTTTGTGACCCGTTAATGCATGCTTTGCTAGAGCCAGAAATGAGTAGCGTTCGTTTACCAAAATTAAGCCTGCTTAACTGCGCCAGAGCCTTCTAGGTGGGCGATTTCTTCAGAGGAAAAACCCCATGCTTTAAGAGTATCACGAGTGTGCTGTCCTGCCGACGATGCACCCATCGTAACTTTTGTTGGTGTCTCCGAGAAGCGAGGAGCCGGGGCTGGTTGTTTGTATCCATCTATTTCAACGAAGCTTTCGCGAGCAACATTGTGATGATGTTCCATTGCCTCGGACATTGTCAGGACAGAACCAAAACAGACATCCGAGTCTTCCATGAGCTCAACCCACTCTTCCCTAGTTTTGGTTTTGAACACTTCTGCGAGTTTTGCGCGATTATCTGGCCAATGATCTCGGTCGCCTTGAGGGTAAAGGTCACTGTTTGATAAGCCCGTCTTTTCTTGCAGCAGTGCATAGAATTGAGGTTCAATTGATCCGATCGAAATGTGTCGCCCATCCTTGGTTTCAAACACCCCATAATAATGCGCACCACCATCAAGACGGTTATAACCACGTTTATCTTCTTTCCATGTTCCTGCTGCGAGAGCGCCAAACATAGCCGCCAAAAGAGAAGCTGAGCCCTCCACCATAGATGTATCGACCACTTGGCCTTTACCTGTCTTTTGGGCCGAAATGTAAGCCGCAAGGACACCCATCGCGAGGTACAAAGACCCCCCTCCAAAGTCGCCAACAAGATTTAGAGGGGGAGTAGGCGCACCATCGACGGGACCAATACAAGACAACGCTCCAGACAAGGAAATGTAATTGATGTCATGTCCAGCGGTGTGAGCGATGGGACCCGTTTGCCCCCAACCTGTCATTCTACCAACAATCAACTTGGGGTTGCGGCTATGTAGCATTTCAGGCCCGAGACCTAGTCGTTCCAAGACGCCAGGGCGAAAGCCTTCAATCAGTATATCAGCTCCTTCACACAGCTTTAAAACTGTCTCAACACCTTCTGGGTTTTTTAAATCGACGGCCAGATTGGGCCTGCCTCGTGTCAAATTATTGAATTTATCTGGTATTGCTCCGGTGCGGCCAACATTAGCTGACCGATCCACTCGGACAACATCAGCACCCATGTCCGCCAACAACATGCAACAATGGGGCCCAGGTCCAATCCCAGCTAATTCAACAATTTTTACACCTTCTAACGGCCCCATAGCGTGTTTGCTCCTTGGTGATAATTTAGCTTAAGAAATAGAGTATCTATCACAGTCTATATTGGAAATGTTTATGAACAACGGTCCACAGCCTTTTTCTAATATTCGCTTGATTGATTTCTCCCGAGTAGTCTCTGGGCCTTATGCCACAAGTCAACTCGCCATGCTGGGCGCAGACGTAATCAAAATAGAAAGTCCCGAGGGCGACGAAGCGCGACGAATGGCGCCAACGTCAGAACTCAGTGAAGGAAGCATGTCTCCGGCTTACAGAGCAATGGGCATAAACAAGCGGTCCGTCGCTTTAGATCTAAAAAACCCAGACGCCAGAGCAGCTGCGGAACGCCTAATATTATCTGCTGATATTGTAATTGAAAACTTCCGACCCGGCGTCATGAAAAGATTAGGGTTAGGCTATGACCTGATGGCAACGAAAAAGCCTGAACTTATTTGGTGTTCAATTTCTGGTTTTGGCCAAACAGGACCTCGTGCCGACTCTCCCGCATATGATGTTAGACTGCAGGCTATGTCAGGGTTAATGTCGATAACTGGCTTTCCAGACCACGGCCCCAGCAGAGCTGGTTATGCCGTGGTCGATGCTTCTACTGGAATGGCTGCCGCTTTCGCAGTGGCATCTGCATTATTTCAGCGGGAAAAAACTGGGCGAGGGCAGCAGATCGATGTTCCAATGCTTGATACAGCATTGTCTCACATGGCACCAACAGTCGCAGAGTGGACCATAGGCGGACATGTGCCAAAGCTTGCAGGCAACCAGGGAACATCTGGGCGGCCAACCGCCAACGCCTTTCCATGCAGAGATGGAACTATCTTGTTAGCCTGTAACACGGAAAGGCAGTTCAAAGGCCTATCTAACGTGATTGGAATGCCAAACCTCCCAGAAGACCCTCGTTATCAGGACTGGCCTAGCAGAAAGGCAAATGAAAACTCACTGAGAGAAATCATAGAAAAAAGATTTGCTGAACATAGCGCTGTTACTTTGGAGGACCTTCTCGAAAAAGCTGGTGTTCCAGCATCTCGTGTCCGTGATATTCCATCTGCTATTGCGGACTCCCAAGTTACCCATCGCGGTCTGATGGCTGATGTGGAAGGGGGCTCTGTCGTCGGAGCTCCTTTTTCTTTTGCATGGGGTGGACCATCGATTAAGACATCCGCACCAAAAATTGGCCAAGATACAGAGTCAGTTTTGAAAGAAGTTGGTCTCTCCGAGTTGGAAATTAAATCCGCCATGTCCTGATACGGTCCGCCGCTTCAGCAATGTCCCTCTCAGAAGCACAAAAACTAAAACGAATGTATCGATTGCCATTAGTTGGCTGAAAGTCGAGACCAGACGTAGCGGCGACGCCAATTTCTTCAAGCATGGATTTACATAGCGCCATTGAGTCATTGGATAGCGGAGAAGCATCAACATAAATATAAAATGCGCCATCTGGAGGAGCGGCAGGCAGCAAACCGCGATCTGTCAGGGCGCTCAGCAGAACTTTTCGATTTTGAGCGTATATAGACTTGTTGGCTTCCAACTCTTCCTTACAGTCGAAGGCAGCTAGGGCTGCAACCTGAGAGATTGCAGGAGGCGAAATAAAGAGGTTCTGAGCTAACTTATTTACAGGTTCGATCAGATCTTCGGGCAGGACCATCCACCCAATCCGCCAACCCGTCATCGCGTAATATTTTGAAAAACTATTTATAACTATAGCTGAAGGCGAAGTAGCTGCTGTCTCTGCAGATTGTTCATAGGTTAGACCATGATAGATTTCATCTGAAATAAGGCGGACCCCGTTTCCATGGCACCAGCTGGCTAGGCGGTTGAGTTCCCCAGGAGCAAACATTGCTCCAGTTGGGTTAGATGGACTAGCAACAACAACACCATCAATTTCACCCAACGCCTTAAGGTGCTCCGGTGTGGGTTGGTATCGTGTCTCGGGACCTACTGGAATAGGAACAGTTTCTATATCCAAAGCTTTTAAAATATTGCGGTAACATGGATAGCTGGGGTCAGCTAACGCGACGCGGTCACCCGCCTCGAAACAGGCTAAGAAAGCGAGGAGGAAGCCAGCAGACGATCCAGTGGTTACTGAAATTCGTTCCTGACCAACATCAACTGAATACGCGTCTAAATATTCCCGAGCTATTCGCTCCCGAAGAATTGGACGCCCAACAGCGTCGGTATAACCAAGAGTGTCTTCTTCAAGAGCACGCGCCGCTGCCAATCTTGCACCTTTTGGCGCCTGAAAACCTGGCTGTCCAACCTCTAGATGCAAAATTCCTCTACCTTGTGCCTCAAGCTCAGCGGCTGCCCGCATGACTTCCATGACAAGAAAAGAGGAAACGTTTCCACGTTTTGCATGTTTGAGTGCCATAGGCTTAAACCCTTAATTCTCAAAGAACGCTAATAGCTGTCGTTGACGACTTAGAACCACCCGCATACGTTCACCAATAAGGATGGGTCAAGGCTAGATCGGCATGAAAATCTATAAGCATCTGGCAATAGTAGCGCTAGCAACCTGGGTTGCATTAGCCCCTAATCACACCAGTGCTGGACCCGCAGTTATACGAGACGCTGAGATAGAAGATATTATCAAGGGCTATATGACGCCCCTTTTACAAGCGGCGGGAATAGCCCCCGGTGCAGTCAGGTTAATATTAATTAACCAGGAGGATCTGAACGCCTTCGTAGCCGGTGGCATGAATATTTTTGTTTACACAGGCCTTTTGAGACAAGCGGAGAGTGCCGACGAGGTAATTGGTGTCATTGCTCATGAGATAGGTCATATTGCCGGCGGCCACATCGCCCGACTTGGTTCCGCATATGAAAATGCGTCAACACAAGCCATCGCCACTGCAATTTTAGGTGTGGCGGCAGCAGTTGCGTCAGGTCGTGCCGATGTCGGTGCTGCTGTTGCTGCTGGGGGCCAATCAAGCGCGATGCGGGGTGTACTTGCTCACACGCGTGCTCAAGAATCGGCAGCTGATCAAGCAGCTTTTCGATATCTGGAGACAACAGGACAATCGGTGCAGGGCCTAATTGACATGCTCACCCGTCTTTCCGACCAAGAGCTTCTATCTTCACGCCACCAAGATCCATATGTTCGCACTCATCCTTTGAGTCGAGATCGACTAGAGACAACCAAAGCTTTTCTAGCTCGAAGTCAGTACAAAGGTATAAACACTGGAACAGCTAAGCAGGGAAGGTTCAAACGGATGCAGGCCAAGCTTGCTGGCTTTATTGATCCTCCAAGCACAACACTGTCTAAATATCAAACAGACGATCCCATCGATCGTTATGCGCGGGCGATTGCTTATTACCGTCGCGGCAATCTCGAAAAAGCTATTCCTTTAATTGATGGGCTGATTGCCAGTTCTCCAAAAGACCCTTATCTCCATGAACTAAAAGGTCAGATATTAATGGATAATGGCCGAAGCATTGAGGCAGAAGCTTCTTATGACGCAGCCCTTACATTGAGGCCTGGAGACCCAGCAATAATGCTTCCTGCGGCTAACGCAGTCCTTGAAGGCCGGGGCGATACAGCAAAAGCTATAGAAATTCTTCAGGATGTTGTTTTTCGTGAACCACGCAATTCTAGCGCCTGGCGTCAACTAGGTATCGGTTACGGGAAAAAGGGAGATATAGGACTGGCGGCAGCAGCTTTAGCAGAATCAGAGATGCTTAATGGGCAAAGAGATAATGCTGCATTGCAAGCAAAGCGAGCACAATTTCATCTTCCAAAGGGATCCCCTGGATGGCTTCGCGCAGAAGATATTCTGAGGGCCGTGAGTAAAAATAGTGAGAAAGAAAAACAGTAACGTGAGCTTAATGCTGAAATACTTTCTTACTCTAAAGTAGGGCTATCAAAATTACTTATTTGATAAGGGGGAAGGATTGATGTCCATGAAAATCCAACGTCTAGACGCTCCATTTGGCTGCGAAGTGCTTGGCCTAGATATCAATAGTGGGGTTTCAAAAGATGACTACCTTCAGGTACGAGCAGCATTTGAAACCTATTCAGTAGTTGTTATCAGAGGTGCCCCCCTCTCAGATGCCTCACAAATTGAATTCTCAGAAATGTTTGGGCCTTGTGAAAAAACATTAAAAGGCAACCCGGCGGCTGGGTCCGTTTTTGCGCGACAATCTAATCTCGACATAAATACTGGAGATCAAATTCCGGCAGAAGATCGGCGTATGTTTTACCAAAAAGCAAATATGCTTTGGCATGCGGACTCGGCATTTAAACCCAGAGCTTCTCTTTGCTCCATTCTATCGGCAAGGATTATTCCATCTGCAGGTGGAGCAACCGAAGTTGCTTCAACACGCCTAGCGTATGATGCTCTTGATGAAAATTTAAAAACTACGATCGATCCCCTAATAGCAGAATACTCTCTCGTTTGGTCACGTGGTCTTATTGGCTATGAATTCAATGACGAAGAACGTTCCACCATGCATAAGGTTCGCCATCCTTTAGTGCGTGAGAACCCCGTAAACCAAAAAAAATCAATGCTAATCGGCGCCCATGCAATGAATATCGAAGGCTGGGAACAAGCCGATGGATTGAAATTGCTGAATGAACTCTTGAGCCACGCGACACAACAAAAATTTTGTTATCGTCACGAGTGGCAAGAAGGAGATGTCCTCATCTGGGATAATCGAGCATGCGTTCACCGCGCAACACCCTATGATTCAAATGCAGAAAAACGCTTGATGCAACGAACTACAATTGGGGATTTGAGTGAAGAGGCATTCGATCATAAAGCTATTGCTGCCTGAAAATTTTTAAAAACAAAAGTCATCAAGTGCGGTACAAAAATTGGCTTTGTTCTTTACAAGCTAATCCAAAATTACATGAGGAGTGAAACGACTATCATCTGTCGTAATTCTGCCCGTGTCTTCCCGAATTCCAAGACCCACTGGTTGACTTGCAACTAGCCAAACACCCATTACTGGATGCATCTGATCGAAAGCAGGAAGAGGGGCAAGGGTCTGCAAAATTGAACCCTCTGCACCATATGGGCCACTTGCGGTTTCAGCACTGCGCCCATCTTCGAAAATTTCGATGTTCGCTCCTTCGCGAGAAAAAAGCGGCTTACGGACAAAATTTGGGCCAAGCGCATCTGAGTCCACAGCATCCTCAAAAAACGCAGGCAATAAATTGGGGTGTCCTGGCGCCAACTCCCAAAGGTATGGCAACATACCTTTGTTAGAGAGAATAGCCTTCCACGGCGGCTCAATTACTTTCATACGAGACCGCTGCAAATGTGCAGCAAATTCGTCGGCCCAAATCCATTCCCAGGGATACAGCTTGAAAAGATTGTAGATGCTGCGGTCCTCACCATCTACAAAGCCACCTAAGTCTGTAAGACCTATTGCAGTTATTGGCAAAAGGTAAGGGTTCAAACCCGCTTGTTCCGCGCAATCTGCTAAGTATTCAATAGTACCCAGGTCTTCCTCAGAATTTTCTTCACAAGCAAGATGCAAAGGTCCTTCGATTCCAAAGGCCTCAAAAGCCTCTATCAAAGTTTCATGTATTGAATTGAATTGATCCGCATCTCTCGGCAATTGATCATTTTTTTGCAGGTCTTCTAGCCAGCGCCATTGAAAAACCGCAGCTTCATAAAGAGCTGTGGGGGTATCTGCGTTGTACTCCAAAAGTTTTGCCTTGCCGCCAGACTTTCCGGCATAGCTAAAATCCATACGGCCATACAGATTTCGGGCTCTATATTTCCATGACTGTTGAATATAGTCCCAAAAATTATTTGGAATTTTTAGTCTTTCTAATACCTCATCATCACGACATGCACGCTCAACAATAGCAAAACACATCTCCTCGAGCTCTGCAGCAGGCGCTTCGAGATCTTCTTCAATTTCTCCTAGAGTGAAAGAATAATAGGCATCCTCACGCCAATAAAGCTCGCCCCCAGGTGTATGGAAGCGAAACCCAAGTTCTTCGGCGACATTACGCCAGTCAGGGCGCTCATCAACTTTTATTCGTTTCACTTAACCACCGAAGCTACGAATTCCAGTGGAACGTCCAGTACGGCCAAAGCCACCGCGAGCCATCAATCGGCCTGCTGGTGGACGGGCCGCTTTGCTTTTTGCAACAGATACTGGACCGGTTTTAGCATCAACTGCTGCCCCTGCAGCTGTGCGCGCTGTGCCCGGCTTTGATCCAGTATAAAGCGGCTGCGTAGCAACCGGTCCACCCATTGCACGACCCATCATCCAGCCTACCATCAGTGGCATCCAAAGGCCTCCACCTGTAGATGCATGCTGGGTCGTCTGATTGTCACTATTTGTACCAGGCTGCACTGTATCTTTATTGCCCATAGAAGCTGGTCTTTGACAGGCTTGAGGGCCGTGCTCTGCTTCGCAGTCAGCAAGTGTTTGATAACGCGGGGCCACGCGAGCGTGTTCTTGCTGAGCAGTGGCAAATTGAGCCTTACAATAAGCTTCCGTAAACTCCCCAGAAGTAATGCACCCATCAACAGTGGCAAACTGGAATGCATCCAATTTTTCTTCACAGCCAGTGAGAGCAAAAGCGGAAACTCCTACGCCCATAGCAATCAGGGTCACCTTGCGGGAGCGCTTTCGCGAACTTACGAGGTCTATATCTTTCATTGCCGGTCCTCATAAAGAATTACTAAACACTTACTAGAAATAGGGCTAACGCTGAAAACTACCAGAAGATTTAATATTGGGTCGCCAGAGTTATGCCACAAAAATTTCTAAAGTCTAAATTTGGGGGACTTTATCAGCCCAAGGCATAGCTTTTTCAAATGCTGCCGATGCCTGAAGCACTTCTAGATCTTTCATCCGTGGTCCAACAATTTGAAGACCAACAGGTAAGCCATTTTCTGTGAACCCGCATGGAATTGAAGCCGCAGGATTGTGGCTCATATTGAAAGGGTAGGAAAACTCCGCCCATTGGACCCAATCCCATGGATGTTCAGGCCAATCTTCTGGCATCAAACGATCTGCGGGAAAGGCAGCAACAGAAACAGCTGGGGTAAGAAGTAAATCATATTCCTCAAAAAATCGGTGTATCGCCTCAACGTAAGCAAGCTTTCTCACACGCATCTCAACATAATCGGTAGCAGAATGGTTAGCCGCACTCTCAATGCAGGCCACTAGACCAGGGTCCATCTTATCCCGCCATTCAGGAAAATATTTTCGATATCCTAGTTCATGAGCCGCCCAGAAGAAGCGAATGAGTTCGGGACCCTGAGGACCCCACATCGGCTTAACCTCCTCTACTGAAGCACCCATGTCCGAAAATACTTTTGCACCCGCCTCTGCCAAGGCTGCAACTTCACGATCAACCCTCGCGTGACCAAGATCTGAACTCCAGGCGATACGCAACCCCTTAACTGAGGCAGTATCTAGTGCTCTAGAATAAGCAGAAGGAGGGGACTCCAGGCTGTAGTGGTCCCATGGATGAGGACCCGACATTACCTCCAGCATGAGTGCAGCATCACTCACAGTACGCGTCATTGGCCCAATGTGGCTCGTCTGATCATTTGATGGAACTGGCCAATTCGGAACTCGCCCAAAACTTGGCTTGAGTCCATATATTCCACAAAAGTGCGCCGGCATTCTTACAGACCCAGCTCCATCAGAACCTTGATGGAGTGGCCCATAACCAGCAGCAGCTGCTGCACCCGCTCCAGCAGAGGATGCTCCTGCGTTAAGACCATGAGCCCAAGGGTTATGAGTTATCCCGGTCAAAGGGCTATGGCTAACTCCCTTCCAACCGAATTCACTTGTCGTTGTCTTTCCTAAAGGAATCGCTCCGGCTTCTTTCAGCCTTTGCACAAAGGGGGCGTCAGTATCGGGCTGCCGTCCTTTTTCGATCCATGACCCACGCTCCGTAGGCATGTCACCTGTAACAGCTAGGTCCTTTATGGTCACAGGTATTCCAAATAGTGCTCCTCTTGCTTCTCCACTGGAAATTTTAGCTTCTGCATCCTTTGCAGAATTTAAAGCACGCTCAGGATCAAAATATGCAAATGCGTTAAGGGTTGGTTCCAACCGCTGAATTCGATCAACCACAGCCTGCATCACCTCAACAGGTGATATGCGCTTGGCTCGTATCATAGGAGCAAGCAAACTTGCTGGAAGAAAACAGAGATCGTCGTCAGTCATCCCGTAGCCTCATCACATCAATTTGATATCAACATAATGGGCGCGTTAACTTCGAAGTCGCAAGTAAAAGCTTTGATAATCAATAAAGAGTGAGTGTTTTATGCCTTAATGGCCTTAGGGACTCAGAAATTAAATTAGTGCAATCCACCGTTTATATATTTTGTAAATTTGGACACCCGATGGCCTTAATTAATAATCCCCTTGCCTATCAAAATGAAAATGATTGCGGCAATACCAATGATCAGCGTTACTAAAGTGAGCCGTTTTTCTATGAATTGACGGATCTGCTCTCCAAAACGCCAGAGTAGTGCTGCCTCGATTAAGAAGCGGCCTCCGCGCGCGAGAAAACTAGCTATGACAAAGCTTCCTAGGTCCATCGACATAGCCCCAGATGCTATAGTCACAACCTTAAAGGGAAATGGAGTGAAAGCAGCGAACGCCACAATCATAAAACCTTGCTCTGCATAGAGAAGTCGTAAATCAGCCATCGCAGCTTGCCCACCGTATATACCTAGGATGGCCTGCCCTATGGTTGCAAAAAAAAGAGCACCGATTGCATAGCCCGCGACACCGCCCAAAACTGACCCCAAAGTACAGATGCCTGCAAAAGCAAATGATTGTGCTCGGCGGGCGAGGCACATTGGAACAAGCAAGACATCGGGGGGAATTGGAAATATTGAGCTTTCAGCAAAAGAAATAATGAACAGCCATATTTTAGCTGCTGGGCTAGCCGCTTTTGTTAAAGTCCAAGCATATAATCTTCGAAGCATTAGGCCGCTGACCTTTCGTCAGATGGATCAACCATCGCTGCTGCTGCTGCTATTACTTCGGGCCCAGCATATTCTTTTGTGGCATTCTCCGATAAATGACGGCGAAAAGCGCGAGCTCCCGGACGCCCTTGGAAAAGACCTAGAATATGGCGTGCGATAGCCTGTAATCGATCTCCTGCTGTAAGCCTGTCTTCAACATAAGGAAGCAATTTCTCAATGACTTGCTCAGGTGTTTTTACAGGCGATAGAGACTGGAAAAAAGTAGGGTCTACTTCAGCTAGTAGCCATGGTTGCTGATAAGCCAAGCGACCAAGCATAACGCCATCAACACCCCCAGCTATCTCAGCAACTGCAGTATCAAGATCTGAAATACCGCCATTTAAGATGATCGTCAGATCTGGACATTCGCGCTTGAGTTGTTGAACTAAGGTATAATTTAATGGTGGAACATCTCGATTTTGTTTTGGGCTTAAGCCTTTCAACCAAGCCTTTCGAGCATGAACTATAAACACTTGGCAATCGGCTGCTGCAACAGTCTCTACAAACTCAAAAAGCCTTGCCTGTTCGTCGTCATCATCAACTCCCAAGCGGCATTTAACTGTGACAGGAACCCCTACCACATCTTGCATCGCTTTTATGCAATCAGCGACTAGTTTTGGCTCTCGCATCAAGCATGCACCAAAAGCCCCCGATTGCACTCTGTCGCTAGGACAGCCACAGTTCAGGTTAATTTCATTATACCCAAAGCTAGCCCCAATCTGAGCAGCAATGGCCAATTCCTTTGTGTCTGCACCACCAATTTGCAGAGCAACCGGATGCTCTGAGGCATCAAAGGCCAGTAACCGCTCTCGATCACCATTGAGAATAGCGCCCGTAGTTAGCATTTCCGTGTAAAGGATAGATTGGCGCGTTAGGATACGATGAAAGAAACGGCAGTGCCGGTCAGTCCAATCCATCATCGGCGCTACTGAAAATGCTCTGTGTTTTGCAATAGGATCTATACTCATGGAGATCTTCTGCCTGCAAATTTCATGGTCGACAAGAATAAGTGTTAGATCTCTCTTAGGAGGAGCACTTTGACTAGCCCCAGTATTTTAGAAGATCAGCGCTCTCTTATTGCTTTTTTAAGCAAACCCGGAGTTCTCAGCGAGAGCACTCCACATAAAGTTGATACCCTTGGTGCGGTAGTTTTCCTCGCTGAAGACAAAGCCTTTAAGTTGAAACGGGCTGTTTCGTTTAGATTTATGGACTTTGGTAACAGGAGTAAGCGCGACAATGCTGCCAAGGCAGAATTAATCCTTAATCGGCGAACAGCAAAAACGCTCTACTTGGGCCTCACGCCCGTTTATCAAATTGGCGAGTCTTTTCATTTGGGAGAACTTTCTGAAGAAATTGACCCTGCCCTAAATGCTGTAGCGCATCTTGTAACCATGCGCCGTTTCAAGGATGGACAAACTTTTGACCAGCTTGTTGATGCAGGAGAGCTGGACAGTGTACTGATTGATCAACTTGCCGACACCATTGCTGATTTCCATGCCCAAACACCAGCTACTTGCAAAGACGCTGCGGCAACGTCTTTGACGTTTTCAGCGCGCCGGACAGCCAAAGATCTTCTAGATGCAAAAAATCTCTTGGGAGAGAATTCTACTATTTTGGTTGGAAAGATTGAGGATGCGTTAGCTAGGTATGAATCTGAGATAACTCATCGTGGAGCAAATGGAAGCGTAAAAAGACTTCATGGCGACCTGCATTTAGCTAACGTCGCTCGAATCAATAACTCCCCAGTAATTTTTGATGCTCTAGAATTCGACAATGACATGGCCACTGTCGATGAACTACATGACTTAGCGTTCCTCATAATGGATCTGTGGGCGAGGAATGCTCATTTTCTAGCCGCAAGAGTATGGAGCCGGTATTTAGCAACTAACGGAAAATATGAAGGACTCGCATTAGCTCCTTTGTTCATCTCTATGAGAGCAGCCGTTCGAGCTAAAGTAGCACTTCATGCAGTAGAGCATTCGAAAGGGAAGGATAGAGAAAGTAAACTCTCTGAAGCTAAACACTACGTCCAGACAGCTCTAAATGCATTGGCGAAACCAAAGCCACGCTTGATCGCGATTGGTGGACTGTCAGGATCAGGCAAAACAACTCTAGCTCATGCTCTAGCTCCCTTGCTAGCGCCAGCAGTAGGAGCGGTTCACTTAAGGTCAGATGGGATCCGAAAGAGGCGAGCAGGCCTGCATTTTAACGTAAAATTACCTAAATCAGCTTATTCGTCTTCCGAAAACAAAGCTGTGTATGAGACCCTTATTAATGAGGCAAAAGCAGTTCTTCTTCAGGGAAGTCCTGTTATCGTCGACGCTGTATTTGCTAGATCAGATGAACGAAAAGCCATTCAGCAAGTAGCGGAGCAGCTAAACCTTCCTTTTAACGGATTTTGGCTAGAAGCAGATCTTATTGAAAGGCAACAACGTATCGTTGAACGAAAAGTTGATATCTCAGATGCAACACCCGCTGTTGCAGCCCGACAGGAAAATTATGAGCTTGGACACATTAACTGGCAGCGGCTTAATGCACTTGAAAGCCCTTTAGCGGTTGTAATCGAAGAACTTAACCTTCAAGGGTAGCCCACCTCCATTAAACAAAGTCCTTGCGCTGGCGCTGTTGGTCCTGCGGCAGAGCGATCTTTTGCTCTTAATGCCGTTAATACTTCATCTGGCGACCAAGCCCCTTCACCAACCTTAACTAAAGTTCCTGCAGTGATTCGAACCTGATTATGCAAAAAGGATCTCGCTTCAACATCAAGCCAAATTTCATCTTCATGGCTGGAAACTATGAGGTGGTCTAATGTCTTCAGGGGAGACTTTGCCTGACACTGAACCGCACGAAAGCTGGTAAAATCGTGGTGGCCGATAAGAAAGTTCGCGGCTACTTGCATCTTGGACACATCTAACGGCTTACCAAAAAACCACACTTGACCCCGAGCCAAGGCTGGTGGGCTTCGTCTATTTAGTATCCTGTAACGATATCTTCGGCGAATTGCAGAAAACCGTGCATCGAAACTCTCTGAAGTCTCGACCGCATCTAGAATTGAAACAAGGTGTGGTCGGAGATGAAAATTACATCCATCACGCAGGTTTTTTATAGGCAAGGGTTGATCTAAATCGAAGTGTGCCACTTGCCCGACTGCGTGCACACCCGCATCTGTTCTACCCGCCGCCTGAACACGAGGATGCTCCCCTGTTAAACGCTCCAGAGCGGTCTCAATCGCTTCTTGTACTGAGATCCCATTAGGTTGACGCTGCCAGCCAACAAAAGCTGACCCGTCATACTCTATCGTTATTCGGTAACGCGGCATTAGCGGGTAAAAACGTTGCCCGCCAGCATTGGATAGCCGCGGAGGAATGATGAGGCGTCCATCATAGCTTTCCCTGGTCGCTGTAGAGCCTGAATGCGAATTGCACCCCGTCCCGTACCAACGAGTAGTTTGTCATCTAAAAGACTACCAGGAGAACCTTCGGCCGCCTCCAAACTACATGCTCCTATTTTGAATTCTTGACCAGAAAACCTGCTCCAAGCCTTAGGGAAAGGGCTAAGAGCACGAATATGACGATCAATCTCAACGGCCGGCTGGGTCCAATCTATAAGGCAATCTTCTTTATTCAACTTTTGAGCATATGTAATCCCAGTAGAGGGTTGAGGAGTTGGTTTTAAGGAACCCTCCTCCAAACCGGCCAAAGTTGGAACTATAAGATGCGCGCCAATCTCAGAGAGCCGATCATGTAACTCACCACCAGAAGTTTTACACCCTATTGGCGTTACTTCCGTCAGCAACATTAGACCGGTGTCGAGACCTTCATCCATCGCCATCGTAACGACACCTGTTTCGGAATCACCTGCCATAATAGCCCTCTGAATAGGCGCCGCACCGCGCCAGCGTGGCAATAGAGAAGCATGGATGTTGACGCAGCCAAATTTTGGGGCGGTCAAAATAGGTTCTGGCAGAATGAGGCCATAAGCAGCGACAATCGCACAATCCAACCGCAAATTTGAAAACTCTTTTTGCACTTCTTTGTTACGAAGTGACTTCGGGGTCCGCACCTCAATTCCAGCTGACATTGCCGAAATATGCACAGCCGAAGGCTTAAGTTTTTGTCCTCGTCCCGAAGGCCTAGGCGGTTGAGTGTAAACAGCCACTATTTCATGACCAGCTGCGATTAACGCCTGCAGCGCCGGCACTGAAAAACTCGGCGTTCCCATGAAGGCAAGGCGCATTTTTTAATCCCTCAGCGTGCGCTTTCCAGCTCGTTGCGCCTTAAGTTTCTTCATTTTTGTTAATGCCATGTTTCGTTTGAGCATCGAAACGTGGTCAATGAAAAGGATACCATTGAGATGATCAATCTCATGCTGAACACACCTAGCCAAAAGGCCATCAGCCTCTTGTTCGCGCTCAGTGCCGGTTTCATCAAGATATGTAAACTTGACCCTCTCCGGCCTCTTCACATCATAATAAACGTCGGGAATTGATAGGCAGCCCTCGCTCATAACGCACATTTCATCAGAAAACCAAGTAACCTCTGGGTTAACCAATTTCATAGGATCTGGTTGGTCACCTTCCCGAGCAACATCTATCACAACAAGGCGACGTTCATCACCAATCTGAGGACCAGCTAAACCAATACCTGGTGCTTCATACATAGTCACCAGCATTTCATCTAGCCGACGTCGTACCGAATCATCAACCTTATCGATTGGCTTGCAGCGAGTTTTAAGGCGCCTGTCCGGAGCGATCACGATTGGTATAGAGCTAACCACTACGTAATCCTCTTCCAATAACTGTCTTTGATCGAAATCTTGCCATCACGAAAGCTATAAATGTCAGTTCCACGTACATCAATAATTTGGCCGTTTTTGTATGCACCAGTCGCTCTAAAACGGCCAACAATGTGATTGTCCCCAAACATTAATTCCGTTTCGGAAAATCGGAGGCTTTCTATTAACTTTGCCCTTGCTTCAAGAGCGCCACGAACAGCTTCCTGTCCCTTTACTACGCGACCATCTGGTGTGTCAGGACCTTCATGTAACCGCCATTCAAAATCATCGGTTACTTGCCCCAGAATGCCATCAATATCACCACTATTAAAAGCCTTACCGAAAGCCTTCAGAACAATAATGGCAGCATCACGGTCAATAGCGCTCATTTCAGACCCTCCTTATGCCTCGTTTATTTATAAGATGACCCCATCCTGAGAGGTCAAGCCATTTGAATTCTTTTGAAAAATTGTCTTTTATTCCGAACGGTCAGATTTTTGTAAAAATTTAGAGTTCTTCCATGCGATTTTTGATTGCGTTAGTCCTCACAGGTCTCTTGTTTCCTGCAGCTGCAC
>Ga0255778_10000923_pt1 | contig 26535 bp, 41 predicted proteins | sample 071ome_31_FD_179976 | JGI IMG/M metagenome (GOLD analysis project Ga0255778, IMG submission 179976) | Coastal salt marsh microbial communities from the Groves Creek Marsh, Skidaway Island, Georgia - 071405CT metaG (version 2) | ecosystem: Environmental > Aquatic > Marine > Intertidal zone >...
TCTTCCGTCCAATCACACATACGGATTAGGAATCCGTCACCATCTCTTTCAATACTCATATCTTATCCTCTTTGTTGTGATATCTATTGTTGTTAGGGTCGCCTGCTTCCAGATCATCTAGGTCTGGTCGCTTCTTGCCTTTGAGCCAACGCTTACCGTCCTTGTGATTGCCTTGCTCTGTGTCTACACCACTTATGTAGTGTCCGCCCTTGTGTCCTTCTGGGAGTTTTTTGTTTCGGTCTAAACCAATGTAATGACCGTTGTCTTTCTTACTCATTATTACTAAAAGTTATTAAACACATATACTATTATACTTAAAAGTTATATCGTGTCAACCTCGATTGTCCAAAAAGTTTTTTATGGGTACATAAAAGAAAAGCACCCGAAGGTGCTTTCCTGCTATTTTTGGTAACAAGGTATAACTACCCCGTAGCGATCAAGCCGCTAGTGCAAAGTTTTCGTTTGCGTTTGTTTTGTTTGCTTGATTTACGGTCATCGCCTACCGGTAACTCCACGTTCTCTATTGCATCAGTCGATCCTGGTTCGGCCCCATCAAAAGAAATCTTCCATTGCTTGTTTTTGATCTTCATCAAAGTTACTCCAATCGTAGGTTGCTAGTTTATAAATCCAGAAACCATGTAACCCGATAATCAACAACGCAAGTAATAAGTTACTCATTAAAATTCCTTTTGGTGGAGCCGCCCGGCACTGCCCCGGGGTCCTGTCTACCGTTGATTGGCTTCAACGTTACAGTTTATTTATACATTCGTTTTTTGATTATGTCAACCACTCTTTTGGACAATACAACTTCATAATGGTTTCTGTCAAGTTCGATATATTCTACATCATCTCTACAGGTCATACTTGAGTATGTAACAATCCCATCGTTGCGTCCAGATATCCAAGGAACATCTCCTACAGTTGTTACAACTTGTAACCAAGGAACTGTAATATCTATCTTTCGACTGTGTCTTATAAATTCACTGTGTGTGGTAATGTCTTGAAATAATTGATAGTTAGGATTTAACATTGCTCCCCACATTGCTATTTCACTACCATTGAAAGGTGTAGCAAGACTGACTACTCCTTGTATGTTAGAGTATTCTTCTTGTAAGTAGGTAGCATATAGCCCTCCCATACTATGTGCAATTACGTAAACAGGATCATCAACATGTTTTAATAATTCAATTTTCATTGCAGACAGATTGTCTTTTGCAGTTGTATCTTTTTCGTAATTTAAATAGATAGGATTCTTGGTTCGGAGTGATTTTTGTATAAAGGCAAAACTACGCTCACTGGCGGTAGCCCCGTGAATGTAAACTATTTTCATACATTATTTATGTGAGGTTAACCTAACATTAAGTCCATAGCAAACTTTCTATCTTCTATGTCTTCTGCTGTTAAATCTTTTTCTTTGTTGTTTGGTTTAATAGGTTCTAACCAACTATCAGGTATGTATGCTCTAGGTGATGGTCCTAGCCCAATATTAAGATCTTCTGCTTCAATCCACCAATAGTTATCTGTTATTGCCGCTTGGCAAGTTATGCCTCTAAATTGAAATAGTGATCCTTGTCCAAAGTGTCCAATGTGTTCAGCAACTTTTACAATACGTCCAATATTCTCTTGTCGTATTGAAAATTTAATTACTGCTAGGTCACCTTGTTTACACTTCATTTTTTCTTTCTTTATTTTCTTCGTATTTCATCATTAGTGCCGATAGATGATCTGACTTTCTGAGTATGCCGTTTTTATCGACAACAAAAACATCTCCTGGTTGGTATAAGGTACGATCCCTAGCCCCTGGATTACCGTCTTTGTCCCATCCCATTACTTCGCCAGGCCAATCACCTTCAACTGTAAAATCACCGTTTGCATAACTGTGTACTGTATAATCTAGCCAAATCATTCTAATATATCAGCAATTTTATGTGCCAATTGTCTAAACCACATATCATTGTGTCCTCTTGTTGTTTCAGCCGCAGTTCCAATTCTAATACCACTTGTTTCAACAAAAGAACGAGGATCATTTGGTACACCATTCTTGTTTACAGTAATTCCATTAGCTTCTAGCATATCTGCTGCTTGTCTGCCACTGTATTTACTGTCTGTAAGATTAACTAAAATTATATGCGAATCAGTGCCACCTGTTTGTACAGTAAATTCACGTTGTCTTAATACATCACACATTGCTTTAGCATTATATACAACATTTTTTGCATATTCTTTAAACTCTGGTGTATTTGCTTCAATAAAACATTGAGCTTTGGCTGCAATAATATGCATCAAAGGTCCACCTTGTGTGCCAGGAAAAATAGCACTATTAATTTTTTTACTGTATTCAGGATTGTTCCAAAGGATAATACCTCCTCTTGGACCTCTTAGTGTTTTATGTGTTGTGCTGGTTACAAAGTCAGCATACTGCATAGGACTTGCATATGCTCCGCCTGCAACAAGTCCAGCATAGTGTGCCATGTCAACTAGTAAGTAAGCACCTACATTGTTTGCAATTTCTCTAAAACGTTCAAAGTTAATTAATCGAGGATATGCACTTGCACCAGCAACAATTATTTTTGGCATAACTTCTTTTGCCTGTGCTTCAATTGCATCATAGTCTAACCAGCCTGCTTTGTCAACGCCATAATGATGTGCTTCATAAACTTTGCCCGAAATGTTTACAGGTGCACCATGGCTTAGATGACCACCACTTGCTAGATCCATTCCTAATATTTTATCACCAGGTTTTAAAAATGCAAGATAAATTGCAGTGTTTGCATTAGCACCGCAATGAGGTTGTACATTAGCAAAATGACACCCATATAATTCTTTAAGTTGGTCTATTGCTAGTTCTTCAATTTCGTCCATGTGTTCGCAACCGTTGTAGTAACGCTTGCTTGGGTAGCCTTCTGCATATTTGTTAGTAAAGCAACTTCCTGCTAGATCCATTACAGCATCACTAGCAAAGTTTTCACTTGCAATAAGTTCTATTGTTGTTGTTTGTCTGTGTGATTCTCGAGCAAGAATTTCTCGTATGCGTGTGTCCATTACCAAAGTCCTAAAGTTTTTCCGTTACCAGCTATAATCATAAAACAGGTTACTACATGTAACACTATCCAAAAGGTACGAAAAGCCAGTGCCCTCTTTACATCTTTTTGTGATATAGGAAGGAATTCTGGCTTATCGTCATCAGTTATGCCTATTGGCATACCAACGGTTCTTGCCCAAGTTTTGAGCCATCGCCGCTGTCCTGACATTACATTGCGTTCTTTTTCTCTTGGATTTCTTTACGGCGCTCTTTTGTAAGTTTGCCTAGATCTCCTAGTGCTTTTCTAGCTCTTGCAGCCGCAGCCTTAACGCCTTTACCTTCGAACGTTTCATGTTCTGCTAGGTAGTTGTTAAACGCTTGTACTATCTCATCATGATTACTCATCATTTTCTCCTTGTTATAATGTTATTTCGTAATTATTTACTAAAAGGTGCATTTAAGACTTCTTAAATGTGGTTATGCTCTTGCTGGGCGGTATATGCCTGATATTTTACCAGGAGGTGTATAGCCGCTTCTATAAGAGTTACTAACTGTACCACCAGATGGGTTATTGTTAGTAGCACTTGCTTTATCGCTTTGGTTTCCTCCGCAGAATGTATATTTTCCTGGAGAAGGAACACTATAAATGAAGTTCACGTGACTGTAATTCCAAACTACAATGTCACCCGGTTGTCCTTCAGTTACTGGTACAGGTGTGCCTCCATATATACTTGTTTTATCTCTAAAGTCATACGCTCTAGCACTTTGCATGTATTTGTAACCGGTACGTTTTAAAACCCAATTAGCAAATCCTGCACACCAAGGTGTTTGATCATTTGCCCACATGCCTGAGCTACCAATTCCTAATTCACTCCATATTCCAATAATGTTTGGATTGCTTATACTAGGATTATTGTTAGCATTGTTACGCTCGTCCCAATCGCCGGCTGCTGCTTCTCCTAATATTTGAGTTAAAAATTCTGGTATTTGATCTGCTGCTGCTTGAGAGTTAGAAGGAACTAAACTTTCAGTTACTTGTGCTTGATCTGTACCTAATGTATCAACACCAGCCTCGCCAGTTCCTGCATAATTTTCAGGTACTTGTTCACCAGTGGTATCACCTGTTGCGATTGGTGGATTTTCTATAAGCTCATTGTTTTCTGTTTCAAGGGCTTCTTGTACTTCTGGTGGAATAATTACGGCAGGAGCATAGCCTTCATAAATCCATACATTTCCGCTACCAGTCGCTGGATGTGCGCAAGTTGCAGGATCTCCTTTAACTACTGCTAGTTTATTTTCTACATAAACACTAGGATTTATACTTGCAGGAATGGTAGGAGCAGCATGAGCACCAGGGCCGTGTCCTGCAACATCGTCGTTATCAATAATAACTTCTTCGTTGTTTGCAAAGACAGTAGATTGGCTAGGAATTAAATCTCCACCTGCTGTATCGTTGTCTCTGCTAACACCTGGCATTATACTGCAATTCCTGTAGTCTGTTGTGTGTATTGGCTCGCTAGTTCTTTTTCTGTTTTAAGAACACATGCCACTACACTTGATTTTAAATTAAATTTAGCATCTTGCGATACTGAAAACATATAAGGTGCTAACCCTAATCCGTTTTGTCCTGCAACCAATGCCATAGGCTTGTGCAGTACATAAAATTTATCATCTTCCTTTTCTAAGCGAGCTACTAGTTCTTCCCCAGATGTAAGTTTAAGGGATACAGTATCTCCTTCTTTGTACGGTGTTTCAATTAACATATCTTTCCTCTAAATTATTTATTGTGCTATTAAGTTTCCTGCTACAGATATTCTATAATCGTCCGAAGTAAAAAATGGATATACCATATGTTTCATCTGAGATGGAAAAATAGCAATCATTCCTTCTTTTTCTTGAGGACTATATGAATTTATATCACCTAATGAGTTTGTATACACAAAGTGAAACTGCCCACTAACGGGTTGTTCATTTGATTTTTTAAATATCTCTGCTTCGTTTTCTTTAGTAAATGGAATCTTAACCCATATAACAAAACTCATTAAACTTCTATGGTCGTGTATAGGATTAAACTCGTGCTTTTGTTGATAATTAACCCACAAACTAGCAAGTTTTAACGGCGGTAATTCATATTTAAAACAGTTTGCATATGCATAAGATAATTCTTGTACATACGGATCTAGTATAGGCATAGAGTTTGGCATTGCAAACTCTTTATCAATATGTCCTACAAGATCTTTATTGTATGTTTGAGACTTAGTAAAGTCTTTAAGAATTTCTTCTGTTTCTGTTTTTACTGTATTAAATATATTTTTTGGAACTGTATCGCTAATATATCCTATGTTCGGAAATTGCCATATTTCAACAGTATTTTTATTGAGCATCAATCACCTATAGAGTATGTCCTGTTCCTGTATAACCTGTTTCTTCAATGTAACTTGATAGTTTATCATACCCGCCAATTGCTGTTCCGTTGATTCGGATCTGTGGAACTGTACGAGCTTCTGGAAACCATTCTAATAGTTCTTCTCTTGTATAATCTTTGCCTAGTGACTTGTATGTGTATTCAAGTCCGCGATTTTCGCAAAACTGTTGTGCTTGTACACAGAATGGACACTGTGGCTTTCCAAATATTTCAATCATAAACTGAATCCTTTAAGTGAATCTTTATCTACATCTTGTTTAATACCGCCAATGATGTAGCTCTCAACTTCTGTCTCTTGTGGGGCGACTTGAAGTCCGCTACTACTTAGCCAATGCTGTGTCCACGGTAGTGGATTTGTGTTTACTGGAGCGTCAAAGATTGTGTTCATGCCTAACGCTTTTAGTCTACGGTTAGCAATGTATTCTACATATTGATGTAGTAGTGTATCATTCAAACCAATCATTGAACCGTCTTTAAACAAATAGTTTGCCCAGTCTTTTTCTTCTTCAACACAAGTGCGCCATAAGTCATAAACTTCTTCTTCACACTCTTTAGCAATTTTAACCATCTCTGGATCGTCTTTGCCTTGAGCCCAAAGTTTTAGTACGTGTGTACTAAGTGCCAAATGCTGTGCTTCGTCCCTAGCGATAAGACTAATAATCTTAGCACTACCTTCCATTAGCTTTAGTTCTCCAAAAGCAAATGTGCAAGCAAATGACACATAGAAACGCAAACCTTCTAGAATGTTTACAGTTTGCATTGCTAGATATAACTTCTTCTTAACATCACGCATACTGCCTTCCTTACGATGTATAAATGCATCTGCGGCAGCATTAAATTCGTCATAGTACTTTGTTACCGATTCTGCACGAGCAAGAATCTTTTCGTCATCAAGGATAGTATCAAATACTTCACTTGGATCAGCATACACATTTTTCATAATATGTGTGTATGAGCGTGAGTGAATAGTTTCAAAGAAGTCCCAAGTAACAATACAACCTTCTAGTTCAGGCAGACTTACATGAGGCAAGAAACTCAAACACGGACCACGTCCTTGTACTGAATCTAGCAGAGTTTGATATTTTAGATTGGCAGTAAAGATGTGTTTCTGTTCTGGGCGGAAGTTCTGATAGTCTGCTCTATCTTTTTGTAGACTTACTTCTTCCGGTCGCCAGAAGTATCCAAGCATAGTTTGGTTTAGTTTATCAAACACAGGAAACTTAAATGTGTCATAACGCTGTGTGTTTTGCTCTGCTCCGAAGAACATAGGTTGTTTTGTAAAGTCAACCTTTTCTTTGTTGAATACTGTTTTTGTCATCTTTAACTTCCTTATCTACAATCAATAATACTATCAAGTAATAGACTTGTCAACCTTTAAATTGCACAAGCCTCGCACATTTCGTCGTCTTGTTCTACACCATTTGTAGGTACATCTGCATCAAGTGGTTGTTGAACTTTTTCTTCTTCATCAAAGTTTGAAGGATCTTCTTTATAATCATATGTGTTCTGATAGTAAGAAGTTTTCCAACCCATCTTGTAGGTTGTAAGTAAATCTTTAATCATTACACTCATTGGTACTTCATTGTCTGGATAATGTGTTGGGTTATAACTCCAGTTACCTGAAATTGCTTGATCAAAGAATTTTTGCATAACTGCAACAATATTAATATAACCTTCATTATTAGGCATATCCCATAATAAAGTATAATAATTCTTTAGTGTTTGATACTGTGGAACAATCTGCTTAAGAGGCCCTTTCTTGGACTTCTTAACGGACAAGTAGCCTCTAGGTGGCTCAATTCCGTTTGTTGCGTTCGACACAACGGAACTGCTCTCTGAAGGCATCTGTGCGGACAAAGTGCTGTGCCTGAGCCCGTGTTCTTTGATATTGGATCTAAGAGTCTTCCAATCATAACTTAATTTGTTCTCTACAATCGTATCAACTTCCTTCTTATATGTGTCAATAGGAAGAATGCCATCGCTGTATTTAGTGCGGTTAAAGTACTCACAAGCACCACGTTCTTTAGCAAGTTCGTTTGATGCTTTTAGCAAGTAGTATTGGAACGCTTCTGTTAAGTCGTGTACAAGTTTCCAAGCTTCTTTATCGTTATATTGTGCTTTGTGTTTAGCAAGATAATGTGCTAGTCCAATATAGCCAACACCTAATGAACGTCTTGCCTTTGTGCTAATTTCAGCAGCTTTGATCGGATAGCGTTGATAGTCAATAATTTCTTCTAATGCACGAACTGCTAAATCACATAGTTCTTCTAAGTCATCTAGTTGTTTAATGACACCTACATTAATAGCACTTAAGATACATAAAGCAATTTCTCCTTCTGGATCATCAATATGTTGTAGTGGCTTAGTAGGTAATGTAATTTCTTGACATAAGTTGCTCATGTATACAGTATCTTTGAAGGAACTGTGCGTGTTAGCATGGTCTACATTCATAATATAGATACGTCCTGTTTCTGCACGTTCTTTAACTAGAGCAGAAAACAATTCCATTGCTGGTATTGATCTTTTTTTGATGCTAGTCTTGCGCTCGTACATTTCATACATTTCTTTGAACTTGTCTGCATCACCAAAGTACGCTTCGTACAAGCCAGGTACGTCATGTGGCGAGAATAGTGTAATGTTTCCGCCTTCTAACAATCTTTCATACATTGTTTTGTTTAATTGAATGCTGTAATCTAACTTACGAACACGATTATCTTCTGTACCTTTATTGTTCTTTAGTACAAGAATGTCTTCAATCTCTTGATGCCAAAACGGGAAGTGAACGGTGGCAGAGCCGCCGCGCACACCATTCTGCGTACAGCATCTTACTGTCGCTTCAAACTTTTTCAAGAAAGGAATTATTCCGGTATGCGCGACTTCCCCGCCTCTGATCTTTGAGTTAACCCCACGAATTCTTCCGCTGTTGATACCAATACCTGCTCGTTGCGCTGTATAACGTCCAATAGACATGTCACTAGCAAATATACTGTCCAAGGTATCATCACTATCAACGAGAACACAACTAGCAAACTGCCTAATAGGAGTACGTACACCGGCCATAACAGGAGTAGGGATGTTGATCTTAAATAATGAAGTTGCATCGTAATATCTCCTTACATAATATAGTCTATCTTCTTTAGGATAATTTGCAAATAATGTTGCAGCAATCATCATATACATGTATTGAGGAGTTTCGAATATTTTTCCACTAGAACGATCTTGACATAGATATTTGTCAACTACTTGTCGCATACCTGCGTATGTAAAATTCTCATCACGCTTGTGCTTAATATAAGCATCTAGTTGACCTATTTCTTCTTCTGTGTACATGTCAAGTATAGCAGGATCGTATAAACCTCTCTCAATATTTGCTTTAATAATATCAATGAACGGAACTGATTGGTATTGTCCAAATACATCTTTGTACAAACCATATGTTAGGAGTCTTGCCGCTGCAAATTGATAATTTGGTGTATCTAATGAAATAAGATCGTTAGCTGAACGTACCATTATTTCTTGTATCTCTGATGTACTCATACCATCGTAAAACTGTAAATTTGCATTCATTTCAATCTGACTTGCACTTACTCCAGCTAAGCCTTCGCAGGCATGCATAACTACTTTGTGAATTTTGTTGATGTTGATTGGTTCCCTTGAACCATTACGCTTTACGATATGAATACCGTTTGACATGTGTGACTCCTGTTCTTATAAATTAATCTTTTTCTATTTGTTGAGGTATTTATTGAAGCGTAGGCATCTCATAGATCCGTTGCGAATACAACGCTTCAGGTAATTCCTCTCTCAACACCACTTCATCGTTGTAGTTAAGAACATTGTTATCTACATACAACAAGTAGTGTGTTTCTGATTTTTCTCTATCTGTACAGATATGTATCTCAAATTTTGACCCCTTAAACCTATCGGTTAACTGTAGGGAATAACACATTCCTAGTACGATTGAGAACCTACAATAACTGTTCTCACTTAAAAGCTCCCAAGGACCTGCCCAGGTATCTCTATCCCATGGATCACAAGATATTGTAGTTAACGGTGCTTTCTTATAGAAGTCTAGTAACACCCGAAAAGGATCTACTTCTTCCTCTAGAGAGTCTCTCAAGACTTTCCAGGATATCAGTTGTTCTTCAAAATTTTTCGTAAACATTAAGCTCTTGACGTAATAGTAAATGTTATTGTAGGCAATGTTACAGTTGATTCAGACGTTGCATTTCTATATTCAATATACGCTGTGTCACCTGTACCAGTTACGCTAGTTACTACATTAACAAGTTTTGCTCTAAAAGTCAAGTTATTTGCGTCCCCGGATAGCGTATTATCGCTACCTAAGAACTCAAAATCATCTGTTACGCTAACAACATCATTCTCTCTGTCAATTAAAACGTGTAGTACACCGTGTCTAGTACCGTTTACATTGATTGAGTTATACTGATAAGGTATTTGGTAAGTTTTTGATATGTCTGACGGAAGTCTCAACAATGTTGACCAATTTCCGCTTGTATTAATTGGGTTAATCTTATGTACTATTCTACTGTTATACACAGCCTTACCTTCAATTTCTGGTACATAAGGTACTGTATCACTATCCCAGTTAACACTGTTTGAATTACTTACAGTTACATAATCAGAACCGTAACATAATTCTTCTGTACGCTGGAACCAATCATCAATAGTATGATTACCAAATTGATCAATCTTAACAACAGAGGTTGTAACATTTGTACTAGTTCCTCCGTCATTACCAACGTCATAGTATTTGTTGTTTTTAGACATATTCCTTGTACCTTTATAAACAACAAATCCGTAGTGATAAATTTCTTTAAATGTGCAGTCTTCAACTAGTGTTTGATCAGGTCCATATGCTTGACCGTCACCTAAGTATGCTGCTAATTGATCTGGATCAGTTTCATCAAAGTCGTCCATATCATATCCCAAACGAACCGCAGTTAGTAGAGTTTGGAAATTAATTTTTCTAAAAGTATGATCTTCAATATCATGTGAACTGCTTACACCATATGCAAAGCCTTCAATATCAATGTTTTCAAAAACATTTTTCTTAGATCTTACTGAAGCACTAAAGCTCTTAAGTAGTATTGCAATTGATGCTGCTTGTGCTCCGTTACCGTCCCAATGACCTTTTAGTTTAAGATCATAAAAATGACTGTCTACACAACTTTGTAAATCAAATACAGTATTGTAAATTTTTGGAGTGGTACTTTCAAATCTTAAAGTCATTCCAGAAACTTCTATGTTGCGAGCTTGATTGTTTGCAGTTAGTGACACAATAGTATCATAGTTTCCTATAGTACTACTACCGTTAACTGTTTCAAATATAGGTAAGTTTGCAGTTTGCTCAATGACTGTTTTGTCTTTACCTGCTCCTCTTAGTGTAGTGTAGGGAGGAAGTTTAAGAGTACCGTCAATTCTATACAATCCTGGTTCTAGTTGAATAATGTATCTGTTCTCTGGAGATGTTTTAGTATTTAAGAATATATTATCTATTGCACGTTGTAATGCATCAGTTTGTGCTACACTAGTATTATGTACTGCTCCAAAATTAGAAACAAATACTATTCGATCTAATCTATCTTGTAGTGTACTTCTTACAGGACTTCTTGTAGTTGCTCCTGTTTGTATTAAAGAATCACCTTTTCTAAATTCGTATTGGTCAGAAAGATCAAAAATGTTATCTGCTGCTGTAAGAATTTTAGTATTTCCAACTTGCGGCGCACCTTCCGAAACTGCACCGTTACCTATATAAAGTTCTTGGGTGTCTACTGCCCAACCAATTTCGCCAGACGCGAGCTGTGGAACATTAGTTGTTCCTTTACGTCCTCTTCTTACCTGTATTCTTGATATCTGTACAACAGCCACGTGTTATCTCCTACACTTTTATTATGTATTTATGCTCTGTTTGGTAAGAAACAGAAGTCATTTTTTCTAGCTTTACCAAATGATTCATACACATATCCGTAAGAATATAATAGCTCAAACACATCTTCACAGGAAGTACTCAAATTTTCTTCTTTGCGCTTGTTGTTGTTCCAGATTTCTGTTATAATAATTGGTTTATTTTTTTCAATTTTACTTTTTGCACCTAGTAATAATTCAAACTCAGTTCCTTCTGCATCTATAACGAGCAAATCAAAATTATCTATATCAACAGCATCTAATCTATACATTTGACTTTTATGCTCTTTTGATAACAAATAAGAACTTTTACGTGAACAATTGATATCTTCAGTGGTTAAACAATGCATGCCTCCACTATTATTTAAAAGTCTATCACTAGTATGATCAATAAAGTATACTGTATCTTCTTTATTTCCTAGTGCAAAATTATACGCACTAATATTTGTAAGATGGTTTTCTTTGATGTTTTTACACAAATGGTTAAAAGTAATCGGAAAAGGTTCAACACACGAAACTTTCTCAAAAACAAAACTCAAAGGCAAAGCCACTGTACCTATGTGACTTCCTATATTAACCAAGTGTTTCAGACCGTATTGTTTTTGTAATTTGTTACAGGTTTTATAGGCCCAATTGTTCCATTGTTTACCTTCAATTAGATTTTTTTGTATAATATCATCCGGATTAGTTATATGGTATGAAATACCATTAATTAGTTGTGTTTTTTTCATAATACTGATACACTCTTTCATACCATTCATTGCGCCATTCGTCGTATTCATCGGGCCAAACGTCAAACTGTTGATACTCTCCTGCACGACTGCACATAAACACATGTCCTTCACGTATATTAGTACCATATATCTCATTATGAGCTTCTGCATAAGCGACAAGTTGCAAGAAATAATCAACTACCCATTCAACCTTCTTGGGCTTGTTAGTTTGTTTAAAGTCCATAATTGCAGGCTGGCCTTTGTATGTTCCTACAAGATCAGTCGTTCCTGCGTACATTTGAGGCATATAAAGCGCCACTTCGCTACCCCATACTTCAACATCTTTTAAAGCATTTTCTTTAATAACAGTAGCCATGCCGTGTGCTTGTTGAGCAAATGGATTGCTGCCCGGCTCTACCCATTCGCCTGTTTCAATATAGTCTTCAAGGTACTTGTGCATCCTTGTACCTACACCAGCAGCTTCAGTAGTGATTTCTTGGGCCTTTTGTTCGCCTACACGTTTTCGCCAAGCAATAAGATGTGTCTTATCTTTAGTAGCATCAAGAATAGTAGTAACACTTGCGACTGCATTGCCGTCAGGTGTTTCGTAAAGTCTTTTACCGTTTATTTGCTTTCGTGAGATTGGTTTGTAATTATATTTCTTTTGTATTAATGACATTGTCAGGGTCCTTGTAGTATGGCTCTACTTCGCTATTTTCGTCGTGGATTGCTTCAACTGAAGTTACTTCTGGGATATAATGTTTTACCATATTTTCAACACCGTACTTTAGTGTAGCAGTTGACCCTGCACAACCTGCACAAGCACCACTAAGTTCTAATGTAAGATTGCCGCTGTCGTAAGAAATAAAGTTGATTATTCCACCGTGCGCTGACACTGCTGGCTGAATTCTTGTATCCAAAAGTTCTTTGACTGATTGTATAATTTCGTCGTTAGATCTTGACATAGTTACTCCTATAGTTTACTATAATAAACTATTTTTACTTAAAAGTCAAGCGTTTACTGACGGTTTTTAGTAGCACGTTTTGCCATTTGACTTACTTTTGAGTTGCCTGGATCTTCTTGCGGTGCCGCTTTATCTGCATCTATATCTGTTTTAAGAGTAATGCCGTCTTGATTAAAATTTTTAATCATTTTCTTTATACGCTCATCTGAGTCATACGCTGCTTTGAACGTTCTGTAATCAAACTGTTCGCGATTGGTATTTCTCATTAGTTTGTTTAATTGGTCAAAAGAAAACTCGCTCGGTTCCTTTTTCAAGTTAGCATCTGCGAGTTTGTTTCTCAGTACGAGAATTAACTTTTCGGAGGGGCTAGCCTCTTCCGTTACTTTTTTTTTGAAAGAATAGTACCTAATTTTCTGCTTCTTTCTACGCTTTCACGTTTTGCACGGCCTGCTTCTTCTTCACCACCTACTGCTGGTTCTGCTGCTGCCATGCCGTCGTCTTCTATTGGTGCTTCTGCATCTGCTTCTGCATCAACCGTAGGTTCCATTGCAGGTTCTTCTGCTGGTGCTTCTTCGTCACCCATTGGTTCTTCAGGTGCGTTTTCACCTGTAAGTAGACCTACGCCGCCTGTCATTGCTTCACGTGTACTTTCTAGTGCCGTGTACAGTGCTTCAAGTGCTGGCTTAACGCTGTTCGTAAATGCTTCTGATTGCTCCGATCCCATTTCATCACGAATTGAGTCTGCTAGTTCTAACATACTTTCAGTTTGCATTTCAGCAGTGTCTTCCATCCAGCTTGTAATACGGTCTACCATATCTTTTGCCGCCATTACTAATTCAGCTGCTTCTTCTGCACCTTCTTTAACAGGTTTCTTTTTCTTAGCGTCTTTAGCAGCTTTTTTCATTGGCTCTTTTTTATTACCATCGCCATCTAAGTCAATGTAGTCTGGTTTAGCTGCTTCTTCGACATCTCCGCGCTCTGTAATTTCTGCATTTAATACATCAAGGAAGAGTTTTGATTTTTGATATGCATCGCTTTTTACAGAGTTAAAACTTTCTTTTGTTTCTACGTTGAATAAATCTGTACGTAGTTTATTACGAGCATCTTGTAGTTGCTCAAGTGTAAATTTTTCTAAAGCAATACGCTTACCAAATCTTTTGGCAAGACTTTCGTTTAGCATTGCTGCTGTAACTGGTTTTGATATCTCTCTAATGTTCATTGTTAATCTCTTCCTGTGAACTTAATATATTGTTATAGTTATTTATCTTCAAGAATAGATAAATGAATCTAATTGAGCTTTTACATTATGGGTTTTAGTTGATGCAATATCATATCTTGTTTGGGCAACGTCAAATTTTATATCGTCTTTAGTTACACGCATAGTATATCTATAAAAAACAGCATCATTAAAATGTTTTTGTATTTGTGAGTCTAATTCTTTAATTCTAGATGCGCCTTCTCGGCCCATAGCAACAGTTTTAGCCAGTGCTACAGCACTAGTTTTACAGAACATTTTTCCTATTTCTTTATGTTCTTTAGTGTCAAAAACAAGAAAAAACCCAGCTCTTGTTTCTCTCACAATGATATGTCTGATACGAATGCTTTTCCCTTTTACATAAGGAAAATAACTTGTATCAAGATTTTTATTAATTAAATGTTCTAGCTCTTTGGCTAGTTTAGGTGTAATATTGTTAGAGCTCATTTGCCATTACCAGTATTGAACCTTTTCGATTTATTTTACTTACAAGACTTTTCCTTATTAAGTTCTCAATTATGGCTTGTTCCCTTTCAGGAAAAGTGTCAAGAGAAACTATGTCATCTAATTTAGACAACACTGCTTTTTCTTCATTTGTTGTATAGATAATAAAATCTTCTATCAACTCATTTAGTTTCATTCTTGTCCTTGCACCATTTGCTGTATAATTGGATCTAGTTCTTTAGTCTTGTGTACAGTTTTAATCGGTTCGCCTGGTTTTGGCTTAGGGTTGACCAATGTAACTTCGTCACCCTTTAAATCATCTATTTCAAAGTCTGTTACTTTGCCACCATCTGCTGGCATTGGGATAGATTGTCCCTTTTTCAACACTGCTTTCTGCAATGCTTGTGCATTTTTTGCGGCTACTTTTTTAGCAAATCCTTTACCTATTGCTGATGCACCTTGTACTGCTGCTGCCCCTACTTTCTTTGCTGCCGCTGCTCCTGCTTGTGCTCCTGCTTTCGCTATGCCGCCTGCTGCCTTTGCAACGGCTCCGCCCGCTGCTCTAGCAACCATACCAATTGCAGGTAAGATTTCATCTAACTGTTCTTCAGTCATTTCATTGCGTTCTGCTACACGTTGTTTTGCTGGTTTTTCAAACTCGTTAAATTTCATCTTCTTCTACTCGACTTCCTGCGTCTTGGCTTTAACTTAGAGCGTGAGTGTACGTTTAATGTTGCTAAACGCTTGCTTGACTTTCTTGCTCTCTTTGTTCTTAGTGCTTTAACTTTCATTAAAGAACCTTTAGAACGCTTTGCCTTCTTAATGTTAACACTACTTCGTATGTTTTTTGGAGCAGTGCATGTACTTGCTTTACTTACAATTCTTCCTCTTCTTGCACCACTAGTGCAACGATATTTACGAACAATCTTATTTCCACTACGTCCGGCAATTTGAACGTATCCTTCGTCTAAAAACTGTTCTTCAACATCTTGGAAGTCTACGAATCTCATCTTCTTCTAGTTGCCTTGTTTAATCTTTGTACTGCTTTAGATGCTGCATTAGTACGTTTTGTTTTACGTGCTTTACGAGCCATCCTAGAACTTAACTTAGCTTTTGTCTTTTTAAGTACAAAACGTTTTTTCATATCTGGTGCTGCAAAACATTGTCCTATTTTAGCAACAATGCGACCTTTACGGCGTCCGGTCATACAGCGGTACTTTCGTACTACTTTCTTTCCGCTTCGTGCCCAAACTCTTTTTTCGTCAAGGCTTGTGGTAAGTTCTCTTAACTGCATATTGTATTTAGTTTTTTAAGAAAAGGTTTATTGTGGGAACGACATTAGTAGTACAACTATTGTCGAAAGTAGTCCTGCTACTATTGTGCCTGCTGCACCAATTAGGACTTTTGTCATTGATTGATTACCACTTTTGATGTCTTCGTGGATTTCTTCTACCTTCTTTTCAATCTTGTTCATGCGATCGTCAAGGTTCTTATAGCGTAATGCACATAAGTCTACGTGAGCTTCTAAGCTCTGTTTTTCTAAATCTGTTGTTGGTAGTTCAGACACCAATATTCTCCGTTATAAGTTAATAAAGTAAACTCGTAGTTGGCCTTTATTTGCCTAGTTTATAACAGTAAAAATAATGTTAGTATCACCGTTTACTGTTCTAAAGAGTGCCTGTTCTATGTTTGCTGTTTCGTTTAGCCCTAAAATGACTGGAATTAAATTAAAATCTTCGTCAAGTGTATTTATGTCAAGTGCGCCTTCTGCTTCTATGCTAAATTCAAAAGTCCACACTTTCTGTTTACCTTTGTATTTATCACCAAACGCTAATTTTGCCACACTTATTTCTTCAATAACTGGACTTTTAGAATACTGTATATTAGATCTTAAACCTAAAGTTTGTAGTACAGTTTGAAAGTTTGCTTCTTGTTTGTATGCAAACTTGTCCTCGTCTTGTCTACGAGTACCTGTTTCTGTAATATCTACTAGTGTCAACAATTGAAATCTCATACTGTATTTAAGTCATAAAAAAAGGCCCACTTAAAAAGTGAGCCTTTAGTGTGACGCCTTCCGTTGTCACGGTCCCTAAGGTAGTTAGGAATTATGGATTTTGAGTGAAAGTAGCTACTACTGTTACACCAGTTACTGCTGGAGTTGCGCCACCTTGTACTGCGATGTGATCGCCGTCTGCTGTGCCTTCAACTGCTACGATTGTGCCGCCTTCGTTTTGAATTTCTGTACAAGCATCTTCTACTGATACTGTACCTGTTGCTACTGAACAGATGTATGTTATTGGTCCTAGACCGTTACCTGCAACTACTGCTCCGTTTACGTCTGTAAATTCTGCCATTTTTATCTCCTTTAATATTAATCTAAATAGCTAACTCGTTCTTTTCTCTTCAGAACTTGTTATATGTATTTAGTCTTTTGGATAAAAAACGGTGAATTATGCTACTTTTTGTGTCTCTTATGCAGATTTCGTAGCTGTGCAATAGCATTAGGGCCAGCATCTACTAGATCGTCTATCATTGCTATGATAGGGAAATAGCCTTTTACTAGACTTGCTGGAATGCCGTGCCCTTGTTCTGCTTCTTCTATAAAACGTTTAGCCCTTACTGCATTTTCAGGACCAACTAAGTAACCGTATAGTGCTACATTACGTTCATCACGTAAACGCTCTACACGTCTTTGACGGATGTCTGCCCAAGCATCTTCGCTTAGATGTTTTTCAACTAAGCCTGTTTGGTACATATCCTTAATGAAATCCATTACTTGACTAATCCTTTAGATTTAACAAATTTAATCATTTTTTCAAGACCTTCTGAGTTTTGAATGTCTTTCATGATCTTCATTTTAGTGTCAGGTGGCATACTCATTCTTAATACTTTAAGAACACCTATTGCTTCTGGACGCTCTACACGCATTTCTTTGCCGTCGTCAGTTTTTACTGTACGTACTGGATTTTTGATATCTGGATGATCTTCGCTATCTTCAATTTTCATTAACTGAAGTTGCATGGCTTCTTGAGAGAAGTTTGTTTCGTCATCTTCAGGTTTTCTAATTGGCTCATCATTGTCCCAATCATCACCTTCTTTTAAAATGTCTTTTATTTTCATAATAGTTTCCCCTATCTTTCAACTGCTCTGTTGTATTTACTAAAAGTTTTCCTTGGCACAAGTTTTATGTCACCATCAGGATGTGCTAGTACATAACCTTCGCCGCCTTCTGTTGAATCATCACCACTTGACATACTTTGTCTAACGGGAATATCCTGATTGTCAAGTTGTGCAATTACATCGTCTTTAACTTGTTGTATCTTTGCAACAACTTCCCACAGAGCGTTAAAACCTTGTTGATGATCTGCAACATACTCTGCAATTTTTTTCTTAGCTGCATCACTTAATTGATTACGTGCTTGTACCCAATCTAAAAAGTCGCCGCCTAAGTTTTCTAAGCCGCTGTCTACTTTACTGTTCATATAAGCATAGAATACTTCTGGTAACTTTTTAAGTTTTAGTTGTGTAAGTGCATTTATATCAAGCATAGCATCCATTGCCGCAGCATCTTTTGATATAGTTGCTTTTAGTTCTTTAACACTTGTATCATCTATTTTAGGTGCTGCACTTGCTGTGACTGGAGGTACAACTAGTACTTCCTCACCTTCAAAAATGCCTCCATTTTTTAATGGACCTTCTGCACCGTCTGCATTAACTTCTCTGTGTATAACAATACCAGTTATACTCTTGCCAATCTTTTTACCTAGTTCTGAGTCTTGCTTAACTCTGTATTCAACAATGTTTGGTTTAAACACATAGTCGCCGCCTTCTGCAACAGGTGTATTTTTATACAGTAAATCACCTTTAAAGAATCCTCTATAGTCTTTAGGTGTAGCACGTTCATATACATCAAACAAGTCTTTCATTGCTCCTGCAAATGCTTTGTAGTTTTCTGCTTTTTTAGGATCTGGATTGCTTGCTCCTGGACGAGCTAATAACATTGCTTCTAAGTCTTTTGCTGACTTTGCTCTACCATCGTATCCTTTTGCTCCAAATCCTGATTTGTCTGTAAGTATAAACTCTCCGTCTTCATCACGACCAAAAATAATTGCGGGTGATCCGTCCCATTTAACTGTAACGTTTTTATGCCCGCCTTTTTCCATATTAATAAGACTTTGTAAAGCTCTGTTAGCTCCTTTACTAGGTGGTAATTCTCTAAACACTAAGTCTTCTAGGTGTTCAATACGGGCACCTTCAGTTAGAGGTTTTTTGTTTATTTCTTTAAATTCATTAAACCTCATGTCTTTTATATCCCGATAGTTGTAATATTCTTTTCATTTGTTTATCTGCTAGACTTTCAGTTTTAGTTAATTCGTCTGGCACGCCAATGTCTTTAACTTGTCCGTTTTCGGCAAAACTGTCTTTAATTTTTTGTGCTATATCTGCAGGATAATTCTTTTCAACTGCTGCTAATAAACTTTCAAAACTGTTTAGATCTTTAGCACCATCTAGTCCTAGTGCTTTAGCAATAGCATCTGCATTTTTTAAGGGTTTATCAATAATTTCGTTTTTGTTCTTCTTTGTATACCCGTCACCGTTCGCTTTTGGAACTGGTGTACGTTTAATTCTTACAAGTCCATCTGCAGGTGACCACATCCAACGTTCACTTTCTACAGGACGACCATCATCAATTTGTTCTTCACTATCTTTGCGATCATATACTGCGGCAATAGTAGCAATCATGATGTTACGGAATACACCTTTGTACTTGCTTTCTTTATCGCTTGGTGAATGATAATAAGTTTTCATCCAACCCGGATCACCTGGCATAAAATCTATCTGTACATAACCTGTTCTTGGTTTAGTTGTTTGTTTTTCTGCGTCATAGTCTACAATTTTAACTTTTGTCATAATAACACTGCTTTTTGCAATGTCCATTATCTCAGGTGTCTTTTTTAGGTTTTCAATAAAAGCAGGAATACTATCTGGATCTATTTCAAGTGCTACATCAATGTCGCCTGAAAACTCTTTCTTGCCAACACTGCCAAGAACATTATTTTTTAGATCTATTTTTAATACTTTTTCTAGTGCATCAAGTGTAGGTTCAATCTCACTAATATGGATTGGGCCTACGCCCGGCATTGATCCGCCTTCATTCAATATCATTATTTTGTTTGCTCTCTATAACTTTTTGTATGCCACGTTTGAATTTGCGTGGATCACCGCTTCTAATACTGTTTAGAAAACGTCTTTCTAGCTCACCAGCTGTAGATTCGTCGTATGTGTTACCAATTCTATTTAATAAATTGATAGCACTTTCAATTATATTGTTTGCTGTTGTTTCTATTAGATGGTCATTATTCCTAGCACGATCTAGATTGTTTAACTCGTCTAATATACTTCTAGTACGTTTCTTCATTATAAACACTCCGTTAATGTATTTAGCGTAGAATAACTATAAATAAGTGTGCTATTGGGGCAACACACAAACACTGGAGGGTGTAATGAGTATTTCAAAAATGACGTTCCCTGAACGTTCATTATTATTTGCACAATTATCACAACTAGCATATAATGATAACGTCAAGGAAGTAAAAAAGCAAGCAAAAAGTTTAGGCAATTTTACCACAATTGAGTTTTATAATAGAGATGGTGCGCAAGCATATCGTTTTCAAAACAAAGAAGATATGGTAATTGCATGTCGCGGCACACAGCCTAATCAGTTTAATGATATAAGTGCAGACCTAAAAGCTGTACCTGTAGTAGCTGAAACTATTAGCCGTGTACACCAAGGATTTAAAGCAGAAGTTGATGAACTTTGGCCAATGGTGCTAGAGGATATTCAGCGTACTGTAAACAAAGATAATAAACTTTGGTTTTGTGGACACAGTTTAGGTGCAGCAATGACAACTATTATGGCTAGTCGTTGTTTCCACAATTCGGATATTAGAGATCCGGAAGAAGTTTATACATATGGTTCACCAAGAGTTGGTTGGCCAAAATATTGTGAGAGTTTAGGTATTAAACATCATCGTTGGGTTAATAACAATGACATAGTTACTCGTGTTCCTTTATGGATTATGGGTTACAGACATAACGGCGAAGAACATTATCTAAATGCTTACGGTAATGTTAGAAAGCCAACTGGCATACAACGTTTCAAAGATAGAATGCGTGGCATGTGGATGGGATTGAAAAAAGGTCAAATTGACAATTTCTCAGATCATAGCATGGTGAACTATATTAACTATTTAGAAATGTATGTAAGTGGTAAAGAGAACGCTCAGTAATCAAATAAACTGCTTACAGACTCTTCGTTTGTAACACGCCTAATTGCTTCACCAAAAAGTGTGCCAACAGTTACTTGGCGCACTTTTTTTACATTCTTAGGACACTTGTAACTAATACTATCTGTTACAACTAGTTCATCTAGTACACTCTTTTCAACACGCTGACATGCTTCGCCTGATAATACTCCGTGTGTAATATATGCACGTACACTTAGAGCACCTTCATCCATAATTGCTTTGGCTGCATTACAAAGTGTGCCTCCTGAGTCTACAATGTCATCTACTAGGATAGCATGTTTATCTTTAACATTACCTATAAGATTCATCACTTCTGATTTGCCTGCTTCTGGTCTGCGTTTATCAACAATAGCAATATCACCTTTGAACATATCTGCAAACTTTCTAGCACGAACAACACCACCAGCATCAGGTGATACAAATACTGTGCCTGCTTGATCAACATCAGGGTCATCTACTAATCCAATTGAATGTCGAATATCTTTTGCAAATACAACACGGCTTGTTAAATCATCTACAGGAATATCAAAGAACCCTTGTATCTGTCCTGCATGAAGATCCATTGTAAGAATTCTATCTGCCCCTGCTGTTGTAATTAGGTTAGCAACTAGTTTTGCTGTAATAGGAGTACGGCTTGCACTTTTACGATCTTGTCTTGCATAACCAAAATAAGGAATAACTGCTGTAATACGTTTAGCACTACTACGTTTGGCAGCATCAATCATTACCATTAGTTCCATTAAATTATCATTTACAGGTGTTGATGTTGATTGTATAACAAATACATCTTCTCCACGTATATTTTCTAAAAATTCTACACTGGTTTCACCGTCAGCAAATGTAGAAACTTTAGCCGGAACAAGTTTAGCAAAACAGTGGTCTGCTATACTTTGTGCTAATTCAGGATTAGCATTTCCAGTAATGATTTTCATTTTCAAGCCTATTCCTTTCGTATCTAAATTAGTAAAACTTAATATTATGCATTATTGCATAGATTAGCACAAATGTCAAGAGCTTTATAAAAAATTATTTACAATTACATTTTGCCTGATAATCACCAATTGCTGCTTTAATAGCATCTTCTGCTAGAACAGAACAGTGTATTTTTACAGGAGGTAAAGCAAGTTCTTCTGCTAGGTCTGTATTTTTAATTTCTAACGCTTGATCCAAAGTTCTACCTTTTACCCATTCTGTTACAAGCGAACTTGACGCTATTGCACTACCGCAACCATATGTTTTAAATTTTGCATCTGTAATGATTCCTTCTTCTACTTTGATTTGTAGTTTCATTACATCACCGCAAGCAGGAGCACCAACCATTCCAGTACCAACCGTCGGGTCGTTTGTGTCCATCTTACCAACATTACGTGGATTTTCGTAATGGTCTAACACCTTATTCGAGTAAGCCATATCCTGACCCTCCCTGTTATTCAAGAAAGCAGGGCAGAAATGAATTCCGCCCGTTTGCATTCATATTTATTTCTTATGGTACTATTGCATTTATAGCATGACTGTCTTGCACAAAAAACAGTTGATTTTTATGCTGCAATGCATTATATTAGTATAAATAAGAATGTTAGTGTTAACCATTAATGGTTTCTACTAATATTTCTAAGAGCGTCTTCAGCTCAGAAAAAATGAAGGGCATATCCTATGCCATACAAAGGTGACACCGGAAGAGACCGGGGTACGTGACAGACCTTATTCGCCACACATACACATAGACAAGGAGAATGCAGATGACTGCACTAATAATGACGGCTGACAAAATTGGCCTACACTCAGTTGCGGAGTGGTTTAAAAGACTGAATGCAACACTCGTTCACAGAGCCAAAGTGAAAAACACAATCAAAGAACTTAACCGTCTAAGCGACTACGAATTACAAGACATTGGTATTCATCGTTCTCAGATTTATTCAATCGCTAACGAGGTACACAACAATGACTAGTATTACTCACACAAGTTTTTATAATGTTACTTGCAAAATTTGTACAGTAATTAGAAATGCAATTATTGCATTTTTTGTTGGTGCTATTGCACTAGGCGAATCAGCAGGTAGAGCAAGAGCTGCTCGTGAACTTGCTAACATGGGACGCTATGAAGAAGCTAAAGCTCTAATGCTAAGAAAGGACAAAGAAGATGTCTAATTTTATCAGAGGAACTTTAACTATGCTAGGCATGATGGCATTCCTTGCTGCATTCCTAACCTTAAACGGTTTGCATTATGCGGGGGTACTATAATGTGGCCTTATACTGATGACGAAGTGGAATTCTTAAACGGTAAGTCTAAATGAAAACCAATTCTAATCCTCTTGTTAGATTAATTGCTAAGTTACGTATATACTATGCAGACATAAGAGGACACCACGGTAAGAGATGGAACTACGAACCATCCGATCATTACCTAGGTATGAGAAAGAGTAAACGATGGCAAAGCCGAATGAAAATTTCAAACTAACTGTACAAGACGTAGAGCATATCGAAAATGCACTACGTCTTCGTATGACTCTTGCAGAATCGCAAGAAACAAAACGTGAGATAACTGAACTATTAGGAAAGATACACAATCAAAAAATGTGGTATCGTCCTGCCAAAGAAACTTACGTTAGTGGTTGACAAAGACTAAATACTCTGCTATATTAATAGCACATTACACACAAACACACACAAGGAGAAAAGTAATGACTGATTTTAACACAATCAACAAACAGCTCACATCAATGGCTGAGCAATTCAAAACATTGGCAGAACAGTATACGCCAAAGGCACCAGAAGTTAAGTTCAATAAGAATGGTTATGAAATCCGTTCAGAAGTTCTTGATCTAGCAAAACAATTTACAGAATTTGAATTTTCATCTAAGTACATGGGATTTGAACAAACTGTAGAGCGTGATCAAGAAGGACGCATTGTTACTAAAGTTGGAATGCCAGAAGTACCTGGTGTAGATAAAGTTTTAGAAACTGCTGAAAAGTTTTATAACTTTATCAACAATAAATAAGTATTATAAAACAACGTAAGAATTACGGGGCATAGCCCTTAGAATAAGTATATTACAAAAAGCAGCCCCCGGCATTAGAAATAGTGTCGGGGGTTAATCTTTATGCAAAGGATACGCTTACATCAACATCTTGAATGCCAGGACCTTTGGCTGTAAACAACATCCTTGCATCATAAGCATTGCCGTTAGGCGCAATAGAGTAAGTAACAACAATATTATCTGAACTCATTGCTACACTTGATACGGTAACTGGTGTTGCTCCAACAGCAAATTCTAATCCTGTCAATCTATCACTTCTACGTAAATTAGTGCCTTCACTCATAAGTGCATGACATATTCTTGTCATATAGTTATCAGGTCCTGAATTGTTCCTTGAGCCACCAAAGTCTGCTGTTAAAACTACTCCTCGTAGTCCAACAACACTTAGAGTGACTGTAACAGTTGATGTTCCTGAACCGCCTGTGCCGTGATTGTATGCTGTAACTACTTCGTCATAGCGTCTTCGCATAACTTTAGTCTGTCCACTACTAAAATTACTAGCATGATCAAATTCGTATTCAGGGTCAGTTGCACCCTGAATACCAACATAACCTGCGCTATCAATAGTCATGCGCTGAACTAAGGAACCGCCTGTAGTATCAGTCCAGAAACCCAGTCTTCCGCCGCCGCTAGTGTCATAGTTAGACGTAATACGAGACCTTTCGTTGTCATTAATGAATTTCAATGAAGCTGTATTACCAGATCCAGCTGCATCAATAGCAATATCACCTGATCTAACGTGAAGTTTTTCTGCTGGATCGTTTGTGCCAATACCAACGTCACCTTCAAAATAGTTTTTAGTACCACTACCACTTTGGTACAAACCATAATTATTGGTGATTGTCATACCACCGCCACTCAGCGTTTCTAGGTGTAGGTTATAGGAATTTGTAATGGTTCCTGTGCCGCCGCTGTTATTACCGTTTCTACTCCAAATATTCTTTTGTGTAGCAAGTGTTCCTTCAAACACACTTGAGTCGTGATATCCTTCTATATTCAGACCAATACGGTATCCACTATCAACAACACCACTATCAATATCAAAATTGTGATTTTCAATCCAAACATTGTGTAGATAGTTTGTACCATTAGTAGTAATTGCATCGTGTGTGCCATCAGCATAAATTACTCTTTGTCCAGCGTCTGATGTTGATCGATCTACGTGCAATCTTGCTAACGGACTAACAGTGCCGATACTAACATTACCATTGTGTGCTATGCGGAACTTTTCGTCAAATGTTGATCCATCTCTTCTAGTAGAAAATACTAAATCGCCTTTTTCAACTCCATTAGTAACATCTGACGCAACACCGCTGACTCTTGCATATGTAGTAGCATTACTACCATCATCCCAACCATTAAAGTTTATTGTGCCTACGACATCATTATCAGCTGGGCTTGAACTATGATGGTAAAAGTCTAACTGCGGTCCGCCTGCGCCTGTTGCTGTTGATTTAAGTGCAAATACATCTGTTCCTGAATCGCTTCTCTCTATAAACAGTTGTCCTGCAACGTTTTTAATTTCGCTAGTAATATTAACATTGCTTGCATCTCTAGCATACAAACTTATTTCTGAGGTTGCGTTTGCTGTGTCGTGTGACTGTAATGTGAGGCCTACATTTGGAGAGCCGCTTGTTCCTAATACATGAATATCAGCTGACGGATTGTTAAAATTTATACCTACTCTTCCGCCTACTACGTGAACTGTTTCTGTATCTCCTGCTTGTAGGGTAAGCCTATTATCTGCATGACGATAAATTACTTTACCAACTGTGTCACTAGCACTATCACCAAACATTACCTGACAGTTGTCGTCGTCTGTACTAACTAGACTGAGTAATGTAGCACCAGTACCCGACAGCGTGAGTAATCTATCGGGACTATCTGTCCCAATACCAACCCTACCTGCTGATCCATCTACTTTAAGTACCAAACCGTTTTTACCATTGTATACATCAAAGTCTCTAAAGTAAGTAGTATCACCGCTTGGACTATTATATCTATTGATTCTTATTCCGCCAGCATCACTTTGTCTGCCTTCGACTACTAGCTCTAAGTTACCGTCTTCTACATTATTAATCCAAGAGTTATCAGTGCCTACCGAAGTTCCTAGTGTAATGTAACCTGGATCAACTTGTAATTCTTTATTTAAAGACCAAAGATCATTTGTGCCATCATATAATATAGTTGCATCAGTATCTGAACCATTGTCAACTGTGATACCTGCACCGTTGCTTGCTGCTTTATTGAGAGCACCTGTACTCAAAACAATATTCTTATCATCTACTTCTACTGTGGTTGAATTAATTGTTGTAGTTGTACCATCTACCTGCAAGTTACCAGCAATAACAACTGTGCCAGTGTTATCGCCTACTGCGGCTGGATCAATAGTAAATGTAGCAGGACCTGCAATATAACCTGTAGTTGTTATATTAC
>Ga0255778_10000926_pt1 | contig 26448 bp, 46 predicted proteins | sample 071ome_31_FD_179976 | JGI IMG/M metagenome (GOLD analysis project Ga0255778, IMG submission 179976) | Coastal salt marsh microbial communities from the Groves Creek Marsh, Skidaway Island, Georgia - 071405CT metaG (version 2) | ecosystem: Environmental > Aquatic > Marine > Intertidal zone >...
AATGAGTAATATTCTAGTAACCAAAAGAAATGGCGATAAAGAGGAAATCGACATTGAAAAACTTCACAAAGTAGTGTTTTATGCATGTAAAGATATCAATGGCGTTAGTCCAAGTCAAGTTGAAATGAAAAGTAACTTACATTTCTATAATGGTATTACTAGTAGTGATATTCAAGAAACTCTAATTAAAAGCGCAAGCGAATTAATTGACGAAGATACACCAAACTATCAGTGGGTAGCAGGTCGACTTATTGTCTATCATATTAGAAAAAATGTTTACGGTTCATTTGAGCCTTGTCATATTAAAGAACTTGTTGAGCGTAATGTAGAAGAAGGATGGTATGATCCTGCACTACTAGAAGATTATTCTGCTGACGAATGGGATGAACTAAACGATTATATCAAACATGATCGTGACGAAAACTTTACATATGCTGCAATGGAACAGTGGCGTGGTAAGTACTTAGTACAAAACCGTGTAACCGGTGAAATTAAAGAAACACCGCAAATGGCATATATGCTTATTGCCGCTACATTATTTGCAGACTATCCACGTGAAACAAGATTAAAATGGGTAAAGGAATATTACGATGCTGTTAGCAACTTTGACATTAGTTTGCCTACTCCTGTTATGGCCGGCGTTCGTACTCCTCAGCGTCAGTTTAGCAGTTGTGTTCTTATTGAAACTGGTGATAGTCTTGACAGTATTAATGCTACTACTAGCAGCATTGTAAAATATGTATCGCAAAAAGCAGGCATTGGTATTGGCGCAGGAAGTATCCGTGCACTAGGTTCTCCAATTCGTAAAGGAGATGCGTATCATACAGGTGTTATTCCTTTTTATAAAATGTTCCAAAGTGCTACTCGCAGTTGTTCACAAGGTGGTGTACGCAATGGTGCGGCAACACTTTACTATCCAATTTGGCACTTAGAAGTTGAAGACCTACTTGTACTTAAAAACAACAAAGGTGTAGAAGACAATCGTGTACGTCATATGGACTACGGTGTACAATTTAATAAATTAATGTACGAACGTCTTATTTCAGGTGGCGATATCACACTGTTCTCACCAAGCGATGTACCTGGCTTATACGAAGCATTTTTTGCAGACCAAGACAAATTTAAAGAACTATACGAACGTGCAGAACGTAATACACGACTACGTAAGAAAACAGTAAAAGCACTAGAACTTTTTAGCCACTTTATGGGAGAGCGTAAAGACACTGGACGCATTTACTTAATGAATGTAGACAATGCTAATACACACAGTTCATTTAAACAAGAAGTAGCACCTGTACGTCAAAGTAACTTGTGTTGTGAAATCGACTTACCAACTAAGCCATTAAATGATTTCAATGACCCAGATGGTGAGATTGCGCTATGTACACTAAGTGCAGTTAATTGGGGTAATGTTAAAAAGCCTGCAGACTTTGAACGTATTTGTAAACTTGCAGTACGTGGACTTGATGCACTACTAAGTTATCAGCATTATCCAGTAATTGCAGCAAAAATGGCTACAATGGGTCGTCGTCCCCTCGGTGTTGGTATTATCAACTTAGCATATTGGATGGCTAAAAATGGAATGACTTATAGTGATCCGAACTTAGAAATGATTGACGAGTATGCAGAGGCATGGAGTTATTATCTAATCAAAGCAAGTGCAGATATTGCAGCAGAGCAGGGTGCTTGTCTGTGGAATGACCAAACAAAGTACAGTGATGGTGTACTACCAATTGATACATACAAACGTGATGTAGACGAACTAGTAGCACCACAAGAGCGTATGGAATGGGATGCACTAAGAGAACAACTACGTGAAACAGGCATCCGTAACAGCACACTAATGGCATTGATGCCAGCAGAAACTAGTGCGCAAATTAGTAATGCTACAAACGGCATTGAGCCACCACGTAGTTTAGTAAGTGTTAAACAATCCAAGCATGGTGTACTAAAACAAGTTGTACCTGGTATCCATCATCTTAAAAACAAGTATGAACTACTATGGGATCAAACAAGTCCTGAAGGCTACTTAAAAATTATGGCTGTACTGCAAAAATATATTGACCAAGGTATTAGTGTAAACACAAGTTATAACCCTGCACACTATGATGATGAAAAGATTCCAATGTCAACCATGTTACAACACTTAATGATGTTTTATAAGTATGGCGGTAAGCAACTGTATTACTTTAATACTAATGACGGCGCAGGTGAAATAGATATTGACAAATTAGATAATTCTGCTAATGTAGAAAACAGCGATATTGTAATTAATGAAGACGAAGCATGTGAAAGCTGCGTGATATAAGGAAAAACAATGAGTGTATTTGACGTAACAAATAAAAGTAATCATACTGAAAACTTAGCATTTCTTGACCCATCGGGAGGTGTAACTATTCAACGTTATGATACTATGAAGTATCCTAGTTTTGATAAATTTACAGATAAACAATTAGGATTCTTTTGGAGACCAGAAGAAGTAGACACATATCGTGATGGTAAAGACTTTAAAAATCTTACAGCACACGAACAACATATCTTTACTTCAAACTTGAAGCGTCAGATTTTACTTGATAGTGTACAAGGTCGTGCACCAGCAGAATCGTTTGGTAGTATTGTAAGTTTGCCAGAACTAGAGAACTGGATCATTACTTGGACATTCAGTGAAACAATTCACAGTCGTAGTTACACACATATTATTCGTAACGTGTATAACAATCCGAGTGTTATTTTTGATGAATTAATGGACATTCCAGAGATCTTAGAATGTGCAGGAGATATTTCAAAGTACTACGATGACCTTATTGAAGCAGCAGGATACTATAACTTACTAGGTGAAGGCACACATACAGTAAATGGCAAAAAAGTTGTTGTAGACTTGCGTGATCTTAAAAAGAAACTTTGGCTTGCTATTATGAGTGTAAATATATTAGAAGGTGTAAGATTCTATGTATCATTTGCTTGCTCGTGGGCGTTTGCCGAACTCAAAAAGATGGAAGGTAATGCTAAAATCATTAAGTTTATTGCTCGTGACGAAAATTTGCACTTGGGCAGTACGCAGTTACTTCTTAAAACACTTAAAAAAGATGATCCCGTTTTTGCGGAAATAGCAAAAGAAACTGAAGAAGAATGCATCAAAATGTTTACTGATGCAGTGGATCAAGAAAAAGCATGGGCTGACTATTTGTTTAAAGACGGTAGTATGCTAGGTCTTAACAAAGAACTACTCAGCGAATATATTGAACATATTGCAATGAAGCGTATGAACAATGCAGGACTTCCTAAAATCTATAACGTAACAACTAACCCGTTACCTTGGACACAAAAATGGATTGCAGGAAGTGACGTACAAGTTGCACCACAAGAAACAGAAATTACAAGTTATGTAAACGGTGGTACAAAACAAGACGTAACAGAAGATACATTTAAAGGATTTAGTTTATAATGGAACTACTATTAACCGTTGCCTTTTGGGCACTATTCGTATATCTAATTTACAAATGGGCAGAGTCTAAAGGACGTAATGCTGCAGGCTGGGCTATTGCCGCTGCACTTATCAGTCCACTTATTGTAGGCATTGTCTTTTTGTTTGTTCCAAAAACAATTGAAAAACAAGCTGAAGAAGCTAAGTTAATGAAAAAGTTGATGGAAGAATGATTACACTTTACAGTAAACCAAATTGTCCGTATTGTACAATTGCAAAACAATACTTAGAAAAACACGAGTTTGAATTCGAAGTAATTGACATTATGGAAAATAACGAAGCACGTGAGTTTTTGATGGCAGAAGGACATAGAACAATGCCACAAATTTATCACAAAGGTAAATTATTAATTGAAGGCGGCGGAATGGCACTACAAAGATTACAGCCAGAATACGTTCGTGAACTTATCGGAGATATTAAACTAGATGTTGGTGATTTCAAACTTTAAAAAAGGTGACACAGCTACAATTAAACTCAGTACAGGAGAAGAATTAGTAGCACGTTTTGATGCAGATACAGGCAGTGAACTAAAAGTAGTTAAACCAACTGTATTAACACTCAATCCAACAGACGGCAGAGCAATGCTTATTCCTTGGTTAATGAGTATTGATGCACACGACAGTGCACCTGTTGTTATTAACAAAAGTCAAATTGTTGCAGTAAGCAAACCTATTGACACTCTTGCAAATAGTTATTTAGAATCTACTACTGGAATAGCAAAAGCAGAGGCATCACTCATACTATAAATAGTAGTATGGCACATAGACCCGTTCACAGACATAATGATTTAAGAGATTGTAGCGCAAGAACACGAGCACGAAGTAGAGATGTTCGTGTTAACGGTCGTTGGATTAGTATTCACAATGATCCGAACAGTCACGGCGGCGGCAATTTAAGAGCAACAATTACTGTTGGTAAAGTTCAAGCAAATAATTTACCAGTTATTCTAATACGTGATCCTGCACGACCAGACGGATTATGTCCAGGTGGTGCACACTGTAATCCGAGAGCTAAAACTGCTAGTCCAAATGTACGAGCAGGTAACGGGAGTTAGTAATGGTAGACTATACAGATTTCAAAGCAGGTTTACAAAATGTTAACGATTACTTAGATGGTAAACATCATTTAAGTGGCACTGTTAGTGCAAGCGTCGACGCTGCTAGAATAGTAGTTGGTGCAGAATATAGTTTCACAATGCGTGAAATTATGTGCGGTATATTAAGTGGCAACGGTGTTAAACTTCCAAACTTACAACTTAATTTAAAATGTAGTTTAGATGCATTATTAGCACAGCCGCTTAACATGCAGCAAGAAGTGTTAGATGCAATAACACAAGCAGGTGAAGCACTAAATGATTTCATGGATCATACTAAGTTAGATGAAGTATTAGGTCGTGCTAACTTAATATTAGCTGAAGCACAACAAGTAGCTAGTTTGTTAAATTTCTGTGCAAAGCCAATTGACCCTGTTGCTATACCTAATATGTTAGAAAGAAGTTTTGGTAGCTTCTTAGGACCAGGTCAAAAAATAATGAACGACTTGGGACAACTTGCACCTAATATGGATGTAAATCTTTGTGGCCAAGCATTCAATCCAAATGCATTTGTTGGAGGACTACTAGGAGAAATCGGTGCTCGAATTGACGATGTGTTAGCTGGCGCTTTACCATTAAATGAAATTGCAAGTTTGGTATCGAGAGCTGAAGCATTACGAACAGAAGTATCAAATCTTATCGCATTTGAAAATAACATTACAGGTGCACACGACTTGGGCGGTAGTAACTTTACACAGTCTACAACAGAATATCAAACCAGTGATCGTGTAGGAGTAATGCATAATCCTGGAAGTGGTAATGTTGCAAGCAATGCAGGTATTGCTAACAGTATGAAAAGTTTATACGATAACTTGGCAGGCTATCCCGTTCAGTACGTCGATCCAGATTCTGGAGAAGTAGAAGAATATGCTAACATTTTTGAATTACTTTTTGATGACGAAATATTAGACATATTAAAAAGAGATGATGAGCCATTACCTACAGTAAGTAACCAAGTTCCTGTATACGATTACTGTGGTAATATTAAAGGTTACCGAGAAGTATTTGAACAGCGAGATCAACAAACAAGTGACGGTGCAGAGCCAGCCGAACTATCAAACAATCCTGGATACAATGCTGGCGGCTATAGTACATTTGCATCTGGCGAAGGTAGCAGTACAACATCAAATACTACAATTGTTTATAATACAACAACAGGTAGTTCTGGTGCAGTTCACATTGTGGGAAGCGAGTCTGGACAACTAGCATTATCTCTTAATGCAGGAGATATTGTTGTAAGAAGTGATATTCTTACAAGTTATGTAAAAAAGAATACTTCTACTCAGACAATGTCTGATTTCCAACAAATGAACGAAACATTTTCTGCATTCTTAAAATCTTTAAGAAATTTATCTAGTAGTGGCATTGTTGTTAAAAATGGAGACACTGCACTAACACGTGGTGTATATGGAACACAAAATCAAGTTGTTGTGAATAATAGCACAGGTGTTGGCGGAGATGTCATTGTAAGGTTAGCTGACAATGCAATTGTTCCTGGTAACGATAGTTTAAAAATTCCAGTTGGAACTACATTACAGAGAGCAAGTAGCGAGCCTGGCAGAATTCGTTATAATACAGATACTAATAAAATAGAAGCATACTTTTCTCATGTAGCACAATGGTTAGAAATCGGACAAGGTAGTGGAAACACAGGGTCAGGAATTGCTGATATCACTAACATTGGTACTGGATCAGAAATATTTAAACAAAATAATTTAATTACAAGTGAAAGTGAACTTCGTAAGTTAAATGCAAGCGGTGCTATTACTGTAACACAAAATGCAGATGACATTACAATAGGTGAACAATTAGCAGCAGAAAATATCGGCAATGAAGTTGAACTATTTTCTGGTAGAGTTGGCAACACATTTCAATTTAAAACACTTGTAGGTGATAGTACAGTTAACGTAGCAAATACAGGTAATACAGTTACTATTAGTAATCCAGGACTACTAAAAGCAACAACATCGACTACTACAGCATCTATAACAACCGATGTACTGTTTAACGGAACATTGCCTCAGCCTGCCACTGACGAATCTTGGTTCTTTACAGTTAAAGCAATTGGGAAATCTCCTACTACAAATCAAACAAGAACTTTTAAAATTGAAGGTACTGTTCAAAATGTAGGAGGTACAACAACAATGATAGGTACTCCTGTTAGAACAGACTATCAACGTGACACACAAGAATCTAACTATGATTTATGGAATGCAGCAACTACATATAATGCAGGAGATATAGTCGAATATGATTATAAGCTATGGGAAGTAGATGCAGGGCAAACTGTAAATCCATTTGAAGATGATCCTGCTAACAATACAAAGTTTGTTTTGTATTACGATGGTTGGAATGTTACAGCAAGTGTATTCAACAATAGTTTCAAAATTACAACTAAAGGTGATGATGTTACTGATGTTAATTGGGCTGTAAGTTTAGAAATCTTAGATATAATTTAATAAATATTACTGCAAACCAACACTTTTTGGTTGACAAGCAAGTCATCTTGCCATAGTATCTTACATAGTAAGAAATTATGGAGAGATGTCATGGCACATGACAATACATATTTAGGCACTGAAAGGCACAACAATGAGAAGCAAAGACACTGGCAACGGTAGAAAAATATTGGCAAAGGTAGAGGTCCCATTAAGTATAGATGATATTACAACATATGCATTAAGATACTTAGATGATTTAGGCGACAACGATATGCGTGAAACTATACTGTCTAGTAATAAAAGACAGATATTCAGTTTTGCAAAACAAGCGATTTATAGATTTGGTACAGAAGAGCCCAAGTCGTACGTTAAAGAAAAACTTAACGGACATTATAAACCTATCAAAAAAATTGTAGAATATAAATTTCCAGAGTGTGACTAATGGACAATGTAATCGACTTTGAACTAGAACGTGCATATCTCAAAAGCGGTATTAAAGACCGAAAACTATTAAAAGATATGATTAAAGAAGGATATAATCCTTGCAATAGTGATGATGTAGAACAATATCATCGTTGGGACGGATTTTTGAATACAATTCAAAATACTGAATTACCTGATCAACACTATTGGTCAGAAGATAGTTTAAAACGACTTTGGAATGATATACAACATATCGATTCATCAGAAACATACACTGTAACATATGACACAGAAGATCTGTGGACACTGGAAGATACAGACGAAGATTTTATTTTTGAACCTGATTTATCTGCATTCTTCAAAGACGACAAATAAATATTAGTATGAGCGATACACTTGTTTTAAATGCCGATGGGCAACCCGTAAATTATCTCCCCCTTAGTGTTGTACAATGGAAAGAAGCTGTGATGTATATGTATCACAACAAATGTACAGTTATGGAATGGTACGACGATTGGATGGTCCGGAGTCCCTCCTGGGAGACGAAAGTCCCCGCTGTGATCATGTTAAAGGATTATCTAAGACGCACCAGACAGGTGCGTTTTTCACGAGCAAACCTGTATATGAGAGATATGTATGTTTGCCAATACTGTGAAAACAAATTTGCTAAATCTTCATTAACATTAGACCATGTACATCCGTTAAGCAAAGGCGGACAAACCACATGGGAAAACAGTGTAACAGCATGTAATCCTTGCAACAGTCGTAAAGGCAATAAAGTAGGTCCAGAATGGAGACCTAAAAACAAACCATATAGACCTGGATACTTTGAACTTGTACGTAAACGCAAGCAAATGGAAATACAAGTACGGCATCCAAGTTGGTATCAATGGTTAGATTTAGAAGAAAAAAAAATTATAACCTATTGAAAGCATTCATTTCTTTTTTTACGAATTCGGTTGATTTCTGGTTGTCGACCACTTATATTATATATGTAAGCGTTAAAAAGGAGTTAGCAATGTTTGCAGTAGTAGATTTTGACCGTCAACAATCATTCTTTTTCACCAGTTTCCAAGCAGCATCAGATTTTATTACACAGTATCCTGTGCAAGAAACTGTTGTTGTAGTTGACCTGTCAGAAGGTCACGCAGTATGTGAGCAACTTTAATGTTAGCAGTTAGTTATCCGACATACAAAGCATATTGTGCAGCACGTGCTGCACAAGGCTATCACGTTATTCCTGAAACACTTTGGAACGCATTAAAGGAAGAATACAATGAACATGGGTACTAAAATTAACGAGATCCTTAAATCGCAAGGCTTTGATCATTTTGATTATGGCAGAACCAGTTCTTATTCTACTCCTACTGGTTTGCAAATCATGTTGTATGCTTACACTTCAGATGCAACACACTACAATATTGACCAAGAAGAAGATGGTACATACACTATCTCAAAAGGACTGATGCGTGATACGGTACTAGCATCAGGTGTTGCAGAAAAAACACTAAAAGACACTTTTGTAAAAAAAGTTCAAAACAGCTCTTGAAAATTAGTTCAAGACATCTTATATTATATATGTAAGCGTTAATAGGAGACTAAAATGGAAGTAACAGTAATACACTCAGCATTCGAAGAAGAAGCAAACACAGTAGCAATAGTTAATGTTCCGTTTGAATGTGGCCTAGAAGAAGCAATGTCGTATGCTTATCGTTGGACCAATAACATTATGGGTTCCTGGAGTATTAAAGAAGAATTTTTTGATATGCCCGACGGCGAAACACATATCAATGGCGATTATAACGAGAACGTTACAGTGCTAGCAGACTTACACGATGTTGGTGGTCGGAAGATGGGAATTCGTTCTACTTCAATGGGAGACATAATGGTCATCGGTGCTGACAAATTTCGTGTTGCAGGCATTGGATTTGAAAAACTAACTCCAGATACAAATACGGAGACCGAATAATGTCAGGAGAGTTGCCGATTACGATTGCTTCAAAAGTTACGCAACCAGAATACTTTGAATACAAAGGTAAAAAATATGATCTTGACTTCGAAAGCAGTAATGAACTTTTGCGACATGGTGGTCCGTTTGATCGTGGTAGTGCTGATAGCTATTATGGCAGGGCACCACATCCTCACTTTTATGTAGAAGGTACTGGCACTAGTGCAAAAGTAGAACGTAGTATGATGTCGCAGGATCAAATTGATGCATACTATGCAGGATACGAATGGAATGAACAAGAAGGCATAAAAAAAGACTGGTAAACACTTGACATTTGTAAACAAAAATACTATATTAAGTGTGTATTAGGAGTTATTTTTATGGCAACATTTGAAATTCAAACTATTGAGTATAATGCACATGGAAGTGTTAAAAAAGAATTTGAGTTGTTTGGATCTAAAAATGCAGCGATCCAACATATGCGGAATAAAGTAAAAGATCGTCACGGCTTGACACAACAAGGACAAGTTAAAGACGGCGAAGTTAAACTTCTCGATGACCGAGGTGCTGTCCGTAAAGTAATCAGGTTTGGACAGTTATAATTAATCCAAAAAATGAGGCAGAAGATGAAACGACTTCTAATGAGCATTGTTACGGTTATGCTAACAACAAGTGTACACGCAACAGAACAAACGTTTGCTGGCTACAGCGAAGAACATTTTCCTGAAACATATTGCATGGCATTAAACATTTACTACGAAGCACGTGGATCTAGCATGGCAGATCAAATTGGTGTAAGTGATGTTGTGCTGAATCGTGTACGTGACAGTCGCTATCCTAATACAGTATGCGAAGTTGTTAAGCAAGGACGCACAGATGAAAATGGTAATATGATTCGTAATAAGTGTCAGTTTAGTTGGTACTGTGACGGAAAAGCAGACAAACCTGCAGATCAGGATGCATGGGTAAGTGCACAAACACTTGCTTGGCGTATCATGAAGTTTGAAGACTTTCGTGGACTAACTGAAGGTGCAACACACTATCATGCTAACTATGTAAAGCCTAGTTGGGCACGTAAAATGACATTTATTGGCACAATAGGAGTACACAAGTTTTACCGTTGGGATTAACTTCATATTTGCATAAATATATGTATGAAAATTTATGAAGTAGTACAACCCATTGAAGAAGGTCCAAACGACCCTCACATTTTTAAAGCAGTGTTCATGGCTGGTGGCCCTGGTAGTGGAAAGTCGTTTGTGGCTGGTAAACTACTTAGAGGTACCGGCCTTCGTACTATTAACAGTGACGAAATATATGAATATATGATGAAAAAACAAGACTTGGCGTTAGATCCCGAGACTATTTTTTCACCACAAGGACAAGAAATACGAAACCGTGCTAAAGAAATTACTAAGCGTAAGCAAGATAGTCATCTAGATGGACGTTTAGGTTTAATTATTGACGGCACAGGTAAAGATGTTGCTAAAGTTTCAAAAACAAACGACATGCTAAAAGAACTAGGTTATGAAACAATGATGTTGTTTGTTAATACTAGTTTAGAAGTAGCACAGGACCGAAACTTACAAAGACCTAGAAGTTTGGATCCTAAAGTTGTTGAAAAAATGTGGAATGATGTGCAACAAAATATTATGGCATTCCAACAAGTATTTGGCGGTTCTAAATTTGCAGTAGTTGATAACAGCGGCGGTTTAGAAGATCCTAATAGAGAAAAGAACTTTAACGAAATACAAAAAGATTTACATAGATTTTTAGAAACTCCTCCTCGTATGCCAGCAGCTAAAAAATGGCTAGCAAGTCAAAAGCCAGGTAACAAGGAGTAATCCATGTACGAATATAAATGTTTAACTATCAGAGTGATTGACGGTAGCACAATTGATGCTGAGATTGACTTAGGATTTAATATATTAGTAAGACAGCGTATTAAATTATTTGGTGTTAATCCTCCAGATTTAAAAAGTTATTCATCTGATGAAAAAGAACGAGCAGCTCGTTGTAAAAATAGATTGATAGAATTAATTGGTAAAGAATTTTACTGTAATACAATATTAAATAAACGTGGAAAAGCAGGACGCACATTAGGATATGTACACGTCTTAGATGAAAACGGAAATAAAATTGACGTAAACAAAACATTAGTGGAAGAAGGTTTAGCTTCACACTACGGAGATTAATTATGTTTTTTGGTTTACTTACACTTTTAATAGCCCTTACAATTAGTGCAGTTGCAATATATTATAGTGTTGCTGGACTAGTTGCCATCTTTGCGGCTGCAGCTATTCCAATTATTATTATGGGCGGTGCACTAGAAATTGGCAAACTTGTAACAGCAGTTTGGTTACACCGTTATTGGAGTAGAGCACGTTGGTGGATGCGACTGTACTTAGGCACAGCCGTACTAGTTCTTATGTTTATTACAAGTATGGGTATTTTTGGTTTCCTATCAAAAGCACACATTGAACAAACTGCGGCAGCACAAGAGCAAGTAGCACAAATAGCACGTATGGATGAAGAAGTTGTCCGTCAGCGTGAAATTATTGCCAGAGCTGAAGAACGTATCGTAAAAGCAGAACAAGATGCTGATAAAGAAGATGTTGGTATTCAAGAAAAAATTGATCGTGAACAAGAACGTATCGATAGTGCATATACAAGACGTCAGCCTAGTATCGAAGAACAGCAAGGTATTATTAGTGCACAGGAAACAGCACTACTAGGACGTATTGCAGTTTACGAAGATGAAATTCGTAGTTTGGATACCGAACTAAATCGTTTAAATGGACTAGCAGAACAGTATAGAACAGAGCTCGCTAATACAAATGTAGCAAGTGTCGAAGAACAAGTACAGCCTTATATAGATCAAATCGCACAGTTAGATGCAGACATTGCCAGATTAGATGAACAAGCCGCTGCATACGAAGCACGTATTGCAGAACTACAACCAGACTACAGTGCAGTTGATACACTTAAAGCACAAATTGCTGCAATCGAAGAATCAATTGTTGTAACAACAAACAAACTACAAAGCCGTGAGCGTGATAAGATACGTGAAGGACAGGCAGTAATTGGTGTTACTAGTGACGGACTATTTGGCGGCAACACACGCAGAGCATTAGAAGCGTGGGTAACAGCACAACAAGATCGTATTGCAAGTCTACAAGCACAAGAAACTGAACTACGTGCGCAAGCACAGTCGGTTATTGCACAAGAACGTGACAGACTTACAGGACTTATAACAAGTTTACGTGGTGATCAAACTCAAGCGGTACAGGATCGTAAGCAAGGACTACTAGATACTATTGATCGTATACGTGCTGATGCAGCAAGTAGTTTACAAACACAACGTGACAATATACAAGCAAAAATTGATGCAGTACTAGATAGAGATATTCCTGCTAATAGAGAAGCTCGTAGTGTAGCACAGGATACTATTACTGAACTACGTAATGCAGACAATGCAATCGTTACTGCAGCACGTGAAGAAATTGCCAGACTGCGCCAACTTGCAGAAGATGAAATTGCACAAGCACAGAATGTCATCGAGCGTTTAAGAGCAGAAATTCAAATCGGAGAAGATGCAGATTTAGATGCAGTTATTGACGAACAAAACATTCGTATTAAAGCAGCAAATGACGAAATAGATGCTATTACAACTCGCAAGTTTGCACTACAAGCAGAAGCACGTAAATTAGAAGCTGAAGTAGGTCCTGTTAAGTATCTAGCAGAGTTTGTATACGGTGACGCAGACAGAGCCGTGTTAGAAGATGCAGTACGTTGGGTAATACTTATTATTATATTTGTGTTTGATCCATTAGCAGTTGCACTACTAATTGCTGCACAGTATATCTTTGAATGGAGACGTGAAGACAATCCACGTCCTACACCAACTCCTAAAAAAAAGAAACCAACGCCAGCACCTGAACCAAAGCCCGAACCAGTAAAAAGCAAATGGGAAGAAGCAGAGATAGAAGAAACTACAGGTGATCCTCTTGTTTTAACTCCTGAGATGTCAGTAACCGAACCAACACAAAGTTATAGTGATATGAAAGAAGAAAGTAGTAAAGAAATACTACAGCCAAAAGAAGTTGACAAAGACAATTATAACCCTTATACTGATAAGAGACCAAGCAAAGAATTAAACGAAGAAGAACTTAAACTTCGTCGTGAAATTTGGCCTGAAGGATATACAGGTAAACTAGCCCCAACAAAACCTTTCAAAGAGGAATAAAAATAATTATATGAGCGAAAATAGTGTATACATTATTACACCGCCTGACATGCAACTATTAGGGTCAGGACCGAGCGTTACAGCACTAAGTACAGATCCGTTGTTTATACAATCGGTAGAGTCAGTACATGAAAATTTATTTAAAACAGTTCCTATTAACTTATATCATCCAGATGGTGAAGTTGTAGAGCATAATCTTGCATGGACACTGAGTGTATGCAAGTTAAGTGATAATGTATTTGTTGATTTAGATACAGTAAACGAAATCGGATTACTTACAGCACTAATGAGTGATGCAAGTTTAGTTTTAATTAATAGAGATAATAAACGACCTTTAATTACAAAATTATTAAATTCAATTAAAGAGTTTACAATTTATAAGTCACCTGAGGACTATATGGATATGGTAGTTGCTCAGTATATATAAGGAGAATAAATGATATCGAACATACCAAGTGCAGGTAAAAATGCGCAAGTTTAACAAACCAGAACCAAAGCCGTTAATAAATGGTGAAATTAAATTTAATACACTGCGAGTAATCGAAGAGTCTGATCAATTAGGTGTATTAAGTAAAACAGAAGCACTGCGTATTGCAGAAAGTAAAGGATTAGATTTAGTAGTAATTACAGAATCAGCTGATCCTCCTGTTGCAAAGATTTTAGATGCGAATAAATACTTCTACGAACAAAAGCGTCGAGAGAAAGATGCTGCCAAACGACAGCGTGAAAGTCGTATTGAAGTAAAAGAAATACAGTTTCGCCCAGGAATTGGTGATCACGATTTCGAAACTAAACTAAAAAATATTGACAAGTTTCTTGCTAAAGGAAACAAAGTTAAACTTATGGTACGTTTTCGTGGTAGAGAAAATGCTAACAAGCAGTTAGGGTTTGATATACTTAATAAAGTGTTTGATTCATTTAATGAAATTGAATGGGATAGTAAACCAAACTTAAACGGAAATAGATTAATTGGAATAATTAAAAGAGGAAAGAATGCCTAGAAGAAATGATAAAGATCAATCCAATCGTGGATTATATGTAGAAGTTCGCAATAATGATATTGCAAGAGCTATGCGTAAACTAAAAAAGATGTGTAATAACGAAGGTCTTTTTAAAGACATGCGTGAAAAAGAATTTTATGAAAAGCCAAGTCTAAAAAAGAAAAAAGAAAAAGCAGCGGCTCGTAAGCGTTGGTTAAAACAAGTAGAAAAAAATAAAGAAAAATTTGGCTACTAGTCTTGACAATTACAGTTGTCAGTACTATATTAATTATACAAGAAACAACATTGCCCACAGCCGGTCAATGTTAACACGAAAAGAAAAACTTAAACAAATTAAATTTAAAACCAAATAATACTGGGGTTGCTACCTAATAAGCACGTGGAGGGCCACGGTTAGCCCTCCGACATAAATAAACATTGGATGCCTATGAAGGGTCCATAACATTAATCTTGCTTTTATAAGGAGAAACAAAATGACAAGACTAACAACATTCGACTTGAATAAACTCACACCACACAGTGTTGGATTTGACAGACTATTTGATGATATGTTCAGATATGTAGAACACTCAAATAACACAGGATACCCCCCTTACAATATTATCCAACAGGAAGAGAACTTCCAAATTGAAATGGCAGTTGCCGGAGTACGTATGGAAGATTTAGATATTGAAGTCGCAGACGGTGCACTAACAATTAGTTACAATCCGCAAGAAGTAGAATCAGATGATTGGACATACATCCACAAAGGTGTTGCACAACGTAGATTTGAACGTAAGTTTACACTTGCAGAAGACGTAGTTGTACATGGTGCTCGTATGGAAAACGGTATGCTTTATATCGAACTAGAGCGTATTGTACCAGATGAGAAAAAGCCACGTAAAATTGAAATTGATTACGTAAAGTAACAGCACTGGAGGGGCAGGGTAACTTGCCCCTTTGATTTTTGGAAAACAATATGAGCACACAACTATCAGTAACTGAAGATACTACTATTAATTTCACTACGCCTAGCAAATATAAAGTTATTTTGCTAAACGATGATCAAACACCAATGCGGTTTGTCATTGAATTATTAATAGCAATTTTTAATAAATCTGCAGCAGATGCAGAACAAGTTACTATAGAAGTACATAATACCGGACGAGGTATTGCTGGAATTTATTTTTACGAAATAGCAGAACAAAAAGTTCATGAAGCAACACTAGTAAGTCGTACAAACGGCTTTCCACTATCATTTAAAATAGAAGAAGAGTAAACAATGAGAATTGAAAACGAAATCCTTTTGGACTATAGCGATGTCTTGATTCGTCCAAAACGTAGCACACTTGGCTCACGTAAAGAAGTAGACTTAAACAGAGAGTTTAATTTTGTAAACTACAGTAACGAATCGGAAAATATTCATTACTATGGTATTCCTATTATGGGTAGCAACATGGATGGTGTTGGTACATTCAGACAAGCAGATATAATGGCAACAGGCGGATTGTTCACTTGCCTTGTAAAAACATATACATCTGATGAATTAATTGCATATTTTGGAGAAGGTATTTCTGATCGTACTTCTAATGTTGCAATGAGTATTGGTATTAAAGATTCTGACAGAAATAAATTTGATATAGTTTATAAAGAAGTAGGCGAACGTTTAAAATACGTTTGTATTGATGTAGCAAATGGATACAGTGAACGTTTTGTAAATTACGTAAAACAATTCCGTTCAGATTATCCACATGTTGTAATCATTGCAGGTAATGTTGTTACCGCAGATCAAACACAGGAGTTAATCTTAAATGGAGCAGATATTATTAAAGTGGGCATTGGCCCTGGGAGTGTATGCACTACTCGTATACAAACTGGCGTTGGCTATCCTCAACTCTCGGCTGTCATTGAATGTGCAGATGCCGCTCATGGCCTTGGCGGTCACATCATTGCTGATGGTGGTTGCACTTGTCCTGGAGACGTGGCCAAGGCTTTTGCTGCCGGTGCTGACTTTGTAATGCTGGGTGGAATGCTTGCTGGACACGATGAAGGCGGCGGTGAAGTAATTGAAAAAACATTTGAAAATGGCGAAGCAGAACAACAGCCATTTCCGCCAGGAATGCCAGAAGAAGACAAAATAAAAATAACAGAAGAAATTGCATCTGGAGAAATGGAAGCTCCTATGAAACCTGTTTTTGTAAAGAAAAAGTTTGTGCAATTTTACGGTATGAGTTCAGATGCTGCAAATCAAAAACACTTTGGCGGATTAAAAGATTATCGTAGTAGTGAAGGTCGTGAAGTACTTGTTCCTTATCGTGGCGAAGTTGCCGCCACAGTACAAAACATCTTAGGCGGCGTTCGTAGTACATGTACATACGTTGGTGCACCTACACTAAAACAACTTAGTAAGTGTACAACATTTGTTCGTGTTAATAATCAGTATAACCGTACATACGAGAGTACAACAACTAAGATGTAATAAATAGTTGTATGAGAGCAAAAGAATTATTTACAATCGAAGGTAGAAATGACGGCGGGCTCGAATATGAGTCTGCCGTACTAAATGCAATGAGTGCAGCACAAGTACCTGGACTTGAATGGCAAGCTGACACTAGTGCAGGGTATAGTAGTCATGGCGAAGGCGATATCGAAGCAACTTACAATGGTAATAAATTTAACATTGAAGTTAAAGCAAGCATCAATGATCAAATGGGTGGCGGCAGTGTTGCGTTCGACGGCAACAATTGGCGTCCTAGTGCAAAGTTACAAGCAGGTACGGAACCAGATGATTTAGCTCTCATACTAAAAGCTGCAGAAGCTGCTGAACCTGCACTAGCAGCATACTTACAAGAACTTAATACAAAAGAGCCACAAGAATTTCATGCACGTAACAAAGGTATTCCGTTTGTAGCAGAAGTAAATGCACGTGAAGAACTAAAAGCAAGTGGACACCATAAAGCACTTAATCAAATTGTTACACTTGATCAACGTTACATTGTTGGACTATACAATAAAAAGAATGTTTTCTATATTCAAGTAGGCGGCGCAGGGTTATTTGCATTAGGCAGTGATCCGCTAGGTTTAGGCGTACCTGCATTTGAAGGTAGTGTTAATGTTGAAATGCGCATTGGGTTTGCAGGAACAAAAGTAAAAATACCTGGCAGAGATGATACAACAGCAAGACGTGCAGAGTATCGCTGCATTGCACGTATGAAAACAAAAAGTAAATCTCCATACACACTAGACGATCCTGAAAGTATCCGTACATTATTCGATCAATAATTTAGCTATGCACTAAACGCATATCGAGAATGCAAAATTCTTGAGTGATTTTCTAGGTTTTCTATGTTAAATATGTATGTACAAGGAGTAAAACTAACTATTAGTTAGCTCGAATCACACATATACATATACATAGAAAAGAGAAAAAAATGACACAAGCAATTCTTGCAGCCGGAAATGCGCTACATATTCATGCGCTATTAGACTTCTTCCGTGACTTAAAAAGAAGTTATGATCATAGACAACGAGTAAATGCAACTATCAAAGAACTATCAAAGTTAAGCGACCGTGAACTAAACGATATTGGTTTAGCACGTGGAGACATTTGGGCAGTGGCTCACGAAGATGCAGATTACAAAAGATTTGCAGAAACAAATAAAAACTTAGGAGGTTGGGTATAATGACAACGCTAGTAATGAACTATACAGTAAATCCTTTTTTAAGTGGTATGAAATCTTTCGGAAGAGGATTTTGGAATTTCTGCGAAGTAGCAGGATACGCTAGAGCAGCAGGTGAGCTTGCTCGTCAAGGTTTACATAAAGAAGCAAAGGCTTGTATGATGCAAGTTGCAAAACTAAGACAAGCAAAATAATTTGCCACATAACAATAAACTAAAAGAGGTGCCCGTTAGGACACCTTTTTTCTTGACAAAATACAATACGATAAATACACTTGTACACGGAGGTATTTGTTTATGGATAACAGCGGACTTACATTAGACCCAACAGGCAACGAATTATATCGTCGTGAACTACTAGCATTAACTCACGAAAATGAAACATTAAGAAAAAATGTACAAGAACTTCAAGAGCAATTGCAAAATAGTTATAAACGAATAGGTGAATTAACAAAGTAATGGAATTAGCAGACAGATTTTTAGTTAGCATGCCAACATTGCGTGACGTCAGTTTCAATAAAACTGTAATTTATATGAACGAGTTTTCAATGAATGGCGCTAGCGGCTGGGTTGTTAATCGACAACTTGATAATCAAGTTAGTGAGCGTTTGCGTAAAGGAATGGGCTTACATAAAAATGTTCCTCTTTATTACGGCGGCCCAGTAGAAGTAAATCATGCTTATGTTTTACATACAAATGATTTTAAAATTCCGAGTACAGTACAACTAAACGATACATTAAGTGTTACTCGTGACAAAGCAATTATTAATGTTTTTAACTTAGGACAGTTCCCTGAATACTGGCGTATTATAATCGGTAACAGTCAATGGGGTCCAGGTCAGTTAGAAGACGAAGTTGTCGGACTACATCGACAAGGACGTAGCAGTTGGACTAACTGTCCTTATAGTCACGACTTAATGTGGAATACACAGCCTCCCAGACAATGGGACACAGCAATACAAACTGCGGCTGAAAATTTAACAGAAAAATTCTTGAATTTTTAAACCTATGTTAGCGTATAACTTTGTAACAGTTTTGTAAATAATATTACAGCAACATGTGAGGCTAACATGACATCAGCAGAATATAAATTTGCAAACGAACTGCACTATGCAGTCAAAGGCCATTTAATCAATCCCAATTATGACGAAGAAACTGTATGGAGTATACACGACTCTTATCTGAAACGACTCTGGGGAAATCACGAACGGATGGTATACAGTAGAGAGCACTTTGAGAAACTTTGGGAAGAAACTTATGGTAAGCAAAGCGATAGCAAGTCTGAGTAACGAAGATTTAACGTACTTGGAAAAATTACTTGGGCAAGAATTTGCCCAACTAAACGAACGTAAACAACAATTCAAAACAAAAAACGGATGGACACCAAGAGATAACAGCCAAAAAGTGTTACGACTATTAAATGCAGTACGTGCACAAAAACACTTGACAAACATGGACAAGTGGTAGTATAAATAATCTGTAGGCGTTACAAAGCGTATTTGGACTCCGGGGCGGTACCGGACGCCTCCACCATAAGTACATTTACTGAGTGTGTTTATGATGGGGGCGAAATAGGTTTCGACAGGTAGGCAAGTTTACAAAACACAAATGCAAACGATAACTTTGCACCTTCTGATTACGCTCTAGCAGCATAATTAAGGGGGCGGCCACTGCCTAGCAACAGAAGTGTGGCACTAAATACTAACGTTCAATAGAACATACACACATACACAAAGGAAAATAAAATGAATGAACAAGTAACAAAACAATTTGAGCAATTTGCCGACATGATGAAATCAGCAATGCCGCAAGTAAAGCCAAACAAAAATGGCTACGAGATCCGCACTAAAGTATTGGAAATGGCACAAAACCAAGCATGGCAAGACTATCATGCAAAATGGGGTGCATTTGAAACTTCAATGAAAAAAGAAGATGATGAGATTGTAACTACTGTTGCAATGCCAGAAGTACCAGGTGCTGATGTTGTACTAGAAGCAGCAAACAAGTTTTACGATTTTGTAAACGGTAATAAAAAATAATATATCCTGCTACAATTTAACGCATAAAATAGCACGTCTTAACACTTGATTTTGTGTTTTGGCGTGCTATATATTATTATACACAACGGAGACACAAATGATAGAAATTGTGGGATATTTTAAAGATAGAATTGTATCACGTAAGTTTGATAATGTACTTGATGCTATAGATTTTAGAGATGACTTAGATGCACAATATGCTAGAGTAGAATGGATTAAACTATGAAGTGGCTTATTGTATTCGTTATGTTGGAAGCGGAGCCTTTTGCATTAAAGATGCTGCCATTTGAAACACAGAACGAATGCAAAGCATTTATAAATGATCCCGCCAATAGCAGCAGACTTGCAATAGAAGTTATTGATGTGGCAGGATTTAATGATACAATACTTGATGTGGCTTGTATGCCCGCAAATAAAATTACCAAGGAAATTTTAAATGAAACCGAATCTAAAGTTTGAACTTAGTGTAAAAGATATTAATATAATTGAAACAGCATTACGTAATAAAGTTGGACGTAGAAGCCAACGTATACTCGAAGGAGAAGATCCTGAGATGTTACAAACTGAGGCAAAAGAAATACTAGATTTATTAGGAAGAATACATGATCAAAAAGCATGGTATCGTCCTAAAAATGGAGTATATGTAGGCGGTTAGTTGTTGCAAATGTGCAACAATGTATTACCAAAATATTTTTAGGTATTGATTTTTACTTTAAAAATGTATAAGTAATACGTAATAAAAAAAAGGGCTGTACCTTAGTACAGCCTATAGTTTTAAGAAAGAGAAAAAATTATGAAAAACACAATCTTTTCTGTTGTAGCAGTATTTAGCATGGCCGGTGCGGCATTTGCTGAAACTGAAAATGTTTACACAGGACCAGTACTATCAGGTGAAGTATCACTAGACTTTGCAGAAACAGCAAATGACAAGTGGGGCGGAACAATGGGTCTAGACTTAGGTGTAGACGCAGCAGGTCTAGCAACAGTAGATCTAGACTTTAGTGCAACTGACGGAAACGCAGTAACACTAGACAACTGGACAGTTGGCACAGAAGTTGGCGGCGTTGGCGTTGCAATGGGCGACGACAATGGCGTATTTGTTGGCGCAGAAGGTGAGCAAACACTAGCAGCACCAGCAATGACTGAGTCAGTTAAAGTAACTGTAGGCGATGCACAAGTTGCAGTAGGCTTCACAGACTGGACAGCAGACATTACAGACATCAGCAACATTCAAGGGGCATACACTCTAGATGTAGCAGGTCTTGACGTAACAGCAGCAGGTGATCTTAACATGGACACAGACAACGTTGTTTTAGGTGGTACAGTTGCAGGTCTAAACGTAGGCGAAGCAGCACTATCAGGTACAGTAACATATGACACAGATGCAGAAAACTTTGCATTTGAAGGTGTTGCAAACGTAATGGGTATCACAGCATATGCAAACGGTGACCAAGATGACGCATTCCAAAACGTAGGTGGCGAGTACACATACAACATTGGTGGTGCAGCTTTAACAGCAGGTGCTAACTACAATGTAGACACAGAAGACTTTGCTCCAACAGTTGGCGTTAGTTTCTCATTCTAATTTAATTTAGAATATAATAATTAAAAGGACCTTTAATGGTCCTTTTTTTATGGTTAAATATTAGTATGAAGCAAACAGAACGTGTTAAGCGTCAAATCACAATGTGGATGATGTTAGCAAGCATATTGCCTAGTACAGCATTGTGTTTTGTATTTTTATTCTACTTTTTAAGATTTGATGAGTTATTAAACATTTCTATAGTACTCGGTGGAACATTTATGTTTTTTATAGGTGTTGTCTGGTGGTGGTGGGCAATATGTACACTTAAAGTATTAACTGATTATAGATATAAAAATCTTAGACTGTATGAGCGTTTGTTTTTAATAAGAAATAAAAAACTAGAATCAATTGAAAGAGAAATAAATTATGTAAAAGATCAATTAAATACAATTGAGGGTGAATGATATGGACGGCGCAACTATAATAGCATTCTTCATTGCAGGATTTTTTACAGCATTTGGTTGGTGGGCAGCTGATAAAGTAACTACACATATAGACTCTCATTATGAACAGAGGAATGAGTAATGGAAGGTATAATTTTTGCATTAGGATTAAGTGTACACGGCGGCTTAGCAGGTGATTACAACAGTATACATCCACACGTGCGATTTGTAGAAGATGGTGCTATTGCTGGCGCTTACTATAACAGTGTAGAAAGATTAAGTTTATATGCAGGACAACGAATGGAGTTTGGATCTTTTGGAGCAGAATTTGCTTTAGTGACAGGTTATCCGGCATTTGGACCAATAGCTCCGTTTATTAGAGGAACATATGACATTGGAGATAATGTTAGAATGTTTGCTAGCCCTGCAATAGAAAACTACTCAGACGAGGGTACGGACAAAGGAATAGTATTTGGTGTTGAATTAATGTTAAAATAACTCTTGACATTCAAGACATCTTACACTATATTATAAATGTAACAGAAAAGGATTATATAAATCATGGACGGCACAACACAAGGTATAATTGCAGTTATCATCGGAATGGTATTATTTGTAATGGGATATTATAAAGGAAGACATCATGGAGCAGCAACAGCACTCGATGCATTAATTAGTTTACGATTATTAAAAATAAATCCCGACGGTAACATTGTACGTGGCGACAGATTAGATTTAGAATAATGTATACAGTAGAATTTGATCACGATGAAGTTTGTATTACAATATTAGACGATACTGGTACATATGAAGACGTAGTTATAAACAGTTTTGATGATATTGTTTACATTCGGCAAGAAGATGAAGACACAGGACGATGGCATACAATATCAATGAGTCCTCAGCAATGGGAAGAACTTATAGCGTCAATACACAGTAAAGAAGGCGCATTTATTACAAGATAATTAAGTATCAAGATATCATGCTTGGTACTTTTTTTACGGTTACTCTCTATAAATACACTTGAGAGAGAGTGACAAATGAAAAGGTTAGTAGTAGTTTTATCTACATTTCTGGCAACTTCAGCTAGTGCAGATTTGACATATCAATTTAAAAATCCAAGTTTCAGTGGCATTGGGTACAGTGCACACGTATTAAGTCTTGAGCAATTAGAATTTAATCGAAGTGAAGATATACGCAAAGAAAAAGAAGCTGAAGCCGATCGTATTGCACGTGAACTAGAAAATTCAACACTTAACAAATTCATTAAAAACTTAGAAAGCAGAATTTACGCCACGCTATCAAAGCAGATGGTGGACAATATGTTTGCGGCTTGCGGAGATGAAACTGGTGTTACTTGTGCTAACAGCGGTACAACAACTGTAGAAGGTGCTACAATTGCTTGGGTCAAAGATACTGAAACAGGTAGTATTACACTTACAATAGATGGCGACGATGGTTATACAGAGATAACTATACCAGGTCCTGGGGAGTTTACGTTCTGATGTGGAAAATTTTACCTTTAGTTTTTTTATTGAGTGCATGTAGTTCTAGTTTAAAAAGTTTACCTGATAAATTTGATAATCCTGCCACAGTACAAGAAAATCCAATGACATACGAATTACGAGATTTGCCACAACTCGACGGTCCTCCAATGACTGTAGGAGTATACAGTTTTCTGGACAAGACAGGACAACGTGCACCAAGCGACGGTGCAGCAAGTTTAAGCAGTGCAGTTACACAAGGCGCAGAAGTATGGGTTATTGACGCACTACTTGAAGCAGGTGCAGGCAAATGGTTTGAGGTTGTGGAACGTGTTGGAATGGATAATGTTGTAAAAGAACGTCAACTTATTCGTAGTACACGAGAAAACTATGAAAAAGAAGTAACACCGTTAAAACCAATGAAGTTCGCAGGAATTATTTTAGAAGGCGGCATTGTAGGATATGATAGTAATACAGTCACCGGCGGCAAAGGGGCACGTTATTTTGGTATAGGTGCAACACAAGAATATAGAATAGACACAGTTACAGTAGGAATGCGTATAGTAAGTGTTAGCACAGGCAGAGTACTAGCAAGTGTTGCTGCACAAAAAAGCATAGCCAGTTATAGAACTGGCGTAGACGCATTTAAATTTATTGAATTAGGCACACGAAGTGTTGAAGTAGAAACTGGTTACAGTATAAATGAACCGACTAACCTAGCAGTAAGATCGGCAATAGAAGCAACTGTTATAGAACTAGTTTATGAAGGCGTTCGCAAGGGTTTGTGGAATTTTAAGTAAGCACTAACCCCGTAAACAAAGGACACGAATAATGCATAAAATAATTTTACTTATGGCAAGTATGTTGTTCGTTACGGGTGCAATGGCTAATGAAATATACATAGAACAAGTAGGCGATGGATTAGATTTAGACATAACCCAAGACGGACAAGACAACCAAATTGGTAATAGCACAACAGGTGTAACATTAAATGGAGACGATATGACATTTAGTATTACACAAACAGGAAATAATAATACAATAGCAGCCGTTATTAAAGGTGCTACTTATACCGGTACATGGAGTATATCAGGAGACTATAACGATATTGATTTATTGTGTAGTAGCACAACTACAGGTAACTGTGAAACTGCAACTCTTGACATAGACATCGACGGAGATAACACTACATTTGACTTTGATATTGGAGAAACAAGTGATGCAGATAATGCAGATATTAGTTTCACAATTGACGGTGATGGCAATGTTGTAGAAATGACAGTCGATGGTACAAGTGCACTAATTGATGTTGTGATTGACAACAGTGCAGGAACAGGCACAGCACCAGGCACAAATGGAACACTAACTGCAGCAACAAGCACAACTGGTAATGTTGTAGACATTGATGTAGATGGTAACGGCGATGTTGTAGGACATACAATTGATCTGACAATTACAGGCGGTGGAAGTTATTATAACATCACACAAAGTGGTATTTACGATAATCATTTGGATGCTACTTTTACAGGTGATGATCAGTCAGTTGATATTACGCAGTCAGACTAATGTGGAAATATCTAGTTGTTCTATTACTAATAGCAAACACAACTTGGGCTAGTATAGGCGAAATAACAGCCGCTACTGGCCCAGGACAAATTAAACGTGAAGAAGATAAATTCGACGGAGCAGTTGGCACTGGCCTCGAAATGATGGATACTATTACAACAGATAATGGTGCTTGGCAATTAGAATTTGTAGATGACACTCGTGTTGATGTTACAGAACATTCACGCATGGTCATCGATGAATTTGTGTATGACCCTGACAGTAAAAAAGGTGCATTGAGTATGCGAGCAACATTAGGTGCTGTTCGCTATGCATCAGGTCAAATAGCAAAGAATAGCAGGCAACGAGTAAACATACGTACACCTAGTGCTAAAATTACAGTACGTGGTACAGACTTTATGATGATTGTTGATGAAATAGGTGGATCGATGATCACACTATTGCCAAGTTGTGATACAAGTGGATTGTGTGAAGTAGGTGAAATTGCAGTTGAAAGTGACGTGGGTATGGTAGTTATGAATCAAGCATTTGAAACCACTGTTGTTAAATCGCCGTGGGCAGCACCTGCAAAACCTGTTATACTACAATTGCCAAGTGATATGCTTAGAGCTATGCTAATTGTTCGTAAACAACCGGTGTATGATGAAGAAATTGAAAAGCAGTATCCAGTTACAAATCTACTAGACATAGACTTTTTAAAGTTTGACGAGTTGGATAGAGATCCACTGGTAGAAGGTATTAAAAATATTTGGGTTACCGACTTGGATAACCTTACGTATTTAGACGAAGTCTTTACAGATGAAATGGAAAGACAAATGCAGCAAATACTTGCACAATGGTTAGATGAGTTGGGTACACAAAACATTGAATTATTTGCTGTTAAAGACAGAGGATTAGATAGAGAAACAAACATCTTCTACGACGAAGATCCAAATTATATTGTGAGTAGAAAACAAGGAGATGATCATTTCTTTCAACTATACTTACATGTAGATCAAGGGTATACAATTGATATGGTACAGGAGGGATTCAGTGCGTACGGTTATCGTGTTGGCGTTGGTGCTGGTAGCAGCATCAGTATCGAACAAAAGTAATGC
>Ga0255778_10000931_pt1 | contig 26421 bp, 44 predicted proteins | sample 071ome_31_FD_179976 | JGI IMG/M metagenome (GOLD analysis project Ga0255778, IMG submission 179976) | Coastal salt marsh microbial communities from the Groves Creek Marsh, Skidaway Island, Georgia - 071405CT metaG (version 2) | ecosystem: Environmental > Aquatic > Marine > Intertidal zone >...
TTTATATACCTTTGAAAATGTAAAGAAAATGCGGGGGTAAGACCTATGGTTAAGAAATTGAACAAAAAATGGATTGAAAATAAGAAATGGATTGTGGAATGGAACGGGCATCAAGTAAATATGATGCGTGTTGCTAAAGACATTTGTTTGAAGGTGAAATGGAATGAAATTGTTGATGAAGTGCAAAGCATTAGCAAGTCATTGAATCACCCTGCTCGGAAGAAGTCTTATTTTATCGTGCCTTCAAGAAAGGCGGAGATGCTTTGGAATGATACTGAAAATCATGGTAAAAAGGGGACTTTGCATGGTTCAAGAGGCACTATTCGTCTTGGAGGCAAGAACGGTGGCGGAAGGGGCGGACCCCGTTATGGAGTCACCGTAGGCATGGGTGATGATTTAGTAGGCATTCTTGAAACACTTATCCATGAGATTACCCATGTTGTTCATTTGGAAGTATTTATTGAGCCTGTAATCAACGGAAAGCGAAGACCGCATGATTGGGTATTCAATGCCATTATGTTGAGGGCTATGAAGGATTATTTCGGACTGAATAAATCGCAATTGAAGCCTTATTGTATGGGTTGGTCTATTGGGAATGGTTATGCACCTTCACGGCAAATTGTGAAGATTTTCCGTAAAAAGTGGAAGAAATTAGAGGATATTCCTAAGCGATTGACTAAGCATTTCAATAAAGACATTCCTCAAATTAAGAACAAGAATGTTTTGACTGATGAAGAAAAGGAAAAGAAACAGATGGGTGGATTCCGCAGAACCTTGACTTCATGTTTGAAAGGAATGGATGAATATGATGGTTTCATTGAAGTAATGGATGATTCATGGAATATCGCAGATGGTAGGGAATACATTCTACACTTGATTGAGAAGGTTAGACCTACTATGAGTATCAAAGAAGCAGGTCTTGATGAAAACGAAATAGTAGTGTTGGAATGGTTCATCCTTGAGCAACAAGAAGTATGGGCTGAATACAAATGGCAGTATAATTTCAATTGGACTCAACAAGAAAACAGGATGAACCGAATGAATGATTTGTGGAAGTTTTTGAATCGTTGAAGTGTGCAAAAAGGGGGGGCTGTTTTTTCAAACTGCCTTTTTCGGGTCCACTTTTCGGATTTTTGACCCCGTTTTTTCTTACTATCTAATACTTCACCGATTTCCCTGCCGTTTTTGGGTCCACTTTGCTCTTTTGACTACCGTTTTTGGGTCCACTTTCCCTGCCGTTTTTGGGTCCACTTTTGCAGTATCTAAAAGAATCCCTGCCGTTTTCGGGTCCACTTTGGGATTTTAGGGTCAAAAGTGGTGTATTTTTGTTTGTGAACATTGAAATACTCAACCCTACAATCATAGAATATGCCGTCATTAGATTCATTGATTGAGCCTTACAAGGATTGGGTTTTGAATGATGCAGGGTTAATTGACGATGTTTCAAATGCAATCTATGAGAACGACAATACTCATAGCATAGAAGAAATTAAACATAAATTAGAAGAATTAGTCAAAAATCATGTAAATGTAAAGACATCGGATGATGGAAATGTCGTTGAAAAAGAGGAAGTGGTTGTCGTCAATAAACCAAAGAAGCAGAAAATCAATTCTAAGCGGTTTGTAGGCGTTGATAGGTCTACAAGGGAAAGAACCATGACTTTGTTAAAAGTAGTCCAACAGGCCATCAGCAAATACCCTTACGGCATAAATAAAACACAATTGTTGAAGGTCATTAGAAAGGATAATTCGCATTGGAGAACAGAAATTGATATGTTTCTTGGATATTTGCTTGAAGATGGGCTAATTCAAACAGACGGTAAATCATATTATCCTCCAAATGTTATTGTTAAATCAAGGGAAAGGAGAATGCACAGGACAATTTTTGAATTATTATCGGAAAAGTCCTTGACATTAACGGAAATATACAAAAAGACAGGTTGTAATGGAGGAAAAAGTCGTGGTTATGTTAAATTAGCATTACAGGACTTGAAGAATGAAGGTTATATTGTTCAAGAAAATAGAAGGTGGAAATGGGCGTGAAAGTAGGCATTCTTTCTGTTTATTGGCTACCTCATTTTGGCGGTGGCGAAAAGTATGTTTATAACATGGCTAAAGAATTGCATTCATTAGGTGTTGATGTAAAAGGAATTACACCGACACCGATTAGTGAAGAAAAATACAATGGTGATGATGAATTAGTAGTAAGACTTGGTGAAGAAACACAAATCAAGGATTTTTTAGGCATGAGGAAATGGTTTGATAATCATGCAAAACCACATATTATTGAAGAAGGCTATGACATTATCATTTTGAACAATTGCAGGGTCAATTATGAATATTTCAAAGACTTCATCAATTTGTTGAAAAGGGAGGGTATCAAATGTGGTATTGTTCACCATGATTTAGGTTGGAAAATTGTCAATAAAACCTTTGAGTTTTATGAAGGCGATTGGGAATTGTCAAAGAAAAGGACACTTGATTATTTGAACAATATGTGGGATGACATCAAAAAGTATGATATTATCACATACACTAAATTCATGCACTTATTAGATTCTCCGATTTACTTTGACCCCGATTTTATCATTGGTAATACTGAATGGTCTAATACATTCATTGACATAAAAGAAACAACCCCGAAATATGTTTTGCATCCAATTGTTGAGAAGCCACCTAACAATCCCTCTCCTTTAGCCCCTGTCAATATTACCATGCTTAATCCACTTTATCATAAAGGGAGGTCATATATGGTTGATTTAATCAATGATTACAACCACAAATGGACTTATCGTGTTTTGATGGGTTCTTACGGGAATGGTAAAAACACAAAGGATTTTATGCGATTGATTGCTGATTCATGGGCTTTGAATGAAGAAAGGGTTGATATTGTAAAATATGTTGAGGATATTTATTCTGCTTATTCATCAACAGACATATTCATTTTTCCTTCAAGGTATGAAGGTTATGGGATGGCGGCGGTTGAACCTATGTTAATAGGAAAACCCGTCATTGTTCAAGACTACCCTTCAATTGTTGAAGCAGTAGGTGATGGTGCTTATAAAATAAAATGGGGTAGTGATAGTCAAGAATGGTTTGATGCAATAGAAGAAATTCTTGATGATTCCGAAGAAATTAAGCAAAAATCACTTAAAAGAGGTGAGTTCATACTTACTCGTCAAGAAGAAGAAATCAAAGGATTGATTCAATTTTTAGAGGATTTACTATGAAAACGGCATTGATTACAGGAATTAACGGTATGGATGGAAGCCACTTAGCCGATTTATTATTGAATAAGGGCTATGAAGTGTTTGGGATTGAAAGGCGTTGTTCAACAAAAAACAGAACAAACACAATGCACCTTGAACAAAATAACCACTTTCATTTTATTACTGCTGATTTAACAGACCAAAATTCATTATACAGGGCGTTGAAATTGTCGCATCCCGATGAAGTCTATAATCTTGCCGCCCAATCATTCGTAGGTTCTTCATGGAACATTCCTGTTCATACAAGTGAAGTTAATGGTATCGGAGTATTGCGTTTTCTTGAAGCAATTAGAGAATATGAAAATGACACGAAAAGAAAAGTTCGCTTTTATCAAGCATCAACAAGTGAAATGTTTGGTAAAATGGTTGAAAACCCTGCTAATGAAAATACACCTTTTTATCCCCGTTCACCTTATGGTGTTGCTAAGTTATATGCTCATTGGATAGTGAAAAATTACAGGGAATCTCATAATATGTTTGCTTGTAGCGGTATTCTTTTCAACCATGAAAGCGAAAGAAGGGGTATTGAATTTGTGACACGGAAAATTAGTGATGGTGTAGCGAGAATTGCATTGGGTTTAGAGGATTCAATATCGCTTGGAAACCTTGAATCTAAGAGGGATTGGGGATATGCCCCCGATTATGTGGAAGGAATGTGGTTAATGCTTCAACAAGAAGAACCCGATGATTATGTTTTAGCAACAGGTGAAAGTTATTCAATAAAAGACTTCTTAAGTATTGCCTTTGAAGAAGTAGGAATTAGGGATTGGAAACCTTATGTTAAACAAGACCCTAAGTTTTACAGACCTGCGGAAGTGGATGTTTTGAGAGGGGATTGTCAAAAGGCAAAACAATTATTAGGTTGGGAATCTAAGACCTCATTTGAGGATTTGGTTAAACGAATGGTGAACAATGATGTTTATTTGTTGAAGAAGGAATTGGGTGTTGAACAATGAAGAAAATTATTACAATGACGGCATGGAGAAGGGCGCATTACTTCAAAGAAGTAATTGAATCTATTGTGAATGCAGAAGGTAGTGAAGAGTATCACCTTATCATTTCAATTGATGGTGGATATTCCGAACAACAAAACCTTATGAAAGAAGTCCTTGAAGAATGTTTTATTGAACATACTCTCTATGTGCATGAAGAAAACAAAGGTTGTGCATGGAATACGGGTTTCGTTCTTAGAAAAGGATTTGAGCAAGCGGAAAGAGTAATTCATCTTGAAGATGATACGGTTCTTCATGTTGATGCTTTGAAATGGTTTGAATACAACCTTGATAAGTATGAAGAAAACCCTTTGATATGGTCTATTTCAGCATGGAATCTTGGAAATGACACATTGGTTGGCGAATGGACTGAAATTGATATTGTAGGTATCCGCCAAAAATTCACTTGTGGTGCATGGGCTACTTGGAAGTCAAGGTATGATGAAATTTCAACATGGTTTGGAATTGTATTGAAAGAAGAAAAAAGAGAGCAATTTTACAATTTTGTTCACAACGGTAACAAAGAAGAGGTTTCGGGCGATAACTTTTTAGAATATGTTGATTTGACCGATAAGGGTTCATGGGGTTATCCGATGGACTATTATTGGAGAGCAGGTCGTTATGAAATAGCCCCTCATGTTTCAATGAATCAAAATATCGGCAGGGAATATGGTTCTTTTAACACCCCTGCACATTATGATTTGAGGCAAAATTCTAATTCATGGCGACCCTTTGAAAGAATTGGTGAATTTGATACTGATTTTGTGGATGAGTATTTGGAGGAATTACAATGAAGTTTTCCGTAGGTTTGTTGTCATGGAGAAGAGTAGGGAATATTCGCTACATTGTTGATGAATATATGCTCTATGATGATTTAATAGATGAAATCATTATTTGGAATAACAATCCCGATGAGCATATAGAGTTTGTGGGAGAACATTATAAGGATTTTGTGAAAGTTATAAATGTTCAATCAACAGAAGATTTTGGACTGATTACACGGTTCAATATGGGTTCACTTTCAAAAAACAAAATGATTCTTTTACATGACGATGATTTGTGTTTTCCCGAAGAATCACTAATCAAGTTAAGGGATGAATGGGAAAAAGAAAATAATTGTTTTCACACATTTTTCGGCAGAAATCCGAAACCCGATGGAACATACTCGGAAAAGGTCGTTGAAGGAAAGGCAGAAATTTGTGGTCGTTGTTATGTCATTGACCGTGAATTATGTGGTTTAATTTTGACGGAGTATTGGAGGCTTGATGAGGATGAGAGAAAATTGATTCATAGCAAAGGTGATGATATTTTGGCTTCTTATGTTTTGACACATTACACAGGAAACCTTCATTCTGTTCACGATATTCCTTATGAGCAATTGGATGAATCCTATGCGTTATCATTTGGTGCGAGTAGACCGTTAAGACCAACAACAGAACAACACCAACAAGAAATCAAAGAATGGTATTCATATAGGACTGAAATGATGCAATTTTGTAAAAAGAGGTATCAACATGGATATGAAGGTTGAATTAGAAAAGTTTCTTTCTAAAATTGAAAACAATGAATCATTTGCTTTATCCCGATGGGGTGATGGCGAATACAGATTGTTTAAAGGTGAGTATTTAATCCGTAGTGATGGAGAATTGTCAAGGAAACGGACTTGGACTTATACACCATCTCAAGAGCCTCAAAGAAAGAATGCGAAAATAATTGTTGATTGTTTGAGTTATGAATCCGATAATTTTTATTGGGGGATTACTTGTCCTCAATGTAGGGTTTGTAATGTTTCGGGTTGGAGTCATTATGAAATGTATGAGAAAAAACAAAATTTAACTTTTGCGAGCATTTTTGTGAATGCAAACCACGAAAGGTTTCAAGAAAGACTCCCTCAAGTATTAGAAAATAAAATTGTTTATTTTGTGGGGCATGAGGAAGCGAACATTGATAATTTGCCGTTCAAGGTTGAGAAGCATTTCAAAGTAGGAACAAATGCTTGGTTACATGACTTAGATGTTTTGGAAGAAATTAAGAAACATAACAAAGAAAACATTATTATTCTTTTTGCTTGTGGTCCGTTGTCTAATTATTTGATTACAAACCTATGGAAAGAAAACAAAAACAATGTTTTGTTGGATATTGGTTCGTCTTATGATTTAGAATTGTATGGGAATTGGACTCGCAATTTTCATAGAAAGGAAGAAGGACATGATAGGACTTGTGATTGGATTTTAGAAAATGAGAACCTATAAATACTCGCAAGGACAAAGCAGATTTAGTGAGCAAATGATGTTTGTTGGAATTCAACCGAATGAAGGTCATGCAATTGATGATGAAATAATTGTTTCTTTTTTTAAGAATAGAGGCTATGAAGCCGATGATGAATACATCAGTAAGGGAGAAAATAGATTTTCTTATTTCAATGTTCAAGAAGCAAATTACACAATTTTTAGAGAGGTAAATGATATTGAATTATTTACTACAAGTGTTATTGATTTCTTAACGGAGTTTCCTAATGGAAAGGTTTCTATTCGTGAAGATGATGACGATGAAGAGTTTTTATTTATGGGAAGCATTAAACAATTTTTGAAAGCATGGACTAATGATTTAGATGACTAAAAAATACATTCCTGTCGGCGGTCCATGTCGCAGACAATGTGATGTGGATAAAGAAACATTAGTGTGTAAAAATTGTGGACTTTATTACAAGGAGGTTTGAGGATGAGTATTTTTTGGTATATTTTCATATTTATTGTGCTTTATGGTTTGGGTTCGGGGTATGATTATGAAGAATATTGAAATTGAATGTGTCCGTTGTCGGACAAAATATCCTATTATGTTGATTGACAAACAAACGGGGCTTTGTCCTGTGTGTAGAGGGGATGCTAATGACAATCCAATACTAAATCGCTTTTGGTTTTGAAAACAATTAAATACCCGTAAGCAAGAGGTAAGGATATGACCGACACCGATTTCATCTATGGAGTCAAATATGACCCCGCAACGATTGAATGTCCTCATTGTGGTGCAACAGGTGATGCACTTTATGAATTATCTTCAAGCAAAACAGAAGATGGTGTTTGGTTTGTTTGCTTAGATGTGGAGGATAAGATGCGTAATAATGAACCTTTTTGCCCCCACTTTTTCGCAGACTTTAAGTAATGTAAATGGAAGGGAATGACATGAAGCAAGACCAATTGAAGATTAGGATTGAAACCGAAGAATGCGTATATGAAGAATGGATTTTGGGTGATTGAAATGACATTAGAACAATATGAAACAATTTTGAAAGGCGTATCGGAAGGTGTTCTTTTGAGCATTTACCAAGCCAACAAGATTTATGCAGAACAATATCCGAATGCTCAATTTACAATGTTTCGCAGAAAGAATGATAGTATTAAGGTTGGTTATTCATCAGTCATCATTCCTTCGTGTTATGTTGAAAAATACTTTGAAAATCCCGCACGAAGAGAGGATATTTGTTATACAAACATTGGTGCATACCTTGAATTGCGTGAGGAACATCGTCAATTTATCAAAAACAACCATGAAGGCAAGCAGGGTGAATGAAAATGAAAACCTATGTTTGTCCTCAATGTGATGATGAAAGGCGTTTTCGTGGTCTTTGTCGGGATTGCACCGAGTATGATTCCGAAGGAAATGTAGTCAATCCTGTTCGCATGGAACAGAAAGGCAAACATATTCACGATGAAAATTGCGGTCATTATCACCATCATGCACCGACTGTTGAGGATTTTAGGAACAGACGCAGACCTAAGTTATCCAAAAGACAATATCAAAAAATGCAAGACATTCTTAGTGAAGCCAATTTCACGGAAGGAACGGTTGATGAAGCCCGAAAAATCCTTCAAGAAAAATTAAGTGAAGAGGAATGATTATGAGCGAAGATACATTTATTGAATCCGATGATGACGAAACGATTTCAAATTGTAAAACCTGTGGTTCACATACTATTTGGGGCGGCGACCACACTTTAGAAGATTACGGAAAAGAAGGTGAAGGTATCGTTTCAAATTATTCATGTTCAAACCTTGAATGCGAAACGACACTTCTTGTTGAATGGATTTATGGTTATGAAGGTGATGAAATTATTCTTCATTGGTTTGAAAAAGAGGATGATGAATGAAGGTATAAATACCCCTTCGGACAATTAGTTATTATGACTGACGCAACCACGCTCAAGACTAAGCCGACACCCGAATTGGAAACACTTCTTGCCGTTATTGAAGGCATTCTTCAAGAAAGAGAGGATTCTCAATTGACACCTGTAAATATTGGCGATTCCGTTTCATTTGACCTCCGAAAAAATTGTTCTGTTAAAGGAATTGTTCTCGGAAAGACCGAAAAGCGAGTCAAGGTTCAATGTTCCTCAATTGAAGGCGTTTATCAAATTGCTACAAAGAATGTAGTCGTTGAATCCTCCGCACCTGTTGTCGCTGATGCGGTCAATGAGGAAGAGGAATAATAATGGATTTGACTCAATTTCTAAGGGAATACCGTTCATTTCGTCAAAAGATTGGCGAAGAATTGGGTGTTAAAGACGATGAATTGGTCTTGAAGTTTTTCATGGCTTTCAAAAGGTTGCATAGAGCAAGCAGTTCAGCATTTTTGAATAACATTTTTGATGCTATGAATCCGTATGTCAATAAATCTGTAAATCCCGATTCGGAAGAAAATGATGATGACCCCTTCAATAATGGTAGTGGGACAAATCCATACAACCCGTTTAGATAAGTATTTATACCTGTTCGGAGTAGTGTAAATCATGGAAGAAATTATTTGGTCTGCTGAATGGGAAAAGAAATTAGGAACAATTGAAAATGTTCACCCCACTAAGCGAACCGATTTGATGATGCCCTTCTCAAAGAACGATTGTCAATTTTGCGGTCATTCAATGGTTGAAGGCGAAACGGTTCTCCTTACAATGACGATTCACCCCGAACACATTTACAAGCGTTTCAAGGAATCCACATTACCTTCTAATTTTGTCAATGTTGAATTGATGCACCCTATGTGTTTAGCACAAAAGACACTTAACATCATCAAGAACGACAACCGCAGAAAAGAATATATTGCTAATGTTTGAGGGATATTGATGATTTGGTCTTTGGATATTGAAACAAAGAACGAAGATATTTCCGATTTAGATTTCAGCAATCCGAAAGGGTGGGAGATTTCTTGTATTTGCCTTTACAATAGTGATAATCAATACTTTTACTTTGTTGATGAGTATATAAATACGCAACCCAATGCGATTTTTAGAAATCAACCTAATTCCTATTGGTGTCGTCAAAATTTGAGTCAATTTGAAGAATGGTTCAACCGAAGAATCGTTGAAACAGAAGAATTGGTAGTTACAAAGAATGGTTCTAATTTTGATTTCCCCATCATTGAAGAATATTTGGGTATTGAATTACCATATTTCCGACACATTGACCTTGAAGAATATGTAAAAATGAAAATTGGTGAGCGTTGGCGATTGAATGAAATGATTCATTACCATTTGGGCGAAGATACATCAAAAATGATGGATGCTTCTTATGCCCCTCGTTTTTGGAATCAAGGTTTTCGTGAAATAGTAATTGGTTATTGTCTTGACGATTGTAAAAAGACTCTTGAAGTATTCAATGATGCTAAAGATAAGGGCAAAATTGGAAGGATTGAAGGAGGTTCTATTTTTGGTAGACCTCAACATATTTTATTTCCGACATTATGGAGTAATTGAATAAGGGTTGATTATTATGCGTTGTCCGTTGTGTGGTTGGGGTTCTAAATTAGTTAAGGAATGGAATTCACACGGCTATGCTTGTGCAATTTATCGTTGTGAATCATGCAAATGTGATGTGGCTTGTAAAAGTCCAATTGAAAACTTTTCCGAAGGAAAATGGATTTGTGAAGAAACTTTGAAAGAAAATGATGAGCCAATCGTTGCTGAATGGCGAGAAGTCATGGAAATTGATGAAGAAGAGGAATAGATTTGATTAAAGACATTTTTCGCCCTATTTTTGGCTTTTTGGTTCTTCAACCGATGGTATTACTTTGGTTTTACATTTTCACGGATGATTTTTGGGGAACATATACAGAAGGTTTAGGTTGGCCTTTTCAAATTGCTATGACGCTTTACTTGATTCCGATGTATGCTTTTTATGAGCGATTTTTTGTTTCAAAAGAAGTGGAAATGAAATGGTAAAGTATAAATAATCGTTTTGACAAGGGGTTATTGTAATGAAACAAATTGACTTTGAGAAGTCATGCGAAATATGCGGTGGTGTAGCCTATTTTGAATCAAGGTTGAATCCCGATGGTTTTCTTTACAGTAAGAATAATGGTGGTTTGATTGTTTATGAAACGCATTATTATTGTGCAAATTGTCTTCAAGAATTGTTAAATAATTTGATGGAAAGAGTTCAAAACAAGTGGTGAAATCGCATGGGTTGGAAAGAAAAGGATTGGAAAAAGACACAAAAAGCATTCAATGATGATGCGGAGGGTGATAATAGACCCTATGATTCGGAAATTTTGAGGATGCAGGGTTTGATTCGTTGCCATGAATGTGAAAATCCATATCCATTCATGCACCCTCGTTGTTCTACTTGTGATGCCCCCAACCGAGAGCATTACCCGAATAAGTCATAATTTTGTGAAGTATTAAATACAGGTTATGACTATCTAAATGTATGAAGGTAGTCAATTATCTCGCCACAACACGATTTTCGGAATATTTAGATTTGCACACCTTCTCGGAAGAAACGGGTGTGGAATTTGAACCCGACAGATTTCCGGGTATGTCTTATAAATTAGACAACCCTAAAGTTTGTGTTTTGTTATTCCGTAGTGGTCGTGGAGTAGTTACAGGTGCAAAGTCTATTGAGGACATTGAAAGTGCATTAGAACAGGTGCATAGTGTTTTGGTTTCAAATGACCATGAAGTTTGGGAAGAATATACTTATGATATTGGAAATGTAGTAGTTACCCATGAAATCGGTCAAGAATTGAGTCTTGCTGAATTGACTTTCAAATTAGACTTCACAAGAACAGAATGGGAACCCGAACAATTTCCGGGTTTGATTTATCGTGTAGGTCGTGGACTTGGTTCGGTTGCATTAGTTTTTTCATCGGGAAAATGTGTCATTACAGGTAATTCAACACTTGATGAGGCAGAACAAGCGGTTCTTGCATTAAGTGAAGATTTGAAATCGGTTCTTGATTGAATAATTTAATAAATGCGTTTGGATTAGGTATTCTTATGCACACCATACGGTCACCATATTTTGATATTGGCGACACGAAAGCATGGTTGGAAAAAGCATCGGATTATCACGATGATTATTCTATTGGGCTTCAATCGGGGCAGACGAACCAAAAAGGAAAATTTGATGACATAGTTAATTTGTTTTACAATCGTTATCAAAGTATTCTAAAATTATTGAGGTCGCAAGCGGGTTTCAAAGCATCGGGAACACTTAAACAGATTCAAAAAGAAAAGCGTAGGAAAAAGACCTACAATATTGTAGGAATTGTTTTGGAAGCCCGAAGAACAAAAAGTGGCGGAAAAATGGTAACTATTGAGGATTTAACTACTACAATGGATGTTTTTATTCGCAAAGATGACCCCAATTGTGCAACAATTTTCAATGATGAAGTGTTGGGGGTATCGGGTAGGTTTGGTGATGATGGAAGAATGTTTTGGGTAGACCGTGTAGTAAGACCCGAAATTTTACCTCAAAATGTCAATAAACAGGGCGATTCTCCCGTAAGCATAGCGTTTGCTTCGGATATTCACATGGGAAGTAAAGAATTTTTAGAAGCCGAATGGGATAAAATGATTGAATGGATGAATAGTAAAGACGAAACGGCTCAAAACATTAAGTGGTTTGTATTATCGGGTGATGTTGTGGATGGAATCGGTATTTATCCCGGACATGAAGAAAACCTTTCAATCACTAATTCGTTTGAGCAATATGAGTTTTGTGCGAGGAAATTAGATGAATTGCCCGACCACATTACGCCTGTCATTTTGCCGGGTAATCACGATGCGGTGCGACCTGCTGAACCTCAACCAATGCTTGAGCCATCGGTTCAGTCAAAGTTTAATTCAGCAATTCATGTAGGCAACCCTGCGAGAATTAACTTATCGGGAATTGATGTATTATCTTATCATGGAAAAGGAATTGATGACATAGTGCCGAGAGTAGAAGACATTACTTATGAAAGACCTCAAGAAGCCATGAAGTTAATGTTGGAAAAGCGTCATCTTGCGCCGATGTGGGGTGAAAGAAATGCTTTGAGTCCCGAAGAAGAAGACCAAATGATTATCAACACCCCACCCGACTTATTCGTTACGGGGCATACTCATGCTCATGCGGTGGAATGGTATAAGGGAATTCCGTTGGTTGTTTCATCAACATTTCAAGGTGAAACCGATTTTATGAATATGTTAGGATATAAGCCAAAAAAGGGATATTTGAGTATATACAATGTTCAAAATAAGCAAACAAGAGTCAAGTGTTTCGCAGACAACAATTAAATAGAGGATGCCCCCGTATAGAAAACATGGGAAAGACTCGCCGCCACTTTGGGCGTGAAAACGGAGAGGATGCAAAGTTTCACCGATGGTTTCGCAACACCGAAAACGGTTGGTGTCGCAAGGACAATGACCGCATCAAGGTTGCTGAATTGGCTACTTCTATTGTTCACAACGAAAAGGTTTCTATCAAGACCCGAAAAACGGCAATTCCTCGTTCAAAGAAAATCAAGCGTTATGGTTACCGAAACCACCCTTTCGCTATTAAAAACTCGGAATGGGGATGGTATGATTTAAACCCAATTGACCCTGAAGGATGGTATGAAGAACGCACCAACCTTTCTGTTGGTTGCGGTTGCGGTCATAGCCATGAAGGAAGCATTTAAGTATGAATACCTATTCGGACTGTTTAACGGAGATGAAAATATGGGAAGTAGCGATTGCGAGATTTGCGGAGAAAATGATTACTTGAAAGAATACTGTCTTGATGAAATGCCTAAGAACATTTATGTTTGTAGGAATTGCGTTGAAGAAGGAATCCGACTTAGGATGGAACAGGTTCAACAACAAAAAGAAGTCAAAGCCCATGTTGAAGCAGTTAAGAAACAACTTGAGAAATTGAATAAATACGGGGCATGATAAAATGGCGAGATTGACACCACTACAACAATACAGTTATGATTTGATAGCAAAGGGCTACGGCTATGTTGAATGTGACCCAAGAGGTTGTAAAGCACATAAAGCCCGACAAATCAATGCTCTCATTAAGAAAGGACTTATTGAAGCATGGGATATTGGCGGTCACACACATAAAAATGGTGATACTCGCAAATTGTTGCCTTATGTTGATGATTGGTGGGTTGGGTTTGCTTGTTTGAAAGGACAAAGTGAACCCGTTTGAAAACAGGGATGGGAATACCTGTGGTGAAAAAGTGAATAATGAAAAAGAATTTGAAGATAAAATATACGGTATGCTACACGACATGAAAATATTTCTTTTCAAAGTCATAGTGGCTTTAATGTGTTTGCCGTTTGGTGTTTTATTGTTGGCTTACAGATACGCATGAACATATAAATACATAATTCTATAATAGTATTACATGGCTTATGAAGTGCTTGTTGGAAGCGTTTTAGACAAAATTAAAGAGATTGAATCCGAGTCGGTTGATTCGGTTATCACTTCTCCACCTTATTTTGGACTTCGTGATTATGGGGTTGATGAGCAAATTGGACTTGAGGATTCATTAGAAGAATATATAGGGAAAATGGTTGAAGTATTTCGTGAAGTCCATCGGGTCTTGAAACCAACAGGCACAGTATGGTTGAATTTAGGTGATTCTTATGCAGGTAGTAATCAAATCGGCAGAAGAGATAAACAGTATGGCGGAGGATTATATGAAGGAAAACAGAATGGTTGGGAATCCGACATGACCCGTTCTCAAAAAAGAAATTCGGGTTTAAAGCAAAAGGATTTGATGATGATACCTCATAGGGTTGCTATTGCACTACAAGATGATGGTTGGTATGTTCGTCAAGACATTGTGTGGGCTAAAAACAACCCGATGCCCGAAGCCGTGAAAGACCGATGCACCAAAGCACACGAATACATTTTTCTAATAACGAAAGACAAAAAATACTATTACAATCACAATGCAATTCTTGAACCTACAATTAGTCAAACATCCAAGAAAAACAAAAGAAGTATTTGGAATGTAAATACAAAGCCCTTTAAAAAGGCTCATTTTGCCGTTTATCCTCCCGAATTGATTGAACCGTGTGTATTAACAACACCTACAAAAGTATGTGTTGGTTGTGGAAGAGGTTATGTTGAACAGATGATTGTTGAAAAAATCTTGACTTTAGAAGAGGTCAATAAAATTAAGGAAGAGATTGATGATGATGTAACAAAATCAATGAAACCCTATTCGGTGAAAGAAAAGGAATTTAGGAAGCGTGTCATTGAATTTAGGAATTTGCCACATCACGACATAATTAGAGAATACTTACAAAAATGGAGAAAAAATGCCGAAATGACTATAAAAGAGGTGGAACTACACTTCGGGGATAGTGCAGGTCATCATTGGTTTGAGAAAAACGGCAATTATCCTACGGTTGAAAATTGGTGGGAATTGAAGTCTTTGTTTAGTTTTGATGATTCATTAGACCTTGCTATGACTCAAGTATTTTACAAAAGCGGTTTGAAAGGCGACAATGATTATGCTTCTCATGGTTTTGTAAAAGATTGTAATTGCGATACTGATGAAACAAAACCTGCGGTTATTCTTGACATTTTCGCAGGTAGTGGAACAACAGGTGGAGTCGCTGAAAAATACGGCAGGGATAGTATTCTTATTGAATTGAATCCCGAATATGCAAAGTTAATTCCCGAAAGGATTAAAAGTATTCAAGTGGTGGACTGATTATGGCGTATGAAATCAAGGTAGGTAGCGTCTTTGATAAAATCAAAGAAATAGGTGATGAAAGCATTGATTGTGTAGTTACTTCACCGCCTTATTTTAATTTGCGTGATTATGGAAAGGAAAGTCAAATTGGGACTGAAAAATCATTAGAGGAATATATTAAAAACATGGTTTCTGTATTTGAAGAAGTAAAAAGGGTATTGAAGCCGACAGGCACAGTATGGCTTAATTTAGGTGATACTTACAAAGACAAAAACTTACTTTTTGTTCCTCATAGAGTCGCTATTGCCCTACAAGACGCAGGTTGGATTTGTAGAAATGACATTGTTTGGGAAAAGTCTAATGCTATGCCTATGCCTGTAAAAGACCGTTTGGTTAATTCGCATGAATATCTATTCTTATTGACAAAACAGAAGAAGTATTTTTATGATGTTGAGGCAATTAGAGAGCCATATACCGAGCCTTTACACCGATGGGGTGGAACGCAATTAGTCAAAGACGAAAACGCTACATCAAAGTGGGATGAAGGAACGGGTCAAAATTCATATCGTGAAAGAAGTCTTAGACCGAACAAAAATGGAAAACACAAAAGAACCGTTTGGAGAACGGCTACTTCTTATCACAAAGGGGTTCATTGTGCGGTATATCCGCCTTCTTTGATTGAGCCATGTATTCTTGCGGGTAGTCCTAAAGGTGGAATGGTTCTTGATATTTTCGCAGGTTCGGGAACAACAGGAGGCGTTGCTGAAAAACACGGTAGGAATAGTATTCTCATTGAATTGAATGAAGAGTATGCAAAATCCATTCCCGAAAGAATCCGTAAAATTGTTGAAGAAGGCGTGACACGGTGAAGGTATAGATAGGTTGTATCATAATACAATACTAATGCCTTACATTGACGAATCACAACGGGAACAATTTGAGAATTGTTTAACTTCACTTGTTGCACGAATGGTTTCGGCAGAACCGAAAAACCGAGCAGGGATGATGAATTATTGTATTTCAACATTGATGAGTAAGACATTATCGGCTCATGGAACAAATTATGCTTTAGTGAATGAATTGATTGGGGTTCTTGAATGTGCTAAATTGGAGTTATACCGAAGGGTTGCTTCGCCTTATGAAGATGCGAAAGCAGAATCCAATGGTGATGTATATTGAATTACAAATTGGATATGGACTCTTTAGAGTCGCACCCTTATTTTGACAAACACAGGACAAAGGGTAGGGTTTCAACGGGTGGCTCAATTAACACAATAACAATCATTGATGGCGACCAAAAATCATTAACAGGGGCTTCTAAAAGTATTTCATTGAATAGTTTAAAGCAAAAACACCCCGAAATCAAATACAAAGAGCAAATGTGGGCTGAAGTAGACCGTCATTATCACGAAAAATGTGAATGTGGTTTGAAGTCAAAAGCAACAATTGAAATGGTTGCACAATCAATTTATGACGAACAAGACCGACCCGAAGCAAAATTGATTTTACAAAAACATGGCGAAGAGAAGTGGGATTTTGAAACCTGTTTGTTTTTTGTTTTGATTCTTTTTGGAAGAAACACTATTCAAGGACAGAACATGGAACAAAAAGCGATTGATGATTTAGCCCCTATTCTTTGGAAATGTCAATTGACTATTGCATCGGATGAATTGGATAAAAAGTATGGTGTTGATATTTTGGTGAAAGACCAAAAAGGAAATATTCTCGGAGGCATTCAAGTCAAGCCCGATTCTTTCAAAAGAAATCATGTAAAGCAAATGAATGATGCTTGGGAATATCCTGTTTATCACTTAAAGTATGATAATTTAGAAAACAAAAATTGGTTAAATCGTCTTGAAATTATTTCACATTTTATTTGAAAGGAAACATATAAATACCCATACGGACAAGTTATTCTTATGAGTTATCGTGTTCTTGGGGGCGATTGCGTAGCCCGATTGAATATGTTGGATGAAGAGTCCATAGACAATTGCATTACCGACCCACCGTATGAAATCGGTTTCATGGGTCAAGGTTGGGATAACACAGGTGTTGCATATAACCCTGCTACATGGCGAGCAGTTCACAGGGTCTTGAAACCAAATGGTTATATGTTGGTTTTTGGTGCGACAAAGACTCATCATAGAATTGCTGATGCTATTCAAAGAGCAGGTTTTGAAATTGTTGATATTATCGCTTGGTGTTATGGAACAGGATTTCCTAAATCACATAACATCGGTAAAGCGGTAGATAAGTTAGAAGGACAATCACAATGGGAAGGTTGGGGAACGGCACTAAAACCTGCATGGGAACCAATTATTGTTGCACGAAAGAAAGGTTCACAAAGAAATGTGGATTATTCACAATTTTATTACATACCAAAGCCAAGCAAAAGTGAAAAGAATGCAGGTTTAGAAGCATTTGAGGATGGTAAAAATACACACCCCACAGTTAAACCTGTTAAGTTAATGAAGAAATTGGTTGAGGAATTTACAGAAGAAGGTTCAACAGTTTTAGACCCCTTCACAGGTAGCGGGACTACGGGAATGGCTTCGGTTATTTCGGACAGGGATTTTATCGGTTGCGAATTGACTTCCGAGTATATACCTCTCGCAAAAGCGAGAATTGGTTTTGCACAGGAAAATAAGTCGTTTTTTGATTAGGTGATTTTATGATAACGATAAATTACATGGGGAGTAAAAACAATTTGTTGTCATTTTTGGAGGATTGTTTTTCAAATTATGAAATTACAACATTTGTTGATGCTTTTTCGGGTTCTGTAAGGGTTGCGTATCATTTTAGGAATAAGTATGATGTTATCGTCAATGATAAATTGTCTTTTTCAAAAATTATTGCTCAAGCATATATGATAAATGATAAAGGGGAGGCGCACTTCAAAAAATACATTGATGAATTAAATTCTTTACCACCTATTCATGGTTGGTTTAGTGAAAAATACGGAGGTCTTGAGAATGGAGGTTCAGCGATTGTTTGCCCTAAAACAAAAAGGCGTGGTGTTTGGCTCTTAAAGAATGCAAATAAAATTGATGCAATACGCCAAAAAATTGATGAATATGAGATTACAGAATGTGAAAAAAGTGTTTTGTTATTGTCTTTAATAGTGGCGTGTAAGCGTGTTTCAAATACTCTCGGACATCAAAATGGATATTTGAAAAATTGGGCTAAAAATTGCTATAATGATTTGCATTTAGAATTGCCACCATTGGAAAAGCCAACAAGAAATCACGAAGCACACCATTCCGATATTTATGAACTATTGCCTCATATTAGTGCTGATTTGATTTACTTTGACCCTCCTTATGGGACTATGAATAAAAATCTAAAGGTATCAACGAGGTATTCATCATTTTATCACCTTTGGGACACATTAGTATTGAATCATCAGCCGATAACTTTTGGTCGGGCAAATAAACCTATTTTAACAAAGGGGTGGACTCCTTCTATTGAGAAAAATGAAAAAGAAATTGTTATGGATGAATTTAAGAAGTTAATTCGGGCAAGTAATTCAAAATATGTTGCATTTTCTTATTCAAATCACGGTCTATTGTCAAAGGATGATTTTTACACTTTGTTTGAGTCAATTGGTTGTAAAAATGTTGATTTTTATGAAACGGGGCATGATGTCAATAACCAAAAAAACCATGCAAGAAAAGACGGATTATTTATTGATTATTCAAGGGAATTGGAACCTTTGAAAGAATACTTATTTGTTATTAAAAAAGGTGAATGAAATGAGAAGATTTTTAAGTCGTTTAACAAGCCCACTATTTGTTCCGTTAAGGAAATTTGTTGTTTGGGGAGATAATAAATTTGGCACTTGTGATATGAAGTTAAGTCTTGAGCCTCGTTGGAGGGAAGAGGAATGAAGTATTTTTATTCAAACGGCAATTCTTTGCCTCATATTGACAAATTTACCGAAGGTTCTCATGCAATCTATGTTTGCGAAGTTAAGAATTATGTTTTCAATTCAATTCGTCTTGAGGAACAAGGTTGGGAAATTAGAGATTGTATGAAAATATTACAAGAAGGTTCTTCAAAACAGGCACTTCTGCTAAGAAAACCATTCAAAGGAACTGTTGCTTCTAATGTAATTAAAAATGGTTGCGGAGGAATCAACATTGATGCAACCCGAATTAAAGGTGGAGGCACACTTGATAATTGGAATCCTTCAACATTTTCTAATCGCAACGGTTCGGGATTATCTAAAAGCCATATTGCAGGTTCAAAAGACAAGACAACGGAGGAAAATGATGAAAAAATGAGGGAAGCGCAATTAGCCTCTATTGAAAAAATGAATAATGAGGGTCGTTTTCCCGCTAATTTAATCATTTCTCATAGCGAATCATGTGAACACAAAGGGCAAAAAATTGTTAAGGGCAACGGTCATGTTCCGAAAAAAGGAAAAGCGAATCCTTTTGGTGGAACAAATGATGTTCCCCAAGAAGAATCCTATTTAAAAGAAGAAATTGTAGCCGATTATGATTGCGTAGCCGATTGTCCGATTCACAAATTGGATTTACAAAGTGGAACGAAAAAATCACAAGGTCGGGCGACCACAGGAGGAAGTGGTAATGTATGGACTCTTGATAAAGACCCAAAAAAAGAATTAGGCTACGGTGATGTTGGCGGTGCGTCAAGGTTTTTCTTTTCTTATAAAAATGAAGGTGAATTGAATACTTATTTGACTACTTTAATCAAGGTGGAATAACATGAAATGGGGTTACTATTACAAAGAAAAAGTCCCTCATATTGAAGGCTTTACTGATGGCTCTCACATAATCGTTTTACATAAAATAAATCATTACATTTCAAATATAATCCAATTAGAAAATGAAGGTTGGGAAGTCCGTGATTGTATTAAAATACAATTTCAAAATGAGTCATTACAGGCGGGTTTATTGAGAAAGCCATTCAAAGGAACAGTAGCAAATAATATCATTAAGAATGGGTGCGGAGGAATCAACATAGATATTTGCAGAATATCGCACAATGACCCAATGATTATCCGTAAAGACTTTGATAGTAATTCGGGCGATATTTTTACAAGAGCGAAAGGAAATGAAGCGGGTCCGAGTTCTAAAGGTCGTTTTCCTTCTAATTTGCTTTTAGAATGCACTTGTGAAGAAGTAATCAAAGGTAAAAATCACGGAGTAGTAATCAATAACAAAAATTCCGAAAACATAAATGATACTATTTACAAATTAGGTCATTCAAAAGGAGAGCAAGAAGCACCGAGAATGTATAAAGACGAAGGAAACACACATACGGATGAAAATTGTCCTTGTTATCAATTAGATTTACAAAGTGGAGATAGGTCGGACACACGGATTGGAAATCCCAAAAACCCTGCAAAATCAAGTAGTAATAAATTATTTGGAGGTGTTCAACAAAAAGTGCCTACAAAAAGCCATTGTTTTAGAGATGTGGGTGGTGCAAGTCGTTATTTTTACGCATTCGGAGATGAAGAGGAATTGAAGAATTACTTGATTTCTATGATTAACTGCGATAATGTTTAAGTATGAGTAGTCCATCGGACAAATTATGTGGCTATTCAAGAAGCGACCCAAAATCCTGAAAAAGCGTGAGCCAAAACCGCTACAAAAAGTTATGACTGAAGCATGGCTTGTTGATGAAAGTTATGTCATTACAGGTTTGCCTTATGCAGAAGCCGTTAAACACGGTTGTTGCGGTCAAGGAAAAATCCGAGCCGATTATGCTACTTTGAAGAAGGTTTTTGGGAAGCCATCTATTGATAATGGAAATGGGGATGGTAAAATCCGCAAGGAATGGATTATCAGCATTGATGGGGTCGTTTGCACTATCTATGATTGGAAGCAGGGCAAACAATATAGGGGGTATCGCCCCTTGAAAGATGCTGAATGGTCTGTTGGCGGTTCACACCCGATTTCCCGAAGGCTTGTTCAAGGAGTCATTGACGCATACATGATTGAAAAGGGTTTGATTTGAAATGGTTGTAAAAGACGGTCAAAAGTGGCGAAGAGTCAATTCTCGGAGAATTAGGGGTCAATGGTATTCACTTGAAGGTGATGAAGAATTGAACAATATGCCCGACATTTTCGTTACAATTGATGGGAAAGTGCCAAAAAACATTTCGGGCGAAGGTGATGATGTATTCAGTCTTTATCCTGTTCGTCATTACGGAAGGTATCGCTATTCGGGAATGACTTATTATGATTACAATAATTCCTATGGTTATTACTATGCAGTAAAAGAATACACTTATTGGGATGGTGTTTTGCATTCTCGCACACAGTATTTCTACAATGATAACGCTATTAAGTGGCTTGAAACGGTTCTGCATAGCATGGCTGAAAACCTAAAAGAACATTTGAATGGTGTGAGGGATGAAGACCTAAATGAACCTTATCATGGTTATCCGTTCTTTGTTCCTAACGATGAGCGATTCGTTAAGGCTCGTTATACATTTAAGAAGCCTAAGAATGCTTAAATATAACTAATGGTTGGGTGAAATCATGGCGAAAATCTGCTACATTTTGAGAGGGCTTCCCGGAACGGGTAAATCCACACTTGCTAAGAAACTCAATGATATGGGGGCTATCTTTTCAACAGACGACCTTTTCATGGTTGATGGAGAGTATCAATTTGACCCCTCTAAACTCGGTGAATATCATGCCGAAAACCTCCGATTAGCAACCGCTTTCATGGAACGATTTGCCCCACATACTACCCCTGCAATTTGCGTCATTGATAATACCAATACCCAACATTGGGAGTATGAAGGCTATGTGGAAGCGGCGAAAGAAAACGGATTCATGGTTCAAGTCATCAGCGTTGATTGGAAGGAAGAGGACATTCCTCTTTATGCCGAGCGTAATTCTCATGGTGTTCCCGAAGATGCAATCCGCAGAATGGCTGAAAGGTGGGAATACTGATTGAACATAGATTCACTTCTTGAAGCGACTAAGGAAAAGCAATTAGAGAGCAATTGCCGAGTCCCTATGGTTGCATTTTTGTTGCGAAATGGTAAGCCTATTGCATACGGAGTCAATAAGAAAGGTTATCGTGGTTCATCTATTCATGCTGAAATGGATTGTTTGAAGAAAGTCCGATTTCAAAAGCGGAGAGCGAAAGGGACAACGGTATTTATTGCACGATACCGTAAAGACGGCAGAACAGGAAACGCAAAACCATGCAGTAATTGTCTTGAAGTCTTGAAGTCAATGGGTGTAAAGAATGTAGCATGGACTACGCTAAAACAAACCGTTGAAATTGCTCGCATAGAAGACATTCACACGGAATATTTGACCCGCCCATGTGCATTACACGGTGCAGAAGCGCAAACAGGTTTGGATTCTTTCAATGAAATAGGAAGTTAAGTTATAAATACTCCTTTTGAGAATATAGAATTGTGATTATCAACGGTGATGTATTAACCGAATTGGCTAAATTGCCCGATGAATCGGTAGATGTAGTGATAACAAGTCCACCTTACAATTTGAGAAATTCAACAGGTAATGGAATACTCTATTCTAATGGCGGGAAGTGGGAGAATAGCAAATTGACGGAAGGTTATGAGAATTATAAGGATAATTTGCCTATTACCGAATATAATGATTGGATGAGGGAAGTCTTAACTCAATTATTTAGGGTCTTGAAACCAACAGGTGCTATTTTCTTCAATCACAAATTCCGTGTTCAAGGTGGATTGATGCAAGGACACCCGTTTTTAGAAGGATTTAATGTTCGTCAAATGATTATTTGGGCGAGGTCGGGTGGATTCAATTTCAATCCCACTTATTTCTTACCTACTTATGAAGTCATTTATTTGATGCCGAAAACGGCTAAAGGAAAAGAAGCATTTAGACTCAAAAAGAATGCAAATAAGAAGGGTGATATTTGGAGAATCCATCAAGAAACAAAAAATCCGCACCCTGCACCATTTCCTTTGAAATTAGTAGACAACATTTTGGAATCGTGTGAAGGCAAATTGGTTCTTGACCCCTTCGGTGGTTCGGGGACTGTCGGTGTTTCCGCAAAGAAACATGGTTGGGATTACATACTTATAGATAATTCGCCCGAATATTGTGAAATGGCTAAAAAAAGAATAGAAGAGGCATGATATTATGAAATGGTTGATTGAAGTTTTAGATGAAGAAGGTAATTGGAACAAGTTTAATTTTTTTCAAGGTGAGAAACATGAAATCGTTCAAAAAATGGCTAACATATTACCCAAGACTCGTTATTTAGGTATCAAGTGTTCGGTGGTTTAGATGGAAGAATATGATGTAATTATTGTAGGTGCGGGACCCGCAGGTTCTTCATCGGCTTATTTTAATGCGAAAGAAGGTAAAAAGGTATTGCTTCTTGACAAGGTATCATTTCCGAGAGATAAAATATGTGGTGATGGTGTAACGGGTAAGTCATTGACTATTTTAGATGAAATGGGCTTAGGTGATGAGATAAATGGAATTAAAGAAATATCCTCAACAGGGGTCTTAATTGTTGCACCTAATAAAAAAGAATTGCGGATTGATATTGCCACGCCCGACGACCCTTTTTCGGCTTTTTCAATTGAGAGAGAGATTTTTGACAATATAATTTTTCAAAAAGCGAGAGGAATGATTCAATCCAATGGTGGCACTTTCAAACAAGAAAAGGTCTTGAAACCAATTATTGAAGATGGTATTATGGTGGGTGTTCAAACCAAAGAAAATCACTACAAAGCAAAATTAGTTATTGGTGCAGGTGGTTATAATTGTCCGATTTCAAGAACGGTTTTGAATCATAATGAAACACCGAAACAAGAAAGAAAACATTATTCGTCTGCCATTAGAGAGTATTGGTATGACATTGAAGGCAATAGTGGAGATTTTGAAATACATTTCATTGACGGTATTTTACCGGGTTATTTTTGGATATTTCCGATTTCCGAAAACCGATTTAACATTGGAGTAGGTATGCTACTTGATGATATGGATAATCAATCCGTTAAATTGAAAGAAATGTTGTCCTACATAGTTAATGAATCTTATTTGAGTAAAAGGTTCAAAAACGCCAAAAAAGAAGAGAAAACCTTGAAAGGATGGCTACTTCCGTTGGGTTCACCAAGAGGAAAGGGATTACACCCAAGAAAAAATTACATGAACGGTTGTATTTTGATTGGAGATGCCGCAAGTCTAATTGACCCATTTACAGGAGAGGGTATTGGAAATGCTTTGACTTCGGGAAAATTAACGGCTAATTATGAAATTATTGATGATAATACAGGTGTTGAATATCAAAATGAGTTATGGTCTTTAATTGGTGAAGAATTGCATAATTCACACCGATTACAAAAAATGTTGAAGAAAAAATGGTTGGTAAATTGGTTTATCAATAAAGCGAACAAAAAGCCCAAATTACAGATTTTGCTTACGGATATGTTGCATAATAAAGAAACACAAGACAAATTCAATTCAAAATGGTTTTTGCTAAAGTCTTTGTTATTTTGAGAAATGCAGATAATTTTCAAGTGTAGCAAAGTATAATTAGGTGTTTGTATTCATCTCAATACATGAATAACTTCATCACCAACCGCAATCCGAGAATTTGTGGTAGGGAACATTCGGACCGCCATGTAATCAAAATGATTTTGGAATCCGCCCAACAATTATCAACGGCATTAAGAGTCAATGGTTATAATGGTGATTGGGTCTATAAGGCTACTCATAAAAATCACCCCTGCACGAAATGGGTTGCAGAAAATATTGAAAATTTCAATTGGGTTTTGACGCTTGGATTTGCATATTGTGAAGAATACACACACCGAACAGGAAAGCACCACAAATCCGAAAACATTCTCATTCGTTGTGATATTCTTTGTGATAAATTTATTCCGAGAGGTGAATTAACTGTTCCTCCTAAAGCCATGCCCGATGAATACAAAATCGGTGGTGATAATTGGGATGATGTAGTAGCCTCATATAGAAATTATTACATCAAAGGAAAGACTTATATGAATAAAGGCAAAGGTCCACAATGGAAATATAAACCCGAAAGGTGTCCTCAATGGTTCAAAGATGGAAAGGAAAATGCGTTATTTGTTTGACAAATGTTGCTGATTCACGGCACATTGAATGGAATGACCGCAAAGGTTTGATTTGTAGTGAATGTAATGAAAAAACATGGGATTGTCCCGATTGTAAGCGTTATTTCTATACGGGCGAGAATAAGGGCTACAAACCACGACACAATGTAGCCAAAGGAAAGCGACAAAAAGAATGTCATGGTTGGAAATCGGAAACCCGAAGAAATTTTGAAAGGAAGTATCATTGGTATGACAGTAGTTATTAGATAGTAAGGCTACAAATAACAATTTATGGATGTTGCTTTGAAAGGTTTTTTACAGGGTAGCATTCCTGTTGTAGTCTTTGTTGGTGGGGCGCACCATTTTACTAAAAAATTAAAGACTTCTAAACCTGTTCTTTATTACGGTTCGCTTTTAGCAGGTTTGGGATTGGCTTATGCGGTTGTTGAAGGCAAAATCAAAGCACCCTTTATGAATGCGGAAGACGATGATTTGTATTATTGTAGCAAGTGTGATGAGGGTTTTTCTTCAATCAACCCAACAGATGAAGGGCAATTTTGTGATTCATGTTTGCCTTCTTCCGCAACACTACATGATGAAATGGAAAGAATCACAATGGATGCTGAAACCTTTGAAAATTGCGAGGTATGCTATGCTACGGTTGATAAAGGCACATTAAATGATGTTCAAGCAGGGCGGATTTGTGATGAATGCCATCAAATGAATAAATATGCAGGTGGAACAGGCAGACAAAATAACCCTCCATTTAGTGCTGAAACCTTTGAAAACAATCATACGATTGAAGTTTCTAAAGGTGATTTGTATGCCGTGAGGCCGAAGATTAGAAAGTGGATTCGTGCTATGCAAGAGAAAGGATTTTCATACATCATCCGAAAAGACCAAACACCGGGTTTAGAAGCGTATGTTGATAGTCCCTCCGAATTCTTAGTCTATGAAATCGGAAACATTGACGATATTACAGATTGGGTAGAAGCCGATTCAATGGATTACGGCGAATATAATGACGAAATGAAACTTTACATTAGCACAAAGCATAATGAAATTTACACAAGCAGATACGGTGAAAAAAACCGTCATGCTTCCCGTAGTGTAATCTATTTCCCTGCAAAGGGAATCGGATTGG
>Ga0255778_10000941_pt1 | contig 26305 bp, 20 predicted proteins | sample 071ome_31_FD_179976 | JGI IMG/M metagenome (GOLD analysis project Ga0255778, IMG submission 179976) | Coastal salt marsh microbial communities from the Groves Creek Marsh, Skidaway Island, Georgia - 071405CT metaG (version 2) | ecosystem: Environmental > Aquatic > Marine > Intertidal zone >...
TAAGCTTGAGGGGCTTAAGCTCGCGGGGCTTCTTCTGGTCGGGACGCTCCTGGGCCTCGCGGGCATCGATTTGATCCTGCCCGCCGTGCCCACCCTGCCCCAGGCCCTTGGGGGATCGCTCACCCAGGCCCAGGGAGTGCTAGCTGCCTATTCCTTCGGCACGGGCGCCGGGCTGATCCTTTTCGGTGCCCTCGGCGCCCGATGGCCAGCGCGGTCGCTCTTGCCCGGGGCCCTTGGGCTCTACGGGCTCAGCGCCCTCGCCGCCGCCGCGGCCCCCTCCCTGGACGCCCTCATTGCCCTGCGCTTTATCCAGGGGCTCCTCGGCGCCTGCCCCGCCGTGCTCGCGCCGGGGATTCTTCGGGCCCTCTTTCCCCCAGACCGTGCCCTCCGCGCCATTGCGGCGCTCGGTAGCGCGGAGGCGCTGGCCCCGGCTCTGGCGCCGGTTTTCGGCGCCATGCTCCTCACCGTCGGGGACTGGCGCTTGCCCTTTTGGGTGCTCGGAGCCCTGGCCCTCGGCGCCGCGGGGCTCCTTCACCAAGCGGGATCTCGCTTCCCCGCCCTACCCATGGGGGAGGCGACCCTCCCCTACGGGACCCTACTCCAGGCCCGCCCCTTCCCCGCCCTGGCCCTGGCCTACGCCTGCGCCCTGGCAAGCCTTCTGGTCTATGTCTTCGCCATGCCTACGCTTCTCACCCAGAGCCTGGGCGGCTCGCTCAAGCATTTCATTGCCATGCAAATCACGGGGATTCTGACCTTCATGGTGGCCGCCAACAGCGCCAGCACCCTAGCCCAGCGCTTCGGGGCGCGCCGGGTTAGTGCCTTCGGGGGATTCCTCAGCACCCTTGCCCTCGGCGCCCTGCTGGCCTACGCCGCCGCCGGCGGGGGCGCGCTGCTGCCCTACCTAGTGCTCTTCGTTCCCGTGAACCTCGGGCTGGGTTTTCGCGGGCCCCTCGCCTTTATGGCGGCCCTCGACGCCGCCGGGGGCAACGACTCCCGAGCCTCAGCCCTCATGCTCCTTACGGTGATGCTTTTGACGGGGCTGGGCACGCTCATGGCGGCGCCCACCTTGGATGACGGCCCCCGGGGGCTCACCCTCACGGCTTTCCTTCTGGCTACCCTTGGGCTTGTCGCCGGGCGCCGGGGAGCGGAGGCCAGACCCTAGGCCGCCGGCGGCTCAAGCACCGGCTGGGGCGCCGTCCGGGCTGCCACCCAGCGCGAATAGTGCGACAGCAGATCGTCGATGAGGGCGTGGCGATCGACCCCCATGACGTCATAGCGCTCGCTGGTGGTGCTACACCAGGCCTCCGCATACCAGTGACGCCGCGCCGCCTCCTTCTGCGGCTCGAGCACGGTGAAGGTCATGGTGCGATAGCTGCGCAGCTGGACCCCATAAGCGAAGAGCACCAGGGGCTCTTCCCCGGACGCATCGATCACTTCCACGGCCAAGGCCTCTCCCTGATCCCGGAGCTCTGCGTGCACATCGAGCGCTCGAAGCTCAAGGACAACGCTTTCAAAGGCCGGGCAGGCCGTATCCCGGAGGAAGGCTTCCGCCGTACGGCGATCGTGATGCCGTACGAGCTGCTTCAACCGGCGCCGCCAGTCCACGGCGACCGTCGCCACGGGCAGGGGCGGCCCCTCATAGCGGGCCTGGGCCTGGGCTTCTCGGCTCAGGGCCGTGTAAAGACCAAAGCCCACGGCTAAAAGCACCACGGCCAGAGGCAGGCCGCTGGTGAGGGCCGCCGTTTGCAACGCCCCCAGCCCCCCCGCGAGCAACAGCACGGCGGCGATCAGCCCCTGAGTCAAGGCCCAAAAGATGCGCTGCCAAACCGGAGGATTCTCGACCCCGCCGGAGGCCAGCATATCCACCACGAGGGAGCCGGAATCGGAGGAGGTCACGAAGAACGTCACGATCAGGATGAGGGACAGCACGGACAGGAAGAAGCCAAAGGGCAGCCGTTCCAGCAGGCCAAAGAGCGCAAGGGGCATGTTGTTTTGCGCCAGCACCAGCACCCCGTCCTGGGCCTCCACGAGTACGGCATGGATGGCGCTATCGCCAAAAACGGTCATCCAGAAAAAGATAAAGAGGGACGGGGCCAGGAGCACGCCCACCACGAACTCCCGAATGGTCCGGCCCCGGGAAATACGCGCGATGAACATCCCCACGAAGGGCGCCCAGGCCATCCACCAGGCCCAGTAGAAGAGGGTCCAGCCCCCCAGCCATTCGTTAGGCTGGTAGGCAAACTGGCGGAAGGTGAGGGCCACCAGTTCGGACGCGTAGACCCCCACGTTTTGCAGAAAGGCCGAAAGGAGAAAGACCGTCGGGCCCAGGGCGAAAACCACCATCAAAAGAGCGACGGCCAGCACCATGTTGAGTTCGGAGAGCCGCTTAATGCCCGCATCGAGCCCGGCCACCACGGAGGCCGTAGCCATGAGCGTGATGGCCGCGATAAGGCTGACCTGAACCCAGGCCACCTCGGGCACGCCGAACAGGTAGTTCAGCCCCGCATTCACCTGCAGCACCCCAAGGCCCAGGGACGTCGCGACCCCAAAGACCGTGCCGATCACCGCGGCGATGTCCACGGCATTGCCAATGGGTCCGTGGATGCGCTCCCCCAGCAGAGGATAGAGCGCACTGCGCAGGGTTAGAGGAAGGTGGTGACGGTAGGCAAAGTAGGCCAGGGCCAAGCCGATAAGCGCGTAAACGGCCCAGCCGTGGACTCCCCAATGGAGGAAGGTGGCATTCATGGCAAAGCGAGCCGCCTCCGGCGTTTGGCCGTCGATCCCTTCCGCCGGGGGCGCAGCAAAATGCAGCAGCGGCTCCGCGACCCCGAAAAAGAGCAAACCAATGCCAATGCCTGCGCTAAACAGCATCGCAAACCAGGAAAGACGGCTATATTCCGGCTCCGAGTCATCGGGGCCTAGGCGCACAGCGCCGAAACGGGAAAAGGCCAGGTAGAGCACGAAGAGGAGAAACACCGCGATGCACAGCATGTAGAACCAGCCGAAGGTATGGACGATCCACCCCTGAATAGCGCTGAACACCTCCGCCGCGAAGGTCGGCACCAAGGCCCCAAAGGCCGACACGGCCACGATGAGGCACGCCGACACCCCGAACACCACGGGGTGCACCACCACCTTGGGCGTTTCTTCGCCCTCCCCCGCCTGGGGGCTGTCCGCCATTACTCTGCTCCCGCCTGGTAGACGACCTTGCCGCCCACCATGGTCAGCCACACCTTTGCGTCCAGGAGGGCCTTGGGATTCTCCTGCCCCACCTGCACTAGGTTCCGGTCCCATACCACCAGATCAGCCAAGCGCCCCGGGGTTAGCCGGCCCTTCTCCGCTTCCTCGAAAGCGGCCCAGGCCGGGTTGTAGGTGTAGGCCTCAATGGCCTCCTCTATGGTCAGGCGCTGCTCTGGGAACCACCCGGCCTCCGGCATGCCCTTTAAGGTCTGCCGGGTCACGGCGGCGTAAAGCCCATAAATAGGGCTGAGGTAGTAGCGCGCGGCGTTCGTCCCGGGGGCGTCGCTACCAAAAACCAGCACGGCGCCGCTGTTTTTCAGATCCCGGAATGCGTAGGCGCCAATGGACCGAACGGGGCCGATGCGCTCCTCCATCCACCGCATGTCGTCGGAGACGTGGTAAGGGTTCACTTCGGCCACCAAATTCAATTCCCCGAACCGTGGCATATCCTCGGGGCGCACCACCTGGGCATGAATGACACGCCAGCGATGGTCCGAGTCCACGAGGTTATGGCGCGTGAGCACGCGCTCATAGATATCGAGAAGGATGCGATTACCCAGGGTGCCAATGGCGTGGATGTGCGGCGGGACCCCCGTCGGCAGCCACTGCTCCAGGAGCCGCTCCATGTTCCCCGGGGGGGCCTGGGTGTAGTGGTCATCGGGCGTCAGGGAGAAGGCAATGCCCTCCTCCGCTTCCGGGAGCATGGGGGTGCGCAGCTGGCCCCGGTTCCCCGGGGCGTGGTCGTAATCCGTAAAGAACATGGCGCTCGAATTCCCCATGATCCCGTCGACCCAGCCCTTAAAGCCCACAAGACGCAGCCAGTCATCGCCGAAGCCGCGGCTTAGGCCCAGCGCATTCACGGGCTCCCCCTGGAAGATATTGGGGCGAATATTGATCCGCGCCGTGAGCTCGCCGCCGCGCTTTAAGTGCTGGTAGGCCTGCACCTGTTCGGCGCTGGATAGATCCTGAATGGTGGTCACCCCGCCCCGGCGCGCGGCGTCGAGCACGGCGCGCACTTCCACGAGGCGCTGGGGGAAGGGCTTATCCGGGATGGCCGCCTGCACCAGGCGTACCGCCGCCCCCCGGAGCACGCCGGTGGCGCGGCCAGCGCCATCCCGTTCAATGACGCCCCCCGGGGGGTTCTCCGTGGCGTCGTCGATGCCCGCCGCCGCCAAGGCCAAGCTATTGGCCAAAAAGGCGCTGCGATCAAACTTCGACAGAAGCACGGGGTGGGCCGGGGAGACGGCGTCGATCATGGCGCGGTGCGGGGTAAAGGGTTGGGCCTTTTTCGCCGCCGCCGTGCCAGGGCCGGCCCCCTCATCGCCCTGGGCCCACTGCTCGTAGGCGCCCCAGTCCCCGCGCAAAATCCAGCTGCCCTCCGGGAGGCGCTGCGCGGCAGCGCCTACCCGTTCGCGAAGGCAGGCTTCTGCGTGGCAATCCAGCAGATTCACCCCCACCAGCAAGGCCCCCGTGCTATCGACATGCACGTGCCCATCGTTAAATCCCGGGGTCAGAAAGGCCCCCTGTAGATCTTCCACGAGAGTTTCCGGCCCGATCCACGGTTCTACCGCGGCGTCATCGCCCACGGCGACGATCCGCGACCCCGCCACGGCCAAGGCCTGGGCCCAGGGCTGGGCCGGATCCACGGTGTAGATCTGAGCGTTCCGAAACACCGTATCGGCGTATTGGGCGGCACCCGCGGGGCCGGCGATCAGCATCAAAAGCAGGCCCAGAGGCCCCAAGCACTGCCAAATTTCCCGACGTTTCATAGGCGTCTCTCCCCCGATGACGCGGAAACTCTACGGGGCGAGGGACGAAGGGTCCAGCCAGCGGTGCCCCCCGGCGCCATCGAGAGCGAGCCAGAGGTCAGCCTCGGGAAAACGCTCCGGCGCGTGGGAGACCACAATGCGCGTCATGGACCAAGCGTTAATGCGTCGAGCAAGGGTGCGGGCACCAGCCTCGTCGAGCCCCGCCGTGACCTCATCAAGAATGAGCAAATCCGGTTCGCGGTAAAGCGCCCTTGCCAGCAAAAGCCGCTGCCGCTGGCCCCGGGAGAGCCCCTCCCCCTCCGGGCCGAGGCAGGTATCGAGCCCCAGGGGGCATTGGCGGAGCCAGGCTCGGAGCCCAACCATGGCCATGACGCGATGGAGCGCGGCGTCCTCCGGGTCCGGGTCGAAGTAGGCAATATTGTCCCGCAAGGTGGCGGCAAACAGCGCGTCCCGCTGCAGCACGGCCCCGAGGCGACGACGCGTGGGGGCGAGGGCCGCCGTAGGCGCCCCGGCAGCCCAGAGCGCCGCCTCGTCATAGGTGAGCGTTCCGGTCTGCGGAGGGGACAGGCCGGCGAGGAGCGCAAGAAGGGAACTCTTCCCCGCTCCCGAGGGGCCCGTAATCAGCAGCATGCCCCCGGCGGGAAGGGCAAAGCTCACCGGCGCCAGCTGCCAACCGGGGCGGGGAAAGGGCGCGAGACCCTCCGCGGCCAGCGCCAGCGGGGAAAAGCGGCGAAGACCGAGGGCTAGCCCTCCGCCCTCCACGGGATCGGCGAGCGCATCGGCCAGGCGCTGGGCATGGAGCGGCAGCAAAAAGGCCTGCCCCAGGCCATCGAAGAGCGCCATCATGCGACCCAAAAAATGGCTCTTAAAGCTAATGAAGGCGTAAAACATTCCCAGGGTAAGGGTGCCCCCCAGCACGGCCTTGGCCCCCAGAAAGACGAGAAGCCCCTGCTCCACTCCAAAGATCAGGCTTTCCAGGGCCCCCAGGCCAAGGCCCGTACGCCCTTCCTTCCACCGCGCCTCCGCGCCCTCGGCGCTCGCCTCGGCAATGCGGTTGATGAGCTGAGGCACCACCCCATGGAGCTTGGCCGCCCGAAGGCCGGCGAAGGTCCCAAGGAAGCGGGCCTCCATTTCCACCCCCGTGAGCAGGCTAGCCTCCGCCTGACGCCGGAGCCGGGGGCGCAGGGCCAGGAGCACGCCGCCGTAGAGGCCGAGGGCGACTACGGTGACCGCTGTGAGCGCCGGGGCATAGGCCAGCATCAGGGCCAGGGTCGAAAGGGCCATGAAGGCATCGAGCACTGCCAGCACCACCCCCTGGGTGAGGGCCTCCCGGAGGGGCCCAAGCGCCCCGAGACGCGCCCCCAGATCCGCTGCATCGCGATGCTCAAAGAAGGCCAGGGGCTGATGGAACACCCGGCTCAGAAACGCCGTCCCCAGGCGATGGCCCAGCCGTTCCCCGAGGCGCAGCATCCAATCGCCCCGGAGCGTGGTCAGCAACGCCCGCAGCCCCACGAGGAGCAGGAAGGCCAGGAGCAAAATGAGGAGCAGGTCCTCATCCTGCCGAGTGACGGCCTCGTCCACGACGAGCTGAACATAGAGCGGGGAGAGGAGGGCCAGGCCCTGTAGCAGTAGGGTCGCGAAGAACAGCATGAGCAGGGGCCTGGCCAGCTCGGCCCGAAGCATGGGCCAAAGGGGCGCCAGGAGGGGCCGGAGCCGGGCGATCACCCCCGGCGCCGACCCCTGCTTCAGGGGCGCTTCCAGCTCTAGCGAGTAGCCGGTGAAATGCTCCTGAAAGGCCGCATCGGACAGCCAAAGATCGCCCCGGGCCGGATCGAGGATGCGCCAGCGACCGGGGCGGCGCTCCGCGAGCACCACGAAATGGTTGCCATCCCAGTGCAGCAGCGCCGGAGCGGGAAGATCGGCGAGGGCCGCGCCGGACCGATGGCGAGGAATAAAAGCGAGGTCGACCACTGCCCCCAGCTGACGCAGTGCCCGAAGGGACTGGCCTCGCCCGGCGCTCCCGGCCAGGGTGCGAAGGGCGGCGATATCCCCGCCAAAGCCCTGGGCCCGGGCGAGCATGAGCACGCAGCAGAGCCCGCATTCCTGCGGCGCCGCCTGCCCCACCCAGCGAAGCGCCCCCACCTAGGGCCCCACGCTTCGACGGAGGGGTTCGAGCAGGCGCCCGAGCGCACTTTGTGGCTCAAGCTTCAGTACGCCCTGCACCGCCATGCCGACTTCCAGGGGCGGCAGGGCCTGCCCCGGCCCCGGCGCCCCGGGGAGCAGGGTGACGTGCAGGCGCTCGGGCTGCCCCCGGCCATGGGCGAGGCTTCGCTGGCGCACGCGCCCGGGGAGGGTACCGAAGCGGTGAGCGGGAAAACTTTCTAGGGACAGGCGCAGGGCCTGCCCCGGCGCACCAGCGCCGGCGGTGGCCGCCGTCAAGGGGAAGATCGCCTCCAGCGTGCCCGCCCCCGGGGCCAGGGTAGCAAGGAGCGCCCCCGCCTCGAGGCTGTCCCCCGGGGTGCCCGGAAGGGTGAGCAGCCGGCCGCCCTGGGGGGCCCGAAGCACCCAGCGCCGCAGGGCCCGAAGGCGATTCAGCTCGGCTTCAAGGGCCACGAGGCGGCTGGCCAGGGCCTCCCCAGCCTCCGCCTCGGCCTGACGCTGGCGCGTTTCCGTGAGGGCCAGCTGGGCCCCCTCTCGCTGGAGCCCGCGGGCCTCCTGGAGGAGCCGAAGCAGCTGGCTTTCGGCCCCAAAGCGTTGGAGCTGGGCCTGGGCCTTGAGCATCACCGGCAGCTGGAGCGCCGGGGCCGTCCCCGGGCTTAGCACCGGCGCAAGCAGCCCTTCCAGCGTTTCCAGCTGCTGCTGCGCATGCCCCTGGGCCCGAAGGTTCTGGGCCACCGCCTGATCGAGCGCTTCTTGCAGGGCCCGGGAGGCTGCCTGCCTATCCCGACGCCGCGCCGTTTGATCCCGCTGGAGAGCCTCGGCCCGCCACCACTCCAAAAGCAAACGGTCGTGCTCCGCTTCCAGCCGAGCTCGATCAGAGGCATAGACCAGCATCAGGGGGGTGCCGGCGGTCACCCGCGTTCCCGGTGTCGCCAGGAGCGGGCCCAGCACCCCAGCCCGGGGCGCCCGCAGCTGAAGCAAACCGCCCTCCGGTGCAAGCCAGCCCTGGAGGGTTTCGCTCCGGGGGTAGGGCAGGAGCGCCAGGGCGAGCACGAGGGCGAACAGCCCCGCGAGGAAGGCCAGCAGCAAGGGCCAGCGAAGCCGGGGGGCGGGGGGCCAAAGCAGGCCCGGGGGTAGCGGCGGGAGCGAGAAGGGCACCATGGCCCTAGTCTCAGGGAGCCCTAGGGAAAGCCCCCGCCGCGGAAGCGGCGGAGGCCGTGCGCCTTATGGGCTGTTCTTAGGATCCAGGGCGGCGAGGAACGCGCGAATACGCGCCGCATTGGCGCCAAGATCGCTCTGCCCCACGCGGGAGACGGAACGCACGTCCACCTGGGCTTGCCGAGGCCCCAGGGCTCGGATGCGAATCACCACGTCGTCGATGAAGCCGTAAAGGGCCGTTTGATCATAGGCTTCGATGAGCCCGGCGGCGGGATCGGAGGCCACAAGAGTCCAGCCCTGGGTAGCCACCACGGCCTCGGCCCGGGAGAAGACCGCTGCGGGATCCGCGTCGATCACCAGGGGCTTCAGGTCGGCATAGTGCTCCGCCATGAGCGGGGCGAGGGTTTCCCGGTCGTAGTCGAGGCCGTTGGGCGCCGAGGCGCGCAGGGGCACCACGGCAACGAAGGCCGGGGGCTCGACCGTATCGGTGCTGATGTCATGGATGGCCGGAAGGCTCTGATACAGGGCGAACTGCCCCCCCATTTGCAGCAGTACGGCCAGGCTCAAAGCGCTCCCCACGAGGACATGGAGGCGATCGGCGGGGCGTCCTCCTCGGAGCCACAGCACGAAACCGAAGAGCCCAAAGAGGAAGGCCAGAAAGGCCAACACGGACGCCATCGCCGGAAGCATCAGCACCGCCCCCTGCACGCCCGCGAGGCCCAGGCGGTACGCCAAGGGCGCAAGCGCCAATAGAACGGCCGCAAAAAGGGCCCCCACCAGGGAAAAGCGCGCCCACCAGGACGGTTGAAGATGATCTGTCATTGCCTTGCTCTCTTCCTCTAAACGGAGCCCGTGAGCCGAAGGGCTAGCCCTTCGGGGTAAAGCGATTGACCGGCGCGCCGGCGGTAACAGCCCCCGCCGCGCCCAGGAAATCCTCCTCGGTCATGGCAGTCAAAAGCGCCGGATCCTGCGGCACGTGCGCACAGAAACGCGCGCCATCCTCCAGGCGGCCCACCACAATGCCCACCTCCGGCGTGCCTTCCCGGCCGAAGGTGACCGTGTAGGTCTCCACCGTGGCAGCCCCCTCCGGCGCGGCCTCCACCCGAGGGTGGGCCGTGGCCTCGATGCGGCCCTGATAGCTCGCCGGATCTTTCCGCACCCAGGGCACGTCTCCCCGCGCCGGCGCCGGCGGCTCGGTGCTGTAGATCCCCGCGGAGTGCTTAGTCAGGTAGCCGCCGTTGGCCGTCACCAGGCCGTAGGTGCCTGGCGCGGCGCGCAGGGTGTCGGCCATGGAGGCAATGGAGTTCATCACGTAGTTATTTCCCGCCCCGCCGTGGAAGGGTAGCCCCCCGGTAATGGTGAGGGGGCGGGGATCATCCTTGGCAATGCCGAACTCATCCCGGGCGATTTGCACTGCGCTCGGGAAGCAGGAGTAGATGTCGATGTGATCGATACCGGAGGCGTCGCGCCCAGCCATGGCGTAGGTTTCCTCCGCGAGGGTCCGGATCCCCACGGAGCTGTGGTAATTCTCCCGGTCGAGCACGTACCACAGCTCGCTCGTATCGGCGCAGCCGTGAAGATAAAGCCAGCGGTCCTCGGGAATGCCCAGGGCCCGGGCCTTGCCGACGGAGGTCATGAGAAGGGAGGCGGCCTGGTTAATCTGGTTCATGGCATTCATGAACTTGGTGTAGGGCCAGCCCACGTAGCGGTTGCTCGGGGTAGCCGTAGCGATTTCCTCGGCGGAGCGCGCCACGGGAAACCAAGCGTGGGGATGCTTGGCGGCCACCTCGGAGAAGCGGGAAAAGAGCGCCCCCATGACCTGTTGATGCTCAGCAATGCTGTGCCCGTAATGGCCGCGCAGGGCATTCTCGTAAAGGGGATAGGCCGTGGCGGGAATCATCAGGCCGTGGGCATCCTCGATGTCGTTGGACATCTTCTTCTCGTCGACGAGATAGGCCGGCTTTCGGTCCGAGGGCTCTTCCCAGGGCGGCGTGACCCCCGCCTTCAGCAGCTTGCGCCCGTTATCAATGGCTTCCGCGCCGGAAAAAAGGGCCAGTTCGCAGCGCCCCTCGGCGATGGCCTCGGCAAAGCGATTCACGAGGTATTGAGGACCATTACCGCCGTTGGGCATGAGCCACTGGGCAGCATTGCTAGCGCCAAGGCGCTTAGCCAGGGCCTCCGGGGAGTTCGGCGTGGATTCCCGGAAGCTGCGCACCACCACCAGCGTATCCACCTGTTCCAGGACGGCCTTGCTGAGATGCGCATCGGCCAGCGCCGCTTCCGTCGCCTGCACCATCAGGTCCACGGGGGACGATAGCCCTTCCAGGCCCGATGTCTTTTCCGTGATTTGGCCCACGCCCACCAAGATGGGCATCCGATCCCTTGCGCTGCTGCTCATTTCCCGCTCCCCTTTTTCCTAATCCTGCGTCTTACTTTAAGCGATAGCGAATGGGCAGGCTCTTCAGCCCCCCCACGAAGGCCGCCTGGGCATACTGGGGCGTGCCGTCAAGCTCGATGTGCTCCACCCGCTCCAGCAGCGCCCGATACAGCGCTTCCATTTCCATGCGCGCCAAATGCTGCCCGAGGCACACGTGCGCGCCGTAGCCGAAGGCGAGGTTCCGGGCCGCGGGGCGCTCCACGCGAAACTCGAAGGGCGCCTCAAAAACCTCCTCGTCCCGGTTGGCCGAGGGGTACCACAGAATCACCGACTCCCCGGCCTTGATGACCTTATCCCGAAGCGGCGTATCCACCGTGGCTGTGCGCATGAAGTGACGCACCGGGGACACCCAGCGAATCATCTCGTCTACCGCGCCCGCAAGGTGGCGATCGGGATCGGCGCGAAGCTTATCGAACTCCCCGGGGTTTTCGAGCAGGGCCAGAAGCCCGCCGGCGGTGGAGCTGCTCGTGGTGTCGTGCCCCGCCGTGGCCACGATGATGTAGTACCCCGCCGCCTCAAGATCGCCGATGGGCGCTCCGTCGATTTGAGCATTCGCAATGATCGAGGCCACGTCATCCCGGGGATTCTTCCGCCGATCCTCCGAGATGCCCTTAAAGTAGGCCTCAAAATCCTCCACCACCTGCCCAATGGACATGAGATCGAAGGAGCGCTGCACGTCCGGGTCCGTGGAACCGAACAGCTCCTGGGTGAGCTTCAGCATGATCGGCTCGTCTTCCTCGGGGACCCCGAGAATGGACATGACCACGCGCAGGGGATACCAAACAGCGAGATCCTTCACAAAGTCGCAGCGCCCCCCAAACTCTGCGAGCCGGGAAACATACTGATCAGCCAGCGCATCCACCGTGGCCTTCATGCTCTGGAGGCGCTGGCGCGTAAACCAAGCCGCGGTGAGCATGCGGTACTTCATGTGGTCCGGGTCGTCCATCTGCACCAGGGAACGCACGAGGTGCTTGCGCCCCGTCAGGGCAGCGATGGCCTCCGTGACCATGATGGGCGCGAGGGTGGGCCGGGGATCATTGATGAAGCCCTGCTTATCCCGCTCGATGGCCATCACGTCGGCGTGCTTGGTGATGGCATAGAAGGGCTCGTACCCCTCCGGCGTCATGTGACGCACCGGGTCGTTCGCCCGGAGCCACGTCAGGTAAGCGTGGATGCGCGCTTCGTCTGCCCAGGTCACCGGGTCGATGAGCGCCTGATCCAGCGCAGCGCCTTCGGGGATCGTGATCATGCGGGTTTCCTCCTTTATCCGTCGCCCATCATAGCCTTCCTTCCCCCCAAGGCTCCCCCTTGGGAATCGCCAACTTCATATTTTTTAACGCCTTGCCCTCTTCTCTGGACCTCGCCGGTGCGCATACTGGGGGCCACTAGCCTGTCTAGGGTAAACCCCTGGACATCCTGCGGACGCCGGTCACAATGCGCCCTTCTTCCCGTCGCCCTCGCGACGCTTGGCGCATGAGGAATCCTATGACGCCCTGGTCTTCCCGTTTCCTCGCGAGCCTTCTGGCCCTGAGCTTCTTTCTGACGGCCTGCGGGGGCGACGACCCCAGCGCCCGGCAAGGGCGACGGGGCGGGCCCATCCCCGTGGTCGCGGAACCGGTCACCCTAGAGGCGGAGCGGCTCCGCCTCGAAGCCGTGGGGACCTCCCAGGCCCGGCGCTCCGTAGAGCTCTTTGCTGAGACCACCGGGGACGTGGCCAGGGTCTCCTTCTCTCCCGGGGACCTCGTCGAAGAAGGGGAGATCCTGGTGGCGCTGGAGGCGGAGGATGAACAGCTGGCCCTCGCCCTGGCCGAGGTGCAGGTGGCAGACGCCGAGCAGCTGCTCGAGCGCTACCGCCGCGCCAACGAGCGCGGGGAGCGCACGGTGCCGGAAACCACCGTCGACGCCACGAAGACGGCCCTCGCGGCCGCCCTTATTGCTCGCGATCGGGCCTCCGTGGCCCTCGAGAAGCGCCGGGTGCGGGCGCCCTTCGCAGGCTACGTGGGCTTCTCCGACTTAGACCCTGGCGATCGGGTGGATCTCAGCACCGCCGTCACCACCCTGGATGATCGCGCCACCCTACTCATCAACTTCGAGGTGCCCGAAGCCTATCTCGGCGCCATCGCCGTGGGAGAGGGGATCACGGTGGAAAGCTGGACCGCCCGCCCCCTGCGCGCCGAAGGCACCATCGTCGACCTAGGGGCTCGGGTCGACCCGCTGACCCGGGCCTTTCTCGCCCGAGCCGAGGTGGCCAACCGGGAAGATGCGCTGCGCCCGGGCATGAGCTTCCGCGTTTCCCTGAATCTCACGGGCGCGCGCTGGCCCGCGGTGCCGGAGCTCTCCCTCCAGTGGGGCGCCGATGGCCCCTTCCTCTGGCGCATCACCGACGGCAAGGCCGAGCGCCTCGCCGCCACCATCGTTCAGCGCCAGGCGGAGCAGATTCTGGTGAAGGCAGACCTCACCCCCGGCGATCTCATCGTCACGGAAGGGGTCCAGTCCATGCGCCCCGGCGTGGCCGTGAAGCCCCTCGCCGCCGAAGCCCTGGCCAGCAATGCTCGCGCAGCGCTGAAGGACGAGGGCTAGGTCATGAGTGAAGCGGTGAACGATTTACCGGCCTTGGGGGTTCGGCGACCCTGGCTGGTGGTGGTCCTGAACCTGCTGGTGGTCATCGCCGGTCTGGCGGCCCTGCTGGCGGTGGAGGTGCGAGAGCTCCCGAACGTCGACCGCCCCATCGTCAGCGTTCGCGTGGAGTTCCCCGGCGCCTCCCCGGAAACCATGGACTCGGAAGTGACGAGCCTCGTGGAGGGGGCCGTGGCCCGGGTGTCCGGGGTGCTCGATATCAGCGCCTCCTCGGAGGAGAACAACGCCCGCATTCGCATTGAGTTCCGCCCTGGGGTGGACCTCGACCGGGCCGCCGCGGACGTCCGGGAAGCGGTGAGCCGAGTAACTCGCCAGCTTCCCGACGCCGTGGAGCAGCTCGCGGTCTTCAAGGCCGATGAAGACGCGGAGGAAATCGTCCGCGTGGCCGTCCGCTCAGATCGCTACGACGAAGCCACCCTCACGCGCATCGTCGAAAAGAACATCATCCCCGAGTTCATTGCCCTCGATGGCGTGGCGGACGTGCCCCTCTTTGGCAAGCGCCAGCGGGTGCTTCGCATCATTCTTGACCCCCTGCGCCTCACGGCCTTTGGGCTTACCGTGCCCGAGCTTCTCCCCGTGCTTCAGCAGGTGCCCCTGGACGTCCCCGCGGGGAGCTTTCGCGCTGGGGACCAGGAGCTGATCGTGCGCGCCGACGCTTCGGCCATCACGGAAAGAGATATCGCCAGCACGATCCTTCGCGATGACGTCCGCCTCGGGGACGTCGCCGAAGTCACCTTCGCCCCGGAGGACCCCACCTCCTTCGTGCGCTTAAACGGCGAGCAGGTCATCGGCCTTGGCATCGTGCGTCAGGCCGGCTCGAACACCATCGAAATCGCCAGCGGCATCGATCGCGCCATCGAACGCTTGAACGAACGCTTCGAGGACATCGAGTTCATCAAGATCTCCGACGAATCGACCTTCATCCGCGGCGCGGTTACGGAGGTGGTGAAAAGCCTGCTCCTGGCCGTAGCCGTGGTGATCCTGACCATTCGGGTCTTTTCCGGCTCCCTCGCCTTGACCCTAGTGCCCGCGCTGGCCATTCCCGTGGCCCTCCTGGGCACCCTGGCCTGCCTCTGGGCCCTCGGCTTCTCCATCAACATCCTGACCCTGCTGGCCCTCGTGCTGGCCACGGGTTTGATCGTGGATGACGCCATTGTGGTGCTCGAGAACGTGCAACGGCGCCGCCGCCAGGGCCTTGGTGCCTCGGCCGCCGCGGTGCTCGGCACGCGCCAGGTATTCTTCGCCGTCGTCGCCACCACCGCCGTACTGGTGGCTGTTTTCGTGCCCATCGCCTTCCTACCAGGCACGGCGGGGCGCCTCTTCCGAGAGTTCGGCTTTGTGCTCGCGGTATCCGTGGCCATCTCCTCCTTCGTGGCCCTCTCCCTGGTACCCGCCGCCATGGCGCGCCTGCCCTCCGCCGCACCCACCCCCGGGGCCATCATGACCCGGCTCAATCGCTTCGGGCGCAGCCTCGCGGCCTTCTACGAACGCACTGTCGCCCTCGTCCTACGGGCGCCCTGGGTGCTCTTTAGCGCCTGCCTCCTTGCTGCCGCCGGCGCCGCCCTGCTCTATCCCCAGCTCGATCGGGAGCTCCTCCCCTCGGAGGATCGGGGCCAGCTGAACGTCTTTGCCCGGGGCCCCGACGGTGTGGGTCTGCGCTATGCGGAACGGCAAGCGGACCGCATGGAGTCCGTGCTCCTGCCGCTGCTTGAGAAGGGCGAAGTGGCCCATCTCTACACCGTGGTGGGCCGCTTTGACCCGAACGTGGTGTTTATCAACGCCCCCCTCGTGCCCTGGGAGGAACGAAGCCGCAGCCAGCAGGCCATTGCGAAGGAAATCGCCCCGCCCCTCGGCACGCTCCCGGGCGCCAATGCTCGGGTGTTCTCGAGCAACAGCCTTAACCTCCGCGGCGCCTCCAGCGGTGGGGTCCGGGTGGCCCTCGTGGGCAATGAATACGAAACCATCTACGCCGCCGCGCGGCGCCTCGCGGCGGCCATCGACGACGCCGGCGGCCCCCTGTCCCAGCCACGCATTGGCTACCAGCCCACCCAGCCCCAGCTCTCCGTGCGCATCGACCGGCGGCGCGCCGCGGACCTCGGGGTGAACTTAAATGACCTGGCCCAGACGCTTCGGGCCACGGTGGACGGCTTCCGGGTCACGGATTTAAGCGTGGGTGATGAAGCGATCCCCATCTATCTGGAAGCGGGCGCCGGCGCGATTCAAGACCCCAGCGATCTGGTGAACCTCTATGTCCGCACGGACAGCGGCGGGCGCGTGCCCCTGACGGCCCTCGTGACGCTCGTGGAGGAAGGGGTAGCGGGGCAGCTCGACCGCCAGGCCCAGCGCCGGGCCATTCCCCTCTCCCTCAACGTGGCTCCCGGGGTCCCACTCCAGGGCGCCCTCGATACGCTCCGCGCCCTGGCCGCTGACACCCTCGGGGACGAGGTCACCATGATTACCCTTGGGGAAGCGGCCACCCTCGAGGCCTCAAACCGAGAAACGCTCCTCACCTACGGCTTCGCCCTGCTCGTGGTGTTTCTAGTGCTGGTCGCGCAATTCGAAAGCCTGACGAGCGCGCTAGTGGTGATGACCATCGTGCCCTTCGGTCTCGCCGCGGCGATTTTTGCCCTTGCCCTGACGGGCACCTCCTTGAACATCTACTCCCAGGTGGGGTTAGTGATGCTGATTGGTCTGATCGCGAAAAATGGCATTCTCTTGGTGGAGTTCGCCGACCAGCGCCGGGATGCGGGGGCCAGCATTCGGGAAGCGATTATGGACAGCACGCGCATTCGGGCCCGCCCCGTGGCCATGACCCTCATTTCGACGGTGTTTGGGGCCCTGCCCCTGATCCTGGCCACGGGCCCCGGCGCCGAGGCTCGGACCGCCATCGGCTGGGTGGTCTTCGGCGGGCTGGGCCTCGCCACCTTCTTCACCCTGTACCTCACCCCCGTGGCCTACCTGGCCCTGGCGCGCTTCTCCAAGCCCCGAGCCAGCGCCGAGGCACGGCTAGGCGAGGAGCTGGCCCAGGCCTCTTCCATCGAAGACCTCGGGGAAGGGGTCGAGCCCGTCCGCATGCCCTAGCGCCCGCGGGGACTGGACGCTTCCGTCCCCGCCTGGGCTTTGGGATGATCGCGGCATGACCATTGCTTTCTCCTACCTCCGCCCGCGCCGCGCCCTTTCGCTCCTGTTAGCCCTGAGCCTGCTTGCCCCCGGGCTCCGAGCGGAGGAGGCAATCACCGTGTTTGCCGCGGCGTCCCTCCGGGAGGCCCTAGAACGGCAGGCCGCAGCGTACGCCGCCGAGGGCCATCGGGCCCCGCGGCTGGTCTTCGCAGCCAGCTCCACCCTAGCCCGCCAGCTCGCAGCAGGGGCCGAGGCCCAGCTGTTCCTCAGTGCCGATGAACGCTGGATGGAAAACCTCGGAGAAGCACGCCCCCTCCGCAGCGCGCCGCTCCTGGGCAATCGCCTCGCCCTGCTCGCTCGAAGGGGAACCCAGCCCCCCTGCGACGCGCCCGAACCCTGCCTCCGGGCGCTTCCGGGACGCCTCGGCGATGGCCGCCTGGCCCTGGGCGATCCTCAACACGTGCCCGCGGGGCGCTACGGGCAGGCCGCCCTGACTTACTACGGACTCCTGCCTACGCTTAAGGGACGACTCCTGCCGGCGGATAGCGTTCGCACGGCCCTCGCCTGGGTTGCCCGGGGCGAGGCACCCCTAGGCCTCGGCTACGCCAGCGACGCGCGCGTGCTTCCCGCGCTGGAGGCCCTCGCGATCCTCCCCGCCGAGGCCCACCCCCCCATTATCTATCCCCTGGGCCGGCTTCTGGATGCGCCCCAGCAAGGGGAAGCCCAGGCCTTCGAGGCCTTCCTCCGCAGCCCTCGCGCCCGGGCGGCCTGGGAAGCGGCGGGCTTCACCCCCCTAGCGAGCGCCCCCCAGTCATGATGGGAGAGGTGGAAATGCTTGCGACTCTGCTGTCCCTCAAGGTGGCCGCGGTGGCGGTGCTCGGAAGCCTCCCCTTCGCTCTGCTCGTGGCGACGCGCCTCGCCCGGGGCGGCCGGGGCACGCTCATCCTCGATGCGCTGGTGCACCTGCCTCTGGTGCTGCCCCCGGTGGTGGTGGGCTATCTACTTCTGATCACCCTGGGCACGCAGGCGCCCCTCGGCGGGTGGCTCAAGGAGATGCTGGGCCTGCGCCTCGTGTTTCACTGGACCGGCGCCGCGCTGGCCGCTGCCGTGGTGACCTTTCCCTTCCAGGTTCGCGCCCTGCGCCTGGCCCTCGAAGCCATCGATCCAGGGCTGCACCGGGCGGCGCAAAGCCTGGGCCTGTCCCCCTGGGCGCGCTTCCGCCGAGTAACCTTCCCCCTTGCCCTTCCGGGGCTCCTGGCCGGCGCCATTACGGCCTTCGCCGCGGCCCTGGGAGAATTCGGGGCAATCATGACCTTCGCGGCCAACATTCCGGGGGAAACGCAAACCCTGCCCCTGGCGATCTACAGCGCGCTGCAAACCCCCGGGGGCGAAACCGCCGCCGGGCGCCTGGTGGCCCTGGCCATCGCCCTGGCCCTCGCCGGGCTGCTACTCGGAGAGGGTGCCGCCCGGCACCTACGCACGCGCACCGGGCAAACCTTCGGGAGCCTTCGCTGATGCTGCGCTTTTCCCTAGCGCTCACAAAGGGCGACTTTGCGCTTCAGGCCGAGGCCCCTGAGCCTTGTCAACGCCTTGCGCTCATGGGCCCCTCCGGCGTAGGGAAAAGCACGCTTCTGTCGGCCCTCGCCGGCTTCGAAGGCCAGGCCCAGGGAACCGTGCACCTAGGGGGCCAAACCCTCGCCGCGGGAAAGACGGGCCTGGCTCCGGAGTCGCGACGGCTGGGCATGGTGTTCCAGCGCCCCCTACTTTTTCCCCATCTTACCGCCGAGGAAAATCTGCGCTTTGCCCGCCCCCCGACGCCCCCACCGGTGACCTTCGAAGAGGTCGTGGCTCGCCTTGATCTCGGCCCCGTGCTGCCCCGGCGCGCCCACCAACTCTCCGGCGGCGAAGCCCAGCGGGTGGCCCTAGGGCGCGCCGTGCTGGCTGCGCCCTCCTGGCTGCTGCTCGACGAACCCTTTTCGAACCTGGACCCGGCCCGGCGCGAAGCCGCCCTTTGCCTCATTGATGAGGTCGTGGAACGCCAGGGCCTAACCCTCGTGCTGGCCACCCATCGCCTCGAGGAGGCGGTGAGCCTTTGCGATCACCTTGTGTCCCTCCGGGAGCAGAACGGCGTTAGCACGGGGACCGCCCAGCCCCTGGCGCAGGCCCTCGGCGGCTCGGGGGCACCGACCTTAGTTAGCGGATCGCTTCGGGAAGCAGGGGGCACGCTGGAGTTTTGCTATGGGGGACAGGCTCTGAGGGTCAAGGCCGCGCCCTTCCTCCGGGAGAAGGACAGCGCGGGCCCTGCGGAAGCGTTGATCGATCCGCAGGACGTGCATGCCCTCCCTGCCGGTGCGCCGGCGCCCCTGGGCTGCCCTCGCTTCGAGGGCCAGCGCCAAGGCGCAGACCAACTTCGCTACGGTGAGGACGTTTTCACCCTACCCGTTCCCCTGGGCCCCGGGGACGAATCCGTGGCCTTTACCCTCCTCGGAGCCACGGTGCTGCCACCGCGACGACGGGACGCCCTCGCGGTGGCGGAACGTTAAGCGGGGAACCGCTTCACGTAGCGAAGCAGCTCGCCGCTATAGCCAAAGCGATCGTAAACGGATCGGGCCCGCTCATTGTTCGCAAAGACGTGAAGGGTCATGGACCGGGCCCCCTCGGCCACCACCATGGCCTCGGCGCGCTCCAAAAGCGTCTTGCCGAGCCCCGTGCCATCGGCCCGAGGGTCAATGATGATCACCTCAAGATGCGCACTCGGCGCACCGCTCATAAATTCCGGCTGCAGCCGCACCAAGGTAAAACCCAACAGCCCCGTCCCATCTTCGGCAACGGTTACCCGGCACTGAGGCTCCTGGTCCTTGGCCCAAGCCTTCAGCGTTTTCCCATCGCCCTGGTAGGTGTCTTCCGGTGCGCGCCCGGGCGGCAAGGGAAAATCGGCCAGCCTCGGCAAAAGGGCCAACATGGCGTCGAGATCTTCCGCCCGCCCCGCGCGAATATTCAGATCACTCATGACTGCTCCCCCGTGTAGGGGACAGAGCATAGCGCACCAGGCCTAGGCCCCGAAGAGGCGCTGAAGGACCAGAGGGATCGCTTGGCTCCAGAAGCGACCATCGGGGGTAAGGAACCAGCAGGCCGTGAGCACGTTGAAGGTGGTGGCGAGCCAGAAAAAGCGGCGGAAACGGTCGTTCTTCGTCAGATGCCGAAGGCGATCCTGAGCGATGAGCGCTCCGGGCCAACCCCCAAGGAAGGCGAGGGCATAAAGCAAACGGGGGTCGGCGCGCCAGGCGCCGCGGATGGCCCCGGCCTTATCCCAAAGGTAAATTCCATAGGTGATATGGCTGAACACCAGATAGGCCAGCACCAGAAAGGCAGGGACCACGGAGGCCCAAAAGCCCAGACCCAGGAGCGCCATAAAAGCCAGGGCCGCGGCCTGAGCTTGCAGCTGAAAAAAGCGACGCCAGAGCACGCGGCGAAGCGATTCCCGGGGGCGCACGGCCAGCGCGCAGGGCCGGCCCCGGGGGTCCGTGCCGCGCTCGAAGGTAAGGTCCATCCCCACGGGCAGCGCGCGACGGTCTGGGAACGCGCGCACATGCACAAATAGCGCGTCCTCTGGCGCACCGCCGGCAGGCTGGATGAAGCCGAAGCCCCGGCCATCATTCCAATGGGATAAAACGCCCCGCTCTCGCTTACCCACTTCCCCTCCCTAGGGCGCTGGCCGAAGCCAGCGCAGCATCCCCGCGCCCTGCGCGGGCGCGAGCGTATCCATGAGCCAGGGTAGAACTTCAGCGAAGGACTCCGCCAGGGTGTAGGGGGGATTCGCCACCAGCATGCCGCTACCGGTCATGCCGCGCCCGGGGTGATCGGGGGCGATGGAAAGCTCCAGCTTCAAAAGCGGCGCTGCCGTCGCCTCCAGCACGCCCTCCAGAAGCGCCTCCGTACGGGCCCGATCCACCACGGGATACCAAATGGCGAGCACCGCACCCGGAAGCTGGCGGCTTACTTGGCGCACCCGGCGGATCACCTCCTGGTCCTCCTCTCGCCGTTCATAGGCAGGGTCTAGAAGCCAAAGGGCTCGCTTGGTCGGGGCGCGCAGAATCGACAGCGCTCCGGCAAAGCCATCGGCCCTTTGCACGGTCACCCGGGGGTCCTTCCCCAGCGCCGCCTGAAGGGCAGGAAAGGCCTGGGGATGCTGCTCGAAAAGAAAGAGCCGGTCCTGTTCGCGCAGCCAGCGCTGCGCCCACCCGGGGGATCCCAGCAGGGCCCGTAAAGCGCCGCCCTTGTTACCGGGCAGGGCCTGCACGTCGTCGAGAAACGCCCGCACCGGCGCCGGCGCCTTCGACGAGGCCCGAAGCGCGGCGCCCACGCCCCCCTCAAATTCCCGAAGGCGCTGGGCAAGGGGGCTCGAGAGATCGTAGGCCCCTTCCCCGGCGTGGCTGTCCACGTAGGTGACCGGGGCGGGCTTTTTCGTCAGGTAGGCAAGCACCTCGCGCAACACGAGGTGCTTCAGCAGGTCTGCGTGATTCCCTGCGTGGTAGGCGTGCTGATAGCTCAGCATGAGCGGGGTTAGACGATGGTGGAACCGCCGTCCACCACCCAGTTCTGCCCCGTGGCATAGCTACCGGCCTTCGACGCCAGGAAGACCGCGACCCCGGCGAGCTCCTCGGGCTCCCCGATGCGCCGCAGGGGCACGGTGGCCGTGACCCGCTTTAGCGTCTCCGGGTTTTCCCACAGGGCCCGAGCGAAGTCCGTACGAATAAGGCCCGGGGCAATGGCGTTAACCCGAATGCCCTTGGGGCCGTATTCTGCGGATAGATTCCGCACCATCTGGAAGTCAGCGGCCTTGGAGATGTTGTAGGTCCCAATCACCGTGCTCGCGTGAAGCCCACCGATAGAGGAAACGATCATGATCGAGCCATCGCCCCGGGCTTCCATCTCCGGCAACACCATGTGGCAAAGCCAGTGATTCGACAGCACGTTGGAGTTCATGATTTTTTCGAAGGCCGCATCGGGAATATCCTTCGACGGCCCGTAGTAGGGGTTGACCGCCGCGTTGCAAACCAGGATGTCGATATTGCCCAGCTGCGCATGGGTTTCGTCGACGAGGTTCTGGAGGGCGGCCTTATCGCCGATGTGCGCGGGGATCACCACGGCACGGTTCGGCGCATCGGGGCCAAGGCCCGCATTGATGCTATCCGCCACTTCCTGGCAGGCCTCGGCCTTCCGCGAGGAGATCACCACGTTGGCCCCGTGGGCCGCGAGGGCCTCAGCGATGGCCTTTCCAATCCCCTTCGAGGATCCGGTGATAATGGCGTTCTTTCCGGTCAGATCAAAGAGCGATGCAGCTGCGAGCGTCATGAGCGATTCCTTTTCAATGGTCGTGGGGCTTAGGCCGGCAGCCCAAGCTGCTGCTTGGCATAGGCCAGCATGAGTTTGTAATCCGCCTTGCCATTGCTGGCCCGGCTCAGGGTGTCGCGCACAAAAATGTGCTTGGGGGTTTTGTAGCCCGCGAGCTTGCCCCGAACGTGGCCTCTAAGGGCCTCCTGGTCGAAGCTTGCTCCGGCGCGCAGGGCGATCACCGCGGTGACCATCTGGCCCCATTTCTCGTCGGGCACGCCCACCACGAGGGCATCGTCGACGTCCCCATGTTCCTTGAGCACTTCTTCCACTTCCTCCGGATAGACCTTCTCCCCGGCGGTATTGATGCACACGCTGCCCCGGCCCAGCAGCGTGAGGCTACCGTCCGCCTCCACCAGCACCCAATCCCCGGGAATGGAGTAGCGCTCGCCGTTGATCGTGGGGAAGGTTTTCGCCGTCTTCTCCGGATCCTTGTAATACCCCTTGGGAATAGCGCCACCGCGCGCGATAAAGCCGGGCTCCGGTGCGCCCGGGGCCAGCTCCCGGAAATCTTCCGTAAACACCTTGCAGTGCTCCCCGAGCATGAACTTCGCCGTTTGCACCGTACCGTCCTTCGTCGTGTCGGAGCGCCCGAAGCCCACGGCCTCCGATGCCCCAAAGGAATCCGTCAGCACGAGATTTTCGTTGTACTTCAGAAGGCCCTGCTTGACCTCCATGGACCACATAACCCCAGAGCTGATCATGCTGACGAGGCTTGAGATGTCATAGCGTCCGGGATTCTCCTCGAGGGCCCGGAGCAGGGGCTTGGCGAAGGCGTCGCCGACGATGGCGAGGCCGTTGGCCTTCCAGCGGTCGATGGCCGCTAGGCACTCCTCGGCGTCAAAGCTGTGCCCCTCGAGGGTCAAAATGCTGCCCCCCTGAGCCAGCGTTCCCATGGCCGTAAATAACCCCGTGCCGTGCATCAGGGGGCAGCAGGGAATCATGCGCGATCCACCGCCCGCGGCCAGCACGTTAGCCACGTGGGCCTCGAGACTTTCCGGGGGCACCAGATTGGTGGCGGGGGTGGCCCCGGCCGCGCCGGCGTGCCAATGATCATCATGGCCCCACATCACGCCCTTGGGCATACCCGTGGTGCCCCCGGTGTAGAGGAACAGCAGATCGTCGCCGCTACGAGGAATGCCCAGGGGAGACCCATCACCGTTTTGCGCGAGGGCCTCATAGGACAGGGCGCCGTCGAGGACAACGTCCGTATCGTCGCTGACTTCGATAAAGCACTTCACCTTGGGCAGGCGAGCCTTCAGCGCCTCCACCTGGGGCGCAAACTCCCGGGCATAGAGCACGGCTTCCGCGTCGGAGTTGTCAAAGATGTAGTAGAGCTCTTCGTCGACGTAACGGTAGTTCACGTTGACGTGCACGAAGCGACCCTTAAAGCAGGCGGCCAGCATTTCCATGTAGGCCGGATGGTTGCGGCAGTAGAAGCCGACCTTGCTATCGGCCGTGAGCCCCGCGGCGCCCAGGGCCCGGGCCAGGCGATTACTGCGCGCCGTAAAGTCGCCCCAGCTGATGGTCCGTTCCCCATGAATCAGCGCCGGCGCATCCGCCGGCAGCGCTGCCCCCAGGGCGTCGTAGATATCTCCGTAGTTCCAACCGCCCGCAATGGCGACCATGCTTTCTCTCCCCTAACGCGTTAAAAGACGCTCCGGCTGCGGTCTTAGCCGCTTATGGCTCCGCCGTTTCCCGGCGATAGCTCCCGTAGCGTGGGTTATCAATACCTAACTGGCGCACCGCATCGGCGCGCAGATGCGCCAATAGGCCCGGAGATGCCAGGCCAAGGACGCCGCTCTGCAGCGCCGCCACGAGCTGCTCTTCTAAAGCCGCCCGCCCAAGACCGGGATCCGCTCCCAAGAGGGCGCCGAGGCGCGCTGTCGCAGCCGTGCTGTCATCCGCCGCCGTCAGCTCACGCTCGACGATAGCCAGCACGTTCACCGCAATACGCAAATTAAAGGCCGTGGCGCCGGTGAGCTGGCCCGCCACCTCCTGCTCTAGAAAGCCCCGCACCGCCGCGACGAGCTCCTCTGCCGAGGGCCGCTGTCCGCTCATGGGAAGGACTCCTTGCCCTCAAGATAATTCAGCACATCCAGCACCGTTTCAGACACGCGCCGACCGATGGCCGCCCGCTCCACGGAGACCGTGGCGCCGGAAAGGTGGGCACGGGTCATCATCATGCACATCACGCCCCACTTCAGCGCGCCGAACAGTTCCCAGAACGCCGCTCGATCCGCGTCGAGCCGCCCCCCGGCGGCCTCGTAGGCGTCCCAGAGGGCGCGGCGCTGCCCGAAGCCTCCCACGGGCTGATCCATCACGCCGAAGCGCCAGGAGGGCACGCAGAGCCAGCCAAGGTCTTCCATGGGATCTCCGAGGTGGGCCAGCTCCCAATCCAAAATGGCCCGCAGGCCTTCCGGGCCCACCATGAAGTTGCCGATGCGGAAATCGCCATGAACGATCCCCTGGGGCGCCCCCCGGGGGCAACGGTTTTCGAGCACGCGAAAGGCCAGCTCGAAGACGGGCACGGGCTGCTCGAAGCTACGATAGAGCGTTTCATAGCGCTCAAGCTGCTGCGCCGCCGGCGACGGCGTAAGGTCGGGCACCTGCGCCGGAGCCACCTGATGGAGCTGCGCCAGCGCAGCGCCGCAGAGTGCCGGTAACCGGGGGCGGAGCGCCGCGTAAACCTCATCGCGCAAAATCTTCCGGGGCAGGGTCTCGCCCTCGAGGGCCGCCATAAGGTAGCCCTCACCGAGGCCATCGGCTTCCGTCAGCACCGTAAGCACTTCCGCCGCGGGAACCCCCGCTTGGCGCGCCGCCGCCTGCACCCGGGCTTCCCCGGCCTTCCCCAGGTTTTGACTATCTTCCGGGGCGGCCTCGGCAACGAAGGGGGCCCGGCGCAGAATGCAGGTTTGCTTCCCGGAAGCCCCGGATGCCTGAAAGCGCCAGGTTTCATTCGCCGCGCCCGCGGTGAGGCGGGTCAGCTCAGAAACGGCCACCCCTTCGCCCAGGGACGGCAGCGCCGCTCGGGTGAGCACGCCCCCCAGCGCCTCCGCCAGTTGAGTCTTCGCGTCGGTCACGGTTCTAGCACCCGGTCGCTTTGCCCAGAGGTGCGCCATCGACGATTTGATCAAGGTATTCGGAAAGCCCGTAGCCGACCTGCCCGTCGCACTCGTAGCGAGTCATGCCTTCCGTGATGCGGGTCATGAGCGCTTCCCCGTCTGGGGTGGTGCGCCGGTTGCGCAGGGGAATGAGGGACATGACCTCACCGGTCACCACGTATTCCCGATCGTCGGAGCGGGCGACGCAGCGCATACGCGTTTGGCAATCGTTTTCGTCGTACTCCGAGGCGATGGAGACCTCCTTAAGGAGGGTGTAGGCGCCGTTCTCGAGCACCATGCCGCCCATGCGCTGCTGGCCATCGGGGCGGGTCACGATGGAAAGCATCATGGCGAAATCCCGGCCAAAGTTCATGGGCAGCCAGCGATACCAGGCGATGTTTTGCCAGTAGCGGGGGCCCCAGGAGTGGTCGCGCAGGCCATAGCCCGACAGCTCGAAGCGCTCCTCCCCGAGGGTGAGCACGCCGGCACCCGCCATGTGCTGCTCGTAGTGGCCCCGGGCAAAGGCCTCCTCCGCCTTCTCCTCGATCTTCGAGCCATCCGCCTTCACGGGCTCGCCCCCAAACATGGGCGAGACCCCTTCAAAGTCGAGCGCCAGGGAGGCCTTCACCATGGGATTGGTCTTAAAGGCCTTCCCCGGATCCATCATGTCCATGGGGTTTTCGAGGAGGCAGACGGACCCCTCGTAGCTTAGGCGCACGCGCTTGAAGGGCTCCAGCACTTGAAAGCGCATGCCGCCATTGTCGAAGGCGTCGTTATTCGTGCATTCGGGGCGCTTGAACATGAAGGCGATGCGGCCATCGGGCAGGTAAAGGCAGATGGACATCTCCCCCTTCCCTTCGTTCGGCCGGTTCGCGAGGCGGAACCATCCCCCGAGCTTCCGCTCCGGGTCGAAGAGGTTGAAGTACATGGATTCGTTGAAATTCTCCGCCGCCTCGATGGGATGGGTGTACTCATCCTCCGGCTCTAAGCGTATGCGAATGCCTTCCCCTGCTGCGGCCATGCGACCCTCTCCCCCGAGTTAATACGCGTAGCTGAGCCTAGGGGAAGGACCTCGGCGGAACAAGCCCGCCCCCGCGCCTTGGGGCTTTCTGGACGGAGCCCCGGCCCCCCGCCTATAGTGCGCTCCCCAATGTTTTCGTGAGGTGTACTCGTGCCCGCTCAATCCATGGAGGCCCTGGTCTCCCTGTGCAAGCGCCGGGGTTTTATCTTCCAGTCCGGTGAAATCTACGGTGGCATGCAGGGGCTGTATGACTACGGTCCCCTGG
>Ga0255778_10000957_pt1 | contig 26126 bp, 38 predicted proteins | sample 071ome_31_FD_179976 | JGI IMG/M metagenome (GOLD analysis project Ga0255778, IMG submission 179976) | Coastal salt marsh microbial communities from the Groves Creek Marsh, Skidaway Island, Georgia - 071405CT metaG (version 2) | ecosystem: Environmental > Aquatic > Marine > Intertidal zone >...
TGTGAGCCCTCGTTAAACTTTAAAAGCTTACCACAATACTTTTCATTCGTAGCAAAGATGAGTTCATGACCCCAACCCTTTTCTACAAAGCCCTTTAGTCTAGTCATTCTCTATCTCTTCTATGGTTGGTGCATATACGCCATGATTCTGTACCGTAATTGATGCTGCTTTCATAGCAAACGGGATTGCTTTCATCCAATCTTTTGTATCCAGATGTTTCTTAACCATGGCTGCAAGGAACGTATCTCCTGCTCCACACACGTCGTGCACATCTATTTTTGGCGGGTGGAATTCTTTACCGTTGAAAACTACTTTCTGCCCGCCGTATGTGATAATCATATTATCAGCGTAGGAAGTAGCTTTATTATATTCATCCTCGTTAATCTTTATGTAGGCTCCCTGGAGTCTATATAGCTCAGGTTTTTTCGTATCAATATAGATTGGAATTTTATTCATCCGAGCAATAGTGATTAGATATTCTATATCTACATACTGCAAATAACCCTTGTCATAATCACTAACGACAATGGCATCTGCATCTAATTTATGAGGGAAATTTAAATCTTCAAAAGGCTCTCCGTTGTCTCTATCCACTCGCATCAGCTGATAGTTTGTTTTGCTATCTATGTATCGGGTTTTTACACTGATCTTAGGGCTGGTCCACAGATCCACTTCACAACCTAGATTCTCTAGGTTCTGTTTTACATTCAAGGCCATCCCGCCTTTTCGAGATTTATATTGGGATTTAAATATAGGTACTGGTGCTTCAGGGCTTAGTCTATCCACATTACCGTAGATATAAAGGTCTGTGCAACTGTCTCCTATCAATGTAATTTTCCAAGGTATTTGTTGTCGACTCATCATTCACTCTATCAAAGAACTCTATACTCTTACAGAACTCTTCACCTACTATATTACCATTCTTCCAATCCGAACCAATCACCCTGACGTCGGGATTATACTCTTTTATAATTGTAACTAATTCTTCGTCATTTGTAAATACCCTAACTTCATCAACAGCCTTTAAATTTTCTAAAATACATTTACGTGTCTGAAGATTATTGACTGGACGATCCGGGCCTTTGGCTTCACTTACTCTGGAATCCGTATCAATGGCTACCATAAGATAATCACCCAGGGACTTAGCATAATTGAGTAATGCTATGTGCCCTGGGTGTAATATATCATATGCACCATTTGCCATTATGTATCTCATTTTCTTTTGATCAGCATAGCCCCTACGCCCTCAGTAAGCTCTTCTACTAATTCAAACTGACTACCAACAATATCAGATTTCATCCACTCTTTTACTCCAGGGCCAATAGGAGAAGGTTTACCATGAATCATTGCTGTATCATGAAATACAATCCAATCCCTAACTGATGAGGCATGAAGCTCTAATTCTCTTTGAACCCATGGCCAAGTATGAACAGAGTCGATCAGCATTGTATCACAAGGACCCACGCATTGTTTATCATGGGAGCTACAGTTGTAAAGACGGAGTTTGCCGTTATGCTCTTTTAAATATTCGTCAAAGTATTTTTTATGGGTGTTGAATGGCTTAAAGTCAACGTCTACTAGATGTAGCTCTCGGGCACCGTGTAGAGCTGCATACGCTGCACTCCATCCATAATATGTACCTAGCTCTTTGTGTACATATCCTTCTTTCATGTTTTCGCGAATAAGATCGTAATGGCATCGATATTTGTAATCCTTAGTACCGATCGCCTTAAATCTTTCGGTAAGGTCAAACAGATCTTTTGCATCTGTTACTTGTAAGTTCCTCATAATTACTCTCCGTGGCTTGTTCTTTGGTTTCCGAAAACATAATGGGATAGTTCAAAATAATCAGGAAACACGTATTGCATATGTATAGATTTAGTATTAATAATATAGTCAGCTTTATCCCAACCATATTCTTTTACATTGTTAATGATTCGCTTAGCACCCTTAGGAGATATAGCATAAGCTGCACTGCCGGGGATCAGGCCAGCACCCCTCCAAAGATTATCTGAGCGATATACTAGAAAGGGATTGACATATGTATGTATACCTTCCGTAAGGGTTGGCTTGCTTATGGTATCAAATAGGTTTTGATGTAAACCACTGTGCATATTTAAAACCAGCATCTCATCGAACTGTGTGTCACCCCAGGGCTTTTCTGCAAACACATCGTGCTCTAGGATTACAATCGGTTCATCTAGTTCTATACACTTATTCCATAGTGTGTAGTGGTTTAAGAAATTAGAATACTTACACTCATATGTGTACTTGCTGCCATTCTTTCCGATCTGTCTATCGTACATATGGCTGGGATTCATTACAGTTAAATTGTATTTCTTATCGAACTCTTTTACATTCTTAGGCGTAATCCCTTCGAATAGTTCTGCATCATATCCATGCTCAATACAAGAATCATATGCCCAGCCTGCGGTCTTTTCCGAGTTAGCATTGCCTTTAATATGAATTATGAACGTTTTCATTTATCCTATTCTCAAGGTCTTTTTCTGGTAGTCAGCGTATGGGGGAACACTTACTTTATTTTCTTTGGAATATTGATAGTACTGTTCCTCAGTAGCTACTCTTACACCTTTGCCAGTCTGCTGATACACTGTTACACCTGGTTGGGTTTGGAGGTATCTCATATAGTGATACGCATCAGCAAAGTAATAACTATTTTTTGATATAACGGTAGTTGGTATTTTTAGTGCTGCAGCTAACCAGGCAGTGCCCGAATCTATAGTTATGTGCCGTTCAGATTTTTTCATTAACTTTAAAAGGCTGTCAATATCCTTGCAATCCAATGTATCTTTGGGATTGGTTAGCTTTGATAAATTTTCATTGACCTCTTCTGCAGTTAGTGCTCTGTCCGCAGCATTATCACTATTTGTTTTAAATTGAAAAGTAGAATGTTCTGCTTTGGATCGATTCGTGATACTAATCAAAGGTGCTTTATCGATTCGCATTTGATATAATAGATCAGGCATCGTTTCAGTAATACGTCCATCGATCTGCACAAACTCTGGTACTTCTACCTTTGCTATTTCTAGGATTTTTAATAGCGTTTTAAAGTCGCCACGGTTATAATATACGGTCTTCACAGAGTAATGCTTAAAGTAACTGGCAAGGATAATGCTGTCACCTAGAGCATTAAATATTCTATACAAGCTTACATTCATGATGCAAATTCTTTCATTCTAGTCTTGGCCTTTGCGAGGAAGTGATTTATCTTACCATCTGGTATTCCAAATGGCCACATGTAGTTCATACGATTCCATTGGTTGGATAGCTCCACTACGTGCATATTATGTTTATTAATCATAAGGTTCAGATAAGGTTGTTCATTCATTCGAAGTGTATTTCTATATCTTTCGATCTCAGGCATTCCACCAAATAGCTCTCGGGCTTTCAGTCTGCCTTCTTTAGTCCATAGAACCACACCACCATTTAAATATCTTTTTTCTGATGGGAATGTAGTGGACCTTTTAAATTGAATATTTCCATACGCTTCTAATTTACTTATAGCACTATTAATGAAGCCCTGTGGGCTTCCTGGCCCACCATCTTGAATCATACCCATCTCTTTGATATTATGGTCGAATATATTATCAGTAGTATCTACAAGCGTATCTACATCCAACATCAGTACCTTATCAAACTGATCGAAGTATGGATCAAGGAATACCCGACAGGCTTCTAGATTTTGGTTAGGGGCATTGATAGTTACCTCAGTAGATAATTCATATTCAACACCGATTGCGGAAGCATACTTTTTAGCGGATTGAATACCTAGATTAGCCCAACGTGGAAATCCGTTGGCTTCTTCTTTGATAATATCTTTATTGTCGCCTGTAAAAGGTAGATAGTATTGATAGATTAGATTAGCCATGGGTCTTCATCTTATCTTTCACTATATCATTAAAGTGTGTGATCTTACCTCGATCACCGTCTGCTGCCCACTGGAAGTTTAGTTTATTCCATTCTATGGGTAGCTCCGTAATATCAAATTTGTGGTGGAATAACATCATGTTTAGATATGGCGTTTCCGTACGGCCAGTTTCTTTTCTAAAATGATCATGGCCTTTTCTTTCAAACAGTTCTCTGGCCTTTAGCCTTCCTTGCTTAGACCATAACTGTAATCCGCCATTATAGATTGCAAATGGTTCATCGGGGTATAGCTTAGACTTCTGCCACTGAAAGTTCTTATCTAGGTGTTTCCGCGCGTACGAGATAATGCCTTGTTGTGGATGATAGAAATATCTATTCCAGAAAGGCTCATCAAATCTTGCACCAGGAACTGGCGGGCGATTCTTAACGCCTTTCTCATGAACCATAGCAATGTCACCAACCGGTATATCAAATATATTCTCTTTGGTGTTAATAATCATGTCAACATCAAGTACCAACACATTATCATACTCGTCGAACTTCTTATTAAATATCACGCGAAGAGATTCGAATACATTTAATTCTGAAAACATAAACTTTTGATCAGAAAACATGTACTCTGCACCAATAACCTCGGCATATTTCTCTGCCGAGGTTTTGCCAATATTGACCCAGGATGGAAGACCTATTCCTGATTCGTTTAAATGGGTTTGGTGGTCGTTATAAGGTATAAAATATTGAAATATAAGATTTCTCATGTTAGCCTAATGTTAATGTATGATAGATTTCGTCCCAATTCTTATAGACTGGAAGTTTGGTATAATGCATATTATGACCATGTTCCATAATAATAGAGTTAAGACCAAGCCGATCCCCAAGTTCAGCATTCTCGATCTTATCTTCGACCCATAGTAAACCGCTGTCACGATATGGTTCAAGAACCTCGTCCTTATCTGCACCAGTATCAGCAAAGATAAAACGTTCAAAAGCAGTAGGACCGAAGAGCTTCCGAGTATTATCAATCCGAAGCTGTTGAGCAGCGGGATCTAATGACAGGGAAGTGATCATATGAAAAACGTATCCATGCTTCCGATGGAGAAGATCAATGTAGTACATAGCATCCCGAAGTGGAGGAAGGAATCCAATAGCAGCAGATTCATTAAAGGTTCTAACGACTAATTTTTTAGTCTGATTGTCTAAACCATAACGGTCACCCATGTCGTATGCATCAGGATCTGCTAAGGTTTCATACCCTTTAGTTTTCATCCAAACGTTAAAAGCATACTCCCAATTCATAAGTACGCCGTCGCAGTCGGTTAGTATTACGTTACTCATATATTTCATATTGTATATCTCCTTATACTACTAATATAAGGGTTCTAACCTCATTTGTAAACCCCCCTTAGGAGATTTTTTTCCAATAATTTGATATTTTTTCTGCTGCTGCAAGAGCCTCTGGGTACCTTTTCCTGAACCGATTGTTAGTACAACCATGCTTTAAAAAATACTTTATACTTTCAATATCGCTCTCATAGTTAGGAAGGTTAAATGATTGTCTGTAAGAAACAGCTTCCTCGAATCGGCTTCTTTGGTTTAGGATCTCGAAAAACTGACTATCCATTAAGCTGTTGTTCTTCGTATCCCTCATAGTCATATTCATCATCATACATAACCTCATTCAACATTTGTTTGGTATCACCATCTAATACTTCACGGATCCGAAGATCCTTTTCTAGGTGTTCGTACTTGTGCTTTCCGCGTTTCTTATTGCGGGGATCAAATCTAGAATATTTTGCCATTTTCTCCTCTTAATATCCTAACATTTCTTTCGTCATAATATAATCCCGGACAAAGTCGGATCTTACAATATCTTCCCATCCGAAATTAACTATCGTAAAGTTCCTCAGTTGTTCTACAATCTGTAAGAACTTAACAATTCCTTGTTTGTCGTCATCATATTTAAAATCACTTTGTTTATAATCACCACAAAATATCACTTTACTATTTCTACCAACTCGTGTTATTACCGAATCAAGTTCATGAAAATTTAAATTCTGCATCTCATCAACTACTATGATGGAATTATCAAATGTAGCACCTCTAATAAACGAGGTTGACTCAAACCGGATTTGGCCTGCTGTAACCATTTTTTGGTATGAGCTCTTATCCCCAAATAGCTCTGTACATATAGATTTATAAGGTGATGTGAACGCTTCTTCTTTCGCTTCTTTGTCGCCTGGTAAGAATCCCATTTCTCTAGTAGGTACCATAGATCTAACTATAATAAGCCTATCCCATTCGGTATCTCTTTCTAGGACATCCTCAAGCGCTAAATAAAGAGCCATAAAGGTTTTACCTGTTCCAGCTGTTCCAGTTAAAACTAAGTTATCACCTTCGTCCCATGATTGGTATGCTTTTTCTTGATTTAAGGTTAGTGGGTCAAATTGGAGAAGATCATCCAGCTTAACCGTCATACTATTATTCTGACTTTTGGTTCTTTTCATTAGTTATTAATCGTACTACCTGGATGATCTTTTTTTACTTTACTTAAAAAGTTATTCCATTCTCCACCTGCCTTGCGAAGAGTGCTGGTGGTAGAAGACACAAATTTAGCAGTAGAAAGCTTTTGCTTATACTTACCAGTTTTCAATAGCTCTTCGCGTTCGGATAGCGAAAGAACCATTTCTTCTTCTTGGTTAGTTTCTAGATTAATCATTGTATATGATGGCATGTTTGTAAGAGGCTAGCTTGCGCTAGCCCCTCTCCCTAGCTTGAAGTTACCAATTTAGATTTTAAAAAATCTCGTTTACGTTTCAACTTTGATAATAGATCTAAATCCCCTCTTGTCTTAATCTTATCTATATAATTATTAAGTTCAGTTAGGTCTTTAGTCAATCTGTCAAGTTGTACTTTACTCATAAGTTCTCCTTATTTGTTAACGTAAAATTAAATCGGGAAATGCCTCCTGTACTAGTTTTTTTGTGACACCTTTAATGGGAAGCTTCTTGTTGATCATGCCAGCAAGGAGCTCTGCATCTCGAGGGTGCACGGTCTCGAGAATGTCTAAAAACATTTTCTCTCTTTTAATGGTGTTCATCTTTTCACCTGGTCCGCCTTTAATAAAATATGCCAGCTTTTTATTATGCTGTGACCAGTTAGATGGATGAGAACTTGGATCCGCAGGCTCATACGGAACTGGACCCTTGGGTAAGATCCATTGGACCACATCATCGAAAGTACCGCGGAGGAGATCTTTCAATGCCCAGTTATTATTCTGTGCCTGTAGGAGTTTAATCTTATCAGCCTTTGTTTTGGCTTCTGATACTTTTTCTAATATTTCAAAAGTATAATGTGTTGTTTTGTTGACCATTAAATAAATTCCTGAATTACATCAATCAAGTTTCTGCAGTTTTTCGCGATCAGATATGGGAAAACCTTACCTTTGTTTTCATAGGGATCCTGGGTTTCAAAACTATTTATAATAGCTTTACGTACATTTTCAGGGGTAGACGGATTGACCAGGTCAATCATCATTTTGTTACGTTGGTAGTTACGATACACCGCTTCACCTAAAGCTTTAGGATCTTCTAGTAGTGATTCTTTCTTTTTCTTGGATAGAATGTTTTGACGCTTACCCTCTACTAGGAATGTATCGTCATCGGAAAGAACATTTGGTACACCATCACCAGTGTCACCAGTTAGAATATGCTCTGCTAGATATGTACGTGGGTGTTCCTCCTTTACGAGCTTTTTAAGCATAGGAGAATACTGTGAAACGTTATCGAATATTTGTAGCTGTCTAAAATCTTTGTCTGCGGATACAATCATTACCTCTTCATAGTTGCCAAACTTTTGTGTGTGGTGTACTATTTCAGCAATGGCATCATCTGCTTCGCATCCCCATTCGTGTATAACTTTATATGGAAATTCGTCTTTTAGTTCTTGGAGAACCATATTAATAATACGGAAGGCTTCATCCCAATCGATCTTAGATTCATCACGGCTTGTTTTACGTTTACCTTTGTATTGTGGATAAACATCTTTACGCCAGTTGCCACCAGCATCTGCTACGATTACTACTTCGCCATATTGCTCTTTGAATTTTTTCCGATACATACGGATGGAGTTAAGGATCATGTGACGGATAAGGTTTTCGTCTCCATGATGTGCGTGTCCCATAGCAACTGGTGCGATGCTGATCCCACTATAGTCAATTAAAATCATTGGTCTTCCATTTTTTAATCATGTTATATAGTATACTAAACTATTTAGCAGGGTTTGTAAACCCCCTTAATCGTAATGACCGCCAAGAACAGCTACATGTTTAACGTCTTCTTGTAGCATTTCTGCTTCTCTGGCCTTCCATGCCTGTTCGAAACCACCTTCATGGAGATAGTTTTCGTTGTTACCCCATAATCGTTTCGTATATGAATGATAGGTTTTTTCTACATCTTCATCGGACCAAGATTTATCGATAAGTTTTCCTTTGATAATCCAATTTAATCGATTTGCTTCTTTACGGACGAATGGTGAGCACATAGAAAACTCCTTTTGGTTATCTATGAAATATTGCAAAAATGGTAACGCATGTCATAAAAATTATTTCAGACTTTGTATATGTGCTCTATGAATTCTACAATTAATAATACCATTATAGTATTCATCATCCAATAATACATTTCGATCGAACTGTTCCTTTGCTTCTAGGTACCCCATTTCGCCCTTGGACTTACAGAAATATAATATCTCTCTGTAAAAGTTTTCTTCACCATGCTCAACAAGTAGCTGCTTCACAAGTTCACTGGACCCATAGTACTTACGCCAATCGGATTCAACAATCTTTCTTCTTTTTTGTTTTTTGCCTTTTAGAGGAGGAAGGGTTTTACGTGACCAAAATAATTTTTTACCAACGTATTTTTTGTTAGTAGATTGGTCAGTAATAATATAGACAAATCCCTTCCACTCTTTTAGGTCTTCTTCTGTAGGATTATATTCTTTCCCTTGATAATGCCACATTACTCATCAATTTCTTCGAAGTCTGCCGGAGATCCACACAGTGGGCAGAACTCCGGTTTTTCCTCGACGTCCTCTGAGGGTAAGAATTCCCCAGAGTTGTCGCAGACGTCACATTCGAACCAGTATTTTGTTTCTATCATTTTTTGCCTTAGAATGCGATTTCACAGGCACCACCTTGACATGCTGTTGCGCCCATCGTATCAATATCAGTAAACCTCTTTTCACTCAGCTGGGTCACAAAATCTACTGCGGCAAAGTTCTGTTGGATCTTAGTCCATTTATGTAATAGGAATACGTCCTTCAAACAATACTCCGTTTCTTTCATATCACCCATAAAATAGTTATCAGCAAACTTCTTGAAACGACGAATCCATTCCTTATTAATATCAGAAACCTCTCCACGATATTGTTCATCCATTTGAGCAACCGAACAAGCGTCCCATAGATCTCTGAAACCGGATTTACGTGTATCAACGATAAGACCAGAAGCAAAGAGAGCTGCTTTACCGTATTTATCGACGATTTGGTCTTCAGTCATGATTTCTGTCATAGGTGCTTGAGCAAAGTCCTTATCACCAGAACCAGCCAAGAAACTAATACCAGCAAAGCTGTGGCGGTTGTCATATACATAATCCTCTACCTGTCCCCACATGTGAGGTTGAACTGTTACAGTATTTGAAACGTTATGTCGCACGCGCGAGTCCGCGCATCTGTCTGGATTAGTACCTTCCTCGACCCAATTCTGTTGAACCATTTTTACTTTTTCTAATAGAGCTGTACCATATAGGTCTTCTTTATATAAAGATCCTTCTGGTGAGATAACTGGGAAAGCTACACAGTAATCTGTATTAGATGCAGACCATACTGATTCCTCGACCATATATGGATTTGAAGTAGCGATTAGTTGTGCAACCTCTGATTCTTTATTTAACTGGACGTGACGTAGATACCTGGCAGAATGCTCAGCATGAATACCACTAGCTGTTTGAAGTAGTACTGACGCATTGCCAGATGGTTTAACACATGTTGTCCGTGCTGCCGGATTGATACCGATAAGGGCAGAAACTTCTTCATTAACCGATTTAACAATGCGAGCGCCTTCTCTTTGAACCTGGTCATCTAACAGAATGTCCGGGTTATTCATCCACCCAGTAATTGATACGCCTAACAGAGCTTCTCGATCAAATATTTTTTTACTGGTGGGACCTAGATATTTAAAGTCTGTATATCCTGCTTGGAGTGTACCCATAATGGATGCTGCCCGGCAGGCTTTAAAGAACTCAGAGGTGCTCGTACATTTACCGCCATTGATTTCTGTCAGGTTACAACCTTGCCAACCAGACTCTCCATCGATTTGTGGATACATACCAATCTCAACACATGGATTCGTAGTAAAGTCCTTATCGTCAACAAAATAAAATCCAGGCTCACCAAATTCTTTAATTGATTGCATTATAGTTCTAAATTGATCCCGAGAGATCTCGTCACGAACAATCACTGCAGAGTTATTACTACGTCCACGTTGTGGGTTATCAACAAACCAATTACCAGTTTTAGCATTAATCATTTCTTCATCATCTGCACTAAACAAACAAATGGTTGCGGAGCGGCGTACACCGCCGGCTAGCACGGCGTCAGCCGCATGCATTGCAATGTCATACACTTCAATAGGCTTCAATCTGTCACGCCCAGATAATACGATTCCTTGAAGCATATGCTCAATTTTATCTAGCGCACGACGAAGTGGTTCTGGACCTGGTGCTTTAAATCCGCCAGAGATTTTTGAACCTTTTGGACGGATGTTTTGCAGATCGAAGTAAACCTTGCGACCTTCGAAGTCAGGATGCGTACCACCGCCGACAAAAAAAGAAGACATAAGGACTGAAAGAGAATCCGCCCAGCCTTCAATGGAATCTTCAATCACATAACCCTTGGCTTGTTTCTTACGCTCTGCAACATTAGGGAGTTTTGCAACATGATGATTTTGTACACTGAAGCCAGCACCTGCGCCACATAGTAAAATGTAAAAGAGCTCACCAAAAAAGGCCGCACGGTCCGCGTAGGAGCTCGTACAGTTATACATTCTCATCTGGTGCTTACGTAACTGCTCTCCGCCAAATTGCAGCGCTCTCTGAGCGCCTAGTGCATACTGTAGCTTATACAGGGATTCTGCCTCATCAATATACTGGGCAAGCTCTGGGGTCATTTTGTCAGCATAATATTCACGATGCATATCCATGACACGGGCTACAGATTCCTCCCATGTTTCATATCTATCTTTATCCTCACTCCATCTGCTGTATCCTTCATAAAATTTAGTTTCTGACATTAACTTCCTAGTATTTTTATCTGGGTTATTAGGAATGAGTTTGAGCATCGATAAAATCCTTTCTGGCCATAAACGACATATGGCAGTTGTTACTGACTTAAATACATTATATATGATTATTGTGATTTAGAAAACCCCTAAAAATGGGGGTTTACAGAATTATTTTTTCTGATATAATTAATCTACTGATTTTCCGAAGTGGATGGATCATCCTTCGGTTTATCCGGTGTAAGCGCTTCTTCATAGTATGCAATTATTGCTTGTTGGTCTTTCACATACCGGCGAAGATCTGCTATACCAATGGCTAGATTCTCATAACCCTTAGGGGTAATAGTAAACATAACTACGTTTCCAGTCTTCGATTGGATCTCGGTTAGTTTCTCTTCTAGATTTTCTTCTGTAATTACAAACCAATCGACTGGAGGGAATTCTACAGCTTTAGGCCGTTCTTGGATAGGAATATTTTGTTCCTGGTATTCAGTTGTTACTACTACTTCCGGTTCCGGTGTTCTCCCCAGACACCCCATCAGTAGTATCGGGCTTGTCAGAAGGAGGAGTAGTTTCATCTTGGATCCGCCCAATAAGTTTGTTAACGGCGTTGTTAACTCTGTCTTCAAGTCCTTGTGCATTCGTTAATGCCTCCATAGTCAAATCGATTTTTGCAAAAACACCTCTTAGCTTATCAAGATGCTCCTGGGATTGTTGTAACCTTTTAGTAAGGTCTTTATTTAATTGTTCGTTCTTTTTCGCATCGGCTGCCATTTTCTCTACAGTGTTCTGTAATGTTTCGGCAGCGGATTTTAGTTTAACATTGTTTTCTCTTAAAGTACTTATGGTAGCTTCAGACCAAAGATAATACTGGTATCCACCGTATCCAACACTGGACAATAAGCCTGCAACAATGATAATTAAATATAGCTTAGCCATTGTATTTACTAAACCTTTTCAGCAAAACTGGCGGACGATTTTTCTTACGTCTGCGATCAGTCATATTTATTGGTATACCTAGACGACGTCTTAGAATGTGTTTCGGTAGCATTGGACCCATATCTCTAGTGTCATGTGGAATTCCAGCATCAGCTGTGGTAGTCATTTCTTCTTGGACGTCCTCAGGTAAACGGGATTTGGCATTCTCTTTACCATGGACTGTATCGTGCCAGTGCCAGTCGTGACCACTGTAGACATTCTTCTTTTTAACTTCGATTCTATACTCACCTGTGTGACGATCATTGTGGTCGTAGTTTTTACGAACTCTCCAAGTCTCACCTTTATGTTGGGTATGGATCTCTCCGTCAGGTCCGCCTCTGGTCCATTTCCGTTTCATCTAGTAATCTCCGGTATAGAAATATATATGGGTTTATTAGTCCTAATATGTGTGACTTCATATATGTTAATACCAAACATTTCACCGACAGGATAGCAGTCTTCTCCAACCCTGATCTTATCACGAACGTTAACTATTTCCTCTAAAGAATCATTTAGAAGTTTTTCATTCATGACCTTATATACACCGGGGGAAAGCCTTTGGTCCTCTAGAACAAACCACTCGGTCTGCTCTTCTAAAAAGTCTAGGGAATCTATACCAAATTCCTTTAGACCCTTTAGGATAGTTCCTTCATTAACAGAATACTTATCCTTCAACAAATATAATGCTGCAGCATAAGATGCAATCTTAGTTTTACCAAATGGGAGTTTATTCAGTAATCTTTTGACATTAAACACAAGCCGGATGAACGGCGTATAGTAGTTTTTATACGCGTCTCTATCCTCTAGACTATTCGTGTTAAACGATTTAAGTCTTTTACCGTCTTTATCTATAATACCGTATTCATATGCCTTAGTCTTTTCCCATGGCGTTGTAAGAAGCCTAAGGAATCTAAGTGTATAAATTATATCACCGGTAGATTTAAATATACCCATTATATTTTTCTTAGCCTTTCTACCACAGTCTTATCCATCGGAATCTCTGTATATTGATCATTCTTAATATGACGAAGGAATATCAAAAACGGTTTCAACATAGGCCAATAGTCTGGCTTAATTTGAAATTCTAACATTTTTAAACTAGGCTCTATATCAAACACATTAAATATAACAATAAGATGGTTCAGTATCAATCTTTCAGAAAGCTGACCATCATTAGCATACCTGTAGAATAGCCTTTTTAAATATTTAAATCTTTTCAGGTCATCATAAAATTCTTCTGCATCTATAACATTCGGTTTATAATAATTTCGAGCTGCGTATAACAAAAAGTTTTCATCAGTTAGAGTTTCAAATAATTTCATCTTAGGCCCTTATTAACCTAGGATACCTCTCAAAGTCTCAATTAGTTTCGCTTTCGATTTTCTACGATCTAGTTCTACACCATTTTCTCTGCCGAGAGATTCCAATTCTGCTTTAGTCATTTCTTCTAGACTATCTATAACACCATCATCATTCAGGTCTGCGATAACGTCATCGTTCTCTTCTTCGACGAATCCGGCTGCAGCCATTGCTGCTTGGATTTTACCCTCTTGATTCATATCTTGAATTTCTTCAAACGAAGGCATTCCATAGAATTCGTCGATCTGGGCTTGATTAAATCTAGATGAAACTAGAAGTTCATTTGTGTTAGGATCAACCCAGCCCTTCGATAAGACTGGGACTGCACCTCTGCACCAATTAGGTGGTTTTATAGCCATTATATTCTCCTACTCTTTAGTTACCGCTCCAGCTACAGGATTAATAATTTTCTTATCACCTGCCTTATTATCGTTGGAACGTGGTTTAGCATTCGGCCCGGCTCTATTTGCTTTAGAAGCATCGTCATGACCTAGCTTATCATAGTTGCTTTGCTTGCTGCTATCATCTACAGCATTATCAGCTCTCATATCCTCAGCACCTTTGTTACCTTTTTCGGTGTCGCCCCACTCTTGAGACTTAGCTGCTTTTTTATAGTGTGCATCGCGTTTCTCAAGAATACGGGCATATATGGTTGGGATAGTAGATTCTGCAGCCATTCCAGCTTCTGCATTAGGATCCTTTTTCTCTTTCTTATCCTTTTTAGGATTCATTATCACTTCTTCCTCTTCACCCACAGGTTTTTTGCTTTCCTTTTGATCGGCGATAGCTTTCGCTGTATCTTTTTTCATAGTCACTGGGTGTTTCTTACCATTAAAGGTAAAGTGGGATTGTCCAGCTTTATGCGCTGCAGCAGCTGCACCCATATAGGCATTACGTTCTGCTGTTGGAATCTCTTCCGGAATTAAAAATTTTGATTCATTAACGCTGACTTCAGAATATCTTTCAGCCAACTTTTTGATCCATTCGCTCATGATTGTTTTCTCCTTACATCCAAAGTTGAGCTGCGATTGATCCTGAAATAGCTATTAGTGCTATCCAGAATAGTTTATTTATTGTATGTACCGTACGACAGTTGTCTTCAACTTTTTTTTCTATTGCGTCAAGTTTTTCTGAAAACTTGTTCATACGTTCCCATGATCGTTCACGATATTCATTATAAGCATCCATCTTCTCTTCAAAGCGAGCAATAGAGACTATTACATCACCAAGCTTGTCGAGCTTTTCTTCGATCCGATCTAGTCTGTTATTTGTACTCTCTGGCATATCTATAATCCTACCACTTTTCCTTATCAGCCCAATAAGCGGCTGACATTTTGCCTTTAGCAATGTTCTTAGCGTGTCTAGCCTTAAACGACTTACGTCTAGCTTTTTGACGATCCGACTCACCTTTCTTAGGTGCTCCTGCAGTAGTAACACCAGCTTGTCCAAATCGAATTGTTTTAACTTTATCGCCATCCTTTGCTACCACAATGTGACTCTTTGTTGGGTGACCGGGAGTACGTTTAGGTTTATTGAAACCTTTTACCCCCGCTCTAGCAATCCTAGGATCTTTTTCTTCGCAGAAAATCTTAAAGGTAATCATTTCTTATTCCTATTTTTAGAATTATAAGGATGATCTGGACCTAACATAGAATCTACTGCTGCCTGTCTATCTTGGGGCCTACGCTTTTCCCAGTTGTTAGTCGTAGCGTCTTTTTTTCCCGACATAGAACCTGTTTTTACTACGCCAGATTTTTTAATCTTATTAATAAGCTGCATGTTTCTCATAGAGGCGGATTCGGTCTTAGGGGCTTCTGCAGATTTTTTAGCGGCCATTTTTGCCAGCCGTTTCGCAAGATTTTTTGTTTTTATAACATTACCAAACTGATCTTTTCTTTCAGGCTCGGGCTTCTTCCATCCGGTATCTGTTTTCCATTCACCTTTTTCTTCCCTAATCGAAGCTTTATAAAGTTCTAATCCCTTCGCATACTTAGGATTCTTCATCATTTTTTTAGACTCGGGATTATCAGGATTTTGGTGAGCCATACGTACAGTTGGTTCATCTAAATTATGCTTTTTCATATGATCCTTATATACACCAAACTTTTTAGAGTCCACACTTGGCCCGAATCTATTTCTCATTGTGGTCATTGTGTGGCGTGGTCCGGCCTCAGATACGGTTTCTTCTTTTCTTAGCATTTTAAAAGTTTTGTTAACAGCTTTATCATCAGCCCTTTTTAGACCAGTTTCACGGTTAGACATCTTCTTTACAGCTTTATCAAACCCAGGCTTATCGCCACGTACGGTACTGGCAAGAGCAGAGTTTTTAGCACGGTTTAAACCAGACTTAGCTTTATCTTTGTAACTTCTCATTGCCTGTGGTGTATCAAGAACTTCATCAACTTGTACAGAATCTTTGATATTGTTTTTCTTTTTGTACTTGTCGTATTGACCGTCTGGATTGATACCACGCTTACGAGCTTTTGCATCAGCCTTATCAGTGTCCATCATATGCTTAGCATAACCCATTTTAGCCATTTTTGGATCTTGCTTTTTATGCTCTGCATCTTTCTGATCTTGCCGCTTCTTACGAATTGCCTGCATGTTCTTCATGGTCATTAGACGATCTTTAGATGTGTACTTACCACCAAACATACCAGACTTATCAGCATACTTAGCAGATGTGCCAACTGCTTCGTCAAGTTCTACTTCTTCTTTTTTGAGGCCGGATAATTTCATACGAGCATCATAGTGTTTAGCTCTATCCATACTACGATTTAGACCCATTTTATGAAGTTTATCAGTTGCCTTATTTCTATCAATTTCTGTTTTGGCTGTTGCTGTCCGTGCTTTATTTCTAGCTTGTTTTTCTCTTTCACGTCTAAGGTCGGAAGCTAAGTCCTCATTCGTTTGGGCATCGTCGTCATTCATCATATAACGATGTGCAGTGTTTAAATAGTCTGCGGCCTTAGTGATTTTATTTTGTACCCACTCTGGTAAGTTTTGATCGTCAGAGAACATCTTAATCATGTGCTCTGCATCTGTTAGAATACCTTTTAGCTGGGTCTTAGCCATTGCACCTTCGTTATCATATTCGCCAGGATCTTTCTCTTCCATTGTTGACCGAGGTCTTTTATTCATAACTGTTTGAGTACGCTTTGTTACTTTATCAAGTTTTTTATCAATGTGTTTCATAGTCGGACTAGTTATACCAAGACGGCCAAACGCATCAGCTTCTGTGTAAGACTCTTTTTTAATCCAGTTCTTTCCTTCTGGATTATATGCATCGTACATGCAGCTTTCACTCTTTGGTTTACCAAATTCGTCACCACAGTGTTTGCAGCACATACCGTTCATGTCTTTTTCTTCTTTGACTGCCTTACGGGCTTTATTGAACATAGCATCGTCACCAGTAATCATGCCAATTAATTCTCCAAGCATATCGAATAGAATGCCCCGTTCTTTTTGTGGAACAGCTTTACCATCCTTCATAAGTGTTAAGGCACGAACGATCTTCGTCATATCCTTTTTATCCATAAGACCTAGGCGAACAAGCTGCTTAACCTTTTCCATTTCCGGATCTTGTGCTTCTAGAATCTCTGTCCCTTCTTTTACTGACTCGTTATATTGATTGGCCCTCTGAGTTGCTGCATGTGCCGCTCGGCTTCCTCCGCCACTAGCTACCTCAGGACGAAGATGTTTTGGCTTAGAAAGATAATTATCGTAATATGATGCGGCTTTCATATGGGCTCTTGCAGCAGCTTTGTGTACTGATGCAGCCATTCTATCACCATCTTTATGTGCTTTTTCAGCTTGTCGCTCGTGATGATTAGCTTGATCTTCATGTGCATCAGCGCGGCTCTCAATGCTACCTTTTAAATATGCTCCTTCTGCAACTCTTTTGGCTGTGGCGGTTGCAATGGCCATTTTCTTTTTCATATCCATACCTGGGTTATCCCTTTCCATAGCCTTTGCAATCTCCTCCCGCTTCTTTTTCTCAGCAGGGGTCAAAGTCTTTTCATTGGTCTCTTCCTTTTTCACAGGAACCATCCGGATTTTAATTTTACCATCCTTATCAGTATATTTCTCAGGCTTCTTATCAGCCGATTGCGTGGTCCTATCCCAGTTTTCTTTCATTTCTTTTATGGTTTTCATTTATTTAACCTCGCTTTTTGCTTAGCCCATAGATCGGGATCGCCTTTAACTCTTGTTCTTCCACCAGTAATAAAACTATTTACTCTAGCCATTCCCCATTGTTGTGGGGTGGTACCAGGCTTGTGGCCAACCTTCCAAGCTGCTACGCCTCTGCTATAAACCTTTTTCAGGATTCCTAATGAGAATCCTGATTTCTTAGCTTTATCAGCCAGAGCTGAATCTGAACTCTCCAAGAATAATTGAAATGATTTCATTAGTTATCCCCGTACATTTGTTTAAACTTTTTCGTATACTGTGATGGCTTTGTGCCTTTTGCTCTAGCCTTCTTATCACCTGGTGCATCTTTATATAGATCTGGATTACCGTGATCATCACGCTTAGACATTTTCTTAAAGTGTGCGTCACGTGCTGTCTTTGTAGACTTAGACTTTATACCCATTTGGAATGTAGCAGGCTGTGAGCCTTTGCGGTCATCAATATCAGGATCTTGGCGAACCTGAATCTTTTCCTGCATAGGTTTTTGCTTTAGATATTTTTTACGAGAGATTGGCGGTCCACCATATTCATTTACATCTTCACCTTGAGCCTTTTTAATAGCATCAGGTGTAGGCGCACCTTTTTCGCCTTTCTTTCTCATCCGCTCGCCACGTGCGCGCTTAGCCCAAATGTTAGCCCAAAGACCTTCAGATTTTTCTCCGGGTGTCATGGATTTAGCTTTTTTAGTAGAATCTGGTGTACCCCATTCGGGTTGATTTGCTTCTTGTAATGATTCTCTAACCACACCATCATTGTCGTCGTTAGGAATATCCTGTACATCCCAGTTTACTTGTTGATTGGGATCAACCTTAGAAATATCATCCAGCCAACATCTCCAGGTCTCTCCTTTAGATTCCACAATAACATAATTCGTACCAAGATGTTGGATGTTACCAACAATCCCATGTCTAGTCATTACGACCTGGTCACCCTTCTCAAATATGTTATCTCGAATGTAGGCTTCCCTAAGTTCGGATACTGGCTCTAGTTGTACGTGGTTTTTAAATTGCTTAGCCTCTTTTAATCCCATTGCCTTACGAATAGTGTTAAACATTTTTTTGGCATCAGGATTAGAAACTGCCTTTGGTAATCCTTGTGAAAAGGATACAAAGTCATTATCCTTTGCAAAGCCTCTCATCTTAGATGCTGACATACCTTCAACACCTTCTGAATCAGGATCTCTTTCACCTGCAGAGATTACTTTAATTGATTTAAAATTATAGAATCCATGGGTAGATTTCTTACCATTATATTTGTTTAGTAAGATGTCAAACTCTCTAAGACGATCTGATCCAACCACCATTACTAGGTTAATAAACCCTTCGTCATACAGAGCAGATGCTGCGGCCATAGGATTATTAACTTTTTTATTCATCATAATGGATCGAGCATGCTTAGGGAATAACTTCCTAGCAAATTTAATCTTTTCTTGATATTTTAATGGATTCTTATTTTGATCCTGGGATTGGGATAGAAAGACTCTATACGGATTGGATCCAGATTTCTGGGATAAAACATCAAGCAACTTACCATGACCAATCGTCGGGGGATTCATCCTCCCGAACGTAAAGAATACAGTCTTTTCCTCTTCTACTAAAAACTGTGAAAAACTGTTAAACATATTAAGATCGCTTTTTACCCATTTCTGCACGTCTTAGTTGTGGTAACAACTTTTTAGCCAACCGGTTAACCCGGGGCTTCATTTTATCTAGACGGGCTTCTATTTCTTTTTTTCTAGAGGGGGTAAGATCTCTCTTAGCAATACCTTGAGTCAGCTTTTTAGCCATTGCTCTACGAGCAGCTTTTTGGGCTCTCTTAGCTAGAACCTTAGCACTAGCAATTTTAGCTTTGGCTTTTTTTGCACCAACTTGGATACGGGCTTGGAACTTTTGCATCCGTCTCTTAGCCTTCCGGCGTTGAGCTACTGTCCACGCTTCATCCATTTCTGAATTCTCTATCTGGGTTTCCTCTGAAGTGGAAACATCCATTTTTCTTTTTTTCGCCTGACGTTTGATTAATTCATCTTCGCCTGGCATGTTATCTACAGGGGTAAAATCTTTAAAACTGACCTTTGCCATTTAGTTCCTCGTTGGTTTGTCCCATCCTTTTAATATATCTGGTGAAAAGTTGTTGTATGAGAACTCCATACGATCAACAAGTTTCACAGCGTCACCACCTAATTTGTCAATAGCAACAAAGCCTTCGGCTCCCGTTACTTTAAATCCATTCTTACTCTTAACAAAAGTTGAAATATTTTGTAAAGTATTAAGCTTATTTATAAGTTTTAATTTCACAAGAACGATCAATTTTTGTAGATCAAACATCTTTTCTAGTGATTTTTTATTATCGTTCGAAAAAAAGCTTAATATTTTTTCTAGTTTATCTCTTTGGGTTGCTTTACCCTTTTCGCTTGTTCTTTTAGCTATTTCTTTGGCGTATCTAAGTCTGATCCACCTAATGAGCATTGATACGTGTCTTCCTGAATCTCCAATGACCTGTCCCTTTCTGACATACTTATTATTGAATTGCTCAATGAGGCGCGGTAGCTCTTCATGTGATTCAAGCTCCCTAAGGGTTGATCCGGCGATCTGGTTAAATAGTTTGCCAATTTCGGAAAGATTCGCGTTAACATCATCTGTGTCCTTTTTACTCATGGTTGCTTTGGTTAGATCTCTTAACATTGCATCCTGCGACCAAACGTTTTTACTTTTCTTTAGCGAGGAAACGTCGACTCCATAGTCTGCCCGATAGGTGGCAAAACCTCCACTTGGATTGGAGGACCGATAAGTGGTATGCCATACGATTCCGATTTTCGCGGATCTGACCGCTGCAGCAGAAGGGCTGCTAGCAGGTATAGCATAGACGATAGTATTAGGGTGGAAAGTAATATAGTCCTCACCATTAATCTTTTTCCTTTTAATATCCCCTGGCCCATATAAAAAATCACCCTGGATAATGCCTTTAATTCCTAATTCTGGTAAATGCTTTAGTGCGAGCTTAAGCTTAACAGCCAGATCACCGCTAGTATCAGCATCCACGTCAGCGTCAGATTTATAGACCTTAGGATTCTTATTAAAGATTCCCTTTTTGGCGACAAAGAATTTGCCGTCACGTGGATCAGTGCCAGCAAAAATAGCAGGAGCACCATCCCACTTAACAGATACATTACCGTCATGCTCACCTCTTAACATATCTCTTAGGCTCCGAAGAGCCATTATAGCATCCCGTGTTCCTTTGACCCCGCCATATAGAACTTTGTCCTCGATATGGGTCATGTGTGTATTTTTAGATTCTGTTATATATTCTGAAAAATTCATTACTCGATCTCGTAGTTAATGTTGACTGCGTGTTCGTTTAGAGTACCAGTAGAGCTTATTGACATGCTTAATCTATCAAGTGGTGTTAGAATAATCCTTAGGTTTGATACATCAAGTGTAACATCAGAACCTGGTGAGAATGAATAAGAACCAATCAGCTTTTCTGTTTGGCCTGCTACAATAGTAGTCACAGTTTCTGATGTATCTGTACTTCCATCTCCGACCCCTGTATATTGTAAATTCGCAGTAGTATCAGCATTAAGATATAACTTTAATTGAACAGGATCTGATGATGTACCAGTACCAACAACTGCAGCAGAAATTGTTTGAATAATAATCTCACGTTGATTTAGTACACTCGGTTTACCATTTTCATTAATTCTATTATTCTTAATGGTTAATACATGGTGATCAGAACCAGAAGCTTTAGATGCTGATGAAGAAGCAGATACAGATCTTGCTGTATTATTACGAATGATCTGACCTTCAATACCTCCCATCATAGAAGCACCTTTCACTCGGACATCAGTTCCAGTGCCTAGACCAGGAGCAGCATTTACTACTGCATATCCAATACGCAATGATGGATTCGATAAGTGTGGTACTGTATTACTGTTTGCATATAATATTTCATGGAATGGGAACAGTAGGCCAGTATTACCATCTTCAATCATAAACCTAATACGTCCTGCACCTAACCATCTAAAGTCAATTTGAAATACATTAAGTTTGGTTGTATCAATAATCATACCTGATGGGCCTCTACCATTAAGAGGATCAATATTAAAATCATCTTGATATACCCAAGTGTCATTAGGAACCGCACCAGGTTGAAGTTCAGTATATGTAGCTGCAAAGGTACCATCACTTGTAACCGAGAATGTTCCAGGTAATACACCGGGAGGTCCATTATAAAGCATCGTAATAGTATCTTGACAGTAATCAACGATCCATCCGGGAATGGGAAAATTACCTATCTCAGATGAGTTATGAGAAATAGTTCCTGCAGTAACTGGAACCGGAATTACAACATCATTAAGAGTAAACGTAACTGTTTCATTACCAGTTGCTGCAGCAGTAATAACAAACTTAGCAACATGAGCATTTGAATTGTATCGACGAAGGACTGCAAACTTGGAATTGTTTACGTTATATCCTACACCCAAAACGTTATTCTGATTGATAAATCCAGCAACTTGTTGATAACCATTTACTTGACCATTTGGCCACATTGCAGTAAATCGTGCAACTGAACCTTGACCTGGTCTATAACGAACTGATCTGTTCGATCTGAGTGTGGCAAAGGATCCAGCAGTACCACCTGATGATACTGTCATAATACCATCACTATCAATCAAAGAAGATCCAGAACCGGATTGGTTTTGTCTGAACTCAGATTCTATTCCATATAAACCATCAAGTTGAAAGAACGGAGAAAGTTCCGATGTGATTAATTCACCAAATGCACCAGCTGTAGCAGATCCACCTTGACCAGCAGGGTTAATGATGTTGCCATAACGATCAGAGATCATCATAACCTCATGAATGTCATTTCTAGTTGCTTGTGTTAGATGTTTTTGTCTGTTTACACTAAATTGTGCCATTTATGCTCCGGCCTCCACTTTTACATACACTGAAGAATCAGAGGTTTTAGATCCGGCCAGATTAACTAGATAAGAAATAAACTGATCCCGTTTTGTTTTAGTTGCTTGATCCACTGCATAGATTATTTCTGTAGCACCCAAGTTAGCATGAATCCGATCAACACTTTGTTTTTTTAGTTCCTCCCAAAACGGCTCCCAGGCTATATCCGAATGAATTGAATGTGCTTTTTCCCAAAGCGCTTTTGCCGAAGTTTCATTCTTTCCACCTAGCATTGCTCGCGAAGCAGTTTTAAGCTGATCGTTAGTTTTTAATGTTACACCTAAATACTCCTTCGCAGCGTATTCAATTGAACCATATCCACTACGTCCACCTCTTGCGCCAGTTCCTTGAATCTCTACGTTTAGTGGACCTAAATTAGTAGGGGCTCTAACATCCATTTTCTTTTGACGATCAAAGAATATATATCCGCCTTTTGATGACCAGAATGTAGCGTTTCTAGTAGAAGCTTTAAGAATAGAATGATCATAGGTGTGCTTACCAAGCTCCACGCCATCCAAATTATAATCGGTTAACTTTGCTTTGGTAGTAAGTTTATTAATCTGCTTTAGAGAAATACCAACAATATCTCGATCTATGAAAGCCTGCTTAATTGTAGAATTAAGATTCTGTACACTAGTAGCATCCAATTTAGTAGATAGATTAATGGTTTTCTTAATCGCCCATATATCTCCAGGGTTCCATTTATCGCCTGCCAACTGGGGTTTCCCATCCGCCCTAAAAGCTTTCGTTTTCATTTTATAGATTTCATTCATTTTAGTAGAGCCTCTATGGAAAGTGTGATCCTTCCCCACATATTTTTTATCGATTAACGCTTTACCTGATACGTATGCAGATATGTGCCAACCTTCTGCCGAGCTCATCATATCTTCAAATGTACGATCAGTATCAATAACCGTAGAATATTTCTTTAGGACCTCAGGAGTAAAATGTGAAAATTCCTTCTTTACCCCTTCACCTATCAGTGCGGCAAGATATAAACACTGAAGGGCTTCTCCGTTAGCGGTAACACCTGTCGCACCAGCTCCTTGTCCCGCACCTCCGAATATCGGTGCTTTACCCAGTGTGTTAGAAAGTATGTTAGATTTATCAGCAAGGGTAAGAATGAAATATTGATCTTTGCTAGATTTAAAGTTTTCAATAGCATCTAGATTTGCTTTAGTGTTAGGTATAGAAACATCCTTACCATTTACATCTGGGACTGCACTCCCATCTTTTATAGCTTGTGCTAAAATGTCCAATCGCACGTCAGTGGTTCGCGCCTTTACTTTTAGCCACTGAGCACGTGTCATAGGTGAATACATACTACGTCTTTCCGTTAAAAAATCTCTGAATCGAAGCATTACCGTTACTTGTTTTTAACTGTATTTATGTATTTATAAGACACAAAAAACCCGGGGAAAGACCCGGGTTTTGAATTACCGATCGTATACGTATATGTCTGCTTTTTCAGCAAAGGAAAGAGGAAGTGATTGATTGTAACGACGATTACCCATTCTATGGCCCCGACCTTGAAGCTTTACATACTGACGTCTTGAACTACCTTTAGACTTTTGGAATTCATTGGATTCTTTTACGGTCTTGCGGATTGCCTTGATCCAAGCTTGGTCATCGGGGTCTTTCAGATCTACAGTTGCGATATAAGAGTTTGTGCGGTCAGACTTAATAATCATAGAGGTATCTCCTTATTGATAATACTACTCTACCGCTTTTCAAATCGATTGTAAACCCCCTTTTTTTAAAATTTATAAAGATATTTTGCTATATGCCCAACAAATGGTAGAAGCATCAATGCCATTATTAAATTCATTCCAGTATGTGCCATAGCTATTCGAAGGGTATCACCTCTAGGCCATCCGTCTGAAACAAAAAAGCCAGCTAGCCATATCGTACCCGTGGTACCAATATTAGCCCCTAGAACTGCTGCAACTGCAGCTGGAAGAGGTAAAGCCCCAGATGCAACTAATGCAATAATAGCTGTAGTTGAAAGAGAGGAGGATTGCCACAAAAGAGTCATGACTATTCCACCGACGAACATATAAATTGGATTACCTAAAAAGAATTGTAGGTGATCCATATTTCCCATCGACTTCATACCTCCCGAGAAGGTTTTAAGGCCAATATAAAATATTACCAACCCGACCAGAGCTGTAATTACAGGATTACCTAGATCCATCTTCTTTACCCTTTTCCATAGTTTTGTGTTACCCATTTCTACTTCCTGTTTCATTTATGAGTAATTATAAAAAAAGTACCGCCGACTTCGCAACGGTACCGCTATAATTCAAATGTGTATATAAAGTGTCACACCCCTAAGATTCTTGCTGCCTCACGTTTATTATCGTGCGGTAAGGACTTACCAGCCATAAGGTGTTCCACAATTTGATGGAAGTAAAAGGCGGCATCCTCCTGACCGTCAGCATCTAAGACCTCTGCGCAATCCTTGAAAAACATTTTTAGTTTCATATCCTGCAGACCGTCACCTAATGCTGCCTTATGTGTTTTACCCCGCCGTTGATTCATACCATCCTCCTCTTGTAAGCATCTCTTTGAATTTAACCACAGCGTCTGCATCCAAGGTTATCTTAGATGCAGGAACGCCATCGTCTTTACTATACTGCCTTAAGGTTGTTCCGTAAACCCCCTCAGACAAATAGTATACGTGAACATGATTATCGTGCACGTACTTGGTCATTTTAAGTCGCCAATAAGCTTTCCGGAAGAGTAGAAGCAGGAACCCCAGACTCAACTAATTTAGTTGAAAGTTTACCGTTATACCGACGATTGAATCGACTGGCTACACTAAGAGTTTGCTGCTTTGCTCGGCGGATTGTACGACCGTCTTTTTCTCCTTTATATCCTGCAAATTTATAATGAGTAGCAACATCCTCCCAGTTGGTAAAACGTTTATCAGAATCGTCCATATTTTTAAGAGCTTTAGCTATAGACTCATAATCTGTACCTTCGAAAGTCACCTTAAAAGTTTTCTTAGGCTCGTTATTTACTGGTTGAACGAAATTTCCGCCGCTGACGTAATCAGCAGTGTCGGTATAAAGATACATCTCATCCCCATGTTCAATCTCAATATTGTGTTTATCTACTAGTAGCCAATCATGGTCACCGTTATCATCAGCGATGATCTGACATACATACGTCTCTGACATGGGCTGATAACGCATCACGTCCAGTGCAAGATCGCCATACTTTTGACTTTTAAGCATAATTTCCGTAATTTCCATAATGTATCTCCTTAGATTAAGCGGCAGTCGCCAGTTCGACTGCCTTGTTTGCTGCAACAACCTTACGTGCTGCGTTTTGACCAAACCACTGAGAGTGGAGGCGGTTATCTTTGTTCCGACCTTGTACGTGATCGGTAACAAAGGTTACTGAGTTGAAGG
>Ga0255778_10000959_pt1 | contig 26097 bp, 19 predicted proteins | sample 071ome_31_FD_179976 | JGI IMG/M metagenome (GOLD analysis project Ga0255778, IMG submission 179976) | Coastal salt marsh microbial communities from the Groves Creek Marsh, Skidaway Island, Georgia - 071405CT metaG (version 2) | ecosystem: Environmental > Aquatic > Marine > Intertidal zone >...
GGTGCACCGGCGCTTCTCCGACCGCCGCTTCTCCGACCGCCGCGGATAGCGCCGGCGCGTCCACTCCGATCGCCGTCGCCTTGGCCGCCGCCGCCGCAGTTCCGCTCTTGCTTTAATTTACTAGTACTAGGGTTCAGAGGCCGAAATCGCGCGCGCCCGGGTGGCCTACGGGTCCGGGGCCAGGGTTCGGGATCGACGAGTCGTGACCCGTCGATCGGGCCCGGACCCCCGGGACGGGTCGCGCTAATTAATCCATTTCTACGGGTTCGGTACGACTTGGAGTGCGACGAGTCACGAACCGTAAATCGAAAACGCGCGCGACTAAATCCAATAAATCCAAAGATTTAGGAGCTTTTCTCGCCCCTCGCGGGTCCCGACTCGTCGCGCGGGAAGGGGGTCAAACGCCCGAACGCGAGCGCCGAGTCAAACCGTCACGCCCGAGGAGACAGCCGAGCGTTTTTATCGGGTCGTCGAACGCGCGCGCGCGCGACGGGAGAGGTCGACGCGAAGAGCGCTCGCGCGACGCGCCATGTCGGAGACTAACGGGCACCGCGGCAGACGAGAGGCGGAGCGGGAGGCGACCGCGCAAGCGGCGAGAGTTGCCTGCTTGGGAGAGGCACACGCCGATGCTCTCCACGCGGGCGACCGAGTGTTCGGTTGGTTGTACGATCCGGAAACTTCGTAAATACTATCGCATGTGCGAGCTCAACCTTGTAAATTATGATCAATCGGGCCTAGCGTCGCCGCTTTCGCCTGCTCGATGAGCTCCTCGAACCTGTACTCATCCGGGACGCCCGCGGCGCGCTCGCGATCGCCGTCCGGGACGGCGACGCGCGTCAACTTCCGCTGTTGGAACGGGCGCGCGATCGCGCCCGACATCGTCGTCGGAACCGCCGCTCCCGCGCCCCCCGCGCGCGCGCGGCGTCGTCGCTCGCGGACCAGGACGTCCGCGACGCGCTGGACCTTTCGCAGCAGCTCTCGCTCTCGGTCCTTGGGCGACGTCGTCGGCCTCGTCGCGGCGTCCGCGCGTCCGCGCTTCGCCACGCCCCGCGGCTTGGCCGTCGCCGTCGCCGTCGCCGTCGCCGTCGCCGTCGCTTTCCCGGAGCGCGTCGCGACCATGGTCGTCCGTCGTCGTCGCGCACCCGCGCGCGCGCGCGAGTGCGGACGACCGCCGAGGGGCGAATCGTCGCGTCGCGTCGCGTCACGCGCGGGTGTGGGACCGCGGCGGGCCGGGACCCGCGGGCGCGCGCGCGCGCGTAGTGTGGGCGTGAATCCGCCCGTGTGCGGTCGAACGGGCGGGGTCCGGGCGCCGGGGCCCCGGGGGGGGCGCGTCGACGGGTCGGGACCCGTCGCGAGGGGGCACCCGGGGACGAGCCCGACCGCGCCGAGGGGGCGCCTGAATCCGTAGGGTTTAGGGCTAAACCCCTAAAAACAAATTTAGTAACCCTGATTGAAACAGGAAGAAATGAGATTTACTTTTTACATCAAGGGGCTAAAACAGCATCGGAAATGAAGTTCACATCAAGGGGCAGGGAAGGGGAAGAAACATACAAGAACAGGAAGGAAGGACACGCGAGGCGCACACGGATCCTTGAAAATTCGATCGCACCCCCACTCGCTGACGCGCACAAATCTCGCGATGAAAAGACTCCATTTTCGATTCATCTTTACGTGGTATGTAGCGACCCACGTGCTTTGCACGTTGTGTAATTTTGCGCTGGATAGAAGCGGGGCGTCTGATGCATACAGCCGCTCTGATTCAATTCTACGCCCACACATAAAAACACCGTGCACCACGCTGATTGCTTCATGTCAGCTAACTCCCTCGCGAGCGCATATTTTTGCGGATGCAATGCGCTCGTGGATAAAGGTGAAAGACGTAGGAGAAATAATCGTTGTGGACTGGGGTTCTAGTGTTCCTACATTGGATGTCATGAAATCGATTGGGACTCCTTCAAGTGCGCGGTCAACGAGTATTCGCGTGTACGGGCCTGGCAACCTACCGTGGCGGATAGGAGCGGCTTTCAACCTTGGGCTTTCTTACGCCCTCTGCCCAAGAGTTTTAAAGGTTGACTGCGATACATATTTGCATGAGGACTTTTTGCTTCACAATCAAATCGAATCTGTTGGCTTTCGCTACGGTGATTATAGGAATGCCGGTGCCGATGAGAACGACAAGCATCTCAATGGAGTATTCTTTGCGCGAACGTCCCACTTGAGAAATATTCATGGTTTTGACGAAAGGTTCAACCTTTACGGTTGGGATGACTCTGATCTATACTTGCGACTAGAAAGTTCTCTCATTCGCAGAAATATCACCCGCCCTTACGCCGATTTCAAGCGCTACGCGTCTACAACGCGCTTAATTAGACACCTAGCCCACGAAAGAGCACGTAATTCATATGAAGCAGTCGGTATATGCTTCAATCAAGTAGCAAGTAACATGGTTCCAAGCTGGCAAGATATAGCAGACGAAAGCACCCATGGATTCAAGTGCAAAATTGAAAGACAAAACAGTGGAATAGACGTACACGGTTGCAAGATCGAACGAACGCCGCTTACTATGCAGGCTTTGTTGGGCACGGACGCGTGCTTATACCTTTTTGAGGTTTGTCGTAGGAAACATGACAATTTCACAGACATGGACTCACCATGCAACCCCAAAAGCGATGACAAATAATGATAATTTGTTTTACATCGGCGCTGAAACCGAGCATTACGACTGGTTACTATACAGCAAACACTAAGACTAAGAGTACAGAGAACACCAGAGAGGCTACACGAGGCGTTTTACGCGACTGTGCGGTTGTAGCGCTAGAGCGTGGCTTGACAAAGTGCGGCAAGTCAGACAGCGGGGCTGGTACATCTAAACTATTTGCACCGTTGAAGCTTCATTCCGATCTTCATGCTGTCGCTTGCACGGCTCTTTCGTAGGCTTCAAGTCAGTAGAAGAATTTCCAGCACGGCCAGTGGAATCCAACATGTCATAACGGACATCAACTATGAATCCAAACTCACGTAGGCGTCAGATACTTTAAAAACTTGTCGTGTCACGACTTCCGCCAAAGGCCGCGGGTGTACACATTTTTTCACATAAAGCGCGCCAAGACCAATTTGATAATCTACGGGAATATCAAGTTTAGTTTGAATCGAAATCTGTGGAAGCAACAACCACTGTTTCGCGAACTGTCTCATCGGACGCATATCTACGATTCTCTTTGAATCCGCTTGTCTTAGATCCAAAATTCGCGATCTCATTGGCTCATAATACCGTTTTTGAATCACGTAAAAATCTGAAGATCGCATATCGCATCCCGCGTGTGAGAGTTCACAAAACTGCTCAGATACGCGCTTTTTAATCCAACACCGACATTTCAACGGACAGTGGTTTCGACTAGAATCTTCGAGAAAGTATGGCCTGAAACCAAACCGTACGATGCTCCACGCATTTGATTCGAGTAAATCTCGGAATTCTTGCACTAAGTTCGCAGAGAGGGCATGGTGTCGAATGATAGCATCGTCTTCGAGCACAACAATATGCTCGTAAAGAGACTTTTGGGCGAGGTGTAGCACGGTTGCGTGCATGAAGCTCACTTTCACAGCGTGCGTGTACGGACCTCGTATGTATGCACGTGGTGCGCACACATCGAGTTTACGACCAACAACGCACGTCGCCCGCCCAGAGAAGGCTGGAGAAAGTGTAGTCTTACATGAGTCAAAGCTCAGCACGAAGACATGGTCGATCTGGAGCAGCATCTGTGACAGAGTATCCGGGAAGTATTTTCTATCGGCGTCCAACTCCAGGGGTTGTGTGAAATTTCTGCACTCGCTGATGGCTTCTCTAAACGCTCTGGACGACGGCTTTCGAAAGAGCACTTGAGACGACACAAGTAAAAGTGAAACGAACAGTAAAGCGCACTGTCCCAATGTCTTTCTGTGCCTCGTGCTTCTCGCGTGTTGAATGCGACAATCGCCTCTGGACATCGTCCATCGCATTTTGACAGACTGATCTTCTAACACTAAACCCGACTGTCGACCGCTTCTCACGGCAAGTCGAAGCGTTCTTGAAACGTGCTCAAAAGGTCAGATTCAAATGTTGAAGCGAACGCTTCCTTACGCGGCGCGACTAAATTCTTCGAGAAAGTATGGCCTAAAAGTTTTACTACTAAGTATCCTTGTTTTAAGTACTTAGTACTTGAGTAAAACTTGTTTTCCAAGTTAGGGTGGATAGTAAAACAAGTCTCAACTTGGGACACACCAATGTAAAATACGTTTACACAGGACCGATACGTCAACAACAACGAAGGAGTCCAGTTCTCAGCTCATCCCCAAACCGGCGGCCAGGGCGTTTCCTCCTAGTACATGGGCGGTGTATCTAGAGCATAATTTCAGTGAAAGGCGTACTTTAGCAAGTGCGCTGCTTTGCACCTTTCGTACCATGGGCAACTGGCGCTCGCGTTCGTCAAAGTCACGAGCGAGAGTGCTCTCGCAGTTGGTCGTGGGTGTCATTGTCAGTCTCTTGCTCGTGCAACGTTTGCTTCAAGCCAAGAAACGCCCGTTAACATTTGCTACCCATACTTTTTCAATCAAGAACGTTTCGAACGCTGATTTCTTCAATGACCACACAGTGGTCCCGGGGAATTTTGACGCGAGTGAAGTCGAGCTTCCCAAACATAATCATTCAGTTCTGGCGGTTGTCACTGGCGGCTGGGCGTTAGAGCAGTATCGAGATGACAAGCACTTCCTTTATCTTGATATTATAATTCGAAACTATCAAGAGATGTGTGAGAGTGGACGAAGAGTACGAGTATTCTTAATCACCTATGCCTCCGATGAAGACTGGCGCTGGCATGACTTCATTAGGGCACGATTCTACACGTGTTTCAGAAAACCAAACGATTTTTCCATAGAGATTCAAACTTTTCAGAAACGGCCTTTACCACAGGGCTCTCACGGTACAGCAGGAGATCTCGCCATACGGCATCGTGAAATTTTCCAAAAATATATTGATGCGTTTGATGTATTCATTTCGCAAGAGGATGACGTGAGTATAGGCGTGAAAAATCTCGAGTATTTCATTCGGTATGAGCAAGTTTTGAGAGACTCGCATTTCTATCCTGGTTTTGTTTTCAACGAATTTGATGGCGGCATATGGTATACGGATTACCGACTTCGAAGGGGATCCATTTTCAAATACGCCAATGAAACATACTTTGTGAGCAAATACGGCACTAGCCCGTGCATGTATATGATTATGCGTGACGAGCTGCAATACTATCTGCAAAATACGAGTTGGATAGATCCGAATTTAATCAAGGGGGAGTTCAATGTTAAGGTAGGAACCGCAGCTTTCATGACGAGCCACAGGAAAATTGTCATTCCTTTGAAACATCACAAGGAAGCTGCATTTCATCATCTATCGAATCGATATAAAAGGCTCCTTCCGTACGTCATGCCCGAACAACCTCACCGAAACGACTCCCCACTTTACGTTGCGGAACAAGAAGAAGTGTTTTCGTTGTGTGCCAATGAGAGTCCAGAAGTTGGATCAAAATTCACACATGTTTCCTCTGGAGGTACATTTCGTAGAGAAGCTTGCTTGGAATGTTTGAAAGATAGATCGATCGCGTTGAACGTACAGCTATTGGCAGGTGGACAGGCTCGAAAGGTCGAAGCAATCATCGAGTGTGAGGATACATCTCCTTTACTTCCTTAAGCAAAAGGCGGTATAGTCGTAGAACCTCAGATACTGCAAACGAATTATAGGGATAGTTTGGACAGTCATGCGTGTAAGGTACAACTCGAGGCGTTATGCTATGTTTCATCATTTAGGAATCTGAGAGCCTGTCGGACTGCTTGCTGTAAGTTCTCAGCAGCAGCATGTTTAAGCTTTGCATCCTTGCATGCGATAGACTGACGAAATGATACTGAACGAGTTGCGCTGAGTTTACGCGTGAACTGGTCCAAGTATACATGTGGCTTGTTCATGAGGAAGGCAAGTATGCTAGCATGCAATCTATCCGTGATGATTACGGATGAAGCTGTAAACATAGCCACCGCGCTGCCGAGCTCCTTCTCAAATTCAAATGTGGATGATCCAGTGAATCCTTCGGTTACTATATCTTGCGCGTTCGAGTTATAAAATCTGTGTCGCGCGTCCCAATCCACTACATCCCAGCTTTTACTAGCTTTGGTCAGAATACGTTCAACTGCGTGATCGAATTTTGCCGTATTCAGACTTTCGTGATCTTGTCTAAGCAAGAATAAGATATCGGTGTGATTAACATCTGGGTTGAGCAAACTTTGCGAACTTCGAATGGGGCCTATCATGAAAGCAATATCTGGCGATAGCATATTTTGAGCTCCTTTGTAATCATGCGTAGCTATTGCGTGACTCTGTTCCTCGCGCCACGCGAGCTTGAGTCTTAAGCCTGATTTTATTAACCGTGTTATGTACAAAGCGTCTTTCTCTCTGAGGTTAACATTGCTGTAGTGTAACGATTGTGGCATGCCGACAATAGTGACATTCCGATCCATCAAAACAGGAAAAGATTTCAATCGCTCATCATGTACACTTCTCCAGACATCTCCCCAGTTTCCTCCAGCATGCCAAAGCGCAGCATCATTGGGGCCAAACTGATTGAAGTTACATGCTTGATTTTTTCCATGGGACTGAATAACGCCACATTCTTCGTAGGGCTTTTTCAGAGCGCGTAACAGCTGGAATTCTCCGTACGCGAGCATGTTGTCGCCAATGTTAGAGTGGTACGCGGGGTCAATCAAGATTAATTTACCAGTAATAGGAAGTAGAACTGGTGAAAAAATAGCCAAAATTTGTCTCCGTATGTCGTTCAGACACGTACGATGTATTTCGCGAGCAGCTGTGCCCGATAAACCATCGTTTCTGTGCACTTTAGGAATCAGGAGTCGCGAACCAGCCGCACGCCGTACAAAGAACCAGGCATGCATGACAATGGCAGTTGTCAATAACGGTAATAAACATCTGTGGTCCAAATATGTACGTATGATGCAGTGCTTATCACGTACATAAATAGATAAGCCAACGAAAATGTAGATAGCACCGAAGTAAAATGTCGAAGAATCCACATCTCGCATTAAAATGAGTGAAAATGCCAGACTGAATGTTCGTTTGAACAAGTTTATAATAGAATGCGTCGCAGCAGTAGTTTCGCTCAGAAATGCAAATGAAAATATTTGATATGCAGCAAACAGAAAGGCTGAAACCCAAGCTTGGGGTGGCAATGCCGAACCAAATAAGATGAGTTTGATCATCGAAACCGCACCAGTGTACTTTCCACAAGCGACACTGATGGATGTGAAAGTGTTCAATGGTTCTCGCTGCCTGAAAAGCTGGTCTTGTTTTAGAAGCACATTTCGTACCGGGAACATTAAGCTGGACGTGCAAGCAAAAAATGCTCCGTATGTCAGAGTTTTCGAAGTTTCGACTGATTTCGTGGAAACAATGACGCCAAAAACTATCAGTAAGACTGCGACGAATTTCGTGACGCTGGGTAACTCCTTGTTGACGAATGCATGCACTAGAGATGTGAACAGCGGTTCCAGTGCTTTGAATACCTGAGTGAATGAAGCGCTAAGAAAAACATAGCTCAAGTTTGTTGCGACGGCTCCTGTGAAGTGACACAAACAAACAAGCTGCATGCTTCGACTGTTGAAACAGTGTTGTGTGGTCGTAAGCTCCCCATGTGTGCAAAGTGAATATAGATGACCAGCTAAAATACTGAATAGAAACTGAAGTGTCAGAGTATCAAGAAGTAGTCCAATCCCGAGTCCCGTATCGAACGTTTGCTTTGTGAACACATTATAATACGCGTGAGTCAGGAACCAGCAGGAAGCTAGAGTACAAAGTTTCAACGCCCTAGGACGTTCGTTTGTGCTGGTCGCAACGCACATTCGTTTCAGGGCCGTGTGAAACTACTAGGTGGCACGATATGTGATACAAGCAACACAACGGATACTCTATCACCTTGAGTCGCGATGTAGCCGAGCTGGCTACTACGTGACAGCCATGTAATGAAATGAGTTTGAGATGTTCAACTAAGCAGGCCTTACGAGCTCAACCCTACTAGGCCTGCAGCGCCTGGTGCGAGCATTTTTCGTACCAGGCATTTTGTATGGGCAAACAATTTTGCACCAGAGTTTTCTGGTACGTACCAAGAAATTTCCTGGTACAGGTCATTTTTTAGCCCTCAGTATGTGAGGTTGCGCGCGCGCGAAAACGGGGCGACGCGCGCGCGAACGACGCCGAGCGCGAAAACGAGACGAGCGACGCGCGCGCGAACACGAGGGCGCGACCGGGGTTTAGGTGACGACGGTTTCGCGCGACGTGTTCGAAGTTTGAAAAGTTGATTGAGCAAGCGGCAGACCTGTACAAGCTCAATATCGACGATGTCGAACGTCGGCGACGTGGGCGCCGCACCGAGGCGCGAGGACGACGATGTGGGCGATAATGCGCTGCGCGACTCGAGATGAGGACGCTGATGATGACGCTGATGATGACGGAGTTGGAGCTGACGAAATCCTCTCGTCAGATGACGACGGTTTAGCCGAGTACTTAAAAGACGCAGACGAACTTGTCATGTCACCACTTGCAAACGTTTCGAATCGAACAGAAATGACATGTGAGGCAACCTCGTTGAAAACATCCAGGTACAGGATGATGACTTACGTCCTGCTCGGGACATGGCAAAGGAAACTTTTGCACAGAAGGCAGCTCGCAAGGCGTTAGAGCGTCAAGAGAAAGAGAACCGTAGGAAAAGTAGAAGATTGAATCAATAGATAGACTTAGCGCGCGAAGCGCGTCGGTTCTCGCGCGGTTCTCGTCGACTCGTACCAACTTGTACCAGACGATGTATAATGTTTACCCATAAGATTTAGACGACCGGGCATTCGGGCTGGTACGCTGGTACGTACGAGGAATTTCCTGGAAGGAAGGATATCGGATTGCTGCACCCCTAAACCCTACAACTTAGTTGCACTACCTAAGTACTTAGGTACTTAAGTACCCCGAGTTATGCGCAAACGACTAAGAGCTGATTTCGATAACTTTTCAATAACTTCGACCCCCTTCTATTTAACTCGTCGGTTGACGAGTAAAAAGTTACCTTAAAAGTGACAATAACTTTGGGCAAAGTCAGTGTCAAAGTTACGTCGTGATTTCAATAACTTTACACGTATGCTAATTTTGGTTAGCTGCTGATGCAGAGAGAGCACGAAATACACTTTTATCCGATGAAACGTCAAATCGTGCGATTTGAGGGCGAGGGTTTAAATATAGGGTTTAGAAATCGTACACACGCGTTCTTAAAAAAAAGAGTACAGTGAAACAATCGGCCTGACCTCATTACCGTGGGTCGCTTCGCTGGAAAGCTTGAGCCGGCGAGCCGTCACATAACGTCGTCAAGCGCCGCTATCTCAGTCCCACGAAGGTGGAGTGTAGCATCCGACGCGGATTCACAGTAGAGCAGTTGGAATTACGGCATCAGTTTCTCAGTTGTTTCGAAAAGTCTATGAAGATAATCATACCGGCGTGCGGAAAAGGCGAGCGCTTTCGCGCCGCGGGGTACGACACGATAAAGCCGCTCATCAAGGTGCACGGTAAACCAATGATTGACTGCGTGGTACAGGCTTTGAAAATGCACGGTGCGCTCGACGAACACGTCGTCATCGTCAACTTTGACGAGAAAGATATCAACCATCCCGTCTTGAAACTTGATCGCGACACAGTCGGAGCCGCGGAAACCGTACTGCTTGCACTGCAAGCGCACGAAAGCGAAGATGCTCCGATGCTCTTGGTGGACTGCGATGCCATATACCACGGTGATATTCTCGAAAAATTCCGCGCGCTCGAGGCACAAACCGACGTCCGTGCGGCGGTCTTATCGTTCCATGAAGACGCGTCAGCGCTGAGCTCCAAACCGAAATATTCTTATCTCATGGTTGACGAAAAGAGAAACGTGGTGAAAATCGCAGAAAAAGTCAGAGTCGGCCCGCTTGCGAACACCGGCGCTTATTGGTTTGCCAGCTCTACCGAGTTCATGAAGTTAGCACAGAGCGTCATCGAAGGAAGACGATTTCAGCGCGGCGAAGCGTACGTTTCGTGCGTACTTGACGAATACTTGAGGCAAAACAAAAACGTGCGAGCTGTGATCATTAATGAAGATGAGTATTCAAACATCGGCACTCCAGATTGTCTGGAACACTATTTGAGCAAACAAGGACGAGCGTTTTTGTTTGATCTTGACGGCACGTTGGTAGACACGACTGCCGCGTACGTCCGCGCATGGCACTCGCTACTTGCGCCGAAAGGTGCATTTGTCGATGCCGATTTCTTCAAGACGCACATCAGTGGACTCGCAGACGAACAAGTTCGGAAAAAATTTAAAATTGCGATTTCGTCTGAAGAAAAGGATGAAGAGTTTTTGAAGCACTTGACGCGTGTTAAAGAGATTCACGGAGCGGTGAATTTCGTAAGAAAGTGTCAAGACATTGGTCCCGTGTATGTCGTGACAAATTCGAACAAACGCGCCGCCGAGGCCTTGTTGGTTTGCATCGGTCTCGGCGACATTCCACTGTTGACGGCGAGTGACGTGAAACACGGCAAACCAAATCCCGAACCATACGCCAGAGCCATGCTCACGCTCGGTGTTTCGCCCAGAAACTGCGTCGTATTTGAAGATTCAAAGAGTGGAGCTGTGTCTGCTCGAGCCGCCGGGGCGGGTTTTGTCATAGCGATATCGAACAACGTGAGTGGCTGCGATGCATTTTACGAGGACTACGCTGACATTCAACCGAACGAAATTATCCAGCACCTCGAATCTGTGAAACATTTATCGGATGAATTGTCCGAGATGTTCGCGCAACGCTCTATTGTGTATCCCGTTCGCGCGAGCGGAGGGTACATTTCTGAAATCCTGTCGGCGAGCTCTGGCGCACGTAAACTCGTCATAAAACAAGAAAATAGTGATCACGGCGTCTTGCAGGATGTCAGCGAGAACTTGGCGTTGCATCTGACCGAGTGTGTGTTTTATGAGACCTTGGCAAGCATGGCCCCCGTAAGAATACCAACGTGCTACGGAGTGCTACCTGACAGTAAAGCCATAGTCATGGAAGACTTGCGCAAGTACGCCAGGGCGCCGGAGTTTACGCTCGTCAGCGCTCTCAAAGTTGTGCAAGCCATCGCGAGCCTGCATTCGCACTTTAAAGGTGTGCACTTGGGTAAACTTTCAGAGCATACCACCTACATGAAACAGCATGTTCGCAAAAATTATGGCATCTTTAAAGCGCGATGGTCAGGCACTTTGTCGAGAGAAGTAATTGAGCTCTTCGATCACGCCGCCGCATTTTACGAGGACGCCGAAGCACAACTGCTGAGAAAACCTTGCACCTTGCTTCATGGTGACTTGAAGTTTCCGAATTTATTCTGGGATTACAGTGTCAAGGGCGGCGAACCGATTTTCATCGATTGGCAATATGCTGGTCCCGGACAAGGTATCGAAGACATAATCTTTCTTCTGGTTGAAAGCTGCGAAATAGCGAACTTCAAGCTTCTGGGTGATTCTCTCATCAATGCGTATTATGATGAAAGACAACAGCTTGATGACGTGGAGGTACCGAGTAGCGAACGGCGCGTGCAAGTGAGCTGCGCTTTGGCAGGTTTTCCATTCTTCGTGGCGGTCTGGTTTGGATGCATCGACGCCAGTAAACTGAGCGAACCCAACTTCCCGTTCCTATACATCATCAGACTCGCGAACGCGTTCACACATCTTTACGACACAGCATGGACGCGATACAAAATTTAATTTCATGTTCGTTATATCCATAGTCGCGGTGAGAATATCACAACTTGTATGCTCGAACACTACAAATCTCAGTCTCTTCATTAAACCTCAGCACGTCGACCGCGGTCAATGTCGTGTTTGCTGCGTCGTTCAGATGCACGATGATTTCACACGTGACGGCGCGTTTTGAAACGCAGGCGAGGGTGTCTACGACATCTATGGAAACATTCGGAAAGGTATCGAAAATATCGACATTCGCTTTTATCACGTCCTCTTTTCCTGTAACTCTCAGGTTCCAGTCGTGCAGCTCGATATGCGTGCTTAAGAGTGTGCGCAACGTGGTGATGTCGTGACAGTTCCACGCGGTAAAGTATGATGTTGTCTTTGCGATAAGGTCCGCCTCGCTTGAAGACATTTGAAGCGCAAGTGTAAGATTGACGCTGATCGTCGTGGCGCCAAAATGTTTCACCGGAAAAAAGGAGTTTCGAAATACTAAACCCTAAACCCTAAGTATATTCGACGGGCGCTGCGTCATTTTTTCTACCAAGTACTAAGTGTACTATCCGTGAATAAAATATGGACTAAACCCTAAACCCTAATGAACTGAACATGTGCGACGATCCATCGATAACATTTACTCCTTCTGAACCCGCGTGATTTATTTATCCAGACTTTGACACATCTCTGATTTGCTTCTGGTTGAACCGAAAATGCAACAGCAGAGTTTCCTCAGAAACACGCGATTTTAAGTACAACATGGCGTTGCCTAGCGTTCATCGCTCAACAAGCAAACTGCACCACACGGGGATTCGTTGACGTGCAAACAACTCGTTACCGTGATAAAGATCGCTTCGCAGTCGATTAAAAATTAAGTTGTTGTGAGCTCGTCAAGTCTTGGATACGAGATGTCTCCCAGAGGTGTTGTCCAAAGAAGTACACGCAGAATACTCTTGCCGTGTTCAATACGGATTGCTAAATATGCTCTGAACTTTTCAAAGCTGATACGGTTGCGGCGATCGAAAAGTTGTACACAGACTATGGTCGCTACTTTGCTGCTAGTTTGCCCGCTTTGTGCATGTGCTTTCTTGATGAGAGCATCAGCCACTGCGGTGCATGACTACTTTAAGGCGCGTTCTCTTCTGATCATCACCGCACTTGATGCGAAGTCGGCGGCAGCGTTCATGCGTATGGATGCACCTGAGGTACACAAGGACATAATGATACCACGCCGATGGGCTGGGTCACTTGTACAGTTAAGACATGTCATTCTTCTCTCGGATCAGGGTGCCTACGATGCTTTATTCAATAGACATCGTGGACATTCGTCCGGACTGTCACACGTTCGTTTTGAATTCGTCCCAGAATTCACCACCTATGCATCCAAAGTGCACTATGCGGTGTCTATGCATAAAAACTACCGTTTCATTATGCTCTGGAATTTAGTCAATTTCAGTTTCTCAAGTTCTGCGTTCAGTGAGGTCTATCGATTCACGAAGTCGCAAAGTCCATTCATGCTGCACTACGAATCAAAGGGTATCCAATCGACACCTCCTGGATCTGTACAGTTCGAGTCATACGCACTTGACGACGTCTTGGACGTGGACACAGATTCACTTCGGTCGGTGAAGAGCTGGGAGATGGTCATGATGCAGACTTCTCTGTTCATAACTATAGGAGGTTTGCATAATTTCACACATTGCGGATACTCTTGCATTGCCATCAAAGCGCGTTTAGAAGGAGCGAGATTGTGGCAACTTAAAGTGCCAAAGACGCCGGCGCCGGTCTCGCGCCTGCGTGACAATGTTGCGAACGCAACTTGGATAAAATTGTCTGAAACATGCGATATTTCAACTAATGAATTGGCGAAGTTTCTGCCCTCATGGGTGACTCGTAACGGTCGCACAAGAATCGCTCTTGTGCATGAAATGGTTCCATTGGCTAATCAAGGGGGGAATATACGTTTGATTGAAATTTTGGATGTTCTTCTGGTGAATGAGTTACACATACAGATTTTCGTGCGCGACAATATCGATGCAGATATGATACTATTGATCAAGGGTAAACTTAGGGTAAAAGTTTGGTCAGATAATTTCCAGCTTACGACGTTGACGTCAATGATCGAAGAATTTGACGTCGTGGTCTCTGCGATGTGGTTTTGGAACCGACCGGCGAGGGGAGACTCCGCAACAATTCCCCTCGTTGTCGATGCAATTCTTGCGTCTTCGATGCTTGACATCAAGCATGTCGTCATCACAGACGACATACACGCATCGCGATGTTTTCAGACAGTAAGGGGCGACGCTTCGTTTTGCTCGAAAGTACGTCGTCAAGAGGAATCTGTTTGGTCTTCATTTAGAATGCTGAAAGTTTTTGTATCTAGAGAGGATCTAGCGCACGCGGCATCAGTATTTCCTGAGGCACGTGATTCCATGACATTTTTACCTTACATGATCGGAGCGTCGACAGTAAGTAATCATTCCAACCTCGTTTCGAATCCCATTCGAAGCGACTCTTTCAAGCTTGCGTACTTTGGGAAGGCCCATCCAGCGAACGTGATGGCGGTGAACGCGCTGTTGGAAGCTCTTTCTCAGTGCAAATATAACATATACAAGTCAATGCATTTTTCACTCGTGGGTGACGAAAAGTGGATGCAAGTTCAAGAGGTGAAAAGGAACGCACGCCAAAAACGTAAAAATATACATATTCAAGTTCGCGGAGAACTTCCGAACTTGGAGCACTTCTTAAGTTCAGTGGACCTCGTACTCGCACCTGTGATAGTTGGCGAAACTGGCGTATCGAGCAAAATCTTCAAATGCATCGAGTTGCGCATCCCATTCGTTTCTACGCGAGGTGCGATGCGAGGGTTCGAATGTGATGACGAGTGCAGAGAATTATTCTTTGCCGAGACAATCGAGGATATGCTGACACTCTTGATGCAGGCTCTTTTTGAACCAGAAAGGACCATAAGGATGGTCAACAAGCTAACGTATATCGGTGGCCAACTTACACATGCAAATGTACGCAAGAACGCGCACTTGATGCTAGTTCTGTCGAACTCGCCGGATTACGTACTGTCATCTCACAAGGACTTGCAACAACAGTCCATAGCTCTTCAGTCACTTTCACCACATGGGTTCGAATGTGAAAACAATTCATCTCAAGTGGACTGTTTGCAGATTTGCGAGCTCAAACATCCACGGACACGAAATAAATCGTCGATTTTGTCCGTATACAGTTCACTTCTTGGCGGGCCAACAGATAGTCAATTTTTAGAATCGTTCGTAGCTGACGTACTCAAACAATGTTTCGATCAAGGTGCATGGGAAGTTGTGATCGCGAGTACCGATGATCAGATTTTGACAGATTTCAGGAGTGTATTCGTGCTTCACTCGCGACGCCGCGAAACAGATTGTGTCGAACCGGACGTACGAACCGTTCTGCTTGAACGTGACAAAGGTCTATATGAAACTTGGGATTTGCTCATTCAGAACTTCACGAAGGGTAAATTCCTCACAAATTGGAACATAGACGATCGTAAACACCGACAGGCACTCTCAATTAAGGTGAGAGTGCTCCAGAATTCCCCGAAAATTGACGTGGTTTCCTCTTCCGTCTTTGCCTCGTCGAGATTCAATCAAGATTGGAACAGTTGCCAGTCGACGCGAGTTCAAGCCAAGAAATGTCAAATATGGTTTAGTGAGAGAGCGCATTACGCTTTGTCGGCGTTTGTTCAAACAGATTCGAAGTCAGGCAAGATCACAAACGTACCTCAAAATTACCCTCACAATGCGCCGGTATATCGTCGCAGTATTCACTCTGTAGTTGAATACTTTTCCTCAGACACAACAGCCATCGAAGTACTCAAGGACAGGAACGCACCGACGTGCTTTGATTGGAAATTATGGGCAAAACTAGCCGCACGAGGAGGCGTATTTTTCAACTTAGACGTGCCACTGGAAGTTTATTATATTCGATCCGACAGTCACGGGCGCAGAGATGCGACAAGCGGCGACAACTGCATAAATTACGTTTTTCAAAACCTTCGCAAAAAAGGCCTGTACAATAATGCATTTTTCTGGAACTTTGATTTCTCAAGACAGTTCATGTGGCACAAAAGGATTTTACTTTTGACATCAAATGAGTACAGTACTTCTTCACCCTTTCAGAGCTCGAAACAGAAGGACTTTGTAAGTTGGATGACTCAAAATGGACATGATGTAGCCACGATTACGTTTGATCTATCAGACACATCCGACCGGTCCAAGCAAGAAATTCTTGCAGAGTTGAAGGATGACCGTTTTCTTGAAGCCTTTGACATGGTATTATTCGATGATTTGAGCAATCCCAAAATGCGAAAAAGAGTATCGCGAAGTAAACTTGCCAAATTGATCAGAGTTCATGACATATACACCGTTGGTATGTTTGAACATGTATCGGCAGTTCATCACGGCTGTGCCGGAATGCAGTGTTCGTCTGCCCTAGTGTTCAGCGACACGCAACAGGGTTGGACCTGGGGTTCTAGGCACGTCATTCAACTTGAATTGAACAGTGCTTCATGGTCGCAGAACAAAAGACTATTGCGCATGTTTCATATCCTCTAAGCGTTCGATCCTTCGACATGAAATCCGTGCATGCAAGAGGGCGATGGAGCTCGGAGCGGAAAATCCGAGCCGAATCCGAGCCCAACGCGAGCAATCTATTTTTCAGCCTACTTGGAGTAGTATCGAAAATACACGTCGTAGCAATCACTGTTCATAATGAACTCCTTCATCTTCAATTAATAGATAAGTATTGTACTAAGTACCGGGTAAGGTGGGATACCTAAATACTTAAGTAGAAAGGTCAAACAGGCTGGATTTCCTACAAGAGTAGAGAAGCTACCTAGCACTCCTTGCGCGTTCGTAGTTCATACTCCGTGCGCGTCTCCTCAGCTCAACGATCGCACTTACTACTACTCCAACCGAATAGTTTCTGGACAAGTGTTAAATTTCAAAAAAAAAAAGTCGAGAGACGCCGCTACACTTTTCATCGCGTCTCTCGTATAAAATAAATCGACAGAGGACACAAAACTCGAAGGTGACGATCGTTGCGTCGAGACTTCGATTACACCAAGCGGGTGGGGACTAAAATTGAGCGAAACCGAAGTGCTTGCGCATGGTGCACGCTGATTCTTATCGAACGAGCGAGCATTTCCCCTCTTTCAGGCTACTGAAAATCGGCAGTTGTGTTCTCTTATTGTTCTTTACCGTATCCGCAACAATTTTCACAGAGGCGAGCAAGTTAGAAGATGGCACGTACCAGTACAATACCTTCGTGATACCGTGTGCAGTCGAATTCGTCAAGCTCATGGCCTCGTCGGCTATGTTCCTGTGCGAGCGTGTCGCAAGAAAAGAGTCGCAGACATCGTTGAGCTTCAATATTCGCAGTTTCTCGTTGTACGCATTTCCAGCGTTCTGTTATTTCGTGAGCAACAACTGCATGTTTTACATCATCCTGTACCTTGGTGCGTCAACTTTCCAAATCATGAACAACCTCAAAGTTCTTAGTACCGGAGTCTTCATGTACATATTTCTCAATCGCAAACTGTCGTGGATGCAGTGGAAAGCACTCATCATGCTCATGATCGGCTGTATGGTGACTCAATTGAGCGCAAAGACGGTTGAAGGAGATCACACGGTTGATCAGTCGTTTTATGCTGGCTACATATTGGTCTTTGTAAGCGCCATTGCCTCTGGCGCGGGAGGCGCGTTTTCAGAAAAATTATTAAAAGGTAAAGGCATCGAGCAGCACAGACAGATCGGCAAGCAAGGTTCGATACACTGGCAAAATATGCAACTATACTCGTTTGGATTGATGTTTGGCGTCGTATCGCTGCGTATGGACGCGAAAAGGAGTGCGTCATCGCCAGGCCAGAACCTAATCGACGGATTCAATGCTTTCGCATACCTGACAGTGGCCACGCTAGCCATATGTGGTCTTTTGGTGTCCTTCATACTCAAGTACTTGGATAACGTAGCGAAATGTTTCTGCGCAGCGTTGAGCATGCTGTGCGTCGCGCTTCTGGATTCCGCCATGAAACATGAGATGATCCCTCTGTGTGTTGCGCTCGGCATGGTTTTGACTGGGTTAGCGCTAGAACAATACAATCTTTCGTGAGATAGTTTTTCCGTCTGTTTCTTCCGTGCGTGTGTCATTAGTGCTCTAGATATTTGTTGGAGTGCATGTGTTCTCTTTTTTGAGTTCAGATGTCGTGAGATGGAAATTTCTTGTTTTGTGTAAGACGTGAAGGAAATAAAAATGGAAATCGGCGGATGGTGTGATGTTTCAAGTGAAACAGCATGCAAATCGTCCGCGACGCTGCAGTCGACATGTATTAAGAGAGCTATCTGGAAGTTGAATTTCTAGACCTGCACTACTATTGTCTTTGCCGGCCCTTGACTTGGATGCCTTGCACTGAGGCACCTGTCACAATCGACTTAAGATCTACGTCCAGTTCCCATGAGTGATCATCTAAACGCAGATTTTCGACAATTAAATTTCCTTTAAGCCAAGCAGAAGATAAAAACTCAAGTCCTGTGCGAACCTTCAAGCCCTTCGAGATATTTCCTAACATCATCCTATTCCTTTCTATGTGAGTAAAGTCCCGAGTCGAGTGCCCGTCATTAAGACTCAATACAGAGCCTTTGTAATCATGCACAATATGTGCACGGTGCTGCAGCAGCCTATTGCGGAATTCATCATCTTCTGCACCCCAACCCCAAAAATCGTTTGCAAAGCCGTCAACCTCGTTGTAGAATGTGGGCTTCATACCAACTATGCCACTCAAATATTCGGGATATGGCATTTTGAACTTGAACTGGGATGCTTGTGTGGCGAGATGAACTACGTCATGCGCGCGCGCGCGCTGTGTAGAGTACGATATGTTCGAGCTGGGCAACATATCAACATCATGAAAATAGATGAAGCCACAGTTGTATTTATTTGTGACGAAAAGAAACCCACAGTTCATTAACATGCCTCTATTGAACTTGTCGCCGTGACGCTGCTTAGCGAAAACTAAAGCGTAGCTCGACTGCTCTTCAGCCATTTTACCCCGTATAAACGTTCTGAACACATCAGCTTGCAGTTCACGCGCACGAACCGGTACAACGACGCATACGTTCACTTTATTGACGTCAACATTCGCACCAGATGTTGCACGCACAAAATCACGTATGTGCGGATAGGAAAGCAAGCTCGTTACCAAAAGTAAGCTGAGTATCCGGAAAGATGAATAGTTTCGCATGCGCGAAGTTGACTTGAAACAAACAACTGAGTGGATATATCGCTGTTTTGATGGCTCTCGTCTACACCACGACGAGCGAGGCTGGAGTTCCCTCACCGCAGTTGCAATTTCAGAGATTCCCCAGAGCTTTGAGGAAGGGGGATACCAGGGCTCGGTCTACAATGGACCGTCGTCTAAAGCATTAGTTCATTTTCTTTATGAAAATGAGAACCGACGTTGCGAGTGACTCGCCGAATGTATTCCTACTAAGATAGTACTAGGGATTTAGAAAATAAAATATGTACCGAAAATAATGAATTAATTTACATCGGTGTTTTCCCGCGCCGTCGCGCGTCACCCCGCGCCGTGCGCGCGTCCGGGCGACGCGGTGTCAACGGAATGATCAGCGACACGAAAGGACCCAGTCTGCACATTCCTTACCCGTCGAAACCATATCGTAGACATATCATGACAACAGACTAAAGTTGCGTGTTACAACGCCCGCGGCGCCGCGCACGCGGTATTGAATCCAAGCAACAGGTGCGGAAACGAAGAAAAATATTGTTTAGTACGCATCCCCAAAGTTTAAGTGCGTATTGCGTCGGCACGCCGCCGCAAGGCCGTCGAACATGTTGTAATTCTAGACCCTGATACACCTTTAAAATGCTCTCGTCATTATTTTCCTGAACATTTACGTTCGAGTTGCACGAAATCACGCACACCACGACGTGTGACTGAACGTTCGGCGACGAACGAGGCGGCGTTGGAACGCGCGTAAAAAGTTTAAAACATATACTCGCGAACCTGCGCCGTCGACGCAGTCGTCGCGGCGCGAGACGCGGCGCGAGACGCGCGCAAACACGAAAATTTACGTTTTATGCTACCGGTATTTTTTTCGAAAACAGTACCGGTAGTACAACCTCATTCAAAGTTTCAAAAATTGTCACACACCCCGCGACGTGTTTCTCCACATCGTTACATTCAGAGTAGGACGTACTCATGGCACTTCGTAACAGAAGACTTGCAGGCGTGACAGGCCTTCACTTCATCGTAGTCTCGTTTGGATCATTATTACTGTTGACAGCTTCGCGGCGAGAAATTTCTACTACGAAGAGCGCGTTCACAGATCTTAACGTAGAACGTGCGATCAATTGCTTCGAAACACCGTCCGAGTGCAGTGGGACGTTTGATCTCTATGCTCACAACCCCGATGCTGAGGTAGCACAGTGTATTACGGGCGACGTGCGGACACTTTGTCGCCCACATGTTCACAAAAGTATACATCTGAACCTCTTGGAAGGCCGAAAAAACGATGTTTTCCTCGTCGTCGGTACACGACAGAAGGCCAATTGCACTCGTGATATGTGGCGAAGTGCGTTTGAATCGTTAGCACCCGTCGCCATCAAGTTCAGCTCACACGGTCCTTTTGAGAAGCATCAAGAGTGTTTTCTTCTCGCACAAGAGCGAGCTCGCAACATGGGAAGCCCATATCGGTGGCTCACGCGAGTAAGGCCTGACTTGCTCATTGAAAGTCGAATCTCTAGCGATGTTTTCACGCCAACAGAAATGGTTCATCTTTATGATATCATTGCTGTCTGCCCTTTTGCTTTACTAAATAAGGATTCTCCTTGTTTCCCACCAAACAATCGGCACGACAATGTGGGCGACATGCGCACACATTTTGATGAAGAAAATCGCTTCTCACTATCATTTGAACGCATTGATAATGATGTAAGCGTGCTCGAACGACATTTTGCTTGGGCAGAGTACTACATGCAGTCGCTTGCACTCTTTGCAACTTCACTCACTGACGAGTATAGATCGAACAGAGTCCGGGCATGCTTCATGCAGTTTCTGGCGACTGTGTGTTATAAGTATCACTGGTACGGATTTACCAGCTTTCAAGCTCTAGACGTACTCGAACAAACGTTAGAAGATATCCTTGAGGAGCTTTCAGCCCCATATGGAGACGTTGCTCATCATTTTGAGAAATTGGGCCAGAAATATCGAACAATTGTGAGGGGTTTGGGTGCATATGCAGGTTACAAAAGCGAGAAGTCGATTGGAGACATGCAAATTTTAGCCGAGCAATGCTCTGTTTGCACATCAAGGTATAAAAACAGAACTTTGGTACGTCGTCTTGAATCACTTGGTGTCGATCCAAGACTACTATGTAGACTTCCACAACGAAAGAGAGTGCAGCGTTTATTAGACTATCATCCACCTGAGGCGCGGATACTCTTTCGAGTCGAGAATCTCCATGAAGGCATGTGTTAAAATACTTAGCATTTGTAGCTTCGAGAGCTAAATCTCATTTTTACGTAATGGATGAAGATGGTCTGTGGTGATAAAGTGGTGCCCTGGAAAACAGCGCACTTGAATGGATTGGTGGAAAAGCCAAGTTGCAAAGAAGCGCTCTGGAGAATACGGCCAGTATCCTCGAAATTGTGTTATAAACGTCGATCTATTGTACATTTCAAAGAATCCATCACTCGTTTCATGTGCTGTTGAACTCGAGTTCAAGTATTCGTACACTGATGATCTGATTAGCTGCTGCTCAGCCAGTGTAGGGGTGATGAGCTGCGAGTCTCCATCATGCCAAATCGCCTCTAGACACAATTGAAAGTCATTCTGAGTGCCGCATAATCTGCTCAAGTACGAGGAGATAGCTGGATGCGATCGAACTGACTTTGCGACGTGAGTTGGGAGCATGAGCAGTTCTGCACGCACACACGGATCCGACCTGGTTACTGCTCTTAAGTCAACATCAAATACTGAATATGACCGTGACGCATCGCCAAGTATGCGCAAGTGACTTGCCAGCGGTATTATGAGTTCGATGGTGTCGCGTAATCCCCAAAAGTACATGTCACTATTTGCGTACAAAATACGCTCCACTTCATCAAATTTCTTTGGTAGGCTGTCGAAAACAGGACTTTGACATATCACATCGCTTCGCCACTTTAATACGAATGTGTACCGTGCTCCTCGTTTACGCTCTTCCATTTCCATTGTACGCCAAGCTTTTGCTAGTTTGTAAAACTGCTTCATGTGTACCTGAGCGTCAGTCTGAGCATTTTCTTCTTCAAGCTCGCCGCTGGATAGCACCACCTTTTCCACAAGCCATGGGTGGTCAAACTCACAGTCTTTGTGCGTCACTGCAAATATGTCAACGCGTTCGTCGTCATGCCCGTTAAAACAATCGCGCATCAGAGTGGAACAAAACCGTAGTTCGCCAACAACTAGCACTGCCGCTGTGTGTGAAACTGTGCTCCGGAGCGCTCGAGTCCTCTTGTGAATGCTACACGATTGAAATAGTTGCGAAACCAGTAAGTGGCTCGATCCGAAGAACAAGCAAGAAATCGTCAAGAAACGCACAGCACGCTCGCGTTTCATAGGGCGCGGGCGTCAGTGGATACTTTTCTGAAACGTCGGCTGATGATAATCGGTCGTCGAGCGAATTCATTGGCCCTCGAGCGCCCACGAAGCTGTCTTAGGTCTGTATCACCCCCGTTCCGTAGATGAGGTCCGTGCGCCGGGTACGCGACGATTTTGGGACTTCGCTACTTGTATGGTTTTGGATTTCGCTAAATACAGCCGACGTTTGGGGAGTGGGTAAAGTGACGGATCATGACTCAATATACATTTGTGTATAATGTTGAAAATATTCGCATGTGTTGGAATTAGTAGAATTTCCACCGCGGAATTTCGACTGGTCAACTCAGACGGGGACATGATGCAGGACGCGTAAGAGAAAGCTGAAAGGTGCCGTGCTTTGTTTTCATTACATGCACGATGACGACGTCGAGTTCTTCACTGTGGTTCGCACGTTCGCTTCTTATTTTTTTGGCGCACAACTCTGCCAAATTTTGTAGTCTTCTCGTGGAGTGTGACTGCTCATCTTACCCGAGACGGCACCGGTGCGATGCATGCCCGATGAGAAGCGCACACTACTAGAAGAACTATAGGCGACATCTTCAGTCGCCCATAGGCTTGGTTGAACTTGCTCATATGTTTTGATAACACTTGCTCTATTCTTTTTCCCACAAATTTCACCAAAAATATAACAGTTGAAAATTTTGCTCATGGGCCCGTTGCCATGAAGGTTTTGGACACCTTCGACTCAACCCTAGGACAACGCAGCGGAGATATTATTCTGCGTGAAAACAAGGTCGTACTCACAAAAGCCATGGAAATCCAAATCATCGCAGTTCCGCAGCGGTCCAGTGAATTCTATCAAACCCCTGTCGTACCAGTGAGCTGCAGTCGCCTGGAATCCGAAACTATTCATTTCTTCAAGCAACTCTTTACATGTTGACGCCCCTCGTGTAAGTGTAGAGCACTTTGGATTCGGAACCTCGAGCTGAATCCTCTGTATGGTACGAACATGCTCACCAGCGGATCTCAAGATCTCCATCTCTGCTCCTTGAGCGTCTATATGCGCATATTCCACCACAGCACCATGTGCTCTGATCTCCCGTAACCAGTTTGTTATCACCTCCTTCAAAGTGATCCATGGAACTTTACGTACTTCTTCGACCTGAGTGCACGAAGCAGCGAGGTCTTTCAACACTGGAGAGAAAGAACTCCAATTTTTTGTCAGCTCATCTGAAGAGCGGGGAGAATTGATGCTACTGCATCCATCGACTTTAGTGACGTGAAAATCGAGCAAAGCGGACGGTCTCGTAGAAGAAATAGCGATTGGGAAAATTAGAGCCCTATCTGAGCTTCCCTGCGGGGCGGAGCCGACTGAACCGATGGGACGAAATAAATTATGGGAAAGATCCAAGGAAATATGGTGAGCATACTTGTCGAGTAATGCCTCAAATCCAAGATACAGTGCCTTCTTGGTGGGCAGATCTTCCCATGTTCTACCGTGCGGTAGTTTTGGACTCATGTTGATGCCAATATCTAACCAGATTTCTGACACACCACCCATAGGCAGTTTTATCGCGCCTTTCTGAGAAAACACAGTGGATACTGTGACTTCTGTCAGAAGTGTTGATCCTTCGATCCGCCAGGCAGCGCCACGAAGAGAGGCGTCGTTTGTCAGCTCAGCACGGTTTGGGAGGGACCCATCGTCGGATGAGGCATATGCGTGACTCTTGATACAATTCCATGTTTTCGTGGCCGATTGTTGCACCCAGGTAGACCCGAAAAACCACGGGTAATGCTCTATGTCTGAGACACATGGCTTTGCTAGCCATATTGTCGATTCCGGCCGAGTATCATCAAACAAACTCCATTTTCGTCCCAACGAACCCCATTTTCGTCGCCAAATTATCGTGGCCAGGTCCATGTTGGTTTGTTTAGAGTGCTCGCCAGGGCCTGCGTTTTCCAGGACAGTGAGTTCTTTTGGCAACGAGCGCCAATTCCGACCGTGTGTATCATCATGAAGGCATACTTCTCCGCCCCAGCGTGGATTCGCAACGGCGCGATAGAAGAAATCCGCTTCTTGTAGCCTAGCTGAGTTGAAGCTTTCGTCCCACGGCCCAACATCGAAGAAAAGTGACTCGTTGAAATATGCGATGAATTCGTCACCCTTCCCCCACTGCAACATGGCGCCACAATGAGCCCGAGCCGCTAAGGTATCACGCAACCAAGTTGGTTTAAGGCGAATATCTCCCTGCATCGTCACCACGTACTTGTTTTTCTGGCGCACATTTCCATGAAAGCCTGCCAAGATCGCGGTATTCCAGGTTCGAGAGAGAAAAGGGGGACATCCCCCTGGTAAAAGACAAATCTGCAAGACATCGACGTCGGAGCACATTGCGTGTGATCGCAGAATACCCCGAATCTTAGGCAAGGTGGCTGGTTTATTATTGTTCAGGATGCGTAGTTGGATGTGGACTTCTGGCGATTCTGTGACACTCTGTAGTACTTGTTTCAGATTTGCATATTCGTCATAGAAAGCAATGTACACGCTGATATGCAAGCGGGTTGCCCGGGACACATACTTCTGTGTCGCATCGACTCCCACAACGACACGTGTACCCGTTTGCACGACGCCTCGCAAAGTGCACGCTAAACAGCCTATGAAGAGAATACAAATACCGATAGTAGACCAAGTGTAATATTTTGTACTCCGTGGAGACATGCCCCGTGTCAGAAGGTCTCGCGAAGTTTTCTTCAGAAGGTCTCGCATGCAGCGGAGAATGCGTGCAGCGGCACGGAGCGCCCGCCCACCACCACCACGATGTCGCGCTTTTCGCTCAGCGCTCGGCGACTTCCGCGTCGAGTACACGGCGTTTTCGTTCCCCAAGCTTCACCGGTCAAAACTGTGGGTGTGTAGTGACCAATAGTGACTCGAGGATGTTCGCTATTTCAATCGAGGACCTGTTAGTCGGAATTAGCATAAAATTGCAATACACGCCCGACAAAAGGCGCTATTCTAATTTCGACCTGTTAGTCACCCTTAATGTCCAAATTATTGGCATTGTGGGCCATATATCCCATGGACACGTTCACGTCCACTTGTCCGAGTTATGCGTCACATGACTAACAGCAGAATTTCATAAGTCGGGCCCGAGTTATAAGGATTTTCACCTTTCTTCATAACTCGGGATGAGTCAATCCACGAGTTAATTTCGAGGGGGTCGAGTTATGACCGAGTTATGAAATTCTGCTGTCAGTAGTCACCCTTAATAAAAACTTTTCAATATTTTGGTTTGTGACTCGCCATATTAGTCAGTAACTCATAGACCGTTTGTGATTCGAAATAATTTTTATGAAAGCGTACACGGTACGTGAACCGTGAACTATTGGGTGACTACATCGGCGAGTCATGACCCAGATGACACATTTCGAAGTATTTCCGAAAAAAAGTGCATTTTGGCCCAAACACAAAAAATAGTGTTTCTTTCTATCTCTTCATCGGCCTTAAGAAAGTGATTTTTTATTTTACTGTCTTCTCGTCGAGAAGTTCTCGACTGGACGACGCGCGACTGACGACGAGGTTCGCGAGAATTTAGCAAAGGTCGCCGTCGCCGACTGGACGTTTGAATAGAAGTCGAC
>Ga0255778_10000960_pt1 | contig 26083 bp, 24 predicted proteins | sample 071ome_31_FD_179976 | JGI IMG/M metagenome (GOLD analysis project Ga0255778, IMG submission 179976) | Coastal salt marsh microbial communities from the Groves Creek Marsh, Skidaway Island, Georgia - 071405CT metaG (version 2) | ecosystem: Environmental > Aquatic > Marine > Intertidal zone >...
AAACAAGCAACCCCGCCACGATGTGTACAATAAGAAAGCCAGTTGCCATGCCTGTAATGAGGATGATGTTCGACCGAGGACCGTGAATTGAACTATGAACAATGCATGTGATATTGTTTGGGCCAGGCGTCACCACTCCTAAAATGAGGAGAAAAAGAACGGCCGTTAGGGCTTCAGTTTCAATCATGCTTCCACTACACTTGAACAAGAACGAATTCCGGGATGTTTTGTGCTAATGGTTTGGACATTTCAATCCAATGTTTACCTTTCTGCATTCCGACTCAATACTCAATATACTCCACCATAGACTACACAGCAAAAACCGTTGTTTAAGTAGGGTGAGGGACCAACAAGGTGGTGGATATGATACACAAAAAGATGAATTTGGCCCCTGCTCGTACATACGACAGAACATGGGAAGAGATTGAGGTCATGCTTGAGCGTGCGGAAAAAAAGCGACGAGAATGGCGTTCGTGGTACGATGTTTGCAAGAAAGATGGCGATAAAGAGGGGATGAAAGAAGCCGCTCGGAATTACAAAGCCCTTGAAGGCGTTGTCAAAACACTTGAGTGGGTTCTTGGCCAAGAAGGCGTCAATGACCCGCTTCAATAATTCGTCAAAGTTTCTCGTGACCTCGTGGGCCCGCACCCCATTGTTTTCTTGGTAACGAATTCAAGCAATTATTGCGTATCTGGTGCTTCTTGCTCACCTTCATCGACTTCACCGTCTGAAGAATCTGAAGTTGAGCCTTCTCCTGATGATGATGTGTCTTCTTTGTCATCTTCAGCATACACTTCATTGTAGTAATAGTACGGATTTTCCACTTCAAACAGCACCCGGTCGGATTCTTCAAGTGATGTGAGGTTGGTTACGGTCACACCACCAGAAGAGATGGCGTAGATGTAATCGCCCATGAAAATGGACCGTCGAATATTGAAATCATTCCACCAATAGCGGTTGTCGCCACGGTCATACAAGTCAGAGTTGTTGATTTCGCCGTACAAACTGAGATCGCCCGAAGTTTCGTTGACTTCTACGAGGACCAATTTCGAGACCCATTCATAATTCCAATAATACTGGCCTGCTTCATCATACCCAGATGTGTATCTGTAGGTCGACAAAGGAATACTGAGGAGATTCTTTGGCCCCCAGAATTGGAAGGCTTTGTGTTCATATGTCGCTTCAGACCATGACCACGCCCAACCTTCTTCCGTTGGGTCTTGGACTGGCGAAACCCGGAGAACATCGTCTCTGGTCGGATTCGTTGGGTCGTTCACATCGAACAATGAGATCTGGGTTGAAGACCAATCGAGGCCCGTGCCGTCTTCGTTCGCTGGGCCAAGTCCGATGGTCAAGAGGTGTCCTTCTTCGAGTGGGTGGATATACGTTGAAACTCCTGGGACTTCAAGTTCACCAAGGATTTGTGGTTGGGTGACATCGGAGAGGTCAATCACCCACAGTGGGTCGATTTGTTCGAAGGTAACGATGTAGGCCGTATCGCCAACAAATCGTGCACTCCAGATGCGTTCGCCTTCTGCAATACCGCTAACCTTACCCACTTCAACAAGCACTTGTTGGTTGGTCTCAACATCGATGGAGCGTGTGAGGGTCACGACTTGAGAGGACATTGGTTCAGGGTTATCAAGCCACCAGCGGCCCCATTGGCCAGTGGTGGTCGCAACTCGTAGGATACCTTCGTATTCAGAGATTGAGAATTGATTGAGGATAGTTCCATCCACTCGTCCAGAGCCCGTGTACACTGTTTCACCGGGTTCACTAATGTCAAAAGTATGGATGTTGGTCATCTCTGTAAGGTTCTCATTCATCCAAAACCGCCACCAGTCAAACGAGTTTTCAGTCAACACAAGAACGTCGCTCGAAGCATACACTTGAGGGTAATTACCGATGATGTGGTCGACCTCAAAGCCAATATTGTCGGATGCGAGGTCAATCGAGAAAATACTGGAAATTCCACGGTTCAAACCATCGGACGGTGCAGCGAAATTCTCACAATCTTCTGCTTCTAGCATTGAGTGTTCAACAAGGGTTGTTCCTTGCATTTCATACACTTTGGAGGTGAGGTCTTCGAGGGAGAGGTTAGCAAGAACGGCTTCGTTTGCTTGCATGGTGTTGTATGCCACTTGTTGACGAATGGCTTTTCGAATTGGGTTGTCATAATCAAGTTCCCAGTAACCATCTGGAAGGTCAAGCCAAGTTTGCAGGCCGGGGACGTCCATCCAAGCATGGGAAACCATACGAACAGTTCCACTTACTTCTCGGGCCGTCACGTACCAACCTTCGATGAAAAGCTCTTGCGAGGTTTCTGGTGCAGTACGGTCGGTGATATCGATCACGGTAAGTTTCGTGAGGGTTGATGTTCGCCATCCTCGGTAGCCATCATCCCACGCCATCGCTTCGTACAGCGGGCTTGTTGATGGAATCGACCATGGGTTGACCGAAGAGATGACGACGATTCGGTCGTCATCGAGCATCATGGCTTGAGGCGTTCCTTCGATGTCCATTTCAGAGGCATTCTCAATCTGGCCAAATTCTGGGACATCAAGAATATGCAAAGTACGCCCTTGAAGGAGGTAAATGTGATATCCGTCGGTCTTGACAAAATCTGCCTCGTCAACGCCTTCTTCTTGGTTGTTGGTTCCAGAGAAATCCTCGCCTTCGGTCCGCGTGGTTGAACTTTTGGCGTTGTTGCCAGCACCAGCTGTGTCACCATCTGCAGCCATTTCTGCATCTTCGAGCATCATATCGTCGCCCCAGTAGTAGAAGTATTGTTCCTCGACCGCTTGAAGCAACTGTGTTCGTGCTTCTTCCCGAAGAGACTGCTTGAGTGAATTCTCGAGGGCGTCACAGTCTGGGTAAGAAATCAATGCTGGGGAAGTGGCAGAATATGACGGCGTGTTGTTCCAATCATCGGGTAATTCGACTGGTGTTTCATCGGGATTGTCTACAATTTCATTTGAAATGCAACCGGAAAGGAGCATTGACAAACAGAGGGCGAGAGCAACGAGTTTGCTTTGTACCATGAACAGTCTTGAGGGCCAACTTCATATTAAGGAGTTGGTAAATTGATTTTACACTTTAGACGCTTTCTTGCAGTGCTCTGCTCATCTGGAGTTGTTGGAGGCCGCGGTCAGAAGGTCGCCAACATCTCTTCTTCTGTTCGTTTCGTTCAATCAATTTACTCGCCTTTAGTTCGTTGATGTGATGACTAAGCAGTTGTCGAGAAATGGCAAGACGTTCTCGTATTTCTTTGGTATCGGTTCCCAACTGGCCCTTCTCTGCAAGGACCTCAAGAATGGCGAGGCGGGTTCCTGAAAGCGGGTTTTGGATCGCCTTTCGTTCGGCTTTAGGAATAAATGTTGAAGCATAACGACGGTTTTTTCCATCCTTCCACGAGAAGATCTTGCCCTCTTTTTCGAGATTGCTGGTGTGGTAAGCCGTCACACCGTTTGCAAGATGAAGTCCATCTCGTAAGGCTGAGAAATGAATACCTGCATTCGCTTCAATGTATCCTAGAATTCGTCCCTTGGTCAGTTCGTCTTCTCGATGAGTTTTCCGAGCAGCGAGCATTGGAGCCACAAGAGCGATGAGAAGAACAACTCGCATAAATTCAAAAAATAGCCCAGAAAAAACAATCAGTGAAAGTCCACCAATTCCCCCGGAAAGAACATACAGCGAGGTTGGATTTGGTGAACTATCGTCGTTTGAAGATTCAGGACTCTGCACTAGCGTATCTTCTTCTAGGGGTGCGAAATCTGCGCTTTCGGCATCATCAGATTCATCTGCAGGTTCATCATTTTGTAATGGGCCGTCGAATGGGGCATCTTCTTGTTGGTCGCTCTCAGGTACATCTTCTGCAAATGAAGTGAAGGCCCCGTAGAGTGTGGCGGAGAGGAACACAAGCAAGAGAAATCGTGTGAGCCAAATGCCCCGCATGTCTCACGGATAGTGGTATCAATTATCATAGGCTTGGTAAAATGCTTTGACATTTTACAAAGGAAGCATGCCTTGTTGATAGGCCACACCCAATGCTCCTGCAATGATAATCAAGAGTCCAATGAGAAGTTTGCCTTTGCCTTTTTTCTTCTTGGGTTGGGCAGTTGGCGTCGGTGGGAGAAGGACCGGGAGTTCGTCGAGTTCTGGCATCGGTAGAGGGAGGGGAAGTGGAGGTAATTGAGGAAGGATTGGTCCCGTATCCTCTTCAACCTTGATGCGTTCACCAGGGTACAATTCGTCAAGGTCCTCAAGGCCAGGAGCATCAGGAACATCGCCCAGAACGGTATCCCAGACTTCGTCAAGGGCTTGTGTCGTGACTGGTTTTTCCAAGAGAGCGACGGCACCTGCGGAAAATGCTGCATCCCTTGCAATCGAAAGCATTCGCTTTGGAGCAACGAAAATGATTCGTTGATCGCCACCGTGTTCCCTCATTTCAAGAGCAGCGATGTGACCATCGAGTGAGGGTAAATCTAGAGCCATGACCACGAGTTCAGGGTCGATTCGAATGTATTCGTCAACTGCTTGGTCACCGTCCTCACAAATTTCGATGTTGAAATTTTTGACACGGAAGACGTTCTTGAGTCGATTGATGCTCATAGGGTTGTTGTCAACAATGAGCACAGTTGGTGCTGACTCATCGTTTGTTTCGGAGACCAGTCCCATAGCCCTCGCCCTACCGTTCAACTAATAGCACATCAAACAACCGCTACTCTTCTTCACTCTGAGCAGAATTTGAGATGGTTTCGGCTGGGGCGTTTTGGGGCGAGGCGAAGGTCTCTCGAATCATCTCTGATTGTGCTTGGTCTTCTTCGATCTTCTTTTGTCGCTTAGGGGCCTGTGTAAACTGAAGTTGTAATTCACTAATAATCGAACGAAGGAGGTGGGCCTCCTTATCACCAATCGAATCTTTGGTCTTGTTTTGCAACATCCGAATCATCTCGATAGCCTCCCGTGCTTCGCCGAGATTGAAATGAATCTGCTTGTTTTGGTCTGGGAGTAAACCGAGATGGAGAAGCGCTGAGCGTTGGAACATGTAGATGAGGGAGAAAAATCGTTCGTCTTCTTCTGAACTAAACATATGCATCACTTTCTTTCTATTCAAACAACTGGTCGAGCAACCAAGTCGGGTCAAATTGCTTCAAATCTTCGTAATTTTGACCAACGCCTGCAAACACGATGGGGCGACCGGTTGCAAATGCAATCGAAAGGCCTGCTCCGCCTTTTGCATCGGTGTCCATTTTCGTCAAGACAGCCCCGTCGAATTTGAGCATGGATTGGAACATCATGGCCTGTTCAACGGCATCATTGCCTGCAAGCGAGTCGCCAACGAAGAGGGTGAGATGGGGATTTGATACCCTACGAACTTTCTCAAGTTCGTTCATGAGATTGGTTTTGTTCTGCATTCTACCAGCTGTATCCACGAGCACCACATCAATATTACGGGCCTTGGCCGATTCAATGGCATCACGAGCGATTGCGGCGGCATCTCCGCCACGCTGACTTGAGATGCATCGAATACCAAGTCGTTCACAATGCGTTTCGAGTTGTTGAATCGCACCTGCTCGGAATGTATCACCGGCTGCAGCAATGACAGAATGGCCTTGTTGTTGAAGGCGGGCCGCAACTTTTGCTGCCGTGGTCGTTTTTCCTGTACCGTTCACACCGACGAACATGATGACGACTGGTGTGTCACCCTTGTCAATGTAGGATTGTACCGTAGCATCAAAATCCCAATATCCTGCTGCTAAGAGAGAATGGAGGGCTCGCTTTAGGGCCGCTTCAAGCACTTTGGAAAGGTCTGCTCCTTTTCGTAGTCGCATACCTACAAGTTGGTCGCGTAGTCCATCGAGAATGAAATGGACGGCAGTATTCGAGACATCAGATTCAAGTAGAATCCATTCGAGTTCTTCAAGCAGGTTTTCCAATGCAGCTCCGGCTTTGATAATTTTGCCACCCTCACTGACGACACCGCCGCCAAGGTCGATGTCAACGTTTACACCTTTGTCGGTAGTAAGTGTTGTTTTATTTACTGAGCCTTTTGGGGCTTGTTGAATTTCGACCAATTGTCGACCCGTAGCCGTTCGCATCATCGATAGATCAACACGGCTTCCTTTCGGTCTCGAAACCTCGGTTGCTTGGCGTTTTCTGAGTTCCTTTTCTCGCTGTTTTACAATTTTCTTCTGCTTTTTTTGGTGTTTAGAAAGCATTTTCTGTTCTTTCTTCGTTAACATCGCTGGTGCAGGTTGTTGGACGATTTCCTCGTCCTCTTCTTCATCCCAATCATCCCAATCATCATCGCCTGATGGTTGAGGGTCATCATCAATATCGTCCCAATCGTCGTCATCACCGGGCTCGTCATCGTCGATTGGTTCATCTTCTGCTGCTTCAATAACTTCTGGAACTTTGGAAGCATTGTCGATTGCTGTTTGAAGTGCTTCTTGGCCTTCTTTGCTTTCTTCCTCTGCAAGCATTTCATCTTCGTTTAACTCGGTTGCGACCTCTCGAACCCTCGAACGAAATTTATCGAAAAGTCCCATGGTATCACCTAATCATCGAGTGTCAGTTCACTGCGAAACATCGAGTTTCGTTTTTTGCGAGAGGTTGTGGTGGTTTCTTCAGCCTCTTTGGCCTCTGTTGTTGGTGCTGTTGGTGCTGTTGGTGCTGTTGACTGGGCAGAAGGTTGGCCTTGCTCGAGTTTGAATTGTTCAGCACTAGCATTGAACACCGAAGCAACTTCCCCCAATTTTTGTTCAATTTGCACACCCTGACCGTGAAGTTCGTCTCGTAATTCTTTGATGTCTGCTTTTCTCTTTTGAGTAATGGTGCGGGCATCGTTAAGATCTTTTTCACCATAGATACCGCTGCCAATATCAACCAATGTGACTGGTAAAGAATCGGGGTCGATTTCGATTTTGAGGCACACGCCTGAGCCAATTGGAACGTGGCTAATTGACTTTGATGTGGTTGATATGTACGCCTCAAGAATGCCGTCGGTCACATCATGCTCTTCGAGAATGCCGTCGATTTGTTGCACGCGATTTTGGATTTCATCGAGTTGTTGTCGAAGTGCTTCGACCTCTCTTGCAAGACGTTGCAACTCTTCCTTCTCGACCATGCGGCTCGACCTCGCCTCGTGCTCCCCCTTGATGAATGCGGCGTTAGGATTGAATGTGGATATTCTCTAGACAAACCGTGTTTCGACTTGCATGGTTTCGTAGAAGATGAAAAGTTCCATGTCACACGCCTGCGAGCAGATATTGGTTTGTTGTTCGGCCAGAACAATATACTCACTCGCATTCCAATACAATGATTCTGGGTGTTCCGAGAGAATGATACACGGTGACGGTGCGACAAGGGTTGAATCGGAAAGTGCGGGGAACGTCGTGTTCTCAAGTGCTCCAATCAACATGGTTGGATGCCGTCCCTCATCGTCTTGATTGTAGTATGATAGGAACTGAATTTTGTACGATTCATCTCCAATTTGAACAACATAAACGCCTTGATTTGGCTCAACTCGGTGTGCGACCATATCATACGTGTACCAATCGAGGCGCTCATTTGTATCGTTGGAAAATGTGAGATTTTCTGTGGATGAAACGTCGTTAAACTCGGCGTCTGCAATAAATGTCCAGTCAATGCCTTGGGCGAAGTAGATGTCTGTTTTGGAAAATCTCATCGTTGAATGATTCGATTCGCCTCCTCGCTGCGTTGAGATATTGAAATGTGTGAACGACTCTTCGTCTGTTGCATCGATCTCCGTGGTAAATGTCACACCATCCGCACTCAATGTGGGTGATACCTTTGACACATTTGTTTGTCCGAGCGACATGCTTCCAAACGAGCAAGGGAATTGTTGATTGCCAACTTTTACCATGATTTCAGTCGAAGCCCAATCAAGATGTTCTCCACCTTCGGCAAAGGAGAGTGTTGCAAGGGTGTCGCTTGAATCATTTGTAAGTGATTCAGATCGTTGAATTTCGACCACATTATCTGTGCCGAGAGGGCTCTCAAACTGGACAACGAAAAAACCCCAAATCACAACGACAACGACAAGAATGCCGAGGCCTGCAGCAAGTGGTTTTTTCCAATCCATTCGCTCACGATTCGTTGGTTCTTCGTGTGAAGAGAACTGCTCCAATCATTGCAAGAATGAATGTTGGGAGCAGGAATCCTGGCGTGTCTTCTGAGTCTCGTAGAGGTGGGCTAACTTCCGCCGCTCCGCCATCGCCTACGACGACTGTGCCAAACATGTTTGCACCGATGTGAGGTTCACAGACATAGTAGAATGTCGTGTTTTCTGTAAAAGTGTGTTTGAACATCACTGTAGTAGCGGCAGCTCCGGAGTACAATCCTCCTTCGACGTACGTGGTTGACTTATCGCCATTGACTTCACGAACATTGTGTGCCATGTCAGCGTTTTCCCAACTCCAACAAACCGTATCACCAACATCGACGGTCACCTTTGTCGGTGCAAATCTTGTGCTGCTCACTGAAATGGTCATGTCACACGGGTCTTCTTCGACCTCTGTGGTCTCATCGGCTGGTGGTAATAATACAGCGTCGATCACATGGATAACGCCGTTGGATGCTGGTACATCAGCGAGTGTGACTGCAGCCCCATTCACATACACGCCGGAATCGTTGCGAACAATGGTGAGGTTGTCTCCGTTTGCTGCTGCAACGATTGTCTCGCCTTCTGCGATATCAGAGGAGAGGATTTTGCCTGGAATGACGTGATACAGCAAAATGTCCGAAAGACCCTCGCTTGCGAGAAGTTCTTCAGCTGTGAGGGAGAGTGCTTCGAGTGCTGCTCCGAACGCAGCATCAGTTGGTGCAAAAACGGTGAAGTTGTCGTCACCGCTCAATGTGTCATCGAGTGATGCGGTTTCGACTGCCGCCACCAATGTTGTGTGAATAGTGGTTGCTTTTGCTGTCATCACGATGTCGACTGCTGGTGCCCACATGTAGGACTCACAAATAGCCTGAGTGGTGTTTGTGACTTCGTGGGTGACTGTGTTGTAGCAACCGGTTATCTCTTCTTCGCCCATCGAGTAGTTTTCCACATACATGTATGCGTCACAGGTAGCTTCATCAGCCCCTACGACAATCGTGTGTGTGGCAATATTGTAGCAGATTTCACCTGGAGGACCCTGAGGTTCCTCGTCGGCTGGTGGCAAGAGAACTGTATCGATAACATGAATGACACCGTTCGATGACATTACGTCGGCTTGGACGATTGTCGCATCATTAACGAACGCCGAACCGTTATCGAGGTAGAGTCGGAGGGAGTCCCCGTTGTATGCTGTCACTTCAGTAACATTCTCCGAGATCGCACTCGAGAGTGTTTCACCAACGACGACGTGGTATGTGAGAATGTCAACGAGCGTAGCGTTTTCCTCGTCTGTATCAAATGTACTGAGGTCGATACCTGCTGCAGTGAATGCGTCGTCAGTAGGAGCGAATACAGTAAACGGGCCATCACCCTCGAGGGCTGTCACGAGTCCTGCGTGGGCCAACGCTGCAACAAGCGAGTCGTGGATGCCTGTTTCTGAGGCATTGGTTGGTATGTCTTTTGTTTCATCTGCCACTGCTGAAAGTGGTAGCATAACGGTCATGAGGGTTAGTATTACTAAAAACGATAGTTTTCGCATGAGCGAAATTCGTCAAGATGAGTTTATAAGGCCCTGTATTTTCTTTGGGTTATTCTTCTTCAGCGACTTGAATTGGTCCACCTTGTGCGGTGATTTGTTCTCGAAAGTGGTTGAGAACATGTGGTTCTTTGCTTGTTCTCGGGTCAATTTCTGCAACACTACTCAATTCGATTTTTCTTCGTGGAGCACGGTGGCGTGAACCGAGTGTGGAATACACTCGGCCTCGAGCGTCGTCTTCATTTTCAGCGACGACGTCAAATGTGAATCCTTGTCGCATCTTTCCAAATGGTGCAATTCCTTGAACACGAAATGCCTTCATGTTTTGCCGCGACTTTGCTTTTCTCTTTAAATTGAATGGTGTGTTTGAAGACGCTCTTCATAGCATCATTTAGAAGTGTGAGGGTGTGACAATCGATGTATGGGGAAAGTGGGCTTGCTTTGCATCCTTCTCATTTCTTCCCTCGGTCAAGGTATTGTCTTTGAACAAAATAACTGGAGTGAAACCGCAGTCAATGAGTATATTCTCGAGACGAAGGGGCAAGTGTGGACGCATGACGAATGGTTGAGCGTACGTTCGTTCGGGATGACGCCGCTACGGGCTGTATCGCCTACTGAATTGTTGGTTTTGGCTACACCGAATGCCATTGATTCTTCGATGTACGATGTCGTGCCTTCGCCAAATGCTCTGTACAAGGGGCAGGCTGAAGCTCTGGCAAACGGAGATATTCGATACCTCAAAGTCGTGTACGAGCCTCGATTGCCCGAGGAACACAAAGTGGCCATCGCAAACCAAATTCTAGCGAGCAGTGCTCACCTTGAATTCGAAACGGTGGCCTATCCAACGTACATTGAAGTGCAGATTTCCGCCCTTCAAATCCCCATTGATGACATTCTAACAATTCCTGGCATCCTATGGATTGAGCCGTCACTTCAAACAGAGGCGAGAAACGAAGTCGTCTCTTCACTGCTTCAACACGGTCACACCACTGAAACACCTGCATGGGATTTTGGCCTCAATGGAGAAGATGTCGTCATCGGCGTAGCAGACAGCGGAATTGATTTTGACCATGCGTGCTTTCGGCAATATCGGACAACTGAGGAATCGAATGTTACGTCAGACTATACCAACAACACCGCTGTAGGTATTTTTTCAGATGACCACAGAAAGATTGTGTTGTACAACACCACCATCGATGATTATGATCAAAGCGGTCACCTCGACTACCGCCACGGCACACATGTTGCTGGAACATTGGCCTGCCATGATGTGTTTCACAACGCTTCACTCTCACCTCCTGACAACGGCAGTTCTCTTGCGTATGGAAGTCAACTTGTGTTCCAAGATGTCGTTTCAAACGAAGGTTGGGTCATCCCTGATGTCGATGAGTTGCTCTTTGAAGCAAATCAAAACGGGGCTATTCTTCATTCAGATTCATGGGGAGATGATACCACAGAATACACTGCACGAACGGGTGTGTTCGATGGGTATGCAAGGCAAATGCCTTGGTCGCTTGCATTCATCGCACCGGGCAACAATGGGGGAGATGTGCTCGAACCTGCCAACGGTAGAAACATTGCTTCTATCGGTGCTACAGTCAAATCGTCCACTCAAGAGATTTGGATTTCATCGGCTCATGGGCCACTGCATGATGGCAGAGATGGAATTTTTGCTTTAGCCCCCGGTTCAAACGTTTTCTCGGCCAAAGGCGATGGAGATGATATGACAAACAATGGCGACCTACGTCCTTCTTCAGGAACGAGTATGGCCACGCCGGCTGCTGCAAGCATGGCGGCAATTATCCAGCAAATGTACCAAGAAGGATGGATATCAAATTCCATCGAGCGTTCGTCCTTCGTGCTTGTCGACGATGTTCAAGCCGACTGGGTAAGCATTCCATCAAACGCAAGTTCTGGGTTGTTCTTTTCTGATGGCATCGTTCCTTCTGGAACATTGATCCGCGCTACACTTGCTCTTTCCACCACGTCGTACCCTATTGATGAGAGAAATCGTGGAGAGGGTTCAGCCTTGCTCCACAATCCTTCAGATGGCTGGGGTGTGCTCAACCTCAGTGCATTGGTCGATTTCCAAGACCTTCGACTTCAACTCGAAACGGGGAATGCCACGCCTGCACATGATGTTTGGTTCCACGATAGTTTTGAATTGCAAGATTCGAATCCTGACGAATGGATTGCAGGGGTCCAAGACCCGATGACACATGCATGGAATGGCTCGAATGCAAATGGGCCGTTTCTCGCCACAGACGAGCGCTTCTCCTCTCGCCTCATCGTTCAACAAGATTCAGACCTTCAGATTCGAATGGCTTTTCCTGCGAAACCTGAACCTGAACTGGTCGATGACCTTCTTCTCGTTGCCCACCTTTCCAACGGAACAACCATTGTACGGGACCATGTTCTTGCTGATGGTTCGCCAATCTACTACAATTCCACAAACCTCAATCTAAGTAATCAAGATTTGATTCCAGCCACAAACGAAACGACGCAAGGTCTCTTCATACCCGCCGACCAACTCGCAAACATCACGCACATCGATGTGGAAGTCTTTGCACGTTTTGTGACACCAGGAAACGATGCATTTGGTGTTGGACTTGATGGAAGCCGAACTGGGTTTTCTCTTGTTGCAAAAGGTGTTCGGCCTCACGAAGATAACGACGGTGATGGCATACAAAATCTCGAAGATGTCTGTCCGGAAACACTTCTCGGAGAAACTGTCGATGAAAAGGGGTGCAGTGAAAGTCAGAACGATGATGACGCCGATGGTATCGCCAATCTTTTTGACTTGTGTAAAGAAGAGGATTCATCGGGATTTGATGCCAATCTCGACGGTTGTATCGATGATTCTGATGACGATGGGTTCCTCGATCCTATCGATGCTTGTCCATTCGAGGAAACCTTTGGTTGGGCTGTTGATGGAACAGGATGCATACCTGAAGACCAGCCCCCTCAACTCTTCTTCAACGGCGTTGAGAACCTCACTGATATTTGGAAAGAGACAATATCTCTCAGGTGGGAAGTCACTGATGTCGAAAATGATTCGTATGAAACTGGTGCGGTCATCCATTCGGTTGAAAATGTAAATTTCATCATCACGGCTTGTTTCTTTTCGAGTAACATATCGGCAGAGTTTGCGTGCGTATGGAACAATCCAGACGACTTACCCCCATATTCGCTTGCTGACATGACCTTTCAGTTGCGAGTGTACGCAAAATCATACAACAATTCACCCTTTGCAAATTCTGAATACATCGAATACATCCACAATCAATCGTTCACTGTGCAATGGGACAATCCGCTGGAAGGCCCAGATGACCAAGTGCGAAACCACGATGGTGTTTCTCAGCGAATTTGGTTGTGGAGTCTCGTTGGGATATTGGTTGGTTTTGGTGTCGCGTACCAACTCTCGAAGCGACTTCATCACGATGATATGAATGGTGAAATATCAGACCCGTTTATCAAACAATTTTCAAATGATGATAAATTTGATGAAAACGGCCAACTGCACGAAGATGAGTGAAATCATGAGCCTATTTTTAAAGGTGAAACTTGAAAATAAATGAGGTTGTCGCGTCAACATAAGCAAACACAGGTGAATTGCATGGGTGAACGACTTTACGTAGGAATCGACTTAGGAACATATCAATCAACAGTATCATCGAGTGCAGGTAAAACACTCACAATCGAAACTGTTGTCGGACGACCAAAAGACCCTGTAGCAAGAAACATGCTCGGAAAGGATGTCTTGTTTGGTGAAGAAGCAATGAGCAAGAAGCTTGCATGTAACCTCTACAGGCCAATGGCTGCAGGTGTAACTCAAGACGATGAAGCGAACCTCGCAGCAGCAAAGGCATTCGTTTCCCACCTCATCGAATCGGTCGACCCTGAAGAATACGACGAAGTTCTCGGTGTCATCTGCTCACCAAGCCACGTATCTTTCACAGACAAATCCAACCTCGTAGCAACCCTTCGAGGACAAGTGAATGCTATCATGGTCGTCAGTGAGCCATTCGCAACCGGTTATGGTATCGATCAGTACATGGGCTCTATCGTCGTCGACATCGGTGCAGGAACAACCGACATCGCACGATTGTACGGAACATTCCCAAGTGATGAAGACCAAGTGACCATTACTGAAGCTGGTGACTGGTTGGACAACGAACTTATGGTGCTCATCCAAAAGAAATACACAGGTGCACAGATCACCAAAGACATGGTTCGAAAGTGGAAAGAAGCGAACTCGTATGTGGGTGGAGACGTAAGGACTGTCGAGGTTTCAATTTCCGTTGACGGGAAGAGTCAGAAAGTTGACATCGGCGATCTGATTCAAGAAGCATGTCAAAGTGTTGTTCCTAAAATTGCAAACGCTATCAAGAGAATTGTTGCAGGAGCAGATCCAGAATACCAAGAAACTCTTCGAAACAACATCATTCTCTCCGGTGGAGGTTCATTGATTGATGGTATCGCAGACCGTGTCGCAAAAGAAATCGCAGACATTGGAAGCGTCACCGTTTCATGTGTTGATGACCCTATTCACTCGGTTGCCATTGGTGCACTCAAACTCGCCAGTGACATGGACGATGAAATGTTCACCGCCATCAACTGAATCGGACTGTGAATTTAGGCCGAATTTTCGGCATATCTGGGCTTGAACATTGGGAAAGTTCAAGAGTGGTGGTGCATCGATAGACTGTATATGACCATCGGCGCCGCTCCGAATGACAACGGACGTGACATCTCGTCAGGTTCACAAGAACGTGCTGCGCTCGAAGGAATGCTCAAGGGATACCCTGTAGACCAATTGGTCGAAGAGATCCTCGTTGCGTGGGATGAATTAGCGAATAAAAACGAAGAATTGGTGGATACAAAACAAAGGTTACGTGTTGTTGAATTGGATTTGGCCGACCGCCGGGATAGTGTGGCGCCAGAACTTATCCGCCTCCAAGAAACTGAGAAACAACTTCAGGATGCTGATGCTCAACTTGTCCACCTTAAACGACTCCTTGATGATGCCCAAGAGGAGTTGAAGGTTCAACAATCCTCGATGTCTGTAGAAGAGCGAGAAGCATTAGCAAAAGAGGCTGAAGAATTACGAAATTTAACCCAACAGCAAGATGAAGTCATCGGGGAGATGGAGGGGCGAATGATGCAAATGGTTGGTGCACTTGAACGTGCAGCAAATGCTGGCCTTACTTCTGTAACGGCAGAGGACGTCCGAACAATGAAAAATCAACTCGATGAGAAGGCACGAGAATTGGATGCTGAAAAAGCAGCCAACGAGGCTCTCGAAGAAGAGCGGCAGAGACTCCGAGACATCGCTGACAGGATGCGAGGTTTGCTCGATGCTCGTGACCGACGACTAGCCGAACTCGAAGAACAATTGGAGCGGGTGATGCAAGGGCCACGCTCAGTTTCTGCTGAACACGATTACTTGGTTGAACAAATCGAAGAATTAAAGCGACGATTGTTAGAACGCAATAGAGAATATGAATCTCTTCGAAGGCGAGAGCGTCGCCTCCATAATGATGTGTTTGAACGTGATGAACGCATTCAACAAATGACACTCACGCTCACCGACCTTGAATCTGCACTTCAGGACAGGACAGCAGAATTGCGTGAACTCGAAGACCAACGAATGATTATCGCCAATGAATTGGAATCCGCAAAGCGTGGCGAGCGAACCCGTGAAGTCGTTGGAAGAGCATTTGCTGATTCACTCACCCTCGTTCGTGGACATGAAAGTCGGGAACTCAAGAAAAGTATCTACGCCGAGACACCAGATAAAGAACGAAAAATAAAATCGCCCACTACCGAAGATATGGCTAAACTCGCCGGTGGTGACATCGTTGAACTCGAGAAAGAGGAAACTGACCTCGCTAAAGGTGCTGATGTTGATACCGATGCAATTCCTTCACCCGGTGGAACTGGTGAGCCAGCAGTCTTCGAAGAAGACTGATCAAGAACAGGATTCAACAATTGGGCCCAACGCCTGTTGAAGTTCTTCAATGCCACTTGTTTCTTCTGCTAACGTTCCCGTGACAATAAAATCTGCACCGGCTTGAATGGCCTTCATTGCATCGTCTTTGGTGCGAATACCACCGCCAACAATGAGTGGAAGATTGCAATGTTCTCGTGCCGCATTGATGAGTGTGGTTGAAACTGGTTTGTCCGCACCACTCCCTGCTTCGAGATAGATAGATTTGAAGCCATACATTTCTCCAGCGGCGACATATTGTGCAACGCGTTCTTCCTCGCCCTCTTTGATGAGAAGAGCACTGCCGACTTCGCCGACTTTTCCTCCAGGTGCACAAACGATGTAGCCCATAGAAATTGGTTCGATGCCAAATTTGCGAATGAGTGGGGCCCCCGCTGCTTGCTCGCCGATGAGAAATCGTGGGTCTTCAGAATTCATCAGCATCATGAACGTGATGCCGTCTGCTGATGTTGCAAGTGCGTTTGCACCGCTTGGAAACAGCACAACTGGGACATTCCATTTCTGCTCATCACCATCTGGCTTTTGACTCTCAGCAAAAATTCTCAATTCAAATAATTCCTGAATAGCCGCACATGTTGCTTCGACCTTTTCGAACGGTGTATCGGTGGAACCGCCAACGAAGATCATTGAGCTTCCAAGGTCGACGGCTACCATAGCACGCTGAGCCGCAATATCGGGCTCTTGTTTGTCGGGGTCAATAAGCAGAATATGACGTGCTCCTGATGAAGAAGATGCCATCCAATCCGCTATCGAACCGTTTTCAAGATTCATCGCACTCAAACATAGGCTGTTGAAACCACGACATAGGCGTTCCGCTTCTGTTTGAATTCAGTCATCGTTCGTAACGACATCGCTTGGCTTACCTGTGAGGAGGTCGCGAAGTGTATTGTTGTCTTCCTGCATGGCGTCCATAATATTGTACTTCACACCCAATTCCTCGGCTAATACGCCGAGGGCTAGACTGTCCTTAGGTAAGCACTTCCCACCAAAACCTCGTCGTAAGCCGAAGATGGGGTCGAGGTGAGAGGGTCCAATCGGTTGAGCCTGTTCTGCTGTGATGATGTCCCGAATTGCATACCAGTCTTGGCCCATCGCTTCACAAATATCGTACATCTGATTTGCAAAGGTGACCTTGAGGGCGTAAAACGTATTTTTTGTGTATTTTACCAATTCTGCCTGAGTCGGTGTCACTTGAAACAATTGTTTTCTTCGCAAAACGCCTGCTTGTTCGTGCTGTTGAAACACCAATTCCGCCAATTCTTTATGATGCGTTCCTACAACAAGAATATCTTGATTGGCAAAATCTTCGAGACGTCTTCGTTCCACCAAAAATTCTGGTGAATATGCAATTTTAAGATGCGGATATTGGTCGTGGTAGTGCTGAGTTGTTCCGGGAACAACAGTACTTTTGATGACGACCATGAATCCATCTGGGAGTGCGTCCAGGACCTCTTCAACAATTCGTGTATCGCATGCTCCTGTTTCAGGGTGCGGTGGTGTGGGTACAGCAACATAGGCCATGTTCACGTTGTCGAGGACGGTGTTGAGGTTCGTCCCTCTTGCTGGGTCGTGGACATAGAGATCGTGGGCATCTGCAAAACAATGCTCAATTGCCCCACCGACCATTCCAGCCCCAATAATTCCAATCTTCATCATCTTCACCTGTGCGGGTGGGGATTCAATTTCCCTTCTTGAGCCATCAATGATGCTTGTAGCAGTGATTCTGGCGTACCACAATCCACCCATGCATCTTTTCCAAGTGTGAGGACTTTGGCCTTTGACTGTTGAATGTACCTCCGAGTGATGTCTGAAATGGAAAATTCGTTTCCTTTTGCTGCCGACTCTTCATCCAAGTAGGTCCAAAACTCTTCATCGAACAGATAGATACCTCCAATGGCCTGATTCGATGGTGGATTTTCTGGCTTTTCGACAACGTCGCAAATGTTCCCTGATTCATCAAAAACTGCAACACCAAAGGCGTGAGGGTTGTCTTCTTCGCGAGCGATGAGCATACAACCCGGTGGTTCGTTGGACGCATTGAAATCTTGAACGTGTGATTCGAACTCAACGGTGGTAATGTTATCTGAAAAATACACCATGAGACGAGCGTTTTCGTTGTACGGCCGTGCGAGGTTAAGCGCATGTGCAACACCCAAGGGCTCCTCTTCGATCACATAGTGAATCCTTTCATCAGGAAGTCCTTGCCCAACATGGCTCGTGATTTGGCCAACAAATTTGTTTGAGATGATGGTGATATCTTTGATGCCTGCTCGGCGAATTGTAGCGAGTGAGTAATCGATAACAGGTCTATTGTACAATGGTAAGAGTGTTTTCTGTGTGTAGTTGGTAAACGGGTGGAGACGAGAGCCGTGGCCTCCTGCAACCAAGATGGCTCTCATCGTCATGATTTCTTACAAACCACCTCACTTTTAGAAGGTGTCCCCGAATTGCGAAAGTTTTCTGGGGCTCTCAACGATTGATAACAGGAGTCGGTGCGTAGCCATCCTCATCTTCGGTTGTGCATTCATCATCGTCGATGTTGTTTGTTCCGTTCGTAGAATGTAACGCACATGTTCTCATAGAATAAAGAAGAGGGGGGCATGATGTCAAAGGAAGTGGGGCCGCTGCGTCGGCTTTTGACCTACATGGGCCCTCACCGCTCGACGATACGCCTTGCAACATTTTGTTCTGTGATGAATAAATTCTGGGACCTCGCTCCTCCACTCCTTATCGGTGTAGCAGTAGATGTGGTTGTCAAGCAAGAAGATTCGTTCATGGCATCGTTTGGCTGGACCGACCCCTGGACTCAACTCTTAATTCTCGGTGTACTCACCTTTATGATTTGGAGTTTGGAATCCATTTTTGAGTATATTTTTGGTGTCTTGTGGAGAAATTTAGCACAAACTGTCCAACATGATTTGAGAACTGATGTGTTTGCACACGTGCAACGTCAATCGTTATCGTGGTTTGATGAACAAGAAAAGGGCAACCTTCTCGCAATTCTCAATGACGACATCAATCAGTTAGAACGCTTTCTCGACAAAGGAGCCAACGACTTGATTCAAGTGACGACCACAGTCATCGTCGTTGGTGCAGTCTTCTTTACTCTCTCATGGCAGGTCGCCATTTTTGCTATCGTTCCAATTCCATTTATTCTTCTGGGTTCGTTTCGATATCAAAGGAATCTCGAGCCCCGATACAAGAAGGTAAGGGATGCTGCTGGTTCGCTCAATGCTTTACTCGAAAATGACCTCTCTGGCATGACAACCATTCAAGCATTCACAGCTGAAGGTTATGAGGAAGAGCGCGTCCGCGAAAAAAGTGAAGAATATCGCCAGGCAAACAGAGATGCCATTCGCTTTTCAGCAGCATTTACACCACTCATTCGTATGCTGATTCTCATTGGTTTTACCGCTACGTTGTTGCTCGGGGGTTGGCTAACCTTAGAAAATCAAATGGGTGTTGGTGAATACTCGGTGCTCGTGTTCATGACGCAACGACTCCTTTGGCCACTCACAAGGCTTGGGGAAACCTTTGATTTGTATCAACGGGCGATGGCATCATCATCTCGAATCCTCAATCTTCTTGAATCACCAATCGAACTTGAACAAGGAGACTATGTACCGGAAAAGGAGATTGCTCGAAGCGGAGATCTTCGATTCGAAAGCGTAGGATTCCAATATCCTGGTCGAGAGCCTTTGTTTGAAGGCCTAGATTTAACTATTGATGCTGGAAAAACCCTCGGTGTTGTCGGAATCACAGGGGCTGGAAAAACCACCTTGGTCCGTCTCATTCTTCGGTTCGCCCAACCGAGTCAAGGTTCAATCACATGGTGTGATGAGGCCATCCATAAATGGTCTCTTGATTCATTGCGTCGCCAAATCGCTCTTGTTGAACAACATGTCACCCTTTTTCCCGCTACGATTGAAGAAAATATTCGATATGGGAACCTTGATGCATCGTTTGAAGAAATTCAACATGCTGCCCAAGTTGCTGAAGCCATTGATTTCATCGAGGAGTTACCTCAGGGTTGGCAAACCTTTGTTGGTGAAGGTGGACATAGATTAAGCGGCGGTCAAAGGCAACGAATCGCTATTGCTCGAGCCGTTTTGAAAGATGCCCCGCTCCTCATCCTCGACGAAGCCACCTCTGCAGTTGACAATGAAACTGAAGCAGCACTACAACGTTCTCTCGCTAAAATTTCTGCAGGAAGAACGACACTCATTATCGCTCATCGACTCTCGACCATCCGCCATGCCGACCGAATTATTGTTCTCGACAAAGGTATGGTTGTTGAGGATGGTACCCATGATGATCTTGTAGGAACGGGTGGACATTATGCTGCACTTTGGAAAGTTCAGACCGGAGAACGTTAGTTGCTTTACATTCGAAAAATGTAAATGCCGACAAAAATCAGTGGGCTGTAGACAAGAATTGGCCACAAAATTTTCCACCACCATCGTTGCTTGAGGCTTTCTTCCATCTCATCAATTGCCTCGCCAAGGGCATCGGTGACATCGAGCATTGTAAGTTCCATTGCGGCATTCCTCATCAAATGTTTTATCTTGAATACTCATAGAATAACATCAACCGAGTCGCTAGCGAGTGATTCGACCGACTGCGATTCCTTTACTTACCCGTCCAAGCAGATGGTAGCGTCTGACAAGACCCACTGCGAGCCCTATGATCAGATCAAAACGAATCAGTGGGTTTGTGCATTGACCCTTTGGTTGTGGAAATTCACCTTTGAAGAATTCGTGATTAAGGCATAAAATCCGTTGAATGCGAAAGGGAGAGACCCCACGCTCAGTAAAATGACTGCACTGTTGGGAAAACACTCGTAGCAATTCAAGTTATTCATGAATTAACCGAATTCGAAATCCTTCGGATTAAGACGGCAATAGAAGCATTTCAACTTGATAGAGATTTTAACAATCGAGCCAATGCAGCGTTTGTCCACGACTTATCTCCGGTAATTTCTTGGCCGGCCCAAGAAGGAATTTCCACGGAATGAGTTTCAGACGGGAGTTCTACTTCTGCTAAAATGAGGCCATCCAATCCTCCTTCAAACTCATCGACCTCCCAAAGCATTTGGTCATTCCCTCGCCAATTATAACGTGTTTTTTCTACCGAAGGGAAGTCGTCCATCAGAAAAATTTCCTCTCCCTTCTCTCTTTTAATTTTCCACTCCAATTCAAGAGCAGTGGATTCACTGCGTTTGCTTTTCAAAGTCAAAATAGTTTCGTCGTCCATGTAGCGAATACGAGCGGTCCATTTTTTCGTAGTCGAAATCCAAGAGCACTTTTCATCAGCAGGGAGAAGTACGACGGAGTCGTAAAACAGAAAATCATCTTCGATATAAATCAGTGCGGAATCGATGTAGAACTGCATTATGTTAAATTTTGATTCACCCGTTTGCCAAACTTTTGAAGTTCCTTCATCAATAAAAAACCGCCGTTCAATTTCGAGATTTTCCTGCATTTTCTTTTCCCGCCGATAATATCTGTCTTAGAGTGGTTGAATCATATCCTTGAGGACTGGATAAACTTCATCCCATATTTGTGAATGAACATCCTTAACGGACTGTTTTGTATGGATGATGGGAGTGTTATCTTTGCTCGCATGTTCGATAAAGGCTGAGCGTATTATTTTCTGATACTCGAGAAACGATTTCGTTATTGAAGGAGACAATGCCATATCAACCCCCGCTTCAAAAGAGTTCAATCGAACCAGTGAACCATTATACATCATTCTGCTCAATAATCTTCGGCCTCCGGCTTCGAGAATAATGGTTAAGTCAGGCCTAGGAATATTGGCATACAAACCTTCAATCCATTGTACATCTCCATTGCGGATTTGTTCTCTGATGAGCGGAGTGAGTTTGTAACGGTCAGCAATAACGACAAATCCAGCATCGAGCAGTGGTTGCAATTGATGAATGATTTGGTCGTGCAAATCAGTTGCATACAACAATGCTCTTGTCCGCCAGTTTAACTGATGTAATTCCTGCCTGTTTTCTTTGATGAGATCCCCCATCAATTCAGAACGTGCAAGTCCTAATGTTGCTACTGCTACACCATGTGCTTCAAGTCGTTCACTCAGCAAGCGTGAATGTAAAGAACGCCCTACGCCATCTGGCCCTTCAATCACAATCAACTTACCTTGTGCAGACATCACAAATCCTCCTCAAATGATTTCCAATCGAAAGAGGAGCTGCGAATTATTTCCGCCATTCTATCGGTTTCATCGACCTTTTCAATTTCATTAATATCTATTTTCTGATTGATAATTTCTCGAACTCTTGTTTGAACTTCAGCAACGGTGCCAAGAGCATCTATTCGTACAATTCGGCCCTCATCGACTAATCCATCGTAGATGAATTTGATTTTTTCTTGAAGGATTTTATACGATTCAAATGGATCATGAGTCCATCCCATATCAAGACCTGCTTCGTACCATTTTAGACTGGGGCGACCTTGGACAATCCTTGAATAGCCAACTTCTGGAGGGATGTCAAAATACAGTGTCAAATCAGGCTCGGGTGCAAATAAATAGTTACTCTCGATGATTTCTGTTGAAACATCTCTTGCCCCGTCTCTTGCCATCGCGGTGAATTTGTATCGGTCGCAGATGACGATTCCACCAACTTCGAGCATTGGCTCAATTTGCTTGGCCCACCGGTCAGCAAAGTCAGCAGCATGAATGAGATGAAAAGTCATCGGCTTCAATCGCCTCGACTGCTTACCAACCTTCGTTGCATTTTTTACTACAGGACTGGAATTCCATTCTGTGTGGTGGACTGGGAGGCCTAAAGCGCGAAGCCAATTGAAAACAAGTTGAGCTTGCGTGGATTTACCGCTCCCGTCCATGCCTTCGACAGCGATCAAGATGCCCTGCTTCATGGAGAGAGGTTTTGTGTCCAACTATACTCCGCCTATGATGTAACTAATTCAAGTGATTAATTATCTCTTTATATAGAAATTATGTATTCCATATATATTCTCAAACTCCCGAGTCTTTGATTACAATGCAATCTGATGGGGCGTCTGAGCATAGGGGCACTGGTTATCCTTAATACCGCTCAAACGAATGGTTGTAGAATAGCCACGGTTCCAGAGACTTCGTGAGCCACCACGAGCATGGCTGCACCGTTGGGGCTGTCAGCCGCGGAGATGAAATCCAAGCCCTCTGGGCTCACGTGGTCGGGGAGGTAGATGTACTGGTCGAACACAGGAGCAGTCGGATCGCTCACGTCGTAGACGAGGATGCCACCGGCTCGCTCAAGACCTACAAAGGCGTACGTCTTGCCAAACATCTCACCGACAACGACGCCTTCTGGCTCTGCGCCCTTGTCGTCGTTTCGCTCCTGCGTGTAGCTGTTGATGTATTCACCCTGAGAGGCCATCAAGGCACTGATGTTGTCACCGCTGTCCCACACCAAGGCGCCGTTGCTGTCCCAGATGCTGAAGGAACGGGTGCCGTACGAACAGATGAAGTCTAAATCGCCATCACTGTCAGTATCGCCGCAGTTGTTCGCAGTCGTGGTCTTCAAACGACCGAGTGCTTCTCTGTCTAGCAGGTCGTCTTCATTTGGAAAGATGGTATCGTCTAGGTCAAGGTCATCGAGACGGACTTCTTCAGAGTAGGCCAAACAACCGTCGTCCTCGTCGTATTCCAGACCGCCAGCGGCGAGACATGCCGCTTCATCAGCAGCGTCAAACCAGTAATCTCGTGCGTCGCCTTCGTTGGCAGTCACATAGTAACTGATGCCACCAATCGAAAATGTCGAAATAGCATCGGGCTGGTACATGCCGTAGATGTTCGCGTAGTTGGCTAGGTTGACACCGTCGTCCTTGTCGGAGAAATCGTACATGCCTAGGCTGTAGTCTTTCATACCCATAGCGATGATGTCAGTCACAGTCAATGTGGTCAAATCAACCTTAGCGAATGCATTATTTTCCTGCAGAACCACCATTGCGTGGCTGCCATCAGGACTCACGGCAATATACTCAGGTTCCAAGTCTTGACTAAGATTAGCGTTCGGACCAAACAATCGAACACCTTCTGCTTCTAAGGTAGATTTCTGGCTTTCGAAGGCGTTGAAGTTGATTTGGGTCACATCATCCTGCGTTAAGGCAGAGGCGTCGCCTCCAGATAGGTCAACATACGACAAACTTCCCTCTGGATCGATAGTGTACATGTTATTGGGTTCACCTTCGTTAGCCACAAGGACACCGTTACCATCAGGAGTGAATGTTAGCATGTCTGGAAGCGCACCTGCTTCCACGGTTGAAAGAAGAGTTCCTTCAACATCAAAGAACATCACATGACCTGGGTCCTGCTTGCTCATTCCAGAACCTTCCTCGCCCACACCCGCAACAGCTACAGCCACCAAACCGTCATGGACATCGACACTGTTTGGCTCTCCGTTAGGAATAATTACGCGTGTGTGAAGGGTCGGAGTTGTTGGGTCAGACAAATCGAGAATGTCAATCGACCCCTCGACGGCGTTGACCACAAACGAGCGGTGCGAGGCTGCATCGTACGCAGAAATTTCGCTTGCGCCTTCACCGAGGCCGCTGTCATAGGAACCGGTGATTTTCCACGTGAGGCCGGAGTAGTCCGTACCAAACACCGTGAAGTGATCGCCACAATCAATGGCGAGATGGGTGGAAGTATCAATGGCAAGGCATCGAGTAGTATCAACGCCATCAGCACCGTCAGTACCATCAGCACCATCAGCACCATCAGCACCGTCAGCACCATCAGCACCGTCTGCACCATCAGCACCGTCTGCACCATTAGCACCATCAGCACCAGCAGGTCCAGCAGGTCCAGCGGGTCCAGCGGGTCCAGCGGGTCCAGCAACGCCGTCTGCACCAACGGCTCCATCTTCCCCGCTTTGTATACAACCTGCGAGGGCGGTTGAGGTCATTAATAAGGCAATTAACATGAGAGCAAGGTTTCTTTGCATGGTTTGGGCACTCTACCAACCTAGATGGAATTTTGATAAGGATTATACATGAGGCTCCATACTACACAATAGAACTATTTCGGACATATATTCTGAAGAAGTGGGGAGCAAGCGATGACCACCTAAACTGGGTCTCTTCACAATGCTGACTTATTCTTTGGATTCGTCTTTGACTTCAAAACCAAAAATTTCTGAAAATTCTGTAATTTTGTAGTCATACTGCATCGAATGTAAGTCCATTATATCATCCTGATTTTCGGCTCGAATTGCATATAATCTGTTTCTTGGAGAATATGGACCAGATGGACCGACTATCTTGTAAATTGAGATGTAATCATAGGGTTGACGATTGTAAATCGTGATTTTCTCTTTTTTAGAAAATATGTACTTCAAAATGAAAGCGTACTGATTAGTCTCTTCGTACCAATGTATATAGTGTGTATATGCGGCAAGGTAAGTAAACGCTAAGGTAACAATAACGTGAGCGACAATAAATTCAAACGGTCCTAAAATTAGAAACCAACCTGAAATAAAAGAACCTAGAAAAAATCCGTATAGTATACAGCCAATTATTGTAGGCACCTTACCTTGTAAAGTGAAATTCTTGGTTGGCGTTTTTCCTAGTAGATTGTGGTTGTAATAATCTATTGCATCATCAGCTTCCAAGAGACGAGGCTCAGTACTACCAACACTTGACACAGAAATTTCTAGGTTAATCGAGTTTAAATTGGTTTACACGACCTACCAAATGAGAGGGGTCCCCTATGATTACCTATCGCGTCAGGGGGTAGCGTCTGTATCGGCCCACTGAATCCCCTTCGTATCTAAAAATAAAATGCAAAGGGGTATAGGATAACCCCTTGCAACTTATCTGAATCAATTTGTCGCTACTTTGGATTTCTTTCGGTTACGATTCCACTTCTTGATTCGAGGTAATTGCCATTTGATAATGCCCGTCCAGAAAACGATACCAAGAACAACGGTTCCCATCGTCATTGTGACCCATGGTTGTCCATCCCAATAATCGATATCTCCCGTGAAGGTGATGGCACCAAAGTATATTGAGAAACAAAACCCGAAAATGAGATGAACCCAACGAAGAATAGTATTCCAATTTTTGGCCATGTTCATTCGTCCTTGTTTTCGTTCTTGTATTCTGCAAGTTTTTGTTCATATTCTTCTTTTGAAAGACCGTGCCATCCTTTGCACATTCCGGTTGGCGATCTTCCACATCCACATTTGCTCATGAGTTTCATTCCTCCTTGACACTGGGAGCATTACCTCCTATTAAGCAGAAAAAGTTCCGAGTCAAAGACCATAGTATCCGATTTGAAACTAGATGATTGATATAATTGAGCAACTTGGTATCATTATGCAACCACAAAGTCATCACAGGCCTGTTTGCTTAGAATCCCAAGGTAGAGAATTCATCGGTTT
>Ga0255778_10001010_pt1 | contig 25495 bp, 24 predicted proteins | sample 071ome_31_FD_179976 | JGI IMG/M metagenome (GOLD analysis project Ga0255778, IMG submission 179976) | Coastal salt marsh microbial communities from the Groves Creek Marsh, Skidaway Island, Georgia - 071405CT metaG (version 2) | ecosystem: Environmental > Aquatic > Marine > Intertidal zone >...
CCAATTCCTTCAGCGCCTGGAATCTGATGACGCAGAGCGCGAATCCGGACTTCTCGGGCTCGCTGGTGTTTATGGCGGATACTTCAGCGCAGGAAGGTCAATACGGCGACGTGAGCCCCACCCCGGTTGGCGAACTCTTCCCGCGCGCCTACATCTGGTCAAACGCCGCAAGCATGTTATTGACCAGTGCACTGATCCAACCAATTCTTTCAAACGGCTTCGTGATCGGGGCAGTGCTTTTGCTTGGAGTGTTAATCGTTATGGCGGCTTGGCGGCTTGATACGCTCTGGTTCAGTCTGAGCGCCCTTGGCGTCCTTGCGATGTACATCGTCATCGCCTACGCCGCTTTTGCCTTTGCCGGACTCTTGATAAGCCTGTTGCCGGTTCTGATTCCACTGATACTTCTCTACCTGTTCTCCAGCGTTTACCGGTACTCGCAGCTGGAGCGCTACAAAGGCGTACTCGAAGGCAGCCTCAAAAGCTACCTGTCGCCCCGGCTCATGGACAAGATTCGAGGCAACCCGGATATCCTCAAACTGGGTGGCGAACGCAAACGAATCACGGTGCTCTTTAGCGATATTGTGGACTTCACTGCATTTTCGGACAGCGCCGACCCGCAAGAGGTGCAAGAAGTTCTAGAAGCCTACTTTGCCTCCACCACCTCGGCAATCTTTGATCACGACGGCGTAGTCGATAAATACATGGGCGACGGCATCCTGGCTTTTTTTGAGAACGATGGCGAAAGCATAACCAGTCCCTCCCGGGCGGTGACCTGCGCCGTGGAGATGCAGCGGCGCGCTCATGCGCTGGATGAAAAAAACCGCGCCCAGAATCGTCGACCTTTTGCCATTCGAATCGGGCTCGCCACCGGTTACGCCAAGGTGGGCAACATCGGCCCCGTTGAGAAAATCGATTACACGGTGATTGGAAGCGTCGTAAATCTTGCCTCAAGACTGCAGGGTATTGGCGAACCCACAACCATCGTCATCGATGATGACACCTGCTTTTTTGTTAAGGAAGCCCATGAAACGCAGCCCCTCGGGCCGCAAACCTTAAAAGGCTTCGCAAGACCCATCGAAGCGTTTTTAGTCCACTCGTCTTCTTCCTGATTGAGTTATCCCAACTCAGACTGTGCAGTTATTGCCTTGGCAGTAAACCGATCGTTCACGATTTGCGTCGGGAGCTACGTTAAGTGATTGCTCAGTTGCCCATGTATGATTGGCCGGAGGCGCGCGCCGCCAACGACGCCCTGTGGCGGTCCGTTCGGCAAGCCTTGACGGCACGGCATCTCGACAGCCCGGCAGCGCTGGATCGAATGACGGACCCCGAAGTGGCATGGCGCTCCCCAGAGCTATTATGGAGTCAGACCTGCGGACTCCCATTGGTAACTTCTCTCGCTGGGCAAGTACAGGTGATTGGTAGTTTTTCGTACCGCGACTGCATGTCGCCGGGCTTGTATCACAGCGTCATTGTTGCTCGAGAGGATTCACCGAGCGAATTTCAAGATTTTGAAGGCCGCCGCGCTGTGATCAATGGATTGGATTCTTTTTCAGGATGTCTTGCGCTGAAACGCATGATGAAAGACTTGGGAGTAAGTCAGCACTTTTTCGGCATGCTTTCAATAAGCGGCGGCCATCGTGATTCGGTTAAACATGTAGCCCAAAATAAAGCGGATATTGCCGCTATTGACTGCGTCAGCTGGTCGCTTGTGCAGCGTTTTGATGAGGAGGCGAGAAAGCTCAAGGTAGTTGCACACACGGCTTCTCGACCAAATCTTCCCATCATCGCCTCTTTAGAAAGAACCGAAGACGAGATCAAACTCCTGCGGGAGGCGACGTCGGAAGCCGTAGAGTCTCTTGATAAGAATGCGCGGGAGATCACCGGCATCACAGGATTTGTATCGCGCACCACCTCGGACTACGGGAGCATACGGTCTGATTTTGAAAAGGCGAGCGACTTTCAACTCGCGAAAAACGAGCGCACATTGAGCCTTGCATGAAAACACCATGCATTCACCGAGAGTGCGCCATAGTCTTCAGTGATCATTAACTGATCGTAATAAAAATCATTAATGCTAAGTAACCTGTGCCTGGCGCAGGGTGATAGCATTTTCCTATCACGAGAACCCATCCTATGAAACGATTCGTAACGATTGCCCTGCTCGCGCTCGCCTCTTCTTTTGGCGGACCTCATGTCCTCGCCGCAGAGGGGACCGTAACCTTTCAGATGCTAAAGCCAGAAACGGCCCTGGCGGCTGCGCAGGCGGCGCTGGATAAATGTCGTGAGGAAAACTTTGTCGCCTCGGTCGCGGTTGTCGATCGGTTTGGCGGGGTGCAGGTAGTCCTGCGGGATCAGCTTGCCGCACCCCGCACGGTTGACATTGCCATCGGCAAAGCTCGAACGGCGGCGGGGTTTCGCGTAAATACATCTGACATGATCGCGGTCACCGGCGACGGCGAACCGGCCGCCGGAATCAGACACCTGCCCGGGGTCGTAATTGTTGGAGGCGGCGTTGTCATCGAGGCTGGCGGCTCACTAGTCGGCGGTATTGGCGTTTCGGGTGCGCCTGGTGGGGATATGGACGATCTCTGTGCTTTTGCTGGGATCGATGCCATTTTCGATCAACTGGAATTTTGATAGCGATACGAATTTACGAACAATGTGATCGCCATCACATTGCCTTAGAAAACCCTTTAATAGACTGCTTCGATCCAAAGAGACCACACGGAGTCATTTGACCATGAGAAAAAATCTAATTGCTGGAGTCCTTGTCAGCGCCGCTTTAATCGTGGGAGGCTGCACTACCGCGCCCACGAAGCAAGAGCAAGGTGCGGCGGCTGGTGCGGTGCTGGGCGGTGTCCTGGGCGGCGCGCTTGGTGACGGGCATGCGGATCGCGGATGGGCTATTGCACTGGGGATTATTTTTGGGGCAATCGTGGGTGATCAGATTGGCGCGCAGCTCGACGAACGTGATCGGCTGCTGGCTGCGCAGAACCTACAGTACTCGCTCGAATCCACCAAAGACGGAGCGGTAACCACTTGGCAGAACCCCAACAGCGGCAATAACGGCAGCGCGACGCCAACCGCTACGGTAGTGAAAACCGACGGCACACCGTGCCGCGAGTTCACCACCGAGATTCAGGTCGGCGGGGAAACACAGCAGGGCTATGGCACCGCCTGCCGTCAGGCTGACGGCAGCTGGAAGATTCAGGGCTAAAGGCGCGGCGTACGCGGCGCCGCGGAGCTAATCAGCGAACAGGTTGTAACGGAAGATGCACCAGATGGCGCGAACCCCATCGCGCCATCCAATCTTTTTGCCCTCTTCGTAGGTGCGGCCCGCGTAGCTGATTCCAACCTCAAAGATCTTCAGACGGCTCCCGTCCGGCTTTCGATAGCGCGCCAGACGGGCAGTCACCTCCGGCTCGAAACCGAAGCGGTTTTCTTTAAGAGCAAGACTCTGAATCACTTCCCGACGGAAAACCTTGTAGCAGACCTCCATATCCGTGAGATTGAGATTACTCATCATATTGGAGAGAAGCGTTAAAAACTGATTACCCACCGAGTGCCAGAAATAAAGCACCCGATGCGAGTCGCCTCCTGCAAAACGCGACCCATAAACCACGTCCGCGCCGTTGGCTTCAATCGGCGCGATTAACTTGGGATATTCCTGGGGATCGTATTCAAGATCGGCGTCCTGAATCAAAACCACATCGCCCGTTGCCTCTGCAAAGCCTGCACGCAAAGCGGCGCCTTTACCCTGATTGACCTCATGCAGCACAGCCCGGATATCGTCGCTTTGTGCCAAAGACTGCACCAATTCCCGACTCCCGTCACTGGAGCAGTCATCGACCAGAATAATTTCCGTCTGAAGAGAAACAGCGCGAACCCGCTCAACAATTTGAGACAAGGTCTCGATTTCATTAAAGACCGGAATAACGACGCTAACGATCATGAGCAAAGTGATGATGAATAAACGGGCGCTTGCTGGATTTCAAAGCGCGCGCCTTTGATACTGAGATCAGCCCTCAACCGCGGCAAATATACCTGATGATGACGCCTATTCATAAGAAACTTAAACAGGGGCTTATAATTTTCTCTTGAGGTCGTTTCTCGAAGATCGCTATGAAAATGAAAAGCCCAAGCTGTTCTGACGTATATAAGGCACCCGTTGCGCGACGGATTCATGGCTTTTCTCTCATCGAGATAATGGTGGTGATAGCCGTCATCGCTATTCTTGCGACTCTGGCCACACCGCTTTTTTCTGATCTGATACGCAATAACCGGATGCGCGCTCAGGTTGGAGATCTGATGGGGCATTTGGCGCAAGCACGTACCGAAGCCCTTCGGGCAGGCGCTCGGGTAACGCTCTGTCCGGGATCGACCAGCGGCTGCTCGGGCAGCACCTGGGAGAACGGCTGGATTGGTTTTATCGACAGCAATTCCAACGCAAGCCTAGACTCCGGTGAGACCACGATCCTTGCAGCATCGGCCCTAGCAGGAGGAAATACACTCCGATCATCTACATTCGCGACCTACGTCGCCTTTCGGCACGACGGGGCATCAGTCACCACGGCAGGAACTGGTCAGAGCGGCGTGTTTGCGCTTTGCGATAGCCGAGGGTTTGGGGACAAAGCACGCGCCGTGGTAATCAGCGCTACGGGAAGAACCAAAGTTATGGAAGCCAATGCCAGCGGCTCAGGACTCTCAAACTGTGGCACCTAATCGCGCATCTTTTTCTAAGGGATTTACCCTGCTTGAAGTGCTGATTGCGCTCGTGATTTTTTCGTTTGGCTTGTTGGCGCTTGCGGCGCTTATGGCGAAAGGCCTTCAATTCAACACTAGCGCACTTCATCGCTCGTATGCTTCGAGCCAGGCTTATGATATTGCCGACCGCGTCCGAGCCAATCGCGACGGGGATTACGCGAACCTGTCCGGCATCGGCTCTGATCAATCCGCCTCAACCTGCCTCACATCTGGCTGTGATGCAACTGCCATGCGCGATTTCGATCGGTGGCAATGGAACACAACAAACGCAGCCGTATTGCCCGACGGCAGCGGATCGGTCACCTTCGTATCACCGATATATACCGTCACGATTACCTGGGACGATGATCGCGATGGCGCAGCGGATGACAGCTTCGTCTTCGAGTTTCGGCCATGAGACCCGCAATCCTTCAGTTCACTGCGCCAAAAGCCGCCACCTCTGCACGTCGTCAGCGCGGCGTGACGCTGGTGGAATTGATGGTTGCGTTGGCGTTAGGCCTTTTGGTAACTGTGGCTTTGCTCAAGGTCTATATCGACGCGAGCCGAATGTATCGATTCAATGAAGGTCTTGCGCGTCTCCAGGAAAACGGACGGTTTGCGCTTGAGTTTATTCGGCGGGATGCAAGAGCAGCGGGTTTTTGGGGCTGCAACAGCAACGCAACATTATCGAATGGAGTCAGTGGTACAAATGCCGCCTTCATAGATATCGCGGCGGGCCACATCGCGGGTACGCAAGGCGAGGCTCGAGCGAACCTACCGGATGCCCCAGACAGCATCAGCTTCAGAGGCGGCTTTGGCAACGGTACGGCACTTACCGCTGCAATGACGAGCGAGGCCGCGGAGCTCGCTGTCACGAGCATCGCTGAACTCACGAGCCCTATTGCCATGGTCAGCGACTGTGAGAATGCGGATATCTTCGCTATTACCGCCGCCTCTGAATTAACGCTGTCGCACACAGCCGGAGCTAACGTATCGGGCAGCCTCAGTAAAGTCTACAAGACGGACGCCCGCGTGCACCCTGTTCGGCAGAGCACCTACTGCATTGGTGATGGCGTCACACCTAACGTACCCTCTCTTAAGCGAACAACCGACCCGGGTGTTTCTTGTCCGAGCGGCGGCGAGGAATTAATCGAGGGTGTGGAAAATATTCAGATTCTTTATGGAGAGGATACAGATGCCGATGCGAACGGCGACAATGGCGACGATGTTGCCAACCGCTATGTCGCCGCTGGCACCTCAGGTCTTGATGTCGACCGCATTGTGAGTTTGCGGATATCGATTCTCCTTCGCTCAATCGAAAATAACCTTACGACAAATCCCGCGCCCTACAGCTTTAATGGCACGACCTATACCCCAGGCGCGTCCGACCGATATTTGCGGAAAGTGTTCACCACAACCATCACACTTCGCAACAAGGTGCGCTAACCCGTTCCCCATGATGCTCGTGGCAGCTTTTATTCGGTGTCTTACGTTTGACGGTGATTTTCGTCTCCCGCGAAGCCGGCCTGCGGCGCTATCATTGCTACGATGACTACATCGCGGGATAGTGCATCGGGTCTGAAACAGCAAGGCTGGGTCTTGATTATTGGCATGGTGATGCTCGTGATGCTCACCGTTATCGCCATGGGACTAATGAAGACCACCCGAATGGAAGAAAAAATGGCGGGCGTCACTCGCGATATGTATCTTTCGTTTGAGGCGAGCGAGATTGCGCTCCGCGCGGGCGAGGCTTTCATTGAGAATCTTCCGAGCGCCAGCGTTTTTAACGCAACGGGTGCGGGACTTTATGCGCAGGGCGATGACCCGAGAGATCAGGAGCCGGCTCCCTTTTCAGTCGAGTGGACCAATGCAAACTCCAAACAACTGCCCGGATCTGCACGATTTGTCAAAGAGGCTCCGCGATACATGATCAAGAAAGTTGGCGAGATTGGCAGCAATGGATCTTTAAATATGGGTGGCTACGGCGAGACTGATCTCAGCCAAAAATCATCGGTCTACCGAATCACGGCCCGGGGCCTAGGCGGTAACGAAGCAACGCAGACCGTGCTGCGAAGCCATTACGCCAGGGCAGACTGAGTTTTTAAAGAATGGCCTTTTGGTCAAAAGTGCGCCCGCACATCGCGATCTGCGCGTATCTCCTAATGAGCCCTATCGCCTGGGGCGAGAGCACATCCAATAGCGTACTGCTGACCGTCGCTCAGATCGAGACCAGCATTCTCATTACTTCAGATATTCCGCTTTCTTTGCTTCCTGAGGACCCAAACGAGCGCCGGGCAGAGCGCAACAGCCTCATGACGGCTCTCAAAGCAACGGGGTTATTCGGGTTTCCTGAGGACGCAGGATGCGTGATGAACGCTTTGGATGCGCTTCCTATCAGAGGTGCTGATGGCGCGGAGCTTGGTATCAGTGCTGGATGGGAATTTAAGTGTTCGAGTCCAACCGCTGTCACAAGCATCGACGTGGGTCTTTTTGCGCCGCTGGCAGTCGCCTCTATTGATGTATTTGTCTTTCCCGATAAGCAGCTGGTTCTCCTTAAGGAACAACCCATTCTTTTTTTGCCATGAAGACTTTTTACTGGGCCATGAAAAGGCTGTCTTCTAATACTCCTATGCGGTGTGTCCCATTTGTTTTATTGCTTGGTGCATTGTGGGGTGCGCCGAGCGTTGGGCTTGCGCAGTCCGTCTCGGATGCAGGGGCCTGCCGCGCAGACGTTGTCTTTCTCATGGATAACACCGGGAGCATGGGCGGTCCGATTAACAGCACAAAGCGAAATGCCCGAACAATTCTCGATGCCATATCCGGCGGCGATCCGCGCTTTGCGGGGATTGATACCCGCTATGGCGTTGCCACTTACTGGGGTGATCCGCGCGAGTATCTGACAAATTCGTCGTTTTGGTTCTGTCATCGCGACACCTGCCCGTATTCCTGGTGCAACCGATACATATGCGAGAACCCGTACGGCATCTGCGCGCGGTACCTGCCTTCGCAGTGTGTGAGTCGCGAGCCTACCGAGGCGCAGAAAACAGCCGCGGCGCGTAGGGCTTTTAGGATCAATCAGCCTCTCACGGATTCGAAACTACAAGCCCAAAGAGGAATGAACGAGTGGCGTCCCTGCAGCAGCCCAGGCGGCTGCGGCGGAGACTGGGCCGAGGCCAATTTTTTTGGACTGCATCAATTAGCGACCGGGGGTCAATCGACCGATGGACTCTGTATCGATCCGCCCTATCCCCGCGCGCCCTATGCAGAATGTGCCGATAAAGGCTTTGCGAGCGGCTATGACATCAAGTGGCGGGAGGATTCCGGGCGAATCGTAGTCTGGTTTGGGGATGCCTGCTCTTGGACACGAACCGTCGATAAAACTGAGGTGATCCGCGCACTGCAAGCCAATAACGTGGTTGTTGCCGGAATTAACTCGGGTCGCTCCGGGCGAGGCATTGATCATTTTTCAGACGTCGGGATCGGATCTTGCATGTGGGGAGCGGATCCCGGCCAGGCCGCATCCGTCACTGAAGCCACAGGCGGCTCGCTGACGAATCAGGTCAGCGGCACAGCAGCCACCATCAACGCGATTCTCGATGCCGTGGCCGGCGGAATGGCTCAGGCGGGGTCTGCCGCAGCAGTCTCCTTCGATACGCCGTCATTTACCGAGAACACGCGGCTATACCAGACCCTATTTAATGCAAAAGACTGGTCCGGTGACGTTATTGCTTACGAGCTCAAAGACGATGCGTCGATCGGCAACAAGGTGTGGAGCGCTGCCGACAAACTGAATCGAAAGGGCACGGGCGCAAGAACCATATACACCCTAGGCAATCAGCGCGGAGAGATCGTTGGCGTGCCGTTCATCTGGGGTCAGCTCACCGGAGCCCAGCAAAACGATTTGCGCACAGAACCCAATGGCGCTCTCGGCAACGTATCTAAGGGCGCAACTCGCCTTGAGTACCTCAGGGGCAATCGCGCCCACGAGGGCAAAGGCTTTGGTTACCGCGTGCGTGGATCTGTGCTTGGCGACATATGGCACTCGCGCGCCGTTTATGTGGGAGCGCCGCAGCAGCCCTGGCCGGATAGCGGAGGCGGATTCCCGTCAGATAAAAACCGCTACTCGAATTTCGCGAGAGATCAAAAATCAAGAGCACCGGTCGTCTATGTGGGCTCCAACGATGGGTTTTTGCACGGGTTCGACGCGGACACCGGCGATGAGGTGATCGCCTACGCGCCGGGTAATCTTTTCAGCACAACCGTTAATGCCGGTTATCACCGTCTCACGGACCCCAACTTCAATCACAACAACTTATACGTGGACGGCACGCCCACCGTCAGTGATGCCTTTATCGCCACGCGAACACCCGCCCAGTGGCGAACCGTGTTGGTGGGTATTCAGGGCGGCGGCGGGCGCGGACTTTTTGCCCTTGACGTTACCAATCCAAAAATATTTAGAAACTCCAGCGCAAAAGATGTTGTGCTTTGGGAGTTCACCAATCAGCACGATCCACACCTCGGATACACCTTCAGTGAGCCGACCATTGTGTTGATGAATAATGGGCGTTGGGCAGCAATTACCGGAAACGGTCTTAATGACACCGCTACCGATCGCACCGGCGGACAGTCGCAACTCTTCATTATCTATCTCGACGGTGGAATCGACGGCGTTTGGACTGAAGGAAAAGACTACCTACGCATCCCAACCGGCGTGGGCTCCGTCTCCGACAGAAACGGACTTTTCACGCCCGCCATAATTGATCTCGATGGAAACGGCACCGCTGACCGGGTTTATGCCGGTGATCTCAAAGGACATCTTTGGGCTTTTGATATTACAAATGCCGATCAAAATAGTTGGCAAAATGCATATGCCGCACCTCTTTTCTCCACAAAGGCCGGTCAGCCGATCACGGTAAAACCAATCGTTACGAGGCATCCGACCGGCGCCCTCGGAAACGAGCCAAATCTGATGATTTATTTCGGAACCGGCCGATTTCTAAACGACGCGGACAAAACCCTAAAGACGGGTCAATCCTTTTACGGCATCTGGGATAGCGCCAAGGCGCGCCTCACACGAGCCGACCTCGCAGCCCAGAACTTCTATTTAAACGATGATGCCAAACGAGCACGCGTACTGAATCCCCATCTTTCTGTTAACTACGAGAAACTAACCGGACGGCAGTACGGCTGGTATATCGACCTGCCCTCCGCCGGTGAGCGGGTGATTGCAGAAGCGCGGGTGCGAGGCAATATGATTTTTTTCAATACCGTGATTCCGGATATCAGCGTGTGCGCCTCCGGCGGCAGCGGCTGGGAGATGTCGGTCAAACTTGAAAATGGTGGCAGCCCCTCTGGACCCATATTCGACTTCAACGAAGACGGGGTCATTGCCATTCAGGGTGATACCGCCCGCGTAACGGGCGCATCCATCGCCGAGGGCGGTGAGGACGTTGGCTACGCAGGCAAAAAGCTAGAAGAAGAGCAAGGCATGCCGGCCGGCCCATCGATTATCGGTAACCGGCGCTTTACCCCCGGCAGCGCGACAGACGAAGCAAACGAGATCGAGCAGGCGCTGCTGATCTCAAATGAAGGCACGGTTTCGGGGCGGCTCTCGTGGGAGCAACTCTTTTCCGATTAGCGAATTGGTACACTAGATCCCAGTTAAGGCTTTCGAAGAGTGGCAACGATGCGGCGGAAACAAAGCGGCTTTACCCTGATCGAACTGATGATCGTCGTCGCGATCGTCGGGATTCTTGCGTCGATTGCGCTGCCGATGTACTCAGATTATGTGACTCGGAGCAAACGAACCGATGGCCAAAGTGCTTTGATGCAGATTGCTCAGGAACTGGAGCGTTGTTACACGCAGTTTTCGGCTTACGACAACGGTGGGTGCGCTGTTGTTGGGGCCACCAACGACACGGCAATAACCGCTCAGACTTCTGCAGAGGGTTTTTACCAAATTACCGGCGCGATAACCTCGACGACCTTCACCCTCACGGCCACGCCCCAGGGGGGTCAAGCCACGAACGACACCGACTGTGCGAGCCTGACCCTGACACACCTCGGCCAACAGGGCGCAACAGGCTCCAACACCGCCAAATGCTGGTAAACCAACTCGACCCAATCAAGTTTCGCCTTCAGGTAATCGAGCGTCGCCGCCATACAACGCCCGAACTTAGCTCCCTCAATCCTTATTGAAGTCACCGATCTCGAGAGGGGCATCGCATGGGACTTTCCTTTCCTTCTGAACCCGCACATCTTTTAGACACTGAGCGTTATCCGATACAGGACATCAGCTCAACGAAGACACAGAACACGATTCGGCAGGTCAAAAGCCAACTTCGTGAAGACGGTTGTGCTGTTGTTGCTGATTTCTTGAGCGCTGATGGTCTGTCCCAACTCTTGGCCGAAGCGCAAGAGCGTCGTCCATTTGCTTATTTTTCAACCCAAAAGAAAACCAACGTATATTTTTCGGAGGATGATCCAGCGCTGCCGCTGAGCCATCCACGACGGATTTTCCTCAATCGCATAAACGGCTTCGTACCGAGCGACTGCTACGATAAAGCGACTGCGAGCCGGACGCTTTTCCAGTGGCCCGCACTCAAGCGATTTATTCAGGAGTGCCTCAGCAAAACGTCACTCCATCAATACGCAGATCCCGTCGCGGCTATGCCCATCAACGTGCTTACCCCCGGTGGGCAGTTCAACTGGCACTTTGACACCAACGAGTTCACCATCACCCTGTTGCTCAAGGGCGCTGAGCAAGGCGGGCATTTTGAGTATGCGCCCAATCTCAGAAATGAATCCGACGAGCGCTATGACGATGTTGCAGCCGTGCTGGCCGGTGATACATCCCACGTGAAGCGACTCGATCTTAAGGCAGACGATCTGCAGCTCTTCCTGGGGCGCTTTTCATTGCATCAGATCACGCCCAACACAGGCGCGACCGACCGGCTCGTGCTCATTATGTCTTTTGCGGAAAAACCGGGGATGATCGGCAGCCTTACCCGAACAAAAGAGCTCTACGGTAAAGTCGCAGATGCACACATCCAAGCACACCAGCATCACGTCCGCGCTGACAAACTGCTGGACTAAATTGATATTTAAAGTTCACCATGATTAAAGGACTGCACCACGCCGCCTATCGCTGTCGCGACTCTGAGGAGACGCGCGCGTTTTATGAGGATTTTCTGGGGTTGCCATTCGCCGGGGCACTGGAGATTTCTACAACGAAATCAGGGCGAGCGACGAAGGTGCTACACACGTTTTTTCAGATGGAGGACGGCTCGTTTCTTGCATTCTTTGAAGACCCCGAGACGCCATTTGATTTCAAAGACCAGCGCGATTTTGACCTACACATTGCCGTCGAGGTCGAACGACAGCATCTTGAACCGATGATGGCGCGCGGCGAAGAGATGGGCTTTGAGACGCGCGGGATCTCCGATCACGACTTTATCGATTCGATTTATTTTCGCGATCCCAACGGGTACGTGGTCGAACTGACGGCACGTCGTGTCGGCAGAGAAAGCGACGTGGGTCATGGCGATCCGCGCGAGATTCTCAAGCGCTGGACTGACGAAAAGCGACAACATTAAGACTGGTGGTGTCCGCAGAATCTTATTGGCGGCGTCGGGGGAATGAAAGCGTTTAACCCTACCTTGTCGAAAAGTTGTTCAGAATGTGGTGGCCAGGGGCGGAATCGAACCACCGACACGAGGATTTTCAGTCCACTGCTCTACCAACTGAGCTACCTGGCCAATAGAAAACAACAGGCGGGACCGCGATTACAAAGCACCCACGCACATTCGTCAAGAGCGCGGCTCGATTTAGGGCCGAGCTTTATGAAAGATCGAGCGCATGGGCTTTAAGTTTTTCCATCGGAACCACATTCAACGTGCCAATATGGGTGCGCGAAAGATAAATTTTGCATGCTACTCCGGCTTCTAGCGCTCTCGCATAAGAACCCGCACAAACACACCAACAGTCCCCCGCCTTCAGCCCAGGAAAGCCAAACTGCGGATGCGGAGTGATGAGGTCGTTACCATCTTCTTTCAGCCACTCCAGAAACTCGTCAGATACCTTCGCACAGACGGTATGCTGCCCGCGGTCATGTTCATCGGTGTTGCAACATCCGTCTCGAAACCAACCGGTCAAGGGCTTCTCAGAACAAAGCTGCAAAGGCTCGCCAAATACATTTTTCTGTGGGCTTTCAATTTCTTCAGTCATTGGCGGTTTCCGTAAAAACGTTGGGGGCGGATTCTCAGTGAAACTGGGTTGGTTTTTCAAATCGCGACTGTCTGTCAATCCAGCAATCAAAAAGGCCGCCGATAGGTGGATGCTATAGTGCCCGTGTTCGGCACTGTTTCGTCAAAAAAATGAAGTTCTGCACCCAATGCGCCAATCCCGTATCCCTGCGAATCCCAGCGGGAGACACGCTGCCCCGTCATGTGTGCGAGGGATGCGGCGAGATTCATTATCAGAACCCCAAAATCGTTGCGGGCTGTATCCCCGAGTGGGAAGGCAAGATTCTACTGTGTCGGCGCGGCATTGAACCGCGTCATGGGCTCTGGACGATTCCTGCAGGCTTTATGGAAAACGGTGAGACCATCGAACAGGCGGCTGCCCGAGAGACCTGGGAGGAAGCTTGTGCGAAAGTATCGATCGATGGTCTCTACGCTGTTTTCAATATCCCCCACGTTAATCAGGTGTACATGATTTTTCGAGCCGCACTGACGGTAGCAGACTTCGCGCCCGGCATCGAGAGTCTCGAGACTGCGCTATTTGAAGAAGAAGACATTCCCTGGTCTGAGATGGCTTTTCCGGTTGTTGTGCAATCCCTTAAGCGTTATTTCTCAGACCGGGTAGAAGATCACTTCCCCACTTTCGTGGGGACCCTTGAGCCCATCAAAAGATAGCCACGTAAGAGCTTCCTAATCGATCCGCTCAAGATCCGGCGGGACATCGGAAGAGTCCACGCCGCCTTCAATCTTGGGTAACACATCACGCAGCGCGCCCTGCACGGCCTCTTCCATTGTGGGATGGTAGAACGGCTTTCGCAGCAACTGCGGCACTGTCATCTGCTCATCAATACACCACGCGAGCAAATGAGCAAGGTTCTCCCCACGCTCCGCCACTACGGTGGCACCCAGAAGCACACCGCTTTTTTTATCTGCGTATACCCGCACGATGCCCCGATTAGCGCCCATGATGAGCGCCCGCCCGACGGGGCCTAATCGCATCTCCCCCACGGCTACCTGGTCGGATAAAGAATCGAAAGCCGCTCCTATTTGACTGATATTTGGCGAGGTAAACGTGATTGCGAGCGGTGTTTTTCGCCTGAAGGAGACCGACTCGTCTCGAGCGGCGTTAAATCCAGCGATCCGGCCCTCGTCGGTCGCCTCATGCAGGACCTGATCCGTTCCAGAAACATCTCCGGCGATAAACACTCGGCTCTCGCCGCATCGCATCGTCTGTCGATCAAACTTTGGCGCGCCATGGGCATCGCAATCGAGGCCCGCATGCTCGATCCCGAGCCAGTCCAGATTACTCGCGCGACCCATAGCCGCCAGCACTTTCTCAACGACAATGGAGTGCTCTCCTGCGCTTACCCTAATCTGGCCCTGCTCCTCTTTAAGCTCCACAGACTCGCCGAGATGGATGGGAAACGCCCGACCCATCAGTTCGATGGCACTCTGACCTGCGACGGGATCCGAGACACCGGCCACCGACTCCTGCTGATCAAACCCCGTGACCGATACGCCCAGGTAGGACAGCGCCTGTCCAAGCTCCAAACCAATAACACCCAGACCCACTACTGCCACAGAGCGTGGTAAATCGTCCAACTCAAACACCGTATCGCTGGTAACGATCCGATCGCCAAAGTCGGTCCACGCAGGCGGCACGATAGGCCGCGTTCCGCATGCGAGAACGATGCTCTTCGCGATAACGCGGTGTTCTCCGACCTGCAGCACGCCCGGCTCGACGAATCGCGCATAGCCTTCCATGAATTCATCACCCATCGGGTCGGTAGAGTTTGCGAGGACCCGATCCACCAGGATGTCGCGCAGATCACGAACGTGTTCAAGCGTATCGGGCCAATTAGCCTTCAGTCCATCTCCGCCCTCGATACCCTCACGATCAAAAATATCGCGCCGGTGTAGGTCATGCGCTACTTGGATCAGCGCTTTTGACGGCATGCAGCCCACGCGAGCACACGTGGTTCCCAGCTCGCCGCCATTTATCAGAACGAACGATTTTTTCGCACGGCGCACCTGCGCCATGGCGCTGAGACCCGCAGTTCCCGCACCGACGATCGCAACATCAACGTTACGATCCATCGATTGCTCCTCGATGCTTTGCAGGATTCGATTGCTCCAGCAGGGTCACGAGCTGGGCAAGATCAGACACCTCGGCATGAGCGCTCTCACCGTGAGGCCATTCGCTACCCCGTCGGTTAACCCACACGGCCCGCAGCCCGGCCGCCTGGGCACCCATGACATCCTCGAGAGGATGATCACCCACATGAAGAATTTGCTCGGGCTTGAGATCCACAAGAGCGCAGGCTTGCTCGAATATCTTTTTATCCGGCTTTTTCACGCCGGCGCTGCGGGCGCTGACTTGTCCAGAGAAATAGCGCCCAATGCCAAGACGAATCACATCAGCATTGCCGTTCGATACGGCAATCAATCGAAATCGGTTGCTCAATCTCTCAAGGGCTGGAAGCACATCCGGAAACAGCGTGACGTCATGGCGCAACTCTAAAAATCGATCGACCAGCTCATGCGAGGCGGCCGCATCATAGCCATACTCAACCAGCAGTCGCGCAAAAGAGACGCGGCGCAACTCCGTAAGATCGTGCGCTAAATCCGGCCGCTCTTCGTTTAAACGATTCCGATGCAGGCGTAAATCTGCCGGGCCATGGTTTTCACCGATTCGCGGAAAAGCCTCACAAATATGCTCATGCAATATCCTCTCTGCGCGATCAATTACCGGCCAAATCTCCCAGAGCGTGTCGTCCAGATCAAAGGAAATCACCCGAATCGAATCGATCACTGGAGGCATTCCTGAAGAATTAATCGCAGACCCTGAATCTGCGAGAAACGGCTGCCGTCGAGCTCAACCCAGCACACCGTCCGCCCGCGACGCGCAAGCTCAGCGCAGTCACCCATCGCCTGCGCCTGATGAAGCCCCGCAAACCCAAACTCCTCAGTAATGATATCGAGATCAAATTCGGGCTCGCCGCGCAGAAAGAGAAACATACCTTTGGGTTGACCGCCTTTGTGTAATTGGCCGGTCGAGTGCAAATATCGCGGCCCCACGTTAACTGTTACTGGAAAACCAAACCGATCGCGCACACGACCGGCAAAGTCCTCAATCAAGTCGGCAATTACCGGATCGGGCGCCATATAGTTGAGAATGGCGAGATAGCTGTCGGCGGGTGCCTGCTCGAGGGCGGCTTTTAGGTCAGTCCACCCGATCACCTGCGGTGGTTCATCAAGACTTCCTACGTCAAGCAGACGGCGGGTGATCGCTTTACTGGCGGCCACATCCGGTTCATCAAATGGATTGATTTCCATTAATGCGCCCGCGACCGCGGTTGCAAAACACCATCTAAAAAACTCCCCACCAAGCGACTCTACGCCCTCGACTCTGATCGCAAACGTCGGCACGTCATCATCAAGCGCAGGAATTCCGGACTGCCAAAAGACTTCGCTTTGTGCCCCCCCGATGGTGACTCGTGCCAATCGAGCATTCGGCGACCCCGACTCGGCATGGGAAAGCGGCAGAAGGCCTTTGCCGTCCTTCCCAAGACTTTCGGCTATTAATTGTTCAATCCATGCAGCAAGGGCCGCATAGCGGTCTTCGATAACAAGCTGCAAACAGTCGCGGCCCCCTTGCCACTGGGCGTGGAGCCATTGACCCAACTGAAAGCCCGGGTTCTGGGTTTCGTCCACAATACCGCAAGCCTTCGCCATTGCAGCGACCGACGTGCTCAACGACTCGATGGGAGCCCCCATGAGAGCGGCAGGCGCCATGCCAAAGGCACTTAACGCAGAAAAACGCCCACCGATATCGGCAGGATTCTCAAGACAATCCAGAAAACGTCGCTGCACCGCAAGATCAGCGAGTGCACTGCCGGGATCTGTGATCGCGATACAGTGGGCCCCGGGCTCAGCAACGCCTTGCTCCTCAAGGTTATCCATCACCCAGGTGCACAGACTATCAACTTCGATAGTGCTTCCCGACTTAGAGGCAAATATGAAAAGAATTCGAGACCAGGCTCGCCCCGCCAGCACTGAATTGATGGCGTCGGGGTGGGTACTGTCCAGCACCGTTATCGATAACCCATCAGCCGCGGGCGTCAACACCTCGGCAATTACCTCGGCGGCGAGACTGGAGCCCCCCATGCCGACCAAGACGACTTGGTTAAAGTGCCGCGACCGGAGATTTTCCGACCAGCGCGAGAGAGCTTTGGCATTGTCGTTCAGCCAACGCGCCGCATCCAACCAACCCAGTCGGTTTGATATGCGGACCTGTGTCTCGCTATCGGCACTCCAAACACGGGTATCGCGATCCCAAATCCGCGATACCAGTGCAACAGGGGGATGAGAAGAAGTCATAACGCAAACGCAGTTGCTTGCACTCACCGACTACCGAGTCTCGGCGCCCTCGCTAACGCGCGGGCGCTTCGCGACGCTCGATCCTCAGGCAGCGAGCGGTCCAGCCAGCTTGACGTCTTCGGGCACGTCGTCTGCGTACTTGGTGAAATTATCCTGAAACAGACCCGCCAATTTCTTTGCCTGCGCATCATAGGCGCCTGTATCTACCCAGGTTGAGCGCGGGTTGAGCACATCGGCAGGAACGCCAGGGCACTCCGTCGGCACCTCAAGACCAAAGATCGGATCAGTCATTGTCGGGACGCCGTCAAGCTTTCCATCAAGCGCCGCGTTAACGATGGTTCGGGTGTGATTAATCGCCATTCGCTTACCCACACCATAGGCCCCACCGGTCCAACCGGTATTGATGAACCATACCTTCACCCCGTACTTCTCTATGTTGCTGCCGAGGAGTTCGGCGTACTGACGCGGATGCAGCGGCAGGAACGGACCACCGAAACAGGGACTGAAGGTCGGCACCGGCTCGGTGACCCCCTTCTCGGTGCCTGCGACTTTTGCCGTATAGCCGTTGATAAAGTGGTACATCGCTTGCGCGGGCGACAGTCGCGCCACGGGAGGCAACACACCAAAAGCATCACACGTCAGAAAGACGATGTTTTTGGGCTGACCGCCACGGCCGCTCAGTGTGGCGTTAGGGACCTGGGTGATCGGGTAAGACGCACGGGTGTTTTCCGTCAGTGATCCATCATCAAGATCGATGGATCGCGTCGATTCGTTCAACACCACGTTTTCAAGAATCGTACCAAAAGTCCGGGTGGTTTTATAAATCTCGGGCTCTTGCTCCGGCGAAAGATTGATCACCTTCGCGTAGCAGCCGCCCTCAAAATTGAAGATTCCGTTTTCGCTCCACCCGTGCTCATCATCGCCAATAAGGGTTCGGGACGCATCGGCGGAAAGCGTAGTCTTGCCCGTACCAGAAAGACCGAAGAAGACAGCCGTGCTGCCATCGTTCCCGATGTTCGCCGAGGCATGCATAGATAACACGCCCTGGCGTGGCAGCAGATAATTCATGATACTGAAGATCGACTTCTTGGTCTCACCAGCATAACTTGTCCCCCCAATGATGACGAGCTTGCGGCTGAAGTTGACGACAATAAACGTAGGCGAATTCGTCCCGTCCACCGAAGGATCTGCCGTGAAGCCCGGCGCGTTAATAACGGTAAATCGCGGTTCGTGGGTTGCCTGCTCTTCGTCGGTACCTGCAATAAACATGTTGCGGGCAAAAGCGCTATGCCAGGCCAGTTCGTTGATTATGCGCACCGGCAGGCGACGATCAGGATCGGCGCCGGCAAAGCAGTCCTGAATGAATAACTCTTTGCCCTCGAGATAGTCAATCATTCGGGCGAACAAGGCGTCGAATTGATCCGGTTTGTAGGGCACATTGACCTTGCCCCACCAGATTTCATTTTCCGTATTCTCGTCACGCACCACGAACTTGTCGTTCGCCGATCGGCCGGTGTGCTGACCGGTCTTGACGACCAACGGCCCCTCCGCACTAAGGAACCCCTCCCCTTTACGTATGGCGTGCTCGGTCAGAGCGGCCTGATTGAGGTTCCAATGCACCGGGCCAAGATTGCGAAGCCCGTGGTTTTCGAGCCCGAAGGGGCTGTGCGGTTTAGAGTCGGTCATGCTTGCTCCTTTTGGCAACGCGTCGTCGTACACGACGGTTCATCGATAAGTCATCTAGCGATGGGCCAACTGCCAGCACCATTTGAGACTACGCGTTCTCCCACAGGTCACGGGTCCGATCCCTCTCGAAGGGATATCGGGCGCTTTAGTCAAGTACGATGGCGATAGGCCGGGAAAGTCTGCGGTAAAGCGTAAAATTATATCAACTTTGGCCCGGTTCTGGCGGCACCCAACCCTCCGGATCCTCTCCGCCATCCCCAAAAATAAATGCCTCCATCTGAGTTTCCAGATAGGCTCTGTGCTCGGGGTTCATCGGACTCAAGCGACCCTCATTCATGAGGATCGTCTGTTTTGCCAGCCACTGCTGCCACCCCTCACGAGAGACCTCGCGGAGAATCCGCTGTCCCAGTTCGCCTGGCCAGGGTGCCCGTTCCAAGGCTTCCGATTCTCGACCGAGAACCACGCAGTGAACCTTATTTATCATTTAAGTCCTTATTTAGTTGATCTAATAGTAATTTTATGGGAGCGGCCAACCCCAGCCGGCCGACGGCGCCTGGATGGACCCACCGCCGTCTTACGTGACCAATTTTAGCTGCGGCCGGCGCAGATACCGTGAGCATCTGCGGTGTCATCCTGAGCACAAAATGCGAAAAGCCATGTTCTATTGCCGGCAGATTTTTCCGTACCCGGGCGCGCACCTTAAAAAAATCCCAGCAAGCCTCGGCAGGATCATGGCTTAAGTCGCTCTCTGGAAACCCCCAGAGGCCTCCCCAGATGCCCTTGGCGGGTCGCCGACAGAGCAAAACCCGGCCACAAGGATCTCTCAAAACCAGAAGTTGCACGCTTCGGATGGGCCGAGATCGCCGGCTCTTCAGGATCGGGAACTGCTCGGGCTCCTTGAGCGCTAAACCTTGGCATCGACTCTTCAGGGGACAGCGGACACAATCAGGACGGCGACGGGTGCACAGCGTAGCGCCCAAATCCATCATCGCCTGATTAAACGCCGCCGCAGCCACCCCGCGCGATGGCAGCAGACGCTCCGCAAGATCCCAAAGCACCTTCTGGCCTTCCGACGACGTCACCTCCTGGGGTACCGCAAAGCAGCGCGCCAACACCCGGCGGACGTTCCCATCCAAAATGGGATGAATCTGATGCTTCGAGAAACTCAAGATCGCGCCCGCAGTCGAACGCCCGATCCCCGGCAATGCCATGACATCCTCTAACTGATCTGGGAACACACCGCCGAAATGCTTTTGGACGATGCCCGCTGCTGCATGCAGATTCCGGGCCCGCGCGTAATAACCCAGGCCAGTCCACTCGGCAAGCACAGAATCGATCCTCGACCGCGCCAACGCTCGGATACTGGGAAAGCGCGAGAGAAAACGTCGGTAATACGGGATGACCGTGGCAACCTGAGTCTGCTGCAGCATAATTTCGGAGACCCATATGCGGTAGGGGTCCCGGGTGTGCTGCCACGGCAGGTCATGGCGGCCGTGGACCGCAGACCAGCGAAGCACCGACCGAGAAAAACCGGAGTCGGCACCCGATGTATGGTCTTGTACCGCACCGGCCGGGCGGGAGGTTTTGGGTTTTTTTGCCATCGTTAAAGTGGTGCGCGTTGGCTTATTAGTCCTCACATTAGGCCTAGATATAATGACACGATGCGCCTCATTGTCTCGCTATGTCTCATTCTCTGTACCGCGCTCACCCAAGCCGACGGCGTGACGCGCAGCCACGCCATCTCGATGTTCGATTCCGAAGTGCCCCGCTACGATGCCGATTTCTCGCACTTTGCCTACGTCAACCCGAATGCGCCCAAGGGCGGCGCACTCAGGCTCGGCGCTCAGGGAAGTTTCGACAGTTTCCATCCCTTTATTCCCAAGGGCAACGCCGTCAGCACGGGCGCTGTGGAAACGCTTCTGGTAACGAGCGCGGATGAACCCTTCACGGGCTACGGACTTCTGGCAAAAAACATCGAATGGCCGGCGGATCGCTCCTGGGTGACCTTCGAGATCAGACCCGAAGCCCGTTGGCATGACGGAACACCCGTGACCGCCGAAGACGTAGCGTGGTCCTTTGAGACGCTGGTCACACAAGGAAGTCCGCAATACCGCTTCTATTATGGCGCTGTCGAAAAGGCGACGGTTCTGGATCCGTTACGCATCCGATTTGATTTCAAGGAAGCCAATAACCGAGAACTCCCGCTGATTGTCGGCCAGTTACCGGTGCTGCCCAAGCATTATTGGGCTGAGCGCGATTTCTCCGCGACCACGCTCGATCCGCCCCTCGGTAGCGGTCCTTATCAGATCACCGAGTTTGAGGCAGGTCGCTTCACGATCCAAACCCGGGTGGGTGATTACTGGGGAGCCGACCTTCCGGTGCGACGGGGCCTCGGTAACTTCGATACCATCCGCACCGACTTTTTCCGGGACGCCACGCCGATTCGTTTGGCGCTCAAGGCGGGCGACATTGATTTTCGGTCTGAAAACCAAGCGAAGGCATGGGCTGAAGACTACGACGTGGCGGTCGTCAAAAACGGATTGCTGAAGAAGGAACTGGTACCGCACCAAATGCCCACGGGCATGCAGGCCTTCGTTATGAATACGAGGCGGAGTCTCTTCGCAGACAGACGTGTTCGGGAAGCGCTGGGTCTGGCATTTGACTTTGAATGGACCAACCGGAATCTATTCAACGGTCAGTACAGCCGAACCACGAGCTTCTTCTCAAACTCCGATCTGGCTGCCGACGGCCTGCCGGAGGGTGACGAAAAAACAATCCTGGAGTCATTTGGCAATCGTGTGGCACGCGCCGCTCTCGATCAGGCCTACGTGCCCCCGGTCACGGACGGCAGCGGCTACCTCCGAAAAAATCTAAAGCGCGCCAACACGCTGCTCAACGAAGCCGGATGGGTGGTAAAGAACCTTAAGCTTGTCAACGCGAAAACCAACGAGCCTTTCCGATTCGAGATCCTTTTGGTTACCCCTGCATTTGAGCGGATTACTCTGCCCTACGTACGGAATCTGCAGCAACTGGGCATCGAGGCCAAAGTGCGTCTGGTCGACGAAAGCCAGTACATCAATCGGTTTCGACAGTTCGATTTTGACATGCTGGTTTGGGTATGGGGCCAAAGCGAAACGCCGGGGAACGAGCAGCTTGAATACTGGAGCCAGGCAGCGGCGGATTCGCCCGGGAGTCGAAACCTCGCCGGCATAAAGGATCCCGTAGTCGATGAGCTGATTGATTTGATGTTGAAATCGGAGACCCGCGAGCAACTCAACGTCCGAACTCGAGCGCTCGATCGGGTATTACGTGCCGGTCACTATGTGGTACCGCACTGGCACATCCGCGCGGACCGCGTGCTTTACTGGGATAAGTTTGGCATTCCCGACGGGCCGGTGCGCACCGGCGTGATGACCGATCGCTGGTGGTTCGATACTGAAAAGGCCACCGCGTTGAGCGACGCCAGGTCTTAAGTTCGCGCAACCGATAAAGGTTAGGTCGTACCGCAAGCGTTCCCCGCCCCGCCCCTCATGAGCGCCTACATCGTCCGAAGACTCCTCCTGATGATCCCGACATTGTTCGCGATCATGCTTATTAATTTTCTGGTCATCCAGATTGCCCCGGGTGGACCGGTCGAGCAAATGATCTCGCAGCTGACTGGCGTCGGGGCAGACATTACCGAACGCGCCAGTCGAAGCGGCTCTACCGAAATGTTGTCCGCTAACGCGGGCGGTGACGCCTTCAACGGAAAATATCGTGGCGCTCAGGGTCTGGATCCCGAATTTATCCGCGAGCTTGAGTTGCGCTTCGGCTTTGACAAACCCCTGCACGAGCGCTTCATCGACATGATGAAGAAATATCTGGTCTTTGATTTTGGCGAAAGCTTCTTTCGAGACCGGTCCGTCGTCGACTTGGTGCTCGATAAGATGCCGGTATCGATTTCACTGGGTATATGGACGACGCTGCTTGTCTATTTGATATCCATACCTCTCGGCATTTCGAAAGCGGTGCGTGACGGCAGCCGATTTGACGTGTGGACCAGTTTGATCGTGATCATCGGAACCGCGATCCCAAGTTTTCTGTTCGCCGTTTTTCTGCTGGTTCTTTTCGCGGGGGGCAGCTATCTCGACTGGTTCCCGCTAGCGGGGCTCACGTCAGAAAACTGGGCATCCCTGTCCTGGCCTGAGCGGATTCTGGATTACTTCTGGCACCTTACCTTGCCGGTGATTGCGATGACGATTGGCGGCTTTGCGACGCTGACGATGCTGACGAAAAATTCTTTTCTCGACCAGATCAATCAGCAGTATGTCATGACCGCTCGAGCGAAAGGGCTCAGCGAGAAACGCGTGCTTTATGGGCATATTTTTCGCAATGCCATGCTCATTGTGATTGCCGGGTTCCCATCCGCATTCATCGGCATCCTGTTTACGGGGTCACTGCTTATCGAGATCATTTTTTCGTTGGATGGCCTTGGCCTTCTCGGATTTGAAGCGGCTTTTGCTCGCGACTATCCCGTCATGTTCGGAACATTGTTTTTCTTCTCGCTCCTCGGGCTCCTCATGGGCCTCATCGGCGACCTCACGTATACCTTGATCGATCCCCGTATCGATTTCGAGAGCCGGGACCGCTAACCGGATGCCTCCCGCATGAGCCCTCTTACGCGCCGACGACTCGAAAAGTTCCGAGCCAATCGCCGAGGCTGGTGGTCTCTCTGGATTTTCCTCACGCTGTTTACGCTATCGCTCTTTGCAGAATTCGTTGCGAACGATAAGCCCTTCTTGGTGATGTATCAGGATGAACTGTATCTGCCCATATTTAAAGCGTATCCAGAAACCGAATTTGGTGGCGATTTCCTTACGGAAGCGGACTATCGAAATCCCTACGTCGCCGACCTGATTAATACCCAGGGGTGGATGCTTTGGCCACCCATTCGGTATCACCACCGGACCGTGGCCTGGGACTTGCCCACCCCTGCCCCTTCCGCGCCCAACCGCGAGCATTGGCTCGGCACCGATGATCAGGCGCGAGACGTACTGGCACGAGCGATCTATGGCTTTCGGATTTCAGTTTTGTTCGGCTTTACGCTGACCCTCGTCAGCGCAGTAATCGGTGTCAGCGCCGGTGCGATGCAGGGCTTTTTTGGAGGATGGACCGATCTCTTGGCGCAGCGCTTTATCGAAGTTTGGTCGGGACTGCCGACGCTGTATCTGTTGATTATTCTCGCCAGCGTTGTTGAGCCCAACTTCTGGTGGCTGCTGGGGCTACTGCTGCTGTTCTCCTGGATGGGATTTGTCGGCGTCGTCCGGGCCGAATTCCTACGGGCGAGGAATTTTGAATATGTCCGAGCGGCGCAGGCCCTTGGCGTAAGCAATGCGGTGATTATCTTTCGTCACCTGCTTCCCAACGCGATGGTTGCGACCCTTACCTTCTTGCCCTTTACGCTCGCAGGGTCTGTGACGGTCCTGACGTCGCTTGATTTTCTGGGCATTGGTCTGCCGCCTGGATCGGCATCGCTGGGCGAGCTGTTGGCGCAGGGGAAGTCCAATTTGCAGGCACCGTGGCTCGGACTGACCGGCTTTGTGGTGATTGGGCTGATGCTGAGTCTGCTGATCTTCATCGGCGAAGCCGTCCGCGACGCGTTTGATCCTCGAAAAACGCTGGATTTGTGATGGCCCACTCATCCGGGGAAGTGATTCTTTCGATCGAGAACCTCTCGGTTCGATTCCGCATGCCGGACGGTCCTGTCGATGCCGTTAAAAACGTATCGATCAAGATTCATCAGGGCGAGCGTGTCGCTATCGTTGGAGAGTCTGGCTCGGGTAAATCCGTGACGGCCGCCTCAATCTTGGGACTCCTGCCCTACCCCAAGGCATCACATCCCTCGGGGGCCATTTTTTTCGGAGAACACCAGTTGCTGGGTGCATCACCAAAACTGCTGCGCCGTATCCGCGGTGGCGAGATTGCCATGATTTTTCAGGAGCCCATGGTCTCGCTCAACCCGCTTCATACCATCGGTCGGCAAATTTGCGAGACCCTGATCCTACACAAGGGTCTTCGCGAGGGCGAAGCGAAAGATCAGGCGCTTTCTCTACTTGAGCAGGTACGAATCCGTGATCCAAGGCGTCAATTTGATTCGTGGCCTCACCAACTTTCCGGTGGACAGCGGCAGCGGGCCATGATCGCGATGGCGCTCGCCAATAACCCCTCCCTGCTGATTGCCGATGAACCAACGACCGCCGTAGATGTCACTACGCAAGCTCAGATTCTCGCCTTGCTCAATCGACTCTGCCGAGAGCGGGGCATGGCCTTACTTTTGATCACGCACGATCTTGGGCTGGTCGAGAAAACCGCTGACCGCGTTTACGTCATGCAGCAGGGGCAAATCGTCGAAGACGGTGATACCGCAGTTATTTTCAAAGAAGCCAAGGCACCCTATACGCGTGCCC
>Ga0255778_10001012_pt1 | contig 25490 bp, 17 predicted proteins | sample 071ome_31_FD_179976 | JGI IMG/M metagenome (GOLD analysis project Ga0255778, IMG submission 179976) | Coastal salt marsh microbial communities from the Groves Creek Marsh, Skidaway Island, Georgia - 071405CT metaG (version 2) | ecosystem: Environmental > Aquatic > Marine > Intertidal zone >...
GCTTGCCACTTCCACCGCAGCAATTTCATCGGCAAACGCACCTTGTTCAATCGCTTGTTGGGCCCGGCGTACCGACTCCATCGCAAAGGCGTCTTGTTGCGCTCGGGTAAAACCGTACTTCGCCGCGCAGTCCTCGCCAAACGTACCCATCGATCGACCCGGCTCGTAGGCATCTTCTAGGCCGTCCAACATCATGTGGTCAAGCACCGTGCCGTGCCCCATGCGATAACCGCCGCGCGCCTTGGGCAGCAGATACGGCGCTTGGGTCATGCTTTCCATACCGCCGGCAATCATCACGTCGGCACTGCCAGCACGCAACATATCGTGCGCCAGCATCGCCGCCTTCATCCCCGAGCCGCACATTTTGGACAGCGTCACCGCGCCCGTGGCCATCGGCAGCCCAGCCTTTAACGCGGCCTGGCGAGCCGGCGCCTGTCCTTGCCCCGCCATCAAGCAATTGCCCATCAGCACCTCGTCCACCAGCTGCGGCGCCACCTGGGCGCGCGTCAGCGCCGCACCCATGGCGACACCACCCAAGTCGTGCGCCGCCAGCGATGCAAAGTCACCTTGAAACGCCCCCATCGGCGTGCGCGCCGCCGCCGCAATCCAAATCGTCTCACTCATTGCGTTACCTCTTGCAGGTTGGCTTCGGGCACGGCCAGGCGGCTGCGCCCCTCATACGGATAAACATCAGAGATATGGCCTTGCTTGATTCGCTCTTGGTGCATGCGCCAATAGCGTGGATCAAGCAAATCCGCGTGCGCCGCCATGAACACATCGCGCACCTTGGCGTTGCCCAACAAAAACGGGGCAAACGTTTCGGGAAACACGTCACGCGGACCAACCGAATACCAAATTTCGCCCGACATTTCGTCTTCTTCGTTACGCGGTGGCGGCACCTCGCGGAAGTTGCAATCGGTGATGTACTCAATTTCGTCGTAATCGTAAAACACCACTTTACCGTTGCGTGTCACGCCAAAGTTTTTCCACAACATATCACCCGGAAAAATATTGGCCGCCACCATGTCTTTGATGGCATTACCATATTCCACCACCACGTGCTGCAGCTGCTGCAGTGCGGCCGTATCGTCAGGGCGCTCGCTGAGCGCATCAAACAATTCCTGTAAATACAAGTTCAACGGAATCATGCGGCGCTCAATGTAAACGTGACGTATCACCACCTCGGTGGCCTGCGCGGGGTCGGGGTGAGAAAACTCCAATTGACTGCCCACTTGGGCTTGCAGCTCTTGCAACAACGCCGGCTCAAAGCGTGCCAGCGGGAACGCCACCAAACTGTATTCCATGGTATCGGCCATGCGGCCCACCCGGTCGTGCTGCTTGACCAGCAAATACTTGCCTTTGATCTGCTCGCGCGTGGTGTCTTTTTGTGGTGGGTAGTGGTCTTTGATTACCTTAAAAACAAACGGAAAGCTGGGCAGATCAAACACCATCATGACCATGCCTTTGATGCCTGGGGCCACCCGAAAGGCGTCGGTGCTGTGCCGCAAATGATGCAGAAAGTCGCGGTAGAAAAGGGTTTTGCCCTGCTTGGCCAAGCCCAGCGCGTTGTACAACTCGGCGCGTGGCTTACGCGGCATCAACGTGCGCAAAAATTGCACGTAAGCCGAAGGCACTTGCATGTCCACCATAAAGTAGGCGCGCGCAAACGAAAACAAAATCAGCAGCTCAGAAGCGCCAAAAAGCGCGGCATCCACCACCACACCCGCGTCGTCTTGGTGCAACAAGGCAAGCGCAAAGGGCTCTTCTTGAAAGCCATTGATCAGCTTGCCCACCACATAGGCACCTTTGTTGCGGTAAAACAAACTATCCAGTACCTGCACCTGAAAGTTGGGGCGCAGCCGTCCCCGCCCCAGTTGGCGCTCAAATGCTTTGGCCACCCGTTGCGCGTCAGCCTTCAGTGCCACAAACGGCACCGCCAGCGCAAAGTCCTGCAGCATACGGGCCAGCGTATCGGCCAACTCCTCACGCTTGGGGTAATACGCGCGGTAGGTGGGGGTGTCATCGGCCTCCAAATACTCGGTGCTGATGGCAGGCCGCACAAAAATGAAATCGTTATGAAAATAATGCCGGTGCAGTATTTTGGTGGTGACTGAGTTAAAAAAAGTCTCGGCCAGCTCCGGCTGATGGTGGCCAACCAACATCCCAATAAACAACAGCTTCACCTGCTGCCATACCGCGGTGGGCTGGGTTTGCGCCGCAAACGACTCGGTCAATCGGCTCACCGTTTCGGCCACCCGTTGGTCATAAAACGCAATGCGCTCGCGCTGCGCCATTTGCTGCTCGGCCCAGTTGCGCTGCTCAAAGCGTTGTTTGGCGTTGGCCGAGGATTCGCGAAACAAGCGGTAGTGGCGCTCGAATCCATCAAGCAGGGCCTGCGCCATTTCGTGCGCCACGTTGGAATCCAAGGCAGGCGTGTTCATGCCGCGGCCACCCGGGGCTGTGCCATCCGCGAAGCCACCACCCGCACCGCCTCGTGGTAGCAAGCGTCCAGCTCGGTGGCAGAAGAAGCCGAAATATGCAAGTCTTGCAGCAGGCCGTCGTGCAGCCCATACACCCAGCCATGCACGGTTAAGGGTTGGGCGCGCGCCCAGGCGTCTGCCACCACCGTGGTTTGGGCCACGTTCACCACTTGCTCAATCACATTAAGGTCGCACATGGCCAACAAGCGCTGCGACGCATCCAGCTGGCTGATCATGGTTTGATGCTGATCGCGCACGTCTTGAATATGCCGCAGCCAGTTATCGGCCAGCCCAATGCGCGCACCCTCAAGCGCGGCTTGAACCCCCGCGCAGCCGTAGTGCCCCACCACCATGATGTGGCGCACCCGCAGCCGCTCCACAGCGAATTGCAGCGCCGACAACGCGTTCAAGTCTGAATGCACCACCACATTGGCTACGTTGCGGTGCACGAATACCTCGCCCGGGTCCAAGCCTGTGATTTGATTGGCGGGCACTCGGCTGTCGGAGCACCCAATCCACATATAACGCGGTTGTTGTTGCGCGCTTAGCCGACGAAAAAAACCCGGCTGTTGTTGCTCCATCTGCGCCGCCCATTGGCGGTTGTGTTCAAACAAGCCAGCCAAGTCATCGTGTTCATCGTTCATGTGACAACTCCCTTGAATGCGTCAGCCGCTGCAACACGGCCCGGGCCTCGCGCTCGTGGCTCTTAACCTCGCTCACATTGGCCTGCAGTTCCGCCAATTGCTGCTCCAGCCCGCGCCTATGCTCCGCCAACACCTGCAAAAACCGCTTCAACTGAGCCGCGGTGTCGCGCGGGCTGTCGTACATGTCAATCAGTTCTTTGGCTTCGGTCAGCGACAATCCAAGGCGCTTGGCCCGCAGCGTCAGGCGCAGCCGGGTGCGGTCCCGCGCACTGTATACCCGCACCCGCCCACCCGGTCCGCGACGGTTGGGCTGCAGCAACCCCAAGTCCTCGTAGAATCGAATGGCTCGCGTGGTAAGGTCAAATTCTTTCGCGAGGTCGCGTATGGTGTATTCCATGGTGGCCAAAGAACAGCGTGTGCCAGCAAATTGTTTTAATTGACGTTTACGTAAACGTCAACCTCATCTTAACCGAAATTCCATGAATCCACTTGAACAACGCCTGCACTACCCCATGGGTGAGGCCCTCCCTGCGGTGGGCCAAACGCTGGAGGTGGCACCCGGTATTCGTTGGGTGCGCATGTCGTTGCCGTTCGCGCTGGATCACATCAACCTTTGGCTGTTGCGCGATGAAATCACGCTTGACGGCACCACCACGCAGGGCTGGACCTTGGTGGACTGCGGCATCAGCCACCCCGACACCCAGCAGGCCTGGGAGCAGGTGTTTGCCACCAGCCTAGACGGTTTGCCGATTCTGCGCGTTGTCGTTACCCACATGCACCCCGACCACGTGGGTCTGGCGCACTGGATGTGCCAGCGTTGGAGTGTTGCGGGTCGGCGTTGCATGTTGCACATGAGCAGCCTAGACTTTGCCATGGCCCACTTGGGCAGCATGGGCGGCACGGCCTTTGGTGGCGATGAAGCCGCCGATTTTTTTGCCGAACATGGCCTAACCGACCCCGAGGACATCGCCAAGGTTCGCGCCCGCCGCAACCACTTTTCGGGTTTGGTGCCCAAGGTGCCGGGGCAACACCACCCACTGCGCAACGGCACGGTGCTGCGTATTGGGCAAGACGACTGGCACTGCATCAGCGGCTACGGGCACGCGCCCGAGCACATTGCGCTGCACTGTCCGGCGCGCGGCTTGTTTATCAGCGGCGACATGCTGTTGCCGCGCATTTCAACCAATATCAGCGTTTATGTCTCAGACCCCGAGAGCGACCCACTCGGGCTCTTCATGGCGTCACTCGACCAAATGCACCACCTGCCATCCACCACGCTGGTGTTGCCCTCCCATGGCCGCCCCTTTGGCGGGCCGCAAACCACCCACGGCTGCGTGCAAGAGCGCATCGCCCAGCTCAAAAACCATCACCACCAGCGACTTGATGAACTGCAAGCCGCCGCCAGCCAACAGCCTTTGCACGCCTACGAGGCATTGGGGCTGCTGTTCAAGCGCAAGCTTGACTTGCACCAAACCACCTTTGCCATGGGTGAATCCATTGCCCACCTCAACCACCTGTGGCACACCGGCCGCCTGACACGCGCACGCAACAACCAAGGGGTGTTCGTTTTTACAGCTTCTTAGTGGCAACGCTGGGGTGCCCGGCAAGCCCCTAATGATCAGGAGGCGGCACCCACTGACGCAGGGCGCGGCGCAACGCCAAGCAGTTCGGCATCACACCCTGCACCAGCGCCCAAAATTGAGGGCCATGGTTCATTTCGCGCAAATGGGCCAGTTCATGCACCACCACGTATTCCAACCACTCAGGGGGTGCATAAATCAGCCGCCAGTTGATTGCCAATCGACCATCGGCACTGGCCAGACCCCAATGCCCGCGCGCGCTGCTTAAGCGCAACCCGCGACACTGCACACCCAGCAACGGCGCATGCTGCGTCACACTTTGCTGCACCAAAGCCAAACACTGTTGTTTAAGCCAGGCCTGCACCGTGTCGCGCACCTGTTGCACGGTGGCATGAATGGGGCAGGCCACATGCATGGTCCAGAGCACATCCGTGTCGCCGCTTGCTCGCTCCAGCCACACCCGCTCAGCCGGGGCTTGCGCGCCCAAGCACAGGCGCGCCACCTCGCCCCGCCACGGCACGCTGCCGCCGTGATGCCACGCCACCAAGGCCTGGGCCGCCGCCGCCCGTTGCTGCTGGTTTTGCCACTGACGCCACAGCCAAGCCTCGTGCGTAAGTAAGGTGTGCTCCACCTCACGCAACGGCGTCCAACGCGGCGCACTCACCACCAAGCCATCTTCGTGCGCGGTCATGCCAATCGAGCGCCGACGACCGCGCCGCAACACGTACGCCACCACCAGCCGTGACAAACTCAGTGTGCGATCGGCGGCGCGGTGCCGCCACACCGGCAGCGCTTGGGCCGGCGGCTCGCCAGCCGAAAAGTCCAACGCCAATTGCAGCGCCTCAGCCATGCGGTGGCGGGTCGAGGCGTTGCACCTCGGCTTCAATCCATTGCTGCACCTCGGACATGAGCTCAACCGGGTCTCGCCCGCTGGCTGGCATGGCCGGGCCAATCGAAATATCCACCACCCCTGGGCGCTTGATCCACGCGCGCGCGGGCCAACAGCGCGCCGACGTGACCGCCACCGGTATCACCGTGGCCCCAGTGGCCACGGCCAAACGGGCGCCACCGGTTTTGTACTGCCCCGTTTGCCCGCGTGGCACGCGCGTGCCCTCGGGGAACATGATCATCCAAATACCCTTGTCCAGCAACCGCTGCCCTTGCGCCACCACCCGATGAAACGCCTCGGCGCGCCGCTGGCGGTCAATGTGCACCATGTCCATCTTGGCCATGGCCCAGCCAAAAAATGGAATCGACAGCAGCTCACGTTTGAACACATACGCCAACGGCCGCGGCATCAAAACCGGCATGGCAAACGTCTCCCATGTGGACTGATGCTTAACCAACAGCACCACCCGGGCCGAAGGATCGGTGGGTAGGTTTTCCAGCCCGTGCATCCGATTGCGAATGCCAAGCATAGGGCCCGCCATCCAGACCACCTGCCGCAGCCACCCCACACACATGCGATACACCGTGGCCGACTTCACCCAGGGCGCCAGCAACACCACCCACAGCCCCCATGGCACCACAGTTAAGCCCATCCAGCACAAGTGCAAGGCCGAACGCAGTGCCGCAAGCATGGGCAATCAGGCGGCTAAACGCGACAAATCGGCCACTTGATTCATGGCACGATGCAACTGCCGCAGCAACGCCAACCGATTGGCGCGTAACGCGGCGTCAGGGGCGTTGACCAGCACGCCTTCAAAAAACGCGTCCACTGGCTCACGCAAGACGGCCAACGCCTGCAGCTGTTCCCCCCACCGCCGCTGCTCAGCCAGTGTGTGGGCATGCGGCAGCGTCTGCGTCATGGCTTGGTAAAGCGCGTGCTCAGCCGCCTCATGCATCAAGGCCGGATCGACCTCGGCGCCGCCACTGTCGTCAGCCTTTCGCAGCACGTTACCAATGCGCTTGTTGGCCGCGGCTAAGGCCTCGCCCGCCGCCATTTGCGCAAAGTCTCGTACCGCTTGCAAGCGCTGTGGCACCTCGGCCAAGCGTGTGGGTCGAGGCGCCAACACCGCATCCACCTCGGGCGTGGTCCAGCCCTGCTCGCGCAAACTGCCAGCGAGTCGCTCGTAAACAAAGTCGGTCAACGGGTTCAAATCGTGGCTCAGTTGTTCAGCCTCAAACGCGGCAACCGCGATCGCCAACAGCTCAGTCCATTGCAACGTCTGCGCCCGCTCCATGATGAGTCGCAACACCCCCAGCGCATGACGGCGCAAGGCAAAGGGGTCTTTGTCTCCCGTGGGCACGTTGCCAATACCAAACATACCTACCAACGTTTCCATTTTGTCGGCCAACGCCAACACCACACCCACTTGCCCGCGGGGCAGGTCATCGCCCGCAAAACGCGGTCGATAGTGGTCTTCAATGGCTTGGGTTACCGCTTCGCCGTGGCCGTCGTGGGCCGCGTAGCGTGCCCCCATCACCCCCTGAAGCTCTGGAAATTCAGCCACCATGTCGGTTACCAAGTCAGCCTTGGCCAAACGCGCGGCCCAACTCACGTCGTCTTGCGCCACCACAGGTTGCATAAGCTGGGCAATGGCACAAGCCATGGCGTGTACACGCGCGCTGCGCTGCGCCTGGCTGCCTAGGCGGTTGTGATACACCACCTGCTCCAAACGCGGCAAACGGCTAACCAGTGGCTGTTTGCGGTCTTGGTCATAAAAGAATTTGGCGTCCGCCAAACGCGGCCGTATCACCCGTTCGTTGCCTTGCACAATCGCCGAGGCGTCGTTGGGTGAAAGGTTACTCACCACCAAAAACCGATGACTCAACGCGCCGTTGGCATGCACCAGCGGAAAGTATTTTTGATTCGCCTTCATGGTCAGCACCAAACACGCCGATGGCACCTCCAAAAACGCCTCATCAAAGCTGCAGGTCAACACATTCGGACGTTCCACCAGCGCGGTGACCTCGTCTAGCAACCCGTCATCAGGCGGCACCTGCAAACCCGCTTGCTCGGCCGCAGCTTGCAGTTGCTGCTCAATCAACGCACGGCGGCGATCAAAGCTGGCAATCACCGCGCCTTGTGCGGTCAACAACGGGTCGTAGTCATCCGCATGGTGCAGCTCAAGGGTTTGCTGCGCTGCCTCAAACCGATGCCCCTGGGTGCTGCGCCCGGCCTCCAGGCCCAGCGCCTGAACCGGCACCACCTCTGCACCGTGCAGCGCCATCAAACCATGCGCAGGCCGCACAAAGCGTACATTGCTGAACCCTGGCAGCGCACACCGATGGTGCAGCTGGTACGTCATGACCTTGGCAATCGGCAGCTTGGTCAGGGTTTCATCCAGCGCCGCCTGCAGGCCTTGCACCAGCGTGGCGCCCTGTACCTCACGCACCAATTGCAACGACTCGGCCTTACCATCCATGACGCGTTGCAACGCGTCCACGTTTAGACCCGGGGCGCCCACGGCCTGCAATTTTTTTTGCAACGCCGCCGTGGGTTCGCCTTGGTCATTCAAGCCCACCTTAACTGGCATCAGTTTTACCACCTGCTGCTGGCGCGGGGCCTGACCACACACGTGGCTCAGGTGCACCGCCAAGCGCCGGGGTGTGGCGTAGGGCGTGACTTGGGTCTGAGGGGTAAGGAGCTGCTGTTGCCGCAGCGCGTGCGCGATGCCATCGCTCCACGCCTGCGCCAAACGGCGCAGCGATTTGGGTGGCAGCTCTTCTACCAGCAATTCCACCAACAGCGATTGGGTGGCGGTCTCACTCATGACACGCTGCCCTCAAGCTCGGCCACCCACTCGCGCGGCGCCAACGGAAAGCCTAAACGTTGCCGGCTGTGGTAATAGCTTTGGGCCACCGCCCGCGCCAACGCACGGATGCGCCCGATGTAGGCGGCGCGTTCGGTGACCGAGATCGCGCCCCGTGCATCCAGCAAGTTAAAGGTGTGCGCCGCTTTCAGCACCTGCTCGTAAGCAGGCAACGCCAACTCGGCTTGCACCAAGGCCTGAGCTTGGCGCTCGTGGGCACCAAAGGCATCAAACAAAAACGCGGTGTCGCTGTGCTCAAAGTTGTAAGCCGACTGCTCTTGCTCGTTTTGCAAGTACACGTCGCCGTAGGTTAGGCCTGGCGTCCATACCAAGTCGTATACGTTTTCGACACCTTGTAGGTACATGGCCAGCCGCTCCAGGCCATAAGTGATCTCGCCGGTGGCGGGCCGACAATCGAGTCCACCCACTTGTTGAAAGTAGGTGAACTGCGTCACTTCCATGCCGTTGAGCCACACCTCCCAGCCCAGGCCCCATGCGCCAAGGGTGGGATTTTCCCAGTCGTCTTCAACAAACCGTACGTCGTTGCGTTGCAAATCCAGACCCAACGCGCGCAGGCTATCAAGGTAAAGGTCTAGGATATTTTCGGGCGCGGGCTTAAGCACCACCTGGTACTGGTAATAGTGCTGCAATCGGTTCGGGTTGTCGCCGTAGCGTCCGTCTTTGGGGCGGCGACTGGGCTGCACGTAGGCCGCACGCCAAGGCTCAGGGCCAATGGCCCGCAAAAACGTGGCGGTGTGGCTGGTGCCCGCACCCATTTCCATGTCGTACGGTTGCAGCAACGCGCAGCCTTGGTCGGCCCAGTGGCGCTGCAGGCGAAGCAAAATTTCCTGAAAAGTGGGTGCGGTCATGTTGGCCTATGGTGGACCGGCTGCAAGGCCAGCGCAAAGACAAGCCTTTGATTTTACCGACGTTGCCTGGTTCCAATTAAAACCACCAAGATCAAGACCGGCGCCATCCACCACAGCCACTGGCCCCATGCTCCCGCCCAACGTACAAAAGGGGTCACACCGTCACGGCCTGGCACCCGATAGGTCAGCGTACCAGTGACGCCATGGGGCAACTGCGCCCGCACCTGACCGCGGTGGTCGATGACCGCCGTTGCCCCGGTGTTGGTGGCGCGCACCGTCCAACGCCCCAGTTCCAACGACCGCCAGCGCGCCATGTTCAGATGCTGAGGCAGCGCAATGCCGTTACCAAACCACGCCAAGTTGCTGGCGTTCACCCACACCTGCGCCGGCTCGTGCCACTGGCGTTGCGCCAACGACAAAGCAAACAAATCCTCGTAGCAAATTTGTATCGCCCAACGCAGGCCCTGCCATTGCCAAGGCGGCGGCAGCGGGTCACCCGCAACAAAGCCAGCCAAGGGCATACGCATGGCCTGAACAAACCATGCAAAGCCAGGCGGAATGTATTCGCCAAAGGGCACCAAATGGTGCTTGTCGTAGCGCATGGTGCCCGCCTCGCCAGCACGCCACGCCCACATGCTGTTGCGATACCCGCCGTCGGCGCTTGGCAAAGGTGCGCCGAACCACAGCGCCCCTTGCTGGCGATTCAAAGCGGCGCGCAAACGTGGTGCGGTGTCTTTGGGCCAGGCACGCGGCAACCCTGGCAATACGGTCTCGGGCGCGATCAGCAAAGCGCCTGGTGCGCTCTGGGCCAAGGCCTGCTCCAACACCGTTGTGGCACGCACCAGCGTACCCGCGCCAAACTTATCTTGCTGCGCCACCGCCGGCTGCAGCAGATTCACCAACACCTCACCTTGGCTTTGCGTCAGGCGGTCCACGCCAACCGGCACACTTGGCCAATTAGCCAGTACCAGCAACATGGCACCTACGGCCAACACGCCCGGGCGCCGCTGGCCCCAGGCGCAGGCCATCAAGCCGGCACCGCCCGCCATAACAGGCACCAAGCCCAACACCCCCAACCACGGCCCAGCGCTGGCCAACAGCGTATCCAGCACCGGCACCGCCAGCCCGCCCCACGCAAAGCCGGTGAACCACGTGGCACGCATCCACTCGCTTAGGGTAAGGGCCGCAGCCAGCCCCAGGGCGCTACGCCACGGCCCCGGACGTTGTCCCCAGGCCGCGTGCAGCAAAGGCCCTAAAGCCAAAGCTGGCTGCAGCGCCAGGACCGCGCTCAGCAGCAGCCACGCCAACCATGCCAGCGGCTGGGGCAAGCCCGCCACGTCGTGCATTGCGTGGGTCAGCCAACCCACCGACGCCAGCATCACCGCAACGCCATGGCACCAGCCCAACCAGGCCCGCGCGCGCCAGGTGCGCTCGCACCACAACACCCAAGCCAGCAACAACAGCGCCAGCCACTGCAGCCAAGCCACAGGGGCGCCATACAACAAACCCAGCGCGGGCGCTTGCAACGCTTGTTGGGTAAATGGCCACGCCAGCGCCCAGCCGGTGGCAACGCCCGACACCACCGCCCAAGCCGTGCTCACGGTTGCGCGGCGGGTCAGGGCCGCGGGTTTCATGTCACGGCGTCACCCAACACGCGCGCCACCTTAAACCAACGCACCGCGCCGCCGCGCGCCAGCAGCACCGCAAACTGCAGGCCTTGCACCTCAAACAACTCACCACGCTGCGGCACATGGCCCATTTCATGCGCAATCCAGCCGCCCACGGTATCAAAGTCGTCGTCGGGCAAATGCACCTCAAACGCTTCATTGATGCGGGCCAGCGCGGTGTCGCCTGCAACCCGCCACGTGCCGTCGGCCAGACTAAAAATGTCCCCGTTGTCCTCGGCTTCGTCAAATTCGTCCTCGATCTCGCCCACGATTTCTTCCAGCACGTCCTCGATCGTGATCAAACCAGCCACCTGCCCAAACTCATCGATCACCACCGCCAGGTGGTTACGTGTGGCGCGGAACTCGCGCAACAAGTCGTCCAGGCGCTTGCTCTCGGGGACAAAAGCGGGCGCACGCAACATGGCGCGCAAATGCAGCTGCGGTGAACGCTGCAATTTCAGCAAATCTTTGGCCAACAAAATACCGATGATGTTGTCGCGCTCGCCCTCGTAAACCGGAAAACGGGAATGTGCGGTTTCAATCACGGTAGCCAGCAACGCCTCCCGCGAGGCATTCACATCCAGCACATCCATGCGGGGCGCAGCCACCATAACCTCGCCCACGGTCAGGCTGGCCATGCGCAACACGCCTTCAAGCATTTGCCGCGCGTCGGGGGCAATGACCTGCTCCTCCTCGGCGTCTGCCAAGCTATCGAGAAGGCCTTGGGTACTGGGCTTGCGCCTCAACCAACGCAGCCATTTGGCATGGCGCCAAGCCGGGGGGATAAAAGAAGCCACGGTGGCCAGCAGCGGGGTGCGCCGCGAGGCCGAGGGAGGTTCGTTCACAAAAATCGCATAATGCTTTAAAGGGCAAAGCATACCGCAAAAACCCCCACCTGTTCATCCATGACATCTTCATCTGGTGCGGCCCAAGTCAGCGCGTCCATCAAGGTTTTGGAGCGCGGTTGGCTCTCCAGCAACAGCGTGGTGCTACGCGGCGCGGCAGGTGCCGCGGTGGTTGATACCGGTTACGTGTTGCACGCGGCGCAAACCGTGGACCTGGTGAAAGAGGCTTGCGGTGGTTTGCCTTTGATCCAGGTTGTGAACACTCACTTGCACAGCGACCACTGCGGCGGCAACGCGGCGCTACAAGCAGCCTTCGCCAGTGTGCAAACCTGGATACCCAGCCGCTCCGCCGAGGCGGTGCGCCATTGGAAAGACGAGGCCCTGAGCTACCGCGCCACCGGACAGCAATGTCCACGGTTTGCATTCACCCACCTGCTGCAGGCCAACACCAGCGTGCAATTGGCTGGCCAGGTGTGGGAGATTCATGCAGCCCCTGGCCATGACCCGGACGCGGTCATGCTGTTCGAGCGGCAGACGGCGACGCTTATTTCGGCCGACGCACTCTGGCACGACGGGTTTGGTGTTTTGTTTCCCTTGCTTCATCATGACCACTCGGCCGTTGACGCGGCCCGTCATACCCTGCAAACCATTGCACAGCTGCAGCCTAAGGTGGTGATTCCGGGTCATGGGCCGCCCTTTGACGACGTGCAAGCGGCACTCGCACGCGCCCACGATCGGCTGGACTTTATCGCAGCCAACCCCGCAAAACACCGATTGCACGCGGCGCGCGTTTTAATTAAGTTCCACTTGATGCAGGTCAAACGGTTGCCGATGGACGCCCTTGTGCAATGGGTACGCGACACACCGTATCTGCAACTGCTTGCCCAAGACATGATGGGTAGCGCCAGCCCAGACGCCACCGCTTGGCAAGAATGGCTCGCAGGTTTACTCAACGATTTGGTGCGCAAACAGGCCATTGAGCTGGCCGACGGATGGGTAACCGACCTGGCGTAAGCGCGACGCCGGTCCCAAGCCTTTTAACCCAAAGAAAAACGCCCGCTGGCAAAGACCAACGGGCGTTTTGAATAAAAGCCTGACGATGTCCTACTTTCACACGGGCATCCGCACTATCATCGGCGCTAAGGCGTTTCACTGTCCTGTTCGGGATGGGAAGGAGTGGGACCACCTTGCTATGGTCATCAGGCAAACCGTTTGACACCACGCGTATTCTGCGAGGCGTCCAATTTATAAAGTCGAATCAGCTACTTGATTGGTGTCGCCAACAAGTCGGCATAACAACAGTATTCTGAACAAACCCATGATCACAAGGGATCAAGGTTATAAGGTCAAGCCGCACGAGCAATTAGTACTGGTTAGCTTAACGCATTGCTGCGCTTCCACACCCAGCCTATCAACGTCCTGGTCTTGAACGACTCTTTAGGGGGCTCAAGGCCCCGGCAGATCTAATCTTGAAACGAGTTTCCCGCTTAGATGCTTTCAGCGGTTATCTCTTCCGAACTTAGCTACCCGGCAATGCCACTGGCGTGACAACCGGTACACCAGAGGTTCGTCCACTCCGGTCCTCTCGTACTAGGAGCAGGCTTCCTCAAATCTGCAGCGCCCACGGAAGATAGGGACCAAACTGTCTCACGACGTTTTAAACCCAGCTCACGTACCTCTTTAAATGGCGAACAGCCATACCCTTGGGACCGGCTACAGCCCCAGGATGAGATGAGCCGACATCGAGGTGCCAAACACCGCCGTCGATATGAACTCTTGGGCGGTATCAGCCTGTTATCCCCAGAGTACCTTTTATCCGTTGAGCGATGGCCCTTCCATTCAGAACCACCGGATCACTATGTCCTGCTTTCGCACCTGCTCGACTTGTCGGTCTCGCAGTTAAGCACGCTTATGCCATTGCACTATTAGCACGATGTCCGACCGTACCTAGCGTACCTTCGAACTCCTCCGTTACGCTTTGGGAGGAGACCGCCCCAGTCAAACTGCCTACCATGCACTGTTCCCAACCCAGATAATGGGCCAAGGTTAGAACCTCAAACACACCAGGGTGGTATTTCAAGGATGGCTCCATGCGAACTAGCGTCCGCACTTCAAAGCCTCCCACCTATCCTACACAGATCTGTTCAAAGTCCAATACAAAGCTACAGTAAAGGTTCATGGGGTCTTTCCGTCTTTCCGCGGGGAGATTGCATCATCACAAACATTTCAACTTCGCTGAGTCTCTGGAGGAGACAGTGTGGCCATCGTTACGCCATTCGTGCAGGTCGGAACTTACCCGACAAGGAATTTCGCTACCTTAGGACCGTTATAGTTACGGCCGCCGTTTACTGGGACTTCGATCAAGAGCTTGCACCCCATCAATTAATCTTCCAGCACCGGGCAGGCGTCACACCCTATACGTCCACTTTCGTGTTTGCAGAGTGCTGTGTTTTTAATAAACAGTCGCAGCCACCTATTTTTTGCAACCCCTTTTGGCTCCCCCTGTACAGGTTCACCTACTTAGGGTACACCTTCTCCCGAAGTTACGGTGTCAATTTGCCGAGTTCCTTCTCCAGAGTTCTCTCAAGCGCCTTAGAATACTCATCTCGCGCACCAGTGTCGGTTTGCGGTACGGTCGTATGTAGCTGAAGCTTAGTGGCTTTTCCTGGAAGCAGGGTATCACTCACTTCGGAAGCAAGCTTCCTCGTTATCACCCCTCATCTAAGCCCGGCGGATTTGCCTACCAGGCACGACTACAGGCTTGAACCGGGACATCCAACACCCGGCTGAGCTAACCTTCTCCGTCCCCACATCGCACTACATATCGGTACAGGAATTTTGACCTGTTTCCCATCAGCTACGCATTTCTGCCTCACCTTAGGGGCCGACTCACCCTACGCCGATGAACGTTGCGTAGGAAACCTTGCGCTTTCGGCGAGGGGGCTTTTCACCCCCTTTAACGCTACTCATGTCAGCATTCGCACTTCTGATACCTCCAGCATGCCTCACAGCACACCTTCGCAGGCTTACAGAACGCTCTCCTACCATGCACAGTAAACTGTGCATCCGCAGCTTCGGTTATTGGCTTGAGCCCCGTTACATCTTCCGCGCAGGACGACTCGATCAGTGAGCTATTACGCTTTCTTTAAATGATGGCTGCTTCTAAGCCAACATCCTGACTGTTTGTGCCTTCCCACTTCGTTTCCCACTTAGCCAATATTAGGGACCTTAGCTGGCGGTCTGGGTTGTTTCCCTCTTGTGTCCGGACGTTAGCACCCGGTGCACTGTCTCCCAAGCTGTACTCATCGGTATTCGGAGTTTGCCTTGGTTTGGTAAGTCGCCATGACCCCCTAGCCAAAACAGTGCTCTACCCCCGACGGTAATACTTGAGGCACTACCTAAATAGTTTTCGGAGAGAACCAGCTATCTCCAGGTTTGTTTAGCCTTTCACCCCTATCCACAGCTCATCCGCTAATTTTGCAACATTAGTCGGTTCGGACCTCCAGTACCTGTTACGGCACCTTCATCCTGGCCATGGATAGATCACCTGGTTTCGGGTCTACACCTAGCGACTGGACGCCCTATTCGGACTCGGTTTCCCTACGCCTGCCCTATTCGGTTAAGCTTGCCACTAAATGTAAGTCGCTGACCCATTATACAAAAGGTACGCCGTCACCCTTGCGGGCTCCGACTTTTTGTAAGCATGCGGTTTCAGGATCTATTTCACTCCCCTCCCGGGGTTCTTTTCGCCTTTCCCTCACGGTACTGGTTCACTATCGGTCGATGAAGAGTATTTAGCCTTGGAGGATGGTCCCCCCATGTTCAGACAGGATTTCACGTGTCCCGCCCTACTTTTCGTTAGCTCAGTACCACACAAGTCTTTTCGCATACAGGACTATCACCTTTTGTAGCCGCACTTTCCAGAGCGTTTTGCTGAGTCTTGTGTTATCACTAACAGGCTGGTCCGATTTCGCTCGCCACTACTTTCGGAATCTCGGTTGATTTCTTTTCCTCGAGTTACTTAGATGTTTCAGTTCACTCGGTTCGCCTCTTTACCCTATGTATTCAGGTAAAGATACCCTTGCGGGTGGGTTTCCCCATTCGGACACCCTCGGATCAAAGCTTATTTGCCAGCTCCCCGAGGCTTTTCGCAGGCTATCACGTCCTTCGTCGCCTTTCATCGCCTAGGCATCCACCACATGCTCTTGTTCACTTGACCTTATAACTTTGACCCCTCGGTAAACCGTTGGGCAAAATCGTAAAGATCAGAACACTATCGCGTTATGCCGAATCGGCAGCTTTCGCTGCCAATTTTCTTGTTGACGCAATCAAGTTGCTTTTTGCTTTTAAACAAAAAGCGCTGATTTTCGACTCTATAAATTGTTAAAGAACAGGTGTTTGTCCACACGGTGCAAACACAGGCAATACGTCTAAGACGACTTGCCTGTGCCCACAAAGAAGTGGTGGAGGATGACGGGATCGAACCGACGACCCCCTGCTTGCAAAGCAGGTGCTCTCCCAGCTGAGCTAATCCCCCAGTTGCCAGCGCACCAGAAAGTGGTGGGTCTGGTAGGTCTCGAACCTACGACCCCCGCCTTATCAAGACGGTGCTCTAACCAACTGAGCTACAGACCCATCTGTCCGCCGCCGGTTGCCACGCAACCCGCTTCGCTGGCACATAACCCTTACAGCCGATAAGCGTGGGCGCCTGAGTGTCCTCAAGCTGATATTTCCAGAAAGGAGGTGATCCAGCCGCACCTTCCGATACGGCTACCTTGTTACGACTTCACCCCAGTCACGAACCCCGCCGTGGTAATCGCCCTCCTTGCGGTTAGGCTAACTACTTCTGGCGGAACCCGCTCCCATGGTGTGACGGGCGGTGTGTACAAGACCCGGGAACGTATTCACCGTGACATGCTGATCCACGATTACTAGCGATTCCGACTTCATGCAGTCGAGTTGCAGACTACAATCCGGACTACGACTGGGTTTATGGGATTGGCTCCCCCTCGCGGGTTGGCAACCCTTTGTACCAGCCATTGTATGACGTGTGTAGCCCTACCCATAAGGGCCATGAGGACTTGACGTCATCCCCACCTTCCTCCGGTTTGTCACCGGCAGTCTCGTTAGAGTGCCCAACTAAATGTAGCAACTAACGACAAGGGTTGCGCTCGTTGCGGGACTTAACCCAACATCTCACGACACGAGCTGACGACAGCCATGCAGCACCTGTGTCCAGGTTCCCTTTCGGGCACGAATCCATCTCTGGAAACTTCCTGGCATGTCAAGGGTAGGTAAGGTTTTTCGCGTTGCATCGAATTAAACCACATCATCCACCGCTTGTGCGGGTCCCCGTCAATTCCTTTGAGTTTCAACCTTGCGGCCGTACTCCCCAGGCGGTCAACTTCACGCGTTAGCTTCGTTACTGAGTCAGTGAAGACCCAACAACCAGTTGACATCGTTTAGGGCGTGGACTACCAGGGTATCTAATCCTGTTTGCTCCCCACGCTTTCGTGCATGAGCGTCAGTACAGGCCCAGGGGACTGCCTTCGCCATCGGTGTTCCTCCGCATATCTACGCATTTCACTGCTACACGCGGAATTCCATCCCCCTCTGCCGTACTCGAGCCTTGCAGTCACAAGCGCCATTCCCAGGTTGAGCCCGGGGATTTCACGCCTGTCTTACAAAACCGCCTGCGCACGCTTTACGCCCAGTAATTCCGATTAACGCTTGCACCCTACGTATTACCGCGGCTGCTGGCACGTAGTTAGCCGGTGCTTATTCTTACGGTACCGTCATTAGCAAGAGGTATTAGCCCTTACCGTTTCGTTCCGTACAAAAGCAGTTTACAACCCGAAGGCCTTCTTCCTGCACGCGGTATTGCTGGATCAGGGTTGCCCCCATTGTCCAAAATTCCCCACTGCTGCCTCCCGTAGGAGTCTGGGCCGTGTCTCAGTCCCAGTGTGGCTGGTCGTCCTCTCAGACCAGCTACAGATCGTTGGCTTGGTGAGCCTTTACCCCACCAACTACCTAATCTGACATCAGCCGCTCCAGTCGCGCGAGGCCCGAGGGTCCCCCGCTTTCATCCGTGGATCGTATGCGGTATTAATCCGGCTTTCGCCGAGCTATCCCCCACGACTGGGCACGTTCCGATGCATTACTCACCCGTTCGCCACTCGCCATCGGGCCGAAGCCCATGCTGCCGTTCGACTTGCATGTGTAAAGCATACCGCCAGCGTTCAATCTGAGCCAGGATCAAACTCTTTAGTTTGATCTTTTTGAAAGCTCTTTCTAAACGGAATTGAAGTGAACTTCACTTCTTCTGTCTAGTGAGCGAATGTGTCAGCTTTTTGGCTAACTCACACGCCCACACTTATCGGCTGTAATTTGTTAAGGATCTTTTAGGGTTTCCCCTGCTCCGCTGCGATGAGCGAAGCCCTCTACTGTAGCACACTTTTTTTGGCTGTCTAGCCCCTTTTGAAAAAATATTTCGTTGGGGTTGTGGGCTGCTTGGCAAATCTGCCACCGCCCTTGACGTGCACTAAGAGAAGCCCTCCACTATAGCACGGTTTTGCCAGTGCACCAGGGGCATACCAAGCGGTCACGACGGTGACCCAGAGCCCACCGCCCGCCAAACAAAATATGCCGCATGGCTTTTGTGTATTTGGTTCGGCACGGGCAAGCGTCTTTTTTGGCGGACGATTACGATCAGCTCAGTGCGGTTGGCGCGACGCAGGCGGCCTTGCTGGGAGCGCTGTGGCGTGAGCATGGGCCGCGTTTTGACGCGGTTTGGACCGGCACGTTGCGCCGGCATGAACAAACGCTTGCATCACTGAGCGAGCATTGCCCCGGGCTGCCGCAGGCCCAGCAAACGTCTGCGCTCAACGAATACGACGCCGATGCGCTGCTGGCGGCTTTGGGGCCAGACGCAAAACGCCCACCCAAGGACAGCACCGAAGGTTACCGGGCGTATTTTCAGCATTTGCGTAAGGCGCTGGGGCTGTGGATGGGTGGCGCCATTGAGCCATCAGGTTTGGGATCGTTTGCCGCGTTTCGCCAGCAGTTGGTGGATTGGTTAACAGCGCAGCGCGATGGGACGGATCGACACGTGTTGGTGGTGAGCAGTGGCGGACCGATTTCCACCCTGGTGGGCCACGTGTTGGGGGCGGCACCGGCGACGATGGTGGATTTGAATTTTCAAATGCGCAACACGGCCGTCACCACCCTTTTGGCGGCGCGGTCGCGTTGTCAGCTTTTGTCCTTTAACAACTTGCCGCATCTGCTCTCGAGCGAGCGCCGCGAGCTGCTGACCTCGGCCTGAATCGACGCCAGCCTTGGCCCTGAAACACCGGGGCGATGTACTACCATTCGACTATGAAAAATTTGGGTAGGCTGAGGCCTTTATGGGCGCGTGGGTGGCGCGGTATGTGGGTGCGGGTGACGTTGCTGGGCGCCGCGTGTTTAACGACCATGAGCGGCGCGGCGCAAGGTCTGCCTTTGGATGCGGCGACGTACACCTCGCCTCAGGCGACGGTGACGTTGATGGCGCATGCCCCCCAAGGGGTGGGACCGGGCCAACCGATGTGGTTGGGCTTGCGTATCAAACATGCCCCTGGCTGGCACACGTATTGGCGCAATTCCGGCGATTCAGGCCTGCCGACCACGCTTGATTGGACCTTGCCCAAAGGCTGGAGCGCCGGTGATGTGGCCTGGCCTGCCCCAATTAAATTTTTCTTGGGGCCATTGGCCAACTACGGCTACGAGGGCGATGTCTTGCTAAGCGCGCCGGTGACCGTGGCCGATGGCTCGGCTGGCCCGTGGCAAGTGGCATTGCGCGCGCAGTGGCTGAGCTGCCGCAAGGAATGCATTCCAGAGGAGGCCGATCTACGCTTGACGCTGCCGGCTGGCGCGTCGTTGGGCACTCATACTGCGGTGTTTGAATCGAATTGGGCGCGTGTACCAAGCGATGTGGCGAGCCCGCAAGGGCAGGCACTGCCCACCGCCACACGGTTGAAGTTACGCGTGCCAGGCTTGCCAGCGGCATGGGTGGGACAGGCGTTGGAGGTGTTTCCAGAAACCGAGGGGCTGATTGTGCCCGGCGACCCTTGGCAGCAGGCTTGGGTGGGTGACGTGTTTGAGGCGGACTTGCCGTTGTCGCCATTTCGCCAAGCGCAGCCCACGCAGCTGCCTGTGGTTGTTACGCCAAAGCCAGCAAAGGGTGCCGAGGCGCTGGGTGTAAGGGTCACATTGCCAGTGGTGGCGTCTTGGCCGCCGGTCAATCAACCCGCGGCGATGTCCAGTGGGTTGGCGCAAGCCCTGCAACAACCCACGACCAACACCGACACGCTGCCGCTGGCCATGGCGCTGGTTTGGGCCTTGTTGGGTGGCGCGTTGTTGAACTTGATGCCTTGTGTGTTTCCGGTGTTGGCCATTAAGGGGTTGGCGTTGGCGCAACCCACCCACAGCAGCGCGCACCGACGCCAGATGGCGTTGGCCTATGGCGGCGGGGTGGTGTTTAGCTTTTTGATTTTGGCTGGGTTGTTTTTGGGCTTACGCGCCGCGGGCGAGGCCGTAGGCTGGGGGTTTCAATTGCAGTCGCCCACGGTGGTGGCGCTGCTGGCGTTGTGGTTTGTGGTGTTGGGGTTGCAATTGGCTGGGTTGTTTGAGTGGGGTGCGGTGTTGCCCAGCGCGATGTCGGACATGCGGTGGCGTCGTCCCTCGGTGGAGGCGGCGTGGTCGGGCGTGCTGGCCACGGTGGCGGCCTCGCCGTGTACGGCGCCATTCATGGGCGCGGCACTTGGCGCGACGCTGTTGATGACCACGTTCGAGTCGTTGTTGGTATTTGCGGCGCTGGGCGTGGGCATGGCGCTGCCCTTTATGGCCCTGGCTTGGTGGCCGGGATTGACGCGGCGCTTGCCCAAACCCGGGGCTTGGATGCAAACGTTCAAACAGTTTTTGGCTTTTCCCATGCTTGCAACCTCGATTTGGTTGGTGTGGGTTCTGGGTCAACAAACCGGGATTGGTGGGGCTGCCGCGTTGTTGCTGTTGATGCTGGCAGTGGCTTGGGTGCTGTGGCTTTGGTACCGCGTGACCGCTCGACATTGGCGACTGGTTGGTTTGTTGTTGGTGCTGCTTGGCGCGTTTAGCCTATGGCCAACGGTGGTGCAGCCACTGGCACGCGCGGCGGATCCGACCGTGGCCCAAGCCGATGCGCAGGGACGCTGGCAGGCGTGGAGTCAAGCCAAGGTAGACGCGGCATTGGCCAGGGGCGAATCGGTGTTTGTGGATTTCACTGCGGCCTGGTGCGTGACCTGCCAATTCAACGAGCGCACGGCCTTGGCCGCCCCCGAGGTGTGGCAACGGGCGCGCCAGTCGAACGTGTTGATGCTGCGTGCCGACTGGACCAGTCGCGACGACGCGATCACGCGCGCACTGGCGGCACTGGGGCGCTCGGGCGTGCCGACTTACGCGCTGTATCGACCGAATCAGCCACCGGTGTTGCTGCCGGAGTTGTTAACAACCTCCATTGTGCTGGCAGCCCTGCCACAATAACGCGATGAACACGCCCCTGAAAAACGACACCTTTTTGCGCGCCTGCTGGCGACAAAGCACCCCACACACGCCCATGTGGCTGATGCGCCAAGCGGGGCGTTATCTGCCTGAGTACCGCGCCACACGCGCCATGGCGGGCAGCTTCATGGGGCTGGCCACCAACGCCGATTACGCCACCGAGGTGACCTTGCAGCCGTTGGATCGCTATGACCTTGATGCGGCGATTTTGTTTAGCGATATTTTGACCGTCCCCGATGCCATGGGCTTGGGTCTTTCATTTGAAGCGGGCGAAGGACCGAAGTTTGCCCAGGTGGTGCGCGATGAAGCCGCGGTACGCGCGCTGGCGGTACCTGATATGGCGCGCTTACAGTATGTTTTTGATGCGGTGAGCAGTATCCGACGGGCGTTGCAGGGGCGGGTGCCCTTGATCGGTTTTTCGGGTAGCCCCTGGACCTTGGCGTGCTACATGGTGGAGGGTGGTGGCTCGAGTGACTACCGTCATGTAAAAACGTTGATGGTGTCGCGCCCCGACCTGATGCATGCGTTGCTGGCGGTCAACGCCGACGCCGTGGCTCAGTATTTGAACGCACAGATCGAGGCGGGTGCGCAGGCGGTGATGGTGTTTGATAGCTGGGGCGGTGTGCTGGCCGACGGGGCGTTTCAAACCTTCAGCCTGGCTTACACGCGCAGGGTGCTGGAGCAATTGAAACCGAGCCACAACGGTGAAGCCATTCCACGGATTGTGTTTACTAAGGGTGGCGGGCTTTGGCTGCCTGAGATGGCGGCGTTGCCCTGCCAGGTGCTGGGGGTGGATTGGACCGTGAATTTGTCCACCGCACGCAAGCAGGTGGGGCAAAGCCACGCCCTGCAGGGGAATTTGGATCCGATGGTGTTGTTTGCGCCACCGGAACAGGTGGCCGAGCAGGCGCGGGCGGTGCTGGATGCGTTTGGCGCCCCCCACGTGGGCGACGGTGAAGGCCCCACCCACATCTTTAACCTAGGGCACGGCATCAGCCAATTCACGCCGCCTGAGCACGTGTCGGCGCTGGTTGAAACGGTTAAAAGTTATTCACAGGGACAACGCCAGCGTGCACCAAAATAGGGGCTTGGGATGGCGCCACAAGGTGCCGCACCAGGCGAGTTGTGCACAAAAATCCGAGGCATGCATACTCGACGTAGCAAATTGTTAAACCGGTCACAAACGCCATTGATTGGCTGCAAACCATTGTTTTTAAAGACATTTTTTGCCATCCTCTGATCGCCACAAGAAAAACTTTGGTATGCCATTACGCAACATGGGTGTAATACGGCGGTTTTTTCAACAAAGATATCCACATGGTTGGAATCGACCGGCGCGCCCATTGAAAAATCAATGGGTTAAGGCCCAACCACACGAAGTTGCTTGAGTTTTGAGCGGTAACGTGGACCAACATTTACTTGACGTTTGGGTGCCCTTACCGGCGCACTCAGGGCAAGACCAGCCGCTGCGCTATGCCGCGACGCAGGCATGGCCGCACGGTACGCTGGTGCGCGTACCGTTGGGCAAGCGGCAGGTGTTGGGCGTGGTGACACGCAGCGAAACACCTCGCCCCTTTGAGGGCGAGATGCGCCAAGCCGAGGTGCTGCACCCTGACCTTGCGCCGTTATCAGCGCAATGGATGGACCTGGTGTGCTTTGCCGCAGGCTATTACCAGCGTACGGTGGGAGAAGCCATGGCCACGGTGCTGCCACCGTGGCTCAAACAAGTTAGCGCCAAAGCTTTGTCCAAGTACCTTGCCGAGGCCCCCACCCGGGAGCATGACAAGGCCGCGTTGGCCACGGCAACCTTGCCCACGCCCACCACGGCGCAACACGCCGCGCTGGCAACCTGGCGCGGCGCCGATCGGCCTGTGCTGCTGCATGGTGTGACGGGCAGTGGCAAGACCGAGGTGTATTTACGTGCCGCCGAGGAGGTACTGAACCAGGACCATGCACAGGTGTTGGTGCTGGTGCCAGAGATCAACCTAACCCCGCAACTGGTGCAGCGCTTTGAGGCACGTTTTGGGGCGGCGACGGTGGCGGTGCAACACAGCGCCATGACGCCGGTGCAACGCCTAAGGCACTGGCTAAGGGGGCATACCGGCGTGGCGCGCGTGATGCTGGGCACACGCTTGGCGGTATTTGCCAGTTTGCCGCAATTGCGCGCGGTGGTGGTGGACGAGGAGCATGACCCAAGCTACAAGAGTCAAGATGGTTTGCGCTTTCATGCACGCGACCTGGCGATTTACCGCGGGCATCAGCTGCAAGGGCAGCACGACAGCGCACGCGCCACCCTGCTGGGGTCGGCCACACCGTCTTTAGAGAGCTGGCAGGCGGCGCAACAGGGGCGCTACGCACTGACTGAGCTTAGCCAAAGGGCCGCGCACGCGGCCATGCCCGACGTGCACCTGGTGGACACCCGTCATTTGCCGGCCAACGACTGGTTGGCGCCGCAGGTGCTGGCGCAGCTGCACCAAGCTGTGAACCGTGGCGAGCAAGGGCTGGTGATGCTCAACCGCCGTGGTTACGCCGTGGCGCTGCGCTGCCCAGCGTGTGGCTGGAAAAGTGCGTGCCCACATTGCAGCGCGTTTCAGGTGTATCACAAGGGTGAGCGGGTGTTGCGCTGCCACCATTGCAGCGCCGCGGCACCGGTGCCGCGCCAATGCCCGAGCTGCGGGGAGCTTGACATCAAACCGGTGGGCCACGGCACCGAGCAGGCCGAGGAGCAATTGGCTCAGCAGCTGCGCGCGCAACAAAAAGACGATGGCTCAGCGCTGCGTGTGCTGCGCATGGACGCAGACACCACCCAAGGCCCCGCGGCACTCACCCAAGCCCTCGAGCAGGTGCACCGCGGTGAGGTGGACGTGTTGCTGGGAACGCAAATGATTGCCAAAGGGCACGACTTTAGGCGGCTGAGCGTGGCGGTGGCACTGGATGTGGATGCAGCCTTGTACAGCGCCGATTTTCGGGCCCCTGAGCGCTTGTTTGCGCTGCTGATGCAAACCATGGGGCGCGCGGGACGCGACCCGGCTTATCCGGCTCATATGTGGATTCAAACCGCCAGCCCGCAGCACCCGTTGTTTGCCGCGTTGGTTAAACACGACTACGCCGCCTTCGCGCGTGCCGAACTCGAACGCCGCGAACAAGCGGCGCTACCCCCTTACACCCACCAAGCGTTGATCCGCTGCGAAGCACGGCACATGCAGGATGCGTTGGATTTTTTGCAGCGCGCGCGCGAGGCGCTGGGGCCGACGCTGGGGCAGGCCCACCTGTATGCCCCGGTGCCGGCGCCGATGGCGCGCTTGGCTGGGCGCGAGCGGGCTCAAATGCTGCTGGAATCGGACCGGCGACCACACACCCGGGCCGCAGCCCACAGAGTCAAGCAGCATTTACTTTCCATGCCGCGCCAAGGCGTGCTGCGCTGGGCCATTGACATGGATCCGCTGCAAATTTAACCCCACATTGGACTTTGACGCAGGCCGTAGACCGCCGCCGAGAAGGTGACAAAGGCCAAGACCGTGGTGAGCAAGATGATGCGCGCGATGCGCCCGGTGTCGGCGTTGAAACGCTCGGCCAGCATGGAGACGTTGCTGGCGCTGGGCAAGGCAGCCACCAACACCAATACGGTTAAGGTCTCAAGGGCGATGGGCCAGCCCAAACGAATAAACAGCAGCCCCCCCATGAGCACCAACAACGGATGCAGCAGCAACTTGATGACAACCACGGGCCACACCGCCACGCTTGTAACCGAACCAGGGGCCACACCCTGAGCCCGGGCCAACACCGCGCCGATGGTAAAGAGCGCCGTGGGTGAGGCGGCATCGGCCAGCATCCAAACGCTTTGTTCAACGGCTTTGGGCAGCTGCCACTGCGCCGCCGAAAACCACGCCCCCAGCAAAATCGCCCAAGGCATGGGATTGCTCAGCACCCCACGCAAGGCCCGTTTGGCTGCAACGCGCGCCCCAGCCAAGCCAGCCCCGTCAAGCCTGGACAAGGCAATGCACAGCGAGCTGGTGACCACCAAATCGATCAAGATGGTAATGATGACCGGCGCCGAAACTTGCACCCCAAGCAGCCCCA